>Ga0182024_10010469_pt1 | contig 18886 bp, 13 predicted proteins | sample P32metaG_FD_120480 | JGI IMG/M metagenome (GOLD analysis project Ga0182024, IMG submission 120480) | Permafrost microbial communities from Stordalen Mire, Sweden - P3-2 metaG (Illumina Assembly) | ecosystem: Environmental > Terrestrial > Soil > Wetlands > Permafrost | place: Sweden: Stordalen... | reverse complement strand
TCGTTGATGAAGTAGTGCTCGAAGCGATTGAGATATTCCAGCGCCAGCGGGATGCCCGCCTGCTGGGCATAAGGCGCGACTTTCTGAAAGACCTCGACGGCCCGCTTCCATTCATCATCCGTCCGCCCGCGGCCCACGAGCCCGCCGACCGGGGAACTATACGGGCCCATCATCAGCTTCGAGCCGGCCGAGACGTTGTGGTCGATCATCTTTTTGAGGAAATCCACCCCTGCCTGCCGGACGGCAGGGCTTGGGTCGAGCGGATTGGTTTCTTTTGATACAATCACACAGGTGGTGCATTCCAGGCCGATGTCCTTGAGCTTGGCTCCCAGCGTCTTATACCGCTGCGGGTCGGGAGAGAAGGTGGGGATCTCGACGCCGTCGAATCCCCAGGATTTGATCTTCTCGAGCAGGGGATAATGGGCTTCATTGATGTTCGCGCCCCAGAGCAGCAGGTTGATTCCGTATTTCATGTCGCGTGTTCCCTTCAGATGCGTTCGGCCGGCCCGGCCGGCGGGGCGGGATTGTAACCGAAGCGCGCCTCGGTGCATCAGGTGCAGTCTAACTTGTTCGAGGCCGCAGGCGCTCCTACGGTTGAAGATGGCGGCGACAAAGGGTGACCCTGCCGCGTAGCGAACACAGCAATTATGACTTCCGAAATTTCCCACTATCCCATCGGGCGCGGGTGGCATAGGGTTGTGACGTCGAGCAGACGCGCGAGCCGACACTGGCGGAGCTTCGCCACAGGCGCGGACATTCCGCCGCATACCCTCAATCGCGCGGCGAGGAAAACGGTATGAGCGAGCCAGTCGAATCGGCGGATAAGGTAAGTCGTCGGAGCATGGTGGCGGGACTCGGAACGGCGGCGGTTTTCACCGCTGGCGCGCTTTCGTCCATCGCCAGTGCGCAGCAGGGGTCTCCATCATCGAGTTCCGAATCGCACAACACCTCCGGCGGCAAGCCGCCCACCGATCCGGGGCCGGAGAACAAACCGCTGATCGAGGAGAACCCCAGTTCTTTCACGCCGCCGCCCACCGATGCGGGCGACGTGAATAACTTCCGGTATCCGTTTGCCTTCGGCCATAACCGCGTCTCGCACGGCGCGGGATGGGCGCGACAAGTGACCGTGCGCGATCTGGCGATCTCCACCACCCTGGCCGGTGTGAACATGCGGCTGGAGCCGTATGCGGTGCGCGAACTGCACTGGCACATTCCCGCTGAATGGGCCTACATGCTGAACGGTACGGCGCGGATCACTGGTGTGGATCATGAGAGCCACGCCCAAGTCAGCGACCTCGGACCGGGCGACCTGTGGTATTTCCCCGGCGGAATTCCGCACTCGATTCAGGGCTTGCAGGAGGGGTGTGAATTCCTGCTGGTCTTCGACGACGGGAAATTCAGCGAGTTCGACACCTTCCTGATCACCGACTGGCTCGGCCACACCCCGCCGGACGTGATTGCCAAAAATCTTTCCTGGCCGATGTCCACGGTCGAGAAGATGCACAAGAAAGAGCTGTATATCTTTACCGCCCCGGCGCCCAAATCGCTGGCCGAGGACCAGCGCCAGGCCGAGGGCCCGGCGGGCAAGCCGCCGGAACCGTTCGACTTCAAACTCAAGGCGATGAAGCCGAACAAGGTGACCAAGGGCGGCGAAGTTCGCATCGTGGACTCTTCGAATTTCAAAGTGTCCAAGACGGTTGCCGCCGCGCTGGTAAACTTGAAGCCCGGCGGCCTGCGCGAGCTGCACTGGCATCCCAACGCCGACGAATGGCAATACTACAGCAGCGGCAAAGGCCGCATGACCGTCTTTATCGGCGGCGGCAAGGCCCGCACCATCGACTTCCGAGCCGGCGACGTCGGGTACATCCAGCAATCCCTTCCGCACTACATCGAAAACACCGGCGACGATGACCTGGAGTTCCTCGAAATCTTCAAGAGCGATCACTACGAAGACATCTCGCTGGCCCAGTGGATCAGCCATCTCCCGCCGGAACTGGTCGCGGCGCATCTGCAGATCGACGAGCAGCTTATTCGTGACGTGCCGAAAGAGAAAATGGTGGTGGTGCCAGTGTAAACTGGCGGCGAATGTTCCCACAAGGCATCGATTCCGCGGGCTCTTTCGCGGATGAGGCAATCGCCCGGGCAATTGCGCGGCACGATCAGCGGCGCTTGGCCGGGATACCGACGGTGTCGGTTCTCCCGGCCGAACCGCCGCTGGCCAACATGATCTGGAGAACGTGGATTCGCCGGCATCGGCCGGCGGTGGAACTGACCGCGTCGAGTCCGCGCGCCTTGACCCACGCTCTGCTCGATGCGCTGGGCAACTCGACCAACCTGCCGATTCTCGCCCTCCACTATCTCCAGCGATCAGCCGGCGTCGATGCGGGCGAATCCCGCTTAGCGTCTCAGAGCCGCACACCACACGACTTGGATACGCTCGCCCAAGCCGCAGTGGACGCCGGCGCGCCTTCGGATCCCACGCGGGCGGCACTGGAAATCTGCGGATCGACCTGGACCAATTCACCTTCTTCCACCCTGGCGAATCGCATTGAGGCGGCGCTGGCCGGATCCGTCGGATCACCGTGGCTTAGGGTGCTGGCGGCAGTGAACCCTCTGCTGTCACCCGAACTATCGCCGGCGATTCTTCTAAGCCCGCCGGTGGCGAGCGACGCCCATTCCTGGCTCTGCGAGGCAGCGAGTCACATTGCACAACTGGCGCAGGCCGTGCCTCAGTGGACGCTGGCGGTAGCAGTCTCGCCGGAGGCGTTCGATCGATATTGCCGGGAGGCGCAGCCATCACGGGCCAAGTCATTACTTCAGAGCGGAGTCATTTCGTTACGGGCGAATGACACAGTTCTCCAAAAGAACAGCGGCATCGCAAGGGTCGCCATCGCTGACTCCATGGAGATGTTGCAGCGATTGAAGTCGGTGGTGCCGTCGCCGCCGCTAGTCGCTTCCTACAAGGTCGCCGAGGCGCTTCGGCCGCGGCAGGACGAGGCCGCGCGCAGCGCGGCCGAGCGATTTCTCTTTGAACTGCTTGAAGCTCACCCGGCGTCGAAGGGCCGATTTGTGTTAAACGGGAATCCGGGATTCGACTTCGGCCCGCGGGCGGCGGAGGTCGATCTGCTGGCGATTGGCCTGCGGCTCGCGGTCGAGGTAGACGGATATTATCACTTCACGGAGCCTGCCTCATTCCGCCGGGATCGGCGCAAGGATTGGGAGCTTCAGCGACGCAAGTTCATGGTCGTGCGCGTGCTGGCCGACGACGTGGTGACGCGCATGGACGAGGTTCTGGACTTTATTCTGGCGGCTGTCGAACATTGTGGGCGTAACCCGACTGGAGAGGAAGTTCAACTGTGAGCGAAGGGTCCGAATTGACGCGAACCGCCGAGCTGCTGCTTGTTCGCCTGCTGCCGATGAGCAAGAGCCGGCCGAATCCGAAAAAGTTGCGGGAGGAACTGGGAAAGTTCGGGGCGCGCGTTGCCACCGAAGATGCCTGGAACCAGGTTGTCGGTGATCTGACCCGCGAGGGATTTCTGACGGATCGCCCGCTCGGGCTCACCGATGCTGGGCGCGAGCGGGCGATGAAGCTGCTAGGGATTTCGGAGTTGCCGCCGCGTGCGACTTGGGCGCAGATACGGGACAAGCATCTTGTCCCGCTGGCGGCAGGGTGCGGGGCGGCAACGGACCATGCGGGGAAGGACCGACTGGCGGCCCTACTGCTCAAGCGCAAGTACGATCTTCCGCTCGCGCGAGGCGCGACGCTTGCCACCGCGGCGGCGGCGCTGGTTTGCCGCGAATTGGGGTTTCCGGAACTGACTGACCTGAAGGCGTTGGAAGCGGCAGTATTGAGCCGAGTGATCGAATCGCCCGATCCGCTGCCGCTTAAGAACGCGATCGAACAACTGGTGCGAATCAAGCTCAACGCGCCGCGCGGGAAAGTGGACGAGCTGCGACAGGCGGTCGTTGCCCAATGGGTCAGCGGCGGGGGAGCGCACGAAGCACCGCCGCGAGCGGTCGCGTCGCGGCACGATCCCGCGCCGTTCGCCGCCGCCGTGCAAAACGCGGCGCGGCGCAGCCCGGCGGGATGGTTTGGGGAAAATAAGCTCTTCATTAGCCACGCGTGGCGGACTTTTCGCGCCGCGGGTGATGGGCAGGGGCAAATCGATCTGCCGACATTCAAGCAACGATTGATCGAGGCCAACACGCAAGGCCTGCTGAAACTAAGCCGCGCGGACCTCGTAGCGGCAATGAATCGCAATGACGTGCAGGAATCCGAGACCAAATATTTGAATACCGAGTTCCACTTCCTGCTGGTGGACGGGAGGACCGGATGAGCCGGGCCGCGGCGGCAGATCGATCTGCGGAGACTCCGTTGCCCGAGCCGGCGTGCGCTCGCATTGCGGCGTTCTGCGCGCCGGGGCCGGAGATCTTTCAGTCGATCGTTTATCAGCCGCAGATCTGGCAGACCGACCGGTTTGATGTCGAGACGATCCACGCCGAGGCGCGGGAAAAGTTTTCCTCGCTGCTGGCGCGGGCCGGCGGCGCATCGCCCGCGACGCCGGGGCGGTTGCTGCTTCTGCACGGACAAGCCGGGAGCGGCAAGACGCATCTCATGCGTGCGTTTCGCGGGATGACCCACGCCGACGGCGCGGGATATTTCGCGTACCTCCAGATGACCACGGAGGCGGGCAATTACTCGCGGTATCTGCTGAGCAATCTCGTCGCGTCGCTCGATCAGCCGTATCACCCGCCGTTCAATGAGACATCAGGCTTGCTGCGGCTGTCGTCGGCGGTGATGGATGCGGTGCCGGACGTCTCAGCCGATGCTCGAACCGCCCTGCGCGAGGGCGCCGTGCCCGACCCGCACGCGGCAGTGCATGAATACGCCGACCGACTGTTGCTCGATCGCCGGATCGCGGCGTGGGGCGTCGATCTCGATCCGCTTCGCGCCCTGCTTCATCTCCAGCGCGAAGACCCGCGCGTAAAGGGGAAGGTCCTCAAGTGGCTGCGATGCGAAGACCTCTCGGCCCACGACCGGCAGGCGCTGGGTGATCTGGTCCCGCGCACGCAGGAAGAGCATCCGATTCATATGGTCTCGCAGCTCGGCCGGATCATGGCCGCGTTGCAGGAGGCGCCGCTGGTCATTTGCGTGGATCAGCTCGAGGACATGTTCAATCACGACATGGCCGCCGAGCGGTTTCGGCGCGTGGTGGACACGCTGGTTGCGCTGCTCGATCAGGTGCCCAGCGCCGTGGTCGTCCTCTCGTGCCTCGAAGATTATTACGTCGCCAACAAGGGCCACCTGACGCGCTCGAAGGTGGATCGGCTGGAGCGGGATCCCGAGCCGGTCCGGCTCGAGGCCCAGCGATCGTTTGACGAGATCGTTGCGATGGTCTCCAAGCGGCTGGAATGTTTGTACGAGGAGGCGGGATTATACCCTCGTGCCGACCTGTCGGTCTATCCGTTCCGCGCCGATGGGCTGCGCCCGCTGACGAACCTGACGACGCGCGACGTGCTCGATTGCTGCCGGCGGCATCAGGATCGATGCATCATCGCGGGGACGTGGGAAGAGCCGGCATTCGATGCCGGAGCGACTTTGGCTCCCACCGAAACCGCCGCGGTTTCGACATCAGTGGCTCCGCCTCTGGAATGGGAATCGGCGTGGAATGATTTCCTCAATCAATCCGGCCGCGAACTGCCGGAAGAGGAAGCGGAGCTGGCCAATCTTCTGGCCTGGGGGATCGATCACTGCAACGCCGAGCTTCATGGCTGCACGTTCGCGCCGGCATTGGACGGAACGATGATCCGGGTGGAGTGCGACGGCCCGGGCACGACTCGGGAAACGTTCCTCGTGGCGATCTGTCAAAAGAGCCCGCAGGGCGGCTGGCTCGGATGGCAAATCGCCGAGGTCGAGCAGCGGGCGGGCGGGCTGCCGGTCGTGCTGGTCCGGTCGTACGCGTTTCCGAAAAATCCCAAGACGCAGGTTGCCCGGCAAATCGGGAAATTGATCGGCACCAGCGGCCGCCGCGTCGAGGTGGAGGATTCGGATTGGCGAGCGGTACACGCGCTGCGGGCGTTTGCCGAGGCGCGATCGGGCGATCCGCAGTTCGCCGCCTGGCAGCGGGAAAGCCGGCCATTGAGTCAATTGGCGGCCATTCGAAAAACGCTGGCGCTGGATCGATTGGGCTCGTCCACGCCGGCTGCGCCGCCGATGCCGACTCCGGTCGAGCCGGCCCACAAGCCGTCCGTTGCATCTCCTGCAAAAGCGCAACAAGAATCGGCTGGCGATCTTTTGCTGGGCGTCACCCGGGGCATTTCCGAGTCGCCCGTGCAAATCGCGCCGGCGGAATTGAAACAACACCTGGTGGTGCTCGGCGGAACAGGAAGCGGCAAGACGACCGCGGCGCTGTCGCTCATCGAGCAACTGCTCCTACGCGGTGTCCCGGCGGTGATGGTCGATCGCAAGGGCGACCTTTGTCGCTACGCCGATCCGCAGGCGTGGGCCGAGTCGTCCGATCCCCTCGCTGCAGCGCGATTGCGCGGCAAGGTAGCTGTGGCGCTGTTCACGCCCGGTGCGGCCGACGGCCGGCCGCTGGTTCTCCCCATCGTCCCGGACGACTTGGCGCAGCTCCCGACGGCCGACTGCGAGCAACTGGCGGAATTCTCCGCCGCCGCGATTGGCGGGATGATGGGCTATCGGCCGGGCAAGTCGCCGGACAAGATTCAACTGGTCATCCTTGCCAAGGCGATCGGCGTTCTGGCCGAAGCCGCCTCAGATCGACCTGTCACGATCGACCACCTTCACGAACTGGTTCAATCGCAAGATGCGTTGCTGCTCAACGCGGTGAACGGATACGAAGCCAAGCACTACAAGAGGCTGGCCGAGGACCTGTTGACGCTCAAGCTGGGCCACAGCCGGTTGCTGGCGGCGCCGGGAGCCGAGAAGCTCGACATCGACTCGCTGCTTGGCCGCGGGGCGGCGGCGGTTGCCGGCAAGACGCGGTTGAGCATCATCAGCACGCAATTCCTCGGCAGTGCCGCGGCGGTCGATTTCTGGGTCTCGCAATTCCTCATCGCACTGGATCGCTGGCGGCTCAAGTCGCCATCGGAGAACCTGCAGGCGATCGTGCTGCTTGACGAGGCGGATCAGTATCTTCCGGCGGTCCGTCAGCCGGCGACCAAAGCGCCGCTGGAATCGCTGCTTCGCCGCGGGCGCTCCGCCGGCATCGGTCTCATCCTCGCAACGCAGAGCCCGGGAGACCTGGACTACAAATCCCGCGAGAACATCCGCTCATGGCTGGCCGGCCGGGTGAATCAGGACACCGCGCTGGCCAAGCTCAAGCCGCTGTTTGCCGACACCCCGATCGACGTTGCATCGAAGCTGCCGAGCCAGCAGACCGGTGAGTTTTTCCTGCTGCGCGGGCGGCAAGCCATCGCGCTCAAGGCGCGTCCCTCCTGCATCGAGACGCGGCAAGTTTCCGAGCAGACCATTCTTCACCTGGCTCGCGACCCGCGGGAATAGCAGGCGACTTTCTCGCAGGCTTTTTCCCTCACCAGACTCATAGGTTCCCCGCCTTAACGGCATCAAATCGTTGCGAGGCAAGAATTATTGAAGATGTGCTGGATGATGAACTTGTAATGTTGTAAGGTTGCGCATCGTTGTTGGGGACGCACTCTGCTTTTTAGGGGTTCAAGATGCGATCGTTGTTTGTTGTCTTGGGCATCGTTGCTGGTGCGGCAGGAATTTGCCGGGCTGACACGATTCAAGCCACGTTTCAGAGCGTGGACTACGGCGGGACGCTGGTGACGGTGACGCTCAATCCCGTGCCGGGCGGTTCTCCCTATCAAGTGACGGGAATTGCCGGGGAATATCACTGGCAGGAAGTCGCCGGAAGCTCGCCGATTCTCGGGAACAACGGAAGCTTCGATACTTTCTGCGTCGAGATCACGCAGGACATCAACTTCAATGAGCCGCCATATACCTACACGACGACGGATCCGCTTTCCCTGGCGCCCGAGCCGGGCGACGGATTTGGGCCGATGGGCGTCCTAAAGGCTGATCTGATTCGCGAGTTGTGGTTCGCGGACATTGACAGCGTGGTCGATGCTCCCACTGCCGCCACATTTCAGTATGCGGTGTGGGACATCATTTACGGCACCTCCCTGCATGTTGACGCGGCGAACCAAGGGCTGCTGAACTCTGCCGAAGGATTGGTGGGCGCGCTCGACCCCACCGGCAACGGCCCCCAATCCAACCTCATCGCCCTGACCAGCAACGGAGCAAACGGCGCACAGGACCAGGTCACCGGCGCGTCGCTTTCGCCCAACGTGCCCCCGGTGCCGCTGCCCTCGACGGTCTCCGCGACGGCGGCTCTTTTGGGGCTGCTCGGCGCCTGGAGTACCCTCCGTCGGCGCATCGGCCCGGTTTCAGTCTGCTGATCGCCCGCACAGGCATGCCACTCTTCCTTCGGAAGACGTCCTGAGGCCTAATCCCTTCCAAGCCGCCCCGCCCCGGCGCGGGGCGCGCTCCTGGGGCGGCACGATTTTCTCGTCGGGAACATTCCGGCTTCCGCGCGTCGCTCGACATTCGATTGTCGATCAATCCCGTCAACGTCAGAATATCGGCATGCCCGCGGTTCTTGCGCAGATCAACGTCTCCGAAGGCGGCATGCCGAAACTGCCGGTCCTGCAAGCGCAAGTGACGGTCAACGGAATCGTCGGCGACCGCCAGCGCACCCCCAAAATTCACGGCGGACCGAACCGCGCCATCTGCCTTTACAGCGAAGAACTCTACCAGTGGCTTCGCGACCAGGGCGTCCCAGTAGTCGCCGGCCAGATCGGCGAAAACTTCACCACCCGCGGCCTCGATCTGGCCACTCTCACTATTGGCGACCGCCTTCGCGTCGGCGGCTGCATCATCGAAATCACGAAGGTGCGAGTGCCGTGTTATCAACTTAAGAAATGGGATCCGGATCTGCCGGAGATGATTATCGGGCGCAGTGGGTGGATGGCCAGGGTCATTCAGGAGGGGATCGTTCGACCGCAGGATCCGATCGAGCCAATCCCCTTGCCCACATAGCCCGCGCATGTTTTCGGACGAAACGGGAGCCAGTGGGGCACTTTGCCGCTCGCCGGTGTTGCGGGAATCGCAGTATTTGAATTTTCGACCGCTTCCGAGCATTATGTCGCTCGTTTCCTATCTGAGGGTCCCGTCTCATTCCAAGGCTGAGGAGCGTTTATGGCGGAAGTACCGGATTACGCTACACCCAATGTACGCATGGCACCCGATTCGGGGCGGGGGGGCGGCTCGCTTTCCCCGGAGATTCGGAAAGCCATTTTTTTTGCCAGTTTCATGACATTGATCGCCGCCGGAATCGGCTTCGGCGTCCGCGGCGCGATTGTTGGGGACTGGGGCGCCGAATTCGGCTTCACCAAGAGCGAGCTGGGCGCGATCCTCGGGGCCGGCTTGAGCGGGTTCGGATTCACGATCATTTTCTTTTCCTTCTTTGCCGATCAGGTGGGCTACAAGCTGCTGCTTCTGGGCGCGTTCTTCCTGCACGCGATTTCCGCGGTCATCACGCTGTTTGCGACGCCCATCTTTCATAGCAGCGGGAAAAGCGCGACGTACTGGTGCCTCTACATCGGCACGTTTATTTTCTCCCTGGCCAACGGGCTGTGTGAGGCGGCGATCAACCCGCTCACCGCCACGCTGTTCCCGAAGAACAAGACCCATTATCTGAACATCCTTCACGCCGGCTGGCCCGGCGGGTTGGTGATCGGCGGGCTCCTCGGCTACCTCTTCGCGGGAAAGACCGCCGTGATCGGCCACGTCCGCTGGGAGATCCTCCTGGCTACCTATCTCATTCCCGCCTTCTACTACGGGTTCGTCGTGCTGAAGAACCCGTTCCCGATCTCCGAAGCCAAAGCCGCGGGTTTGTCGGTCGGGCAGATGATCGTGAATGTGTTCGCGCCCCTTCTGCTGTTCCTGTTCCTGATCCATGCGATGGTGGGTTATGTCGAATTGGGCACCGATAGCTGGATCCAAAACATCCTCAACAACACCATCGGCAATCTCGCATTCCTATTGTTCGTGTATACGTCGCTATTGATGTTCGTGCTGCGCTTCACGGCCGGGCCAATCGTGCATCGCATCAACCCCCTCGGCCTGCTGTGCATCGCGGCATGCTGCGGGGCGATTGGCTTGTATCTGTTGGGAACGGTCAATGGCGCGGTGCTGGTGTTCCTGGCGGCCACGATCTTCGCGCTGGGAAAGACGTTTTACTGGCCGACCATGCTCGGTGTCATCGGCGAGCGGTTTCCCAAGGCCGGCGCGATCGCCATGGGACTTTCTGGCGGCATCGGCATGCTTTCGGCCGGCTTCCTCGGGGGCCCGGGCATCGGTTACACGCAGGACCTCAACGCGTCGCACAAACTCGTCGCCACCGATGACGCCGCCTATCAACGCGTGAAGTCGAACGACAAAAACGGCTTCCTACTCTTCCAACCCATCGAAGGTCTCGACGGGTCGAAAGTCGCGGTGGTGACCGATAAGGCCAGCGGAGCCGACAAGTCGATCCCAGCCGGCACACCGACGCCCGCCGCCACGTTGAAGGATGATCTCAAGAAGAATCCCAACGACCCGAATCTAAAGACGCTGGACCAGTGGTATACCACCACTGAAGAGCCGCACGTCGCCTCGGACGAAAAGCCGGTGAGCGACGCGGTGATCTTCGGCGGCCGCCGGGCGCTCCAAATCACGGCCGCCATCCCCGTGGCGATGGCGATTTGCTATCTGCTGCTGGTGCTCTACTTCGCCGCCCGCGGCGGGTACAAGGCAATCCGTCTCGACTCCAGCGGCCGCGAGATCGAAGTCACTCACACCGCCGCCGACGAAGAGGCGATCGAAGCCGCCGGCCCGCACGAGGCATAGCCTGGGCGTGACTATTTTGGAAAGCGCGCCGCGAGATGGCTCGGTCTATTTCTCCCGAGATTTCGAAGGCTCGAAAACGCAGGGAGGGCGGCACGTTGCATGCCGCCCTCCTTCGCGTCATGTAACCCAAATCCTGGCTACTTCTCACCCATCGTCTTCAGCATGACGTCCTTAAACTGCACCGTCATCACAAACCCATGATGAAGCTGCAAGGCGATGACGCCTTCCTTGAGGGCCTTGGGGCTTTCGTCGGTCAGGTCGGTCATGACGTGGCCATTGATGGTGTAGGTGATGTGGTTGCCATCGGCGACCAGCACCACATCGTTCCAGTCGTTCTGCTTGATCGCTTCCTTGAGCGCGTCCTTCGATTCGCCCAGCGGCGAATTTTCCCGCTTGGTTTCGGCGGTCCAGGTGGTCTTCTCGCCGCGGTTGCTCATGGTGCCGCGACCCCCGGCGACTCCGTGCTCGTCGTAGATCGAGCCGTCGTAGCCGCGCTTGGCGTCGCAGTCGGCTTGATAACCCCCGACCGAGAGGGTCTTTTCCGCGTAGAGCTTCGAGCGGAACTGCACGCCGGAATTTCCGTCTGGTGTGGCGAACTTGTACTTGTAGTGCAACTCGAAATTGCCGACCGGCTTGTCGTAAATCAGGAACGTCTGCGGGGCGGGGTGTTCCTTGGTTTCTTTACCGGTGATGGCTCCATCCTCGACCGACCAGAAGCCTTCCAGGCCATGCCAACCGTCGAGGGACTTGCCGTCGAAGATGCTGACAAAGCCCTGTGCGTCAGCCTGCCCGGCCGGCTCGGCGGGCTTGTCAGCCCCCATCACGAATGCCGCCAGCCCGATCGCCAATGCGGCCTTAAGCGAAGCGCGTCGATTCATGCGATTCTCCTTGAAATGAATTGATTTCCACAGCGTACCCGTACATACCCTTGCAGGGCACGGTTGTTTTGCGGTTGAAAACGCAGGCGCGAAGAAGGGAAGGACGCGAAGGAAGCGCGAAGAGGAAAGAGAAGAGAAGAGATAGATCCGCAGATTGCGCAGATTTACGCAGATTTCCATGCATTCAATTTGCGAGCATCTGCGCAATCTGCGGTTATACTCTTCTTTTCCCTTCTCTTTCCTCCTTCGCGTTTCCTTCGCGTTCTTCCCTTCTTCGCGGCGCATTCCGTCTTAAAATTTCACCCTGAAAAAAGCTCCCGCCCGGATTTCCTGTGCGATGGACCCGAGGCGGCCGAAGTCGCCGAAGCCGGCCATGTAGGAGACTTCCGCACCGGCCGATCCCCAGCCCCAGGAGTAGCCGGCTTGGATTCCGGGCCGGATGTCGAATGCTGCGCCATCGTGATACGAAGTGTGTAGATAGGTGAAGCCGCCCGAGTTGTAGGCGTTGTCGATCCCGTAGGAGTCGATGAGCAACCCCGCTCCGATTTTGGGCACGACGAAAAACCCGGTCCCGCCGTGCCGGCCGAAGGAGATCGGCAGGGCCGCCCGAGCTTCCAGCGAGACGAATCCCAGATCGGATTCCAATCGCGCCCGGCCGGACGTGCCATCGGAGAAGTTCACGTCGATGTGCTCGAAGTCATAGTACGTCGAGCCCGAGACGCTTCCGCCGACCAGCAAGGGGAACCGCGATTCCTCGGGCAATCGCCACATGAATTCCCCATCAATATAGCCGCCGTCCCGGCTGTAAAACGGGCCGGCATTGTGCGAGATCTGGACGTTGGAATACCCGGCCGAGACGGTGAAGCTGTTGATCTGTCCCTCGGCCCAACTGCCCGCCAATACACAGATGATTCCGGCCAACACGAAGCTTCGCATCGGGTTCCTCCTGTTTGCGATGTATGCAAAATGCGTCTCTCTACCCACGCAATCCGAGGCGGCATTGTACCGGTAGGGCGCCCGCGGGCACATCCTGCCAATACCCCCAGCGCACAAATTGCCGCACATTCTTCTTGCCGGATTTGGCCGGAAGCGATAGGGTATCGATCCGAATCGACCGATGCGCCATTCCGGGCCGGTCTGTCTCGTAAAACCATTGCGGAACCCCAATTATGCAGGCGGTACTTGTCATGTTCCGGTCGGACGGAGACCGGCGGAGTTTCTCGCTGACGCGCGACATAACGGTGATCGGCCGCCGCGAGGACTGCGATCTGCGCATCCCGCTGGGCGAAGTATCGCGGAAACACTGCCGGCTCGTTCGCGACAGCGACTCGCTCCGTTTGGAAGACTTGGGAAGTTCCAACGGCACCTACCACAATTCGCAGCGCGTCCAGGAAGCGATCCTGAGTCCCGGCGACAGCATCCAGGTGGGGCCGCTGGTGTTTGTCCTGCAAATCGACGGCGTTCCGCCGGACGATGAGCTGGCGCCGGTGGTTGCCCAGTCGGGTGAAGCGCACGAGGCTGGCCCGAGCACGGAGAAGGGTCCGCTTCAGCCGACGGCTCAAAGCGACGTTGGGTTAAGCGGCCTTCCTGCGCTGGACGACTTGGAGCCGATCGAACCGCTGGAAGAGCCGCTGCAAGCCGACGCCCTCGACGACGGGGAGACGCTGGGCGAAGCCGACTTGATGGATGAACCCGAGCTCCACGCACCCGCCGAGCCGCTGGAGACCACGCAACCCCTCGGCCTCGACCACCCGCTCGACGAACTGGATTTCGGCGAATTGGATGAGCCCGCGCCTGGCGAACATACGGGCCACGGAGCTGCCGGCGAACATCACGACGATCCGCTGGGCTTGGGCGAGCTGGACGTCGAGCAGGAAGCGCTGGAATTGGACGACGAACACGAGCACGATGCGCCGCTCAAGGTCGATAGCGAGCACGAAACGCCGCACCATTAACGAGTCGTCGTCCGATTCCCGGGCGGGCCGGGGTAGCCTGGTGGGGCGGGCATTCCTGCCCCCGAGCCGATTCGAGTCCGCTCGGCGGAGGCGAGTACGCACCACACTCGCAGACTCGAGGCAGACAGGAATGTCCGCCCCATCGGCCAGACAGGAATGTGCGCCGCATCCTAGGGTTGTGCGAGGCTCCCGCAATTGTGCCCGGCGGATTGCCGTCCTATACTCCCGCGAAATCCGCGGGGCCGTAGCTCAATTGGGAGAGCACCACGTTTGCAACGTGGGGGTTGTCGGTTCGAGCCCGATCGGCTCCATTTTCGACGCCGCACCATCCTGGTGGCGGCGTCTTTGCTTTATGGAAGTCTCCGACGTTCAGTCTTCCCGCCCCCTCGGTCGCTTCGAGCGGGTCATCTCACCACTGCTGGTCATCGGGTCACTGGCCTTCTCGCTTGGCTATGTCGCCCTCGCGATCAGCGGCTGGGGATGGGACGACTGGCGCGGGTTCCTCGACAGTGTGCCGCGAGACTGCGTTTGCAGCGGCGTCGTGGCGCTGTTCGTCGGCACGTTCCTCTTCGGCTGCAACGTGAGCTTCGGCCGGCGCGATCATGCGGGGAACAACTGGATCTTTCCGGTGATGCTGATCGTTGGGCTGGCGCTCGGCTGGACGTGCGGGCACGACGAGCGGCGAAACCTCCACACACTCGGCGGGCAATGGATTGCCGACCTGGGCGCTGTTCTCTTCCTGGCCGGCACGGTGCTTCGCATCGCCGCCGTGCGAACGCTCGGCCCGCGACACAGCGTGTGGGTGGCGGTTCAGGATAATCATCAACTCGTCACCACGGGCCTCTATCGATTCGTTCGTCATCCGAGCTACGTGGGCGCGTTGCTGGCGGTCTTCGGTTGGGCGCTGGCTTTTCGCAGCGTGGCGGGCCTCCTCCTGGCACTGCTCATTCTGCCGCCGATCCTCACCCGCATTCGCGCGGAGGAGCGCCTGCTGATGGAGGAATTTGGCGACACCTACCGCACCTACCAGCGCCGGTCGTGGCGGGTGCTGCCGCTAATTTACTGAATTACCAAAGTCGAAAGCGCGCTCCGATCGCCGTCATTTAGGCGCGCTGGGAACTTCCGGTTGACGTTTACGTCTCTAGGGGTGCGATGTCCTATCGGCCGGAGGCATGGGCATGAGAATTCGACTGTCAACACTGCGCGGCGGAATCATTTGCGGGTTCATCTTGCTGGTCGCTCTTTCCGCGCCAGCGTTGATCTTGGTAGGGCGGGGGAATGCGCCGGTTGCCGACCAGAACTGGCCCGCCGGATCGTTGGAGGTGGCGAACCTGAAAATGCGCGTCGGGTGGTGGGAAGGGCCGCCCTTTGGCGGGGGGCAGCACAACTTCCTCTATCGCGGCGATGCCGCCGCGTTTGGGCAGTCGCTGAGCGCCTTTGCAAAGATCAAGGCGCCGCGGCTCGAGTTGTTCATCCACGACGGCGGGCCATCGCACTCCTCATTCCTGAAAGACGAAAACGATCGCAAATCGGATGACCACTACGACTGGTCATTTACCGTTTGGAACCCGCAGAGTTGGCAGCAGCTCTACAACGCGCCCGGCAGCTATTTCTCGGCTCAGGACCCGGCCGGCGGATTTGGGAAGGAAGTGGACGCGCCGCGAATGGACGTTTTTGTTGGCAACGGTGGGATCGATTTCTCCCGCGTGACGGTGCCCGCCGTCGTGCATGTCACCGATGAGCGCGCCGACGCCAACGGATTTCCCGACGGCTCCGCAGTCGTGGGCGACGCGTACGACCTGACCACCTCCAAGCCGGTCGCCGGCGCGAACGTGACGCTTGAAAAGCAGGCCGGCGCGGGCAAGCGACAAGCAGTTGCCAGCGGCAAGGCGGATGCTCAGGGCCATTTCGTGCTGCGAGCCGTCCCTGACGGCGATTATCAAGTCTGCATCGCCGCCGACGGCTACGCCCCACGCCTGCTGGGCTATGCCTACTTCCGCGGCAATACCTTCAAGCACTTCACCGCGCAGCTCGCGCCCGCCGCCCGCATTCGCGGCAGTGTCGTGGACACTGCCGGCAAGCCCGTTCCCAACGCCAGCGTCCGCGCCGACAGCATGATCGGGCCCGATGGGCGGGGTTACGTCTTGCGCGATCAGGCAGAGGCACAAGTAGATCCGAACGGGACGTTCGACCTTTCGGGACTGCCGCAGGGCCACGCGCAGATCTACGTCTCGGCGGTTTCGTATGCGATGCTTGACGTGCTCAAGCTGCAATCCGTGCCGGACGACCACGTCACGCTTCGCATGACTGCGACCGGGACGATCAAGGTTCGCGTGCTAACCCATGACGGCAAGCCCGCGACGAACGGCAACGTCAGCGTTGATACGCCCGGCAGCCCGCTGGGCAGTTGGGGCGGGTCGGCCAATACCAAACCCGATGGTACGTTTACCTTCGACGGCGTCCCGCCCGGCACTTACACCGTCTCGGCGATGGCCACCAACCCCGGGCCGGGGCCTTCGCCGAAGGACCAACGGAAAACCATCAAGGTGATTGCCGGGCAGACCATTGAAGTTGAGATCAAGGGACGATAATTCTCCACGTGGCACAGGCGTCCCGCCCGTGCGGAGCGCTATCGAAGCAAAAATCACGCAATTTCAGGAAGTTCCTTACTCCGGATTTCCCCGCACGGCCGGGACGGCCGTGCCACGGGCAAGGGTCGCGACGGAGCACATCTGACGGCTTTCCTCCATGCGCTGACCTGATAAACTCCTGCCGCCCCGACCCGCATCGTTTCGCATTTTCCGTCGGATGCTTTTTAATTCACTTTCATTCCTGATCTTCTTCCCCGTCACGACGATCATTTATTTCGCGCTGCCGCAGCGATTCCGGTGGGTTCATCTGCTGGCGTGCAGTTGTTTGTTCTACGCGTCGTTTATCCCCCGATATCTCATTGTTCTGCTGGGCGTCATCCTCATCGATTTTGGCGCGGGGCTTGGCATCGAGCGATCGCGCGGCCCGATGCGCCGAGTGTTCCTGGTCGCCAGTCTGCTGGCCAATGTCGGAATCCTCGCGGCATTCAAATACTTCAACTTCTTCAACGGCAATGTGCGTGCTCTGGCCGAGACGCTGCATTGGAACTATCCGGTTCGCGACCTGGGATGGCTGCTGCCGATCGGGCTCTCGTTCCACACGTTCCAATCGATGAGCTACACGATCGAGGTGTACCTCGGCCGGCAGAAAGCCGAGCGGCACCTGGGGATCTATGCGCTCTATGTGATGTTTTATCCGCAACTTGTCGCCGGGCCGATTGAGCGGCCGCAGAGCCTGTTGCACCAGTTTCGTGAGCATCACGCGTTCGACGCCGATCGAATTTTCAGCGGACTGCGGCTGATGCTGTGGGGATTTTTCAAGAAGCTCGTGGTGGCCGACCGCCTTGCGCCCGTCGTCGATGCCGTCTATGGCAATCCGCACGCCTATGGCGGCGGATGGCTGCTGGCGGCAACGTACTTCTTTGCCATCCAGATTTACTGCGACTTCTCCGGTTACTCTGACGTCGCCATCGGGGCGGCGCGCGTGCTGGGTTTTGGGCTGATGAAGAATTTCGACCGGCCCTATGCCGCGGCGTCCGTCCCCGAATTCTGGCGGCGGTGGCATATTTCGCTGTCCACCTGGTTTCGCGATTACCTTTACATCCCACTCGGCGGCAGCCGCGTGCCGGTGCTGCGGTGGTGCTTCAACATCATGGTCGTGTTCGTCGTCAGCGGAATGTGGCACGGCTCGAATTGGACATATCTGGCATGGGGAGCGCTGCACGGGATTCTGGTCATCGGTTCACGCCTGACCCGGCGAGCGCGGGCGAGAATTGCAAGCATCATCCGAGTCGCACCGCATCCGCTGTTTTCGCGGGTGGCATCGGTGTTCGTTACATTCAATCTCGTCGCGCTAACCTGGATCTTCTTTCGCGCGAGCTCGATCGGCGAGGCCGGCTGGATTCTCTCTCACCTGGGGAGCGGCCCTTGGCTGGCGCACCCCGACTCGATGGACTTTCCGATGGGCATCGTGCCGTACCGGCCGAGCCAGATCCGGTTGGCGCTTCTGCTGGTCCTGGCGATGTGGCTGACGGAATGGGCGGGTGCGATTCGTGGCGCGGCGGAAAAGTGGGCGCGCCAACCGGCCTGGGTTCGATGGCCGGCCTATTACGCCTTGATCGTTTGCCTGCTGCTCGTCGGCGATCTGGGCACGCGAACATTCATCTACTTCCAGTTTTGATCGATGCGGTATTTCGTCAAAACGTCGTTCGCGTTTCTCCTCGGCCTGGTCGTGGTGCTGCTGGCCGTGGATCGATTTCTCGGCTGGCGGCAGACTCGCCTTCACGGAAAGCTTTGCCTCTCCCCGGAAATCTATCTGGCTATCGAGCGGGCCAACGAGCCATCGCGAGCCGTTCGTAGCGTCTTCCTGGGCGACAGCGTGGCCCACCAGCTATTCCGGCCCGGCTCAGAGACGCGAGCCGACGAGCGGTTCCTTACCTGTAACCAGGCGGGATCGCTTGGAGCGCAATATTACATTCTGGCGGATGCCGTCCGCAGCTTTTCCAATCTCCACGACGTCTATCTGCTTTATTATCCCGGCTCATTCGAGAACGACCTTGGGCCGCCGCTGGCAAATGACTACTTCTGCGGCTTCTTTCACACGCCCGTGCAGATTCGAGAAGTCTTCGGCATCAAGCACGACGCCCGGTTGACACTGGCGCAAATCGGCCGGCTGTTGCTGCCCAACATCCTGGCGACCAACGGCGTGAATCGCCCGGTGGCGTGGGAGGAAGTGATTACGCGGCCTGGCGTGGCCGCGACTCCTGGAGGCGGTGGAAACGAGCCGCTCGTCCATCTTCTCAATACACTGTGGCGCGCCGAACCCACTGAGCGTCGGCCCGATCGCACCGCCGCGGGGCGGCCCGTCTTTCTATCGCGCGTTTCGCAATACTACCTGCCGAAGATGCGGGAGCTGTGCCGAAGTCGCGGCGTGACGTTCCACGTCCTGCCATGCCCTTGCTCGAATGCGCTGCGCTTCGACGACGGGCGACACCTTTACGATGCTCCGTTCATCTATCTCGACGCGGCCGA
>Ga0182024_10010468_pt1 | contig 18886 bp, 18 predicted proteins | sample P32metaG_FD_120480 | JGI IMG/M metagenome (GOLD analysis project Ga0182024, IMG submission 120480) | Permafrost microbial communities from Stordalen Mire, Sweden - P3-2 metaG (Illumina Assembly) | ecosystem: Environmental > Terrestrial > Soil > Wetlands > Permafrost | place: Sweden: Stordalen... | reverse complement strand
TTGCGCTCGAAGATGGGCTGGCTCGACAGCAAGACGGCGCCCGGTATGGACAAGGTGCTGAACACGCCAGACCGCGAGGAGGCGCCGGTATGACCGAGCAGCTCACCATCCTCGACACCACATTGCGGGACGGCGAGCAGTCGCCGGGGGTTGCGCTCAACCCGGCCGACAAGCTCCAGATCGCGCATCAGCTTGCGCGCCTCAAGGTCGACGTCATCGAAGCCGGTTTCCCGCACAGCTCCCCGGGTGATTTCGCCGCGGTGAAGGCCATCGCCGAACAGGTCGACGGCGCCGTCATCGCCGGTCTGTCTCGATGCTTCGAGGACGACGTGCGCGCGTGCGCCGCCGCGCTCGAGCCCGCGGCTCGCGCTCGGATCCACGTCTTCATCGGCACCTCGCCGATCCATCGCGAGGGCCAGTTGCGCATGACCCAGCGCGAGGTTTACGACCGAGCCGTCTCCATGACGGCGCTGGCGAAGACCTTCCGCGAGGACGTCGAGTTCTCACCGATGGATGCGAGCCGCACCGAGCGCGAGTACCTCGCCGAGGTGGTGAACAGCTGCATCGAGGCGGGAGCCACAACCATCAACCTCGCCGATACGGTGGGGTACGCGACGCCGGACGAATGGCGCGGATTGATCGGGTGGATGTACGAGCAGGTCCCCGCATTGCGCACCGTGGTGCTGTCCGTGCACTGCCACAATGACCTGGGCCTCGCCACCGCCAACTCGCTGGTCAGCGTGCTCGGCGGTGCGCGGCAGATCGAGACCTGCGTCAACGGTATCGGCGAGCGCGCCGGCAACGCGGCGCTCGAGGAGGTGGCCATGGCCACCTGGCTGCACCCGGAGGTGTACGGCGTTGCGACGCAGCTCGATCACTCGCAGCTGTACCGCACCTCACGACTGGTCTCCCAGCTCACCGGCATGCTCGTGCAGCCCAACAAGGCGGTGGTCGGCGCCAATGCGTTCGCCCACCATTCGGGGATCCACCAGGACGGCATGCTCAAGGACCGCCGTACCTTCGAGATCATGGAGCCGGGCGAGGTCGGTGCCGGGTCCACGCTGGTGCTGGGCAAGTTGAGCGGACGTCATGCGCTCCGCGACCGTCTCGAGCAGCTGGGCTACCGCCTCGACGGCGAGGAGCTGAAGCGCGCCTTCGTCCGCTTCAAGGAGCTCGCCGACCGCAAGCGTGATGTCACCGACCGGGACCTCGAGGCGATCGTCGCCGACGAGCGCCAGGGTGGCGAGGAAACCTTCCGTCTCGAGCACCTCCAGGTCAGCTGCGGCACCAACCTGCGCGCCACCGCGACCGTGCGCATGCTGCTCAGCGATGGGGTGAGCCACGAGGCGGTGTCCATCGGCGACGGCCCGGTCGACGCGACCTATCGGGCCATCGACTCGCTGGTGCAGGTGAAGGCAGAGCTCGAGGAGTTCGCGATCCAGGCGATCACCGAGGGCATGGACGCCGTCGGCGAGGTGAGCGTGCGCCTGCGCCAGGACGGCGCGTTGACCTCCGGGCACGGTGCCGACACCGACATTCTGGTGGCTGCGGCCAAAGCCTACGTGCATGCGCTGAACCGCCTCACCGCGCGGCTTGCGGCTGGGCCGCGGGTCCCACCGGAGCGCATGGCGGCGATGGGCGCGTCCACGGCGGCCACCCCCGCCCCGGCAACCACCGGGGTGGCACGAGCCGAATGACCCCACGCACCCTGTTCGACAAGATCTGGGACGCGCACATTGTCGCGGAACAGCCCGGAGAGCCGTCACTGCTCTACGTCGACCTGCACCTCGTCCACGAGGTCACCTCGCCGCAGGCGTTCGAGGCCCTTCGCCTCGAGCACCGCCCGGTGCGCCGGCCCGGCCTGGTTGTGGCCACGATGGACCACAACGTCCCCACCGACGGCGACGGGGTGAGTGGCGCCGACGCCATGAGCACCGCGCAGATGGAGGCGCTGAGCCGGAACTGCGAGGACTCCGGGATCTCGTGCTTCGGTGCCGGGCATCGGTGGCAGGGCATCGTCCACGTGATCGGTCCGGAGCTCGGGCTCACGCTCCCCGGGACGGTGATCGTCTGTGGCGACTCGCATACCGCGACCCATGGCGCCTTCGGGGCGTTCGCGCTCGGCATCGGCACCTCCGAGGTCGAGCACGTCCTGGCGACCCAGTGTTTGCGTCAGTCCCGTCCGCAGACCATGGAGGTGCGCATCGAGGGCACCCTGCCCGTCGGCGTCACCGCGAAGGATGCCGCGCTCGGCGTCCTCAACGCCATCGGCACCGCAGGTGCGGCCGGACACGTTGTCGAGTACACGGGCTCGGTGGTCCGTGGCTTCTCGATGGAACAGCGCATGACGCTCTGCAACCTCACCATCGAAGGCGGCGGACGCGCCGGGATGATCGCCCCGGATGCCACCACATTCGCGTACATCAGGCGCCGCCCCTACGCACCCGCCGGCGAGCTCTGGGATCAGGCGGTCGCCGCCTGGAGCGAGTTGCACAGTGACGATGGCGCGGCATACGACAGCGTTGTCGTCATCGACGCGGCAAACCTCGAGCCGACGGTCACATGGGGCACAACGCCGGCGCAATCGGTGCCGGTAACCGGGCGTGTCCCCGATCCGGAGTCATTCGCAGATGCCGCCGAACGCGAATCGGCGGTGCGGGCCCTCGCCTACATGGGCCTCGAGCCGGGAACTGCGATCGAGGACATCAAGCTCGACACCATCTTCATCGGCTCGTGCACCAACGGCCGCATCGAGGATCTGCGCGCCGCAGCGTCGATGCTCGACGGGCGGCGTGTCCACGACGGCCTCCGCGTCCTCGTGGTGCCAGGATCCGCGCAGGTGAAGGCGCAGGCCGAATCCGAGGGGCTCGATGCCATCTTCACGAGCGCCGGGGCCGAGTGGCGCAATCCCGGGTGCTCGATGTGCCTGGGGATGAACCCCGACATCCTCCAACCCGGCGAACGCTGCGCGAGCACCAGCAACCGCAACTTCGAGGGCCGCCAGGGACGCGGCGGTCGAACGCATCTCGTCTCGCCGGCCATGGCCGCGGCAGCGGCAGTCGAAGGGCGTTTTGTCGACGTGCGCCGCATGCCGGTGGCGGCGGGTCGAGCATGAAGCCGTTTCGCCGTGAGGACGGCGTGCTCATCCCGCTCGACCGGTCGGACATCGACACCGACCAGATCATCCCCAAGCAATTCCTCAAGCGGATCGAGCGGACCGGCTACGGCGAGTACCTCTTCAACGACTGGCGTCGCGACCCGTCGGGAGCCGAGCGACCTGATTTCGTCCTCAATCAGGACGACTACGCTGCCGGAACCGTCATGGTGACGGGGCGAAACTTCGGGTGCGGCTCGTCGCGTGAGCATGCCATATGGGCCCTCGCCGATTACGGCATCCGCGCGGTCATCTCGGAGTCGTTCGCGGACATCTACCGATCCAACGCGCTGGGCAGCGGACTGCTGCCGGTGAAGCTGCCGGACCACGAGGTTCGCGCCCTCATCGACCTCGCCACCGAGCAACCCGGGATCACGGTTGCGGTCGACCTCGAGGCGCAGACGGTGACATGCGGCGACCTGCGTTTCGCGTTCGAGATGGACCCATTCGAGCGCCGCCGGCTGCTCGAGGGCCTCGACGACATCGGGTTGACGCTCGAGCACGAGGCCGAGATCACCGACTTCGAGGCGCGACGGCCCGCATGGATGCCGGACCTGGCTCGCGCGGGAGCCGGTTCGTGAAGGCAAACGTGGTCGTCCTCCCCGGCGACGGGGTCGGGCCCGAGGTCGTGAACGCCGCCCTGAGCGTCCTCGCCACCGTGTGCGACGCAGTGGATGCGCGCGTGAGCATCGACGTCCACCTGATCGGCGGGCGCGCCATCGACGAGTTCGGGATGCCCCTCCCCGACGAGACCCTCGAGGCGTGCAGAGCCGCCGACGCCATCCTGCTCGGTGCCGTCGGCGGACCCGCGTGGGATCACCTGCGCGGAGAGCAGCGCTGCGAAGCCGGGCTGCTCCGCCTGCGCCGTGAGCTGGACGTCTTCGCCAACCTCCGTCCCGTCAAGGTGCATCCGCACCTCGCCGACCGCACAACGCTGCGCACCGAGGTCACCCGTGGGACCGACCTCATGATCGTGCGCGAGCTCACCGGGGGCGCCTACTTCGGTCAGCCCCGTGGCCGGACCGGCAGCGGACCCGACGAGATCGCCCGCGACAGCATCGTGTACAGCGCAGCGGAGATCGAGCGGGTCGCGCGTGTGGCGTTCAAGCTCGCGCAGTCGCGACGCGGGGAGCTCATCTCCATCGACAAGGCGAACGTGCTGATCACCAGCCAGCTCTGGCGTGAGGTCGTGAGCGCGCTGGCCGCCGATTACCCCGATGTGACGCTGACCCACGAGCTCGTCGACTCGTTCGCGATGCGCCTGGTGCGCGAGCCGGCAACCGTCGACGTCGTGGTCGCCGAGAACCTGTTCGGCGACATCCTCAGCGACGAAGCCGCGGTTCTCGCCGGTTCGCTCGGCCTGCTGCCGTCGGCGAGCCTCGGCGCCACCGACCAGGGGTTGTACGAACCGATCCACGGGAGCGCGCCGAGCCTCGCGGGTCGAGGGATCGCAAACCCCTACGGCACCATCCTCTCGGTCGCGATGCTGCTCCGTCACTCGCTCCATCGCAACGACCTTGCGACCGCCATCGAGGCGGCCGTCGACGTCTGCATCACCGAGGACGTGCTCACCGCCGACCTGGGCGGGACGGCGAGCACGGACGCCGTCGCCGACGCGGTGGCCCGCGAAGCGTTGCGCCACCTCGGCGTGCACAGCGGAGCAGCCTCGTGAGCATCGAGATCTACGACACGACGCTGCGCGACGGTGCGCAGGGTGTCGGCATCAATTTCTCGGTGTCGGACAAGCTGCGCATCGCCGAGCATCTCGACACGCTCGGCGTGACCTTCATCGAAGGCGGTTGGCCCGGTGCCAATCCGACCGACACCGAGTTCTTCGCCGCGATGCAGACCCGCCCGCTGCGCAACGCAACCCTGGCCGCATTCGGGGCAACCCGGCGGCCCGGCATGCGAGCGCAGGACGATCTGCAACTGCGCACGCTGCTCGACTCGATGGCACCGATCATCACGCTGGTCGGCAAGGCGTGGGATCGCCAGGTCGTCGACGTGCTGCGCACCACGACCGACGAGAACCTCGCCATGATCGGCGACTCGGTTCGCTGGTTCGTCGACCACGGCCGGCGCGTGGTGTACGACGCCGAGCACTTCTTCGACGGGTACGACAGCGACGCGGACTACGCGCTGCGCTGTCTCGACGCGGCCATCAGCGCCGGCGCCGAGCGAATCACGCTCTGTGACACCAACGGCGGAACGCTTCCCGACCGCGTGGAATCCGTGGTCCGCGAGATCACCGCCCGGTTCGGCCGCGTCGCGGGCATCCATTGCCACGACGACTCCGGATGTGCGGTGGCGGCAACCCTCGCCGCAGTCCGGGCGGGTGCCGTCCAGGTGCAGGGATGCATCAACGGCTACGGCGAGCGCACCGGCAACGCAAATCTGTGCACGCTCATCCCCAACCTCCAGCTCAAGATGGGCGTCCAGGTCATCGATGCGGCGCAGCTCGCACGTTTGACCGAGGTCGCACGCGACGTCGCCGAGATTGCCAACATCGCCCCTCCTCTGTCGGCGCCCTACATCGGGCTCGCAGCGTTCACGCACAAGGGCGGACAGCACATCGACGCGATGAGCAAAGCCTCGTACGCGTATCAGCACATCGACCCCGCGCACGTGGGCAACGAGCGCCACTCGGTGATCACCCAGCAGTCGGGGCGCGGCACCGTCCTCGAGAAAGCCGCGGCATTCGGCGTGGACCTCACCCAGGACCGCGCTCTTGCGCGACGCGTCGCCGACCAGGTCAAGGAGCTTGAATTCAGCGGGCACTCGTTCGAGGGCGCCGAGGCGTCATTCGAGCTGCTCGTCCACCGGGCGCGCGGCAATCCCGCCCCGTTCACGCTCATCGACTACATCGCGCTCGTCGAGCAGCGCGAGGGACGTCAGCTCGTCTGCGAGGCGACCATCAAGATGCAGGTCGGCGACGAGGTGGTGCACACCGCGGCCGAGGGCAACGGTCCGGTCAACGCGCTCGACGCGGCGTTGCGCAAGGCGCTCACGCCGAGCTATCCCGAGATCGGCGCGACGCAGCTGTTCGACTACAAGGTGCGCGTGCTCGACGGGCGCGACGGCACCGCGGCCGGCGTCCGCGTCCTCGTCGAGAGCGGCGACCACCACCGGCGCTGGAGCACGGTGGGCTGCAGCACCAACATCATCGAGGCGTCGTGGAGCGCGCTCGCCGACGCTTTCGAGTACGCGATCATCGCGACCCGCGAGCGCTCAGGCCGGCTAAGCCTTGCGGGCGAGCACCTGGAGGTAGTCTGACTCCAGCGTCAGACCGCCGCCCGAAACCTGGTTGAGCTCGGCCATCAGTTTCTTGCCGTCCTCGGCGATCGATGCCGCCTGTTCGGCGTCGACCATGCTCAGCATCGCCCGCAGCGGCGGGTTGGCACGCTCCCAGAATTCCCACCCCGCATCGAGCGACTCGAACTCGAACGTGAGTGCCTGCGGGTAGATCTCGATCGACGAGGTGAGCCCCTTGAACCGGCGATGCACCTCGTCGGTGACTCCCCATTCGAACGGGGAGTGCATTCCCGGTGGTGGTGCCGGACCGCGCTCGGTGAGCATCGCCGTGAAACGACCGAGGAATCCCTTCGGCCCGTAGTTGGCCATCGCAACCAGGCCGCCACGCTTGGCGACCCGGAAGAGCTCGCTCGCAACCCGCTCCGGGTCCGGCGCGAACATCGCGCCGAAGACCGACGCCACGACATCGAACCGCTCGTCAGGAAATGGGAGCTGCTCGGCATCGGCCTCGCGCCACTCGATGGCAAGGCCCAGAGCGCCGGTCCGCGAGCGGCCGAGCTCCACCATCGACGGCGTCAGATCGGTGGCCACAACGGTCGCCCCGAGGCCGGCAGCAGCGATGGCGAAGTTCCCGTTGCCGGCTGCGACATCGAGGACCTCCGAGCCCGCCTGGAGGCGGCTCCGCTGGGCCAGCTCGATGGCATGGGGCTCGAGGTGACTTGCGATCGCGCCGTAGTCTCCGAGCGACCACATCCACCGGATCCCGTCCTTCATGTTCGCGTTGTCCGCCACGAGAAACCTCCTATGCGGCGACATCCCGCCGCGCCAGCATGACGCCGGCGGATCCGAACCCCACAACCGCGATCGCCAGCATGGCGATCAGCCCACCGACGAACACGGGCGTGATCAGGGGCGTGCCATACAGCTGAAACACTGACAGGTTGTCAGCCAGTGCCGGCCATTTGAAGAGCGGACCGAGCTCGAAGACGAAATACGAGATGGCCGTGATGGTCGAGAGCACCACCACGGCGGCTCGCGGTCGCCAGCCGGCGAGCAGCGCGCCGACCCCGGCGAAGGTGAGGCCGAACGGGATGAGCAGGGCCGTCGCCGTGAGCAGCCGTCCCACGTCGAGGGGGATGCCCTCAGCAGGCGCCAGCGCGAGGATCACGGCCATGGCCACGAACGACATGACCGTCACGATCACGGTGAGCTCGGCGGCTCGCTCGCCGAGCAGACCCCATCGTGGGATTGGCTCGGCGAGCTGCATCTCGAGCACACCCGACGAGTCCTCGTTGGACCAGCGGGACACGACGGTGATTGCGAAGATGGCCACGAGCGCCTGCGCGAAGCTGAGCCAGATCAACGCGAGCAGCACGGTGTGCACGCTCCCGGGCAGGCCACGCAGGTACGGGCTCAGGCTCGGCGTCGATGCGAAGAATGTTGCCGTGACGTTGACGAGGAGCACGACCGCTGCTGCCGCGACCGCCATGCCGGCGGTCCAGCCGAGCGCGCCGAGACGGTGGATCCAGAGTCCGCGCGCCACCGGAGTGCGCAGCAATGGATTCGACGAAGGAACGTGGACGTCGGGTGCACGCCGGCGGCGCGTGCGGATGAGCCCGGCACCGATGTCGCGCCGGACGAATGCCACCGACGCGACCACGGTCGCGGTGGCGGCCACGACGAACAGCGCGAGGGTTGCCGCGAGGTCGAACGTGCCGCGCGGGGCAATGGCGTTGGACTGGTTGAACAGGTGGAAGACGGAGATGTCGGTGACCGGCGCTCGCTGAATGCTCGACCTGCCGATGCTGTCGAGGAGGAACATGAGCAGTCCCACCAGGCTCGCGGCTGCTGCCGCCGAGCGGAAGTCGGCAGCGAGCTGGGCAACCAACAGCCCGATCCCGAACGATGCGAGGGTCAGGCCCCAGAGTGCCGCGCTCTCGCCTACCAGACCTGATACCTCCGCCGGAGACCCGGCGATCACGCATCCCACCCACCCCGCCGCGCCGGCGAGAAACACGATCTCCGCACTCAGCATCGCGAAGAACACGCTCCGGCTGACGAGGAGCCGGAGACGCGAGATCCCCGTCGCCAGCAAGGACTCGACCAGGCCGCGGTCCTCGTCTCGGCGCACCGCACCGCACGCACTGATGAGGCCCCAGGCGGCAAAGACGATGGCCATGAAGCCATAGCCACGCCATTGCAGATACCCGGCCGCGGTGTCGGCGCCCATGGGGAGCGGGAGGAGCCAGCTGAACGTGGCGCCGAGCACCGTGATGGAATGCCCGAACGCCTCCTGCGACGCGCGCGTCCTGCCTGCGATGAGCGGAAACGCCGCGCTGTTGACGAGCACGTAGAAGATGCCGAGATAGGCCATGGCGACCAGGCCGATGCGATGGAGGCGCAGCAGCAGCCGGGGAGGCATCACTTGCTGTAATAGCTGAGGAAGATCGACTCGAGGCTGGGTTCGCGGCTGACCAGGTCGGCCACGGTGTGACCGCTGATCGCCGCGAGCAGACCGTCGAACCCGCCGTGCACCGTGCACGTGAGCCGCGGTCCGTCCACCGCGACGTCCTCGACGCCCGCAGCGGCGCGAACCGCACCCTCCGGGACGTCGCCGTTGAAATCGATGACCACCTCGTGATACCGCAGCTCGTGCACCCTGTCCATGGTCATATCGGAGACAAGGCGCCCGTCGCGAATGATCCCGACTCGCGAGCATGTCTCCTCGACCTCTGACAGGACATGCGATGACAGGAAGACGGTGGCCCCGTCTGCGCTCACCTCGCCGACCATGTGATGGAACGTCTGCTGGTTGAGCGGATCGAGACCACTGGTTGGTTCGTCAAGGATGAGCAGGCGGGGACGGTGCATGAAGGCGAGCACGAGCCCCAGCTTCTGCTTGTTGCCGCGCGAGTACTCGCGGAAACGCCGCCCGAGGTCGAGCTCCAGACGTTCGGCGATCTCGGTGACACGCGCCCTGTCGATCGCTCCGCGCATGCCGCCGAGGTACGCGACGACCTCGCTCCCGCGCATGCCGCCGAACTGTGGAAGCTCACCGGGCAGGTAGCCGACCTCGCGTTTCACCGCAACGGAATCGCGGTCGCAGTCGAGCCCGAAAACGGTCGCCGTCCCTGCCGATCCATGGATGAGTCCCATGAGCAGCCGGATCGTCGTCGTCTTGCCCGCGCCGTTGGGTCCGAGGAAGCCGAACACCTCGCCTTCGGCGACCTCGAGGTCGAGGTCGAAAAGTCCGTGCCCCGAGCCGTAGTCCTTGCTCAGACCCTGCATGACGATCGCGCCGGTCATCTGTGCCTCCGCTTCTCGAGGCGCCGAATGAGGAGTGGGTATTGGTTGATCATTTCCTGGCACCAGTCGGCCATGGCCTGCAGCCTCTGGCGACCCTGCGCGCCGGATGCGACGCGGGCTCCCTGACGCAACCGCGCGACCAGGTCGTTCATCTGCCGGGCGCGCGCGGCAAAGATCGACTCGAGGTTGTAGAGGGCCTCGTAGAGGATGCGCCGGCTGCCCGCTTGCCCCACCGCCCGTGCCAGGCCGAGCTGCGCGAGCTGTCGCGCGGCGACGCTGGCGCCGCTCTTGGCGATGCTGAGGTCCGCGGCGATGTCGTCGAGCGTTGCCGGCTCGCGCCGCAGCAGCAGATACGCATAGATCCGTCCGTGGTTGCGCGGCATTCCCCAGGTGACCATGAGCTGACCCATGTCCTCGATGAACGCCATCTGCGCGTCGGACACGGTTACACCTTCATGTTCAGCAAATTCAGAATATCACGATTCCTGGAGACCGCAGCGGGCATCGCATGCGGAGGCTACGCTTGCCGGTATGAGCGAGGTGCAGCGGATTCTCGACGCCATCTTCGCGATCTCGTCGGACCTGGAGCTGCCCGCCGTGCTCCAGCGAATCGTCCAGGTCGCCTGCGATCAGACCGGGGCGCGGTACGGGGCGCTCGGCGTGCTCGGCACCGAGTCCGCGGAGGGCGAGATCCTCCTGTCCGAGTTCATCACCGAGGGCGTCGACGATTCCATGGTGCTCCAGATCGGCCACCTTCCCAGAGGCCTCGGGATCCTCGGCCATGTCATCCGTGAACCTCGCCCGCTTCGCCTGATTGATCTGGGGGCGCACCCGGACTCCGTTGGGTTTCCCGAGGGACACCCTGCGATGTACACGTTTCTCGGTGTGCCGATCCGCATTCGCAATGAGGTGTTCGGCAACCTCTACCTGACGGAGAAGGCGGGCGGCGGTCCGTTCACCGACAACGACGAGACCCTCGCGGTGGCGCTCGCCAGCGCCGCCGGAGTCGCGATCGACAACGCGCGCCTGCACGAGCGCGTGCAGGAGCTCGCGCTGCTCCACGATCGCGAGCGAATCGCACGTGACCTGCACGACACGGTGATCCAGCGGCTCTTCGCAACCGGCCTGGGCCTTCAGGGACTGTCGCGAGTCGTGCGCGACGTCACCGTCGCCGACCGGATCCAGGCCGCGGTCGATGATCTCGACGCGACCATTCGGGAGATCCGCAGCGTCATCTTCGAGCTGCAGCCCGATGAGCGCGGAGCGTCCGGATGCCGGGTTCGCGTGCTCGCGCTTGCCGCCGAGATGACCCCCGCATTGGGGTTCGAGCCGCGCGTTCGCTTTGACGGCCCGGTGGACTCCATCGTCGGATCGGATCTTGCCGAGCATCTGATCGCCGCACTTCGCGAACTGCTCAGCAATGTCATCCGGCACGCGCGGGCGACCGCCGTCGAGATTCGCGTCCGCGCCGGCATCGAGGTGATACTCACCGTCGAGGATGACGGCGTCGGCTTGGGCGATGAGCGTCGCGCGGGCCTCGGACTGGCCAACCTCACAGAGCGAGCTCGCGCCCTCGGCGGCTCGTTCACGATCGAAGCGGGTCAAGCGCGAGGCGTTCGCGCCGTATGGTCCGTGCCTCGGGAGCCGCACAGGAAGCGCTGATTCCTCCTCAGCGAGCGACCATCGGCATGCGGACGGGGCGTTCGAGGTTGCGTGACACCCTGACGAGGAAGGAGCGGATGCTCGCCTCGGCGACCCGGTGGAGCAGCAGGACATCGGCGTGTCGCCCCACGAATCCCAGCGGCGGGTCGTAGCTGCCCATCAGGGTGATCTGGCAGGCGTTCGACCCCAGCGGTGCGAACTCGAGATCGCCGTCGAGGTGCGGAAAGAAGCGGGTCGCGCCCGGCGCCCACCAGTGCATCGGGACGACGAGACGGTCCTCGCGCTCGTAGGGATCGGCCAGGTCGACATCGATCGTCTTGCCGAGGCGAGGCACCCCGTTGAGCGGAGTCAGGCGCAGCGACAGCCGTTCGCCCTGACGGTATGCGGCTCCGGCGCTCGCCTCGATCAGGCGACGGGGATCTGCGCGCACCTGCGCCGTGACCTCGTCGTAGGCACGGTCGATCTGAACGAAATCCTGTATGAGCATGTCACCAGCAAGCATCTGATGATCGCCCGGCGGCGAACAGAGCATCTGGGCTTCGATCCGTGTGACCAAAGGCCCGCCTACACTGGGACGATGCCCGCCACCCGCGTTCGCGTCCTGCTCTGCGACGACCACGAGCTGGTGCGCCGCGGACTTCGCTCGCTGCTCGAAACCGACCTCACCATCGAGGTGATCGGCGAGGCGAGCTCCGCCGACGAGGCGGTGACGGCGTCTGCCGAGACCGGACCCGACGTGGTGGTGATGGATGTGCGCATGCCGGGACGCTCCGGCGTCGAGGCGTGCCGGGACATCCGAGCGCACCGCGAGCAGACGCGTGTGCTCATCCTCACGTCATTCGCGGATGACGAGGCGCTGTTCAGCGCGATCATGGCCGGCGCATCCGGATACGTGCTGAAGCAGATCCAGGGCAACGACCTCCTCGACGCAATCCATCGCGTCGCCAACGGCGAGTCGCTGCTCGATCCATCGGTGACCGGTCAGGTCCTTGCACGGATCAGGGGCGATGTCCTCGGGGCGAGCAACGATGGTGGCGTTGAGCAATTGACACCGCAGGAGCGACGCATCGTCGGGCTTGTCGCCGAGGGAATGACCAACCGTCAGATCGGCGAGCAGGTCCATCTCGCCGAGAAGACCGTGAAGAACTACGTGAGCAACATCCTTATGAAGCTCGACCTCTCGCGACGTGCCGAGGTCGCCGCGTTCATGGCCAGGCGGAAGCACGGCGGAGACGCCCAGACCTGGTCCTAGCCGCGCCCATCGGGACGTTGGTCCCCGCTGCGTGGCATGCGCAGTCACAGGATCGGGGCCTTGTGGCACTGGCTGCGCGCTGCACAGAGCCCGAGGATGAGGCTCAGGTCAAATCAAATAAGGAGATACCCACCATGACCAGTGGAATTCGTTGGCGGATTTTCGTACTGCAGATCGGGCTGATCGGCATCCTCGGCTTCGTGAGTGGGTTCGCCTTCTGGGGAAGCAGCTTCGCGACATCGACGGTGCACGACCAGCTCGCCGCACAGCAGATCTACTTCCCCGCCGCAGGCTCAGCGGCGCTCACCGCTCTGCCCAAGGTGGACGGCGCGGCGATGACGGCATACGCGGGACAGGAACTCCTCACCGGACAGCAGGCAGAGGTCTATGCCAACAACTTCATCAACGTGCATCTCGGTGAAATCGGCAACGGCCAGACCTATTCGCAGCTGAGTACCGCAGCGCAGGCAGCCCCGACCAACACCAAGCTCGCCGGCGAAGTTGCCACCATCTTCAAGGGCACCACGCTCCGCAGCATGTTGCTGAACGCCTACGGATGGGGCCAGATCGGCCAGTTCGCGGGCTACGCGGCAATCGGCCTCCTGATCGCCGCCCTTGCGGTCTTCGGTGCCTTCGTCTTCGAGATCCTCAGCTTCATGGGATCCAAGCGGAAGGAGCCCAGGCCGCTGGCGTCGACCGCACCTTCGATCAGGGCACGCGCGGTCTCATAACCCCGTCCTCGCGCAACTCACCTCATGACCCATCGGCTCGCCGCCGGTGGGTCATCTGCGTTGTGCGCTCCGGCCGGTCAGGCTCAGCGCATCTCCACCGCCGCGCCGCCGAAGCTCCGCACCGCCCAGGCGACGGCGCCGATCAGGCCCGCGTCGGTGCCGAGGGCGGCGGTGACGATCTTGCAGCGGCGGTAGGGGATCTCGAACGCGATCTGCGCCGCCGCCAGCCTGGCCGGCTTGAGGAGCAGGTCGCCGGCATGGATCAATCCCCCGCCGATGACGATGACGTCGGGAGCGAGCACGTTGATGAAGCCGCCGATCGCCCTCCCGAGAGCGTGACCGGCGTCATTGAACACCAGGAGCGAGAGGGCATCGCCGCCGTTGGCGGCGGTCACGATGGCGCGTGCGTCGATCGTGGCGGGGTCGACCCCCTGCAGCGATGACGCCGTGCCGGCGGCGAGCTCGGCACGCGTTCGAATGGCGATCGCGGTCCCGGAGGAGGTCCCCTCGAGACACCCTGGATGGCCCTGGCCGCACGGCGGCCCGTCGTCGCTGATGGGCGTATGGCCGACCTCACCCGCCGATCCCGTCGCGCCGTCATAGAGGTCGCCGTCGATGAAGAGCGCACCGCCGATTCCGGTGCTCACCGTGATGAAGAGGAGATGACGCGCGCCGCGCCCGGCACCCGCCTTCAACTCCGCGTAGCCGGCCGCGGCCGCATCGTGGCAGAGCACGACCGGGCATCCGACCCGCTCGGAGAGCATGGCCGCGGCGGGAACCTCGTTCCACCCGGTCATGTTCGGGGCGTCGTGGACCACGCCCGCACCCGGATCGATCGGTCCCGGAAAGCCCATCGCCAATCCGCGGATGTGGGTGCTCCCGGCCGCCTGGCGGGCGCTCTCTGCAACCGCATCGAGCACCGCGGCCGGGCCATCCTGCGCCGGGGTGTCGCGGTGCACCGGTTCACCATGGGTCACATCGCCGATCGCGACCGCGGCGCGGATGCTGGTACCGCCCAGGTCGACCCCGATCAGCGCGGCGGTCATACGCTCCCGACCGATTCGTCCCAGTGGCTCGGGCTCGCGATCCGGGCCGCGTCCTCCGGCCCACACCTGCCCGCGGGATAGAAGGTGATCGGCGGCGGAGCCTCGATCACCGGTTCGACGGCCGCCCAGCCATGCTCGACCTCGTCCTCGCGGATGAACAGTGTGTGATCCCCCTCGAGCGCGTCGTGGAGCAGCCGCTCGTATGCCTCGGGCGGTGACGTCTTGAAGGAGTCACCGTAGTTGAAGTTCATGTCCACAGCCTGCGCGGTGACCTCCGGTCCCGGTTGCTTGGCGACGAAGGAGAGCGCGATGCCCTCGTCGGGTTGAATGCGAACGACGAGGCGATTGCGATGCAGCGTATGCACGCCCGCCGTCTTGAACAGGTGCAGTGGCACGTCGTGAAAGGTGATCACCACGCGGGTGTCGCGGGTCGGCAGCCGCTTGCCGGTGCGGAGCAGGAAGGGCACGCCCGACCACCGCCACGACTCGAGGTGCAGGCGCAGTGCGGCATACGTCTCCGTGGTGGAGGTTGGCGAGACATCGGCTTCCTGGCGATAGCCGACCACCTTCTCACCATCCACGGTCCCCTCGGTGTACTGCCCGCGGACCACGTCATGCGGGTGGATCGGCTGGATCGACTCGAGAACCTTGACCTTCTCGTTGCGGATCGCCTCGGCGTCGAAGGAGAGCGGTGGATCCATGGCGACCAGCGAGAGCACCTGGAACATGTGGTTCTGGACGATGTCGCGAATCGCGCCGATCTCCTCGTACAGCTTGCCGCGGCCGTCGACACCGATGGATTCGGCAACGGTGATCTCGACCCGTGCGATCGCCTCGCGGTTCCAGACCCGCTCGAACAGCGAGTTCCCGAAACGGAAGACGAGGAGGTTCTGAACCGTCTCCTTGCCCATGTAGTGATCGATACGGAAGATGAATTGCTCGGGGACGACGTCGTGAAGGGTCCTGTTGAGCTCCTCGGCCGACTTCAGGTCGTGACCGAACGGCTTCTCGATGATGATCGACGTGCCCTGGACCAGGCCGGCGGTCTTGATCCCTTCGATCAGCGATGTGAATGCCGAGGGCGGAACCGCCAGGTATGCGATGCGCCGATCCAGTGTGCTCGCCGCTCCGAGCGGCGAGAGATCCCCGTCTGGCGAGAGTGGCACGAAGCGCAGGCGCTGTGCGAACGACGCGAAGATGGTCTTCTGCAGCGGCGTCCGCGAGAACTCTTTGATCGCCGATTCAGCGAGGTCGCGGAAGCGCTGATCGTCCCACTCGAACGGTGCGGCGCCGATGATCTGGCCCTTCGCGGGCAACAACTTCTGGCGGTGCAGGTTGTAGAGCGCGGGAATCAGCTTGCGCTGTGCAAGGTCACCGGTGGCGCCAACGATGACGATGTCCTGGTCGGGCGGAGCCTTGAGCGGCATCGACGCTCGACCGGGGTGCCGCTACCGGCCGGTGAAGTGACGCACCGTGGCGTCAACAACCTTGATCACCGCAGCGATGATGCCGCACGATACGCTGAACAGGACGACCGGCAGCTCGGCCCCCGGCGTCGAGTACGTGTACGTCGCCAGCACCGCGCTGATGAACAGACCGATCACGCAGAGCACGAGGAGAAACACCACCGTGCGCGTGGCCGCGTCCAGCTCCGGCGTACCGCGCATCGTTTCGGCGACGCTGGGACTGAGCTTCTGCGCCGGCGCCACGTACCGGATCCCAAGGACGATGAGTCGCAGCAGGAGCACGCCGACGAAGATGAAGACGATGGTCAGGACCAGCGGCAACTCCACGTTCGGCGTGCTGTACGAGAGAGCCGCGAACAGTCCGGCCAGCAGCAACCCGAAGAGCACCGAGATCATCCCCAGCACCGTGAGCCACGTGATCGCGTCCCACTCCGGCAGGGTGACGGTGGGGAACTGCAACGGGCGCACGATCGACTGCCCACCGGTGAGCTGATCGATGAACGCCGGCTGCGCGGTCAGCCCCGAGACACGCGCCTGCATGCCGTAGTACACGCGCTCCGGCGCGATCGGCGACGCCTCGGCAAGCAAACCCGGCTGCGGACCCGGGTAGAGACGCCGCTCCTCGGTGCGGCCATCAGGGTAGGTCAGGCGGAGCAGCCCGCAGGTCTCGCAGTGCCAGGCTCGGATGGGCAGACCTCCGACGATCGGTCCGTAGTACGTGACCGTGCGGCGAAGACCCTCGGGGCCGACGGCACCTTCGTAATGGGCAAATTCATGCGCCAGGATCCCGGTGACCGGCGCAGGGTGGTCGCAGGTCTCGGGCGTCGGCGGGGTGACGGAAGGTGCATCAGCGACAGCCACTGAGGATCGGATTGTAGTGCGGTCGGCGTCAGCCAACGGTTCGGCAGGCGCGCGCGGTGAACCCGGCTGCCCGCATCGCCGCCGCGAGCCCCTCGGCCTCGTCTCGACTGTGCGCGAGCGTGAACACCGCACCGCCGCTTCCGGTCAGGTGCCAGCGCACTCCTGCGACGACCTGCCGCGCTCGGTGCAACGCGGTGGCGAGGGCTGGGTTCGCCCGGCAGGCCGCGGGCTCCAGCGCGCTCCCCATCAGTTCAGGGTCAGGCGCCTGACCGGCTTGAAGGAGCTGAGCAAGTCGCTCCGAACGGCCGTCATCCCGAATCTCGTCGGGGAGCACAGCCGCATACGTGTCGGCGGTGGAGCTTGGCGTCGTCGATGCGATCGCGAGGTACAGCGCCGGGGTGGTGAGCGGATCGAGGCGATCGCCGCGGCCGCGGACGCGCTGCGCGGACAGTGAGAGCAGGGCCGGGATATCGCTGCCGATGCTCAGCGCGGCTGCCGCCATCTCCTCGGGGTCGGTCGGCATGCCCAGGCTCTGGAGCCTGGCGACGCCGGCGCGAAGCACGGCTGCGGCATCCGCCGACCCGCCTCCGAGCCCGGCACCGTGTGGAACGATCTTGGAGAGCCATACCCGCATCGACAGCGGCCGGTTCGCCAGCTTGCGCAGAGCGTGGGCGGCGCGGACGGTGAGGTTGCCGTCACCGGTCGGGACCCCTGCGGCGGCAGGCCCGTCGACCGTCAGCGACAGGGCGTCGGTATCGGCGAGCTCCAAGCTGAGGCCGACCAGGTCGTGCCAATCGACCGGCACCAGGACGCTGTCGATGTCGTGCCAGCCGTCAGGGCGCCGAGCGACGACGGCCAGCGAGAGGTTGAGCTTCGCGTATGCGGGAACGATTCGCGTGGAGAGGCGAGTCACAGTCGCTGATATACTCCTGGCTTCGTGCGTCCCTGGCTCGTACCTGCCTTGGGGGGCGTGCCCAGTTATCGAGTGATCTAGAAGAGCGAGCATGGCCAACTCCCGATCCGCGCGCAAGCGCATCCGTTCCAGCGAGCGGAAACACATTCGCAACCGCGCGGTGAAGTCAGCGGTCCGCACCAAGGTGATAAAGGCGCGCCACGCCCTGCTCGAAGAGGGCGGCACCGGCAGCGACGCTGAGTTGCACGCAGCCATCCGCGCGCTCGATCGCGCGGCCGAGAAGGGCGTGCTGCACCGGAACAACGTTCGCCGTCGGAAGTCGCGGCTCGCATCGATGGCCGCGCGCCTGGCGAACGTCGCAGAGGGTGCCGAGGGAGCTGCGGTTCGTTCGGCGGCAGCCGGCGGCGCCAAGGGACGGAGCGCGAAGCAGCCCACGCGTGCGACCGCCGCGAAATCGACGGCCAAGCCCGCCGGGAAGGCGCCGGCCGCGAGGGCCAGTGCCGCGAAAGCCGCGGCACCGAAGGCCGCCGCACCGAAGGCCGTCGCACCCGCCAAGCCCGCAGCCAAGGCTTCCAAGGCCAAATAAGGCGGCCCGGCGGCCGGCTCGACCTAGTGGCGACGCTGGCCGCGCTCGGCGGTCAGCTCTGCAGCGGCACGCAGGACTGCGAGCCGGAGCCCGTCGGTCTCGGCGATCTCGCCTGATTTGAGCTTTCGATCGACGTCGTGCAGCGCCGCAAGCCAACCGGCGGCCAGCGCCGGCGAGACGCTTCGGGCCTGTCGGCTCAGGCGATCGGCCTGCCAATCCGGTTTTCCGAGCGCGGCCGCGAGGCCCGCGCCCGAGCCGTGTCTCTGGACATACGCCTGGGTGAGGACGAGGTCGCGAATCTGACCCGCAAGGATGGCCAGCAGATACTGGCCGGCCCTGCCCTCGGCGAGCAGCCGGTCGATGGACTCGGCGCCCTTCGCCGGGGTCGGTCCGAGCAGCTCGCCGAGCGTGTCGTAAAGGCCTGCCGCCTCGTCCCCGGCGACCGCGGCTCGGACGTCACCGATGGACAGCGGCCTTCCGGCGGCAAGCGCCAGCAGCTTGTCGAGCTCCGAGGCGATGCTGCCCAGATCGGGGCCGGCCACCCGGATGAGGTGGTCGACCGAGCCGGCACCGAGCCGGAGGCTCCGTTCGCCGATCTCCCGTTCGACCCAGGTCCGGAGGTCGCGACCCTTGACCGCGGCATGGAAGACGATCGAC
>Ga0182024_10010467_pt1 | contig 18887 bp, 13 predicted proteins | sample P32metaG_FD_120480 | JGI IMG/M metagenome (GOLD analysis project Ga0182024, IMG submission 120480) | Permafrost microbial communities from Stordalen Mire, Sweden - P3-2 metaG (Illumina Assembly) | ecosystem: Environmental > Terrestrial > Soil > Wetlands > Permafrost | place: Sweden: Stordalen... | reverse complement strand
TCGGATCCTCGAATCGCAATCATCGCGGTGAACACGATGCTCGCGTCTGCCGCCGGCGCGCTCTCCTCGCTGCTCTACCTGTGGCATCGGTACAACAAGCCCGACATCGCGATGGCCTGCAACGGTCTGCTCGGCGGCCTCGTCGCGATCACCGCGCCGTGTGCGTTCGTCACACCCGCGGCAGCCGTTTTGATCGGCACAGTAGCGGGACTGCTGGTCGTGTGGGCGGTGCTTGAACTCGAGCGCCGCTATCGAATCGACGATCCGGTCGGCGCAATCGCCGTCCACGGCGTGTGCGGAATATGGGGCGCGCTCGCGCTCGGCCTGCTCGCCGACGGCACTTACGGCGACGGCTGGAACGGCGTCGCAGGACCGGTGACCGGATTGCTCTACGGCGACGTTGGCCAATTTTTCGCGCAGTTGATCGGCGTTACGGTGAACATCGTGGTGGTATTCGGTCTGTCGATGCTGTTCTTCAAAATAGTCGAGCGCACCATCGGCAATCGCGTGCTGGTGGAAGTGGAATGGTCGGGGCTCGATGCGTTAGAGATGGGAAGTGACGCTTACCCGCATTCGTAATACACGTCTGCAATCACTCGAAGAGTTATAGCCATGCCATACAGCGACATTCTCTACGACAAGCGCGACGAGGCTTTGCGCGTCGGACTGAATCTAAATCTGCCGTACTTTTTCGACTACCAGCGCCACGGCCAGCACCTGATGCTCACGTCAAAAGATCATCTCGAGGGCGCAAGATCGTTCGTCGAAAAGCGCGCAGCGAACTTCAAAGGCGAGTAACGCGGGCGAAAAATCGGGTTCGGCGCAAACGACGCCGCACCTGAGCGATCGCGCTCAAATTCTTCGATCGCCGTATAGGTGATGGGCGGATGGCCCGTCTGACCTGCATTTCGTCGGGGCGCGCCGCGTTGACCTGAACAAACCAATGTTTTATTATATTCGTACCTTATAAACGCTTGACACAATTTTGCTTTCCTTCTATCTTCATCGCCACTCGACGAGGATAACCTTATGAAATTCGGCGGAGATTCCCCCGAACTCGATGCTATTGACCTGCAGATTATCGCCCTGCTGCAGGAACACGGCAGGATTCCGCTCGTCAAACTTGGAGAGCAAGTCGGGCTTTCGGCGCCTTCGGTCAACGAGCGCGTCAAGAAACTGGAAGACGGCGGCGTCATCATCGGCTATCACGCCACCGTCGATGCGACGCGCCTCGGCAAGGACGTCACTGCGTTTATCGGCGTGTCGATCGCGCATCCGAAAACCATTTCGCTGTTCGAGGAATCAGTCGCCTTGCTCGACGACGTTCTCGAATGCCATCACGTCACCGGCCAGCACACGCTCATGATGAAAGTCAAAACCGAGAACACTTCGTCGCTCGAGCGGCTCATCAGTGCGATCCGCTCGATCGAGGGAGTGGCGCGGACGGAGACGATGGTGGTGCTGTCGACGCATACCGAGCGCGGATTGATTTCGCCGCACACCAATGGCGACTCGAGCGAGCCGACCAACGGCCGGCGCCATCGTCATGCCTCCGCGAAATCTGCGCCCCCGGATCCAAGGCGGGTGTCATGATGCATAACTACCGAAGCATTCCGAAAAAGCAGGGCCTCTACGATCCCGCGCATGAGCACGACGCGTGCGGCGTCGGCTTCGTCGTCAATATCAAGGGCGAGCGCTCGCATGACATCGTGGCCAAGGGCCTGCAGGTGCTCGACAACCTGACGCATCGTGGCGCCTGCGGATGCGATCCGCGCACGGGCGACGGCGCTGGAATCCTGTTGCAGATTCCGCACGAGTTTTTCGCGAGCGAAGCGGCGCGGCTGGGATTCAAACTGCCCGCGGCCGGCGAATACGGCGTCGGCCAGGGTTTCCTGCCGCTCGACGCGGTGAAGCGCAAGGAGTGCGAGGACGCATTCGAGAGAATCGTCAACGAGGAAGGGCAGCGACTGCTCGGATGGCGCGACGTGCCGGTGGTGGAATCCGCGTGCGGCGATATCGCGCGCCGTGGGATGCCTGCGATTCGCCAGGTCTTCATCGCGCGCAGTCCGGACGTGAAGGGCGTCGAGGCGCTCGAGCGCAAACTGTACGTGATTCGCAAACGCGCGACGACCGAAGCGGAGAAACTCGGGCTGTTCGATCCGGAGCTATTTTATTTCTGCAGCCTCTCGGCGTTGACCGTCGTTTACAAAGGTCAATTGATCTCGACGCAGCTACCGGAGTTCTTCCCGGATTTACTGAACGATGCGTTCAAGTCCGCGCTCGCGATGGTGCATCAGCGCTTCTCGACCAACACCTTCCCGAGCTGGGACCGCGCGCATCCGTACCGCTTCATGTCGCACAACGGCGAGATCAATACGCTGCGCGGCAATATCAACTGGATGGTCGCGCGCGAGAAACTTTTTTCTTCGCCGCTGTTCGGCGACGACATCAAGAAGCTGTTGCCGATCGTTGAGCCCAACGGCAGCGACTCCGCGACTTTCGACAACTGTCTCGAGCTGCTGATTCGCACCGGCCGTTCGATCCCGCACGCCGTGATGATGATGATTCCAGAAGCGTGGCAGAACGATCGGCAGATGAGCGACAGCAAGCGCGCATTCTACGATTTTCATTCGTGCATGATGGAGCCGTGGGACGGCCCCGCGTCGATCGCGTTCACCGACGGAATCAGAATCGGCGCGGTGCTCGATCGCAACGGCCTGCGCCCGTCGCGCTACACGGTGACCAAGGACGGGCTGGTCGTGATGGCGTCGGAGACGGGGGTGCTCGACATTGCGCCGGAAAACGTCGCGCACAAAGGGCGCCTGCAGCCGGGCAGAATGTTTCTCATCGACACCGCGCTCGGCAGAATCGTGCAGGATGAGGAGATTAAGGAGTCGGTGGCGGCGCGGCAGCCGTATCGCGAATGGCTGGACAGCAGCCTCGTCACAATCGAGTCGCTTCCCGAGGCGCCTGGCGCACCCGCCGTTGATTACTTCGAGGCCGACGAGTTGCTCAAGCAACAGCAGTCGTTCGGCTACACGATCGAGGATCTCAAAATGATCCTCGCGCCGATGGCGACGAACGGCCAGGAGCCGGTCGGCTCGATGGGCACCGACACTCCGCTCGCCGTGCTCTCGAACAAACCTCAGCCGCTCTACAACTACTTCAAGCAGTTGTTCGCGCAGGTGACGAATCCGCCGATCGATCCGATTCGCGAGGAGCTGGTGACCTCGACCGAGACGACGATTGGGGCCGAAGATAATCTGTTCGAGGAATCGGCGCGTCATTGCCGCCAGCTCCAACTCAAACAGCCGATTCTCACCAACGAAGAACTCGAAAGGATCAAACGCCTGGACATCGAGGGTCTGCGTACGATCACGCTGCCGACACTGTACCGCGTCGCGGACGGTGAAGCGGGACTTCGCGCAGCGCTCGACACGCTTTGTAAAGGGGCCTCCGACGCGATCGAATCCGGCTACACGATAATCGTGCTTTCGGATCGGGGCGTGAACACAGACTACGCGGCTATTCCGGCACTGCTCGCGACCGGCGCCGTGCATCATCATCTGATTCGCGAAGGGACACGCACTCGTGCCGGTATCGTCGTCGAGTCGGGCGAACCGCGCGAGGCGATGCATTTTTGCCTGCTGGTCGGTTACGGCGCAGGCGCCGTGAACCCATACCTCGCGTACGCGACGATGGCCGGGATGATTCGCGACGGCCAGCTCCGCGACATCGACGAAGACACCGCGGTTCACAACTTCGTCAAGGCGGTTGGCAAGAGCATCACGAAGGTCGCGTCGAAGATGGGGATCTCGACGACGCAGAGTTACCGCGGCGCGCAGATTTTCGAGGCGATCGGATTGGCCGAAGACGTGATCGACAAGTACTTCACCTGGACGCCGTCGCGAGTCGCCGGCGTCGGCCTCGACGCGATCGCGCGCGAGACCGCTGAGCGTCACACCTACGCGTTCAAGGTGGCGGCGAATCTCGACGGCGATCTCGACGTCGGCGGACAGTACCAATGGCGTCGCGCCGGCGAGTTCCACATGTACAATCCGAACACGATCGCGCGTTTGCAGCACTCTGTGCGTTCGGGAAATTTCCGGCTGTTCAAGGAATACACCAAGGCGGTTGACGAGCAGAGTCGGTCGCTCGCCACGCTCCGCTCGCTGCTCAAATTCAATTCCAGCCGGCCGCCTGTGCCGCTCGAGCAAGTCGAGCCCGCCAGCGAGATCGTCAAGCGCTTCAAAACCGGTGCGATGTCGTTCGGCTCGATCGGCAAAGAGGCGCACGAAAATCTCGCCATCGCGATGAACCGCATCGGCGGCAAGAGCAACACCGGCGAAGGCGGCGAGGATCCCGCAAGATTCGTGCGCGATGCCAACGGCGATTTCCGCCGCAGCGCGATCAAGCAGGTGGCGTCTGCGCGCTTCGGCGTGACCAGTCATTACCTCGTCAACGCCGACGAACTGCAGATCAAGATGGCGCAAGGCGCGAAGCCGGGAGAGGGCGGCCAGCTTCCCGGCCACAAGGTTGACGACTTTATCGCGAAGATTCGCTACTCGACGCCGGGCGTGGGATTGATCTCTCCGCCGCCGCATCACGACATCTATTCGATCGAAGATCTCGCGCAGCTCATTCACGATCTGAAAAATTCCAACAATCGCGCGCGCATCAGCGTCAAGCTGGTTGCCGAGGTCGGCGTCGGCACCATCGCCGCCGGTGTGGCGAAGGCGAAAGCGGACGTCGTGCTGATCAGCGGTTACGACGGCGGCACCGGCGCATCGCCGCTGCAATCGATCAAGCACGCCGGAATTCCGTGGGAACTCGGACTCGCCGAGACGCAGCAAACCCTCGTGATGAACGGTCTGCGCGGACGCATCCACGTCGAGACCGACGGCCAGCTCAAGACCGGCCGCGACGTCGCGGTCGCTGCGCTGCTCGGTGCCGAGGAATTCGGTTTCGCGAGCGCCGCGCTGGTCGCCTCGGGATGCATCATGATGCGCGTCTGCCATCTCAACACCTGCCCGGTCGGCATCGCTACACAAGATCCTGTCCTGCGCGAGAAGTTCTCGGGCAAGCCCGAGCACGTCGTGAACTTCATGATGTTCATCGCGGACGAACTGCGCGAATACATGGCGCAGTTGGGCTTCCGCACGCTTGCTGAAATGGTTGGCCACGTCGAATGCCTCGATACCAATGAAGCGATCGCGCATTGGAAAGCGCGCAACGTCGATCTCGCTAATATTCTTCGACGTCCCGATGTCGGCCCGGACGAACCGCTGCACTGTGTAGAGCTGCAGGATCACGGCCTCGACAAGGCGCTCGACAATCAGATCATTGAATTCGCAAAGGATGCGCTCGAGCATCGCAAACCGGTCGAAATTCATCTGCCCATCCGCAACGTGAACCGAACTGTCAGCACGATGCTGTCGGCGGAGGTGTCGCGGCGCTTCGGCGCGGAGGGATTGCCGCCATACACGGTTCAAATTCATCTGAAGGGCTCGGCGGGTCAGAGTTTCGGCGCGTGGCTCGCGCCGGGAATCGCGCTCCATCTCGAGGGCGATGCGAACGACTACTGCGGCAAGGGACTGTCCGGTGGATTCATGTCGGTGCGTCCGCCAAAGGAAGCGACGTTCAAGGCCGAGGACAACATCATCATCGGCAACGTCGCTCTGTACGGCGCGACCGGCGGCGAAGCGTTTTTCCGCGGCGTCGCCGGCGAGCGATTCGCGGTGCGCAACAGCGGTGCACATGCCGTCGTCGAAGGCGTCGGCGACCATGGATGCGAATACATGACGCGCGGGTTAGTCGTGGTGCTCGGCAAGACCGGCCGCAACTTCGCGGCCGGCATGAGCGGCGGAGTCGCGTACGTGCTCGACGAAGACGGCTCGTTCGCATCGCGCTGCAATCCTGGGATGGTCGAGCTGGGTCCAATCGGCAACCAGGACGAACTCAAGCAGTTGCACGCGCTGATAGTGCGGCATGGGCAGTACACCCAGAGCGAGGTCGCTCGGCGAATCCTCGACAAGTGGGACGAGTACATCAGGAAATTTGTGAGAGTATTGCCGACTGAGTATCGGATGGTGCTCGAACGGCAGCATCTCAACATGGATTCCGATCTCGCGCGGTTGGCCGCAGTTTAGCCGAGTGAGTAATCGACTGACTAATCAAATCTGATCTGATTCGGGAGAGCACGGCTTCGATGGGCAAGATCACGGGCTTCATGGAGATTAAACGCGAGATTCCTTCGCGGCGTCCGGTCGGCGAACGCCTGAAGGATTGGCGCGAATTCGATCTCAAGATGCCCGAGGACAAGTTGCGCGCACAGGGCGCCCGCTGCATGGATTGCGGAATCCCCTTCTGCCACAAGGGCTGCCCGCTCGGCAACATCATTCCCGACTGGAACGATCTCATCTACCGCGGCAGGTGGCGCGAGGCGATCGACCGGCTGCACGCGACCAACAACTTTCCGGAATTCACCGGCAGGATTTGTCCTGCTCCATGCGAAGAAGCCTGCGTCCTCAACATCAACAACGATCCCGTAACGATCAAACTGATCGAGAAAAACATTATCGATCATGCGTGGGCGGAAAAATGGATCGAGCCGCTGCCGGCCGTGCGCAAATCCGGCAAGCGCGTCGCGGTCGTCGGTTCGGGACCGGCAGGGCTCGCCTGCGCGCAGCAACTCACGCGCGCCGGACATTCGGTGACGCTCTACGAGCGGTCGGATCGTGTCGGCGGACTGCTCACTTACGGAATTCCGGACTTCAAGCTGGAAAAGTGGATCGTAAATCGACGCGTCGAGCAGATGAAGGCCGAGGGTCTCGAAATTGTCACCAACTGCCGCGTCGGCATCGATATCCATGCTGACGAAATGCGCTCGAAGTACGACGCAATCACGCTCACGATGGGCGCGACCAAGCCGCGCGACCTGCCGATCCCCGGACGCGAGCTCAATGGAATCCATTTCGCGATGGACTTCCTGCCGCAGCAGAACAAGCGCAACTTCGGCGACGCGCTCGAACCGGCATCCGAGATCACCGCGAACGGAAAGCGCGTCGTCATACTCGGTGGCGGTGATACAGGTTCAGATTGCCTCGGCACGTCGAATCGCCAGGGCGCAATTGTCGTACATCAGTTCGAATTGCTCCCGATGCCGCCAGAGAAACGCACCGACGAAATGCCGTGGCCCGACTGGCCGATGATCATGCGCACCTCGAGCTCGCACGAAGAGGGTGTGCAACGCGACTGGAGCGTGAACACGAGCAGGTTCTCCGGTGAAAACGGCGCGGTGAAAAAGCTTCACGGCGTGCGCCTCAACTGGAAATCTGACAACGGCCGTATGGTGATGGAACAAATTCGGGGCACCGACTTCGAAATCGAGTGCGACCTCGTGCTGCTCGCGCTTGGATTTCTCGGCCCCGAGCCGGACGGCATAATCTCGGAGCTCGGACTCAAGCTCGATCCGCGGAGCAACGTGCAGTGCGAGAACTACATGTCGAGCGTGCCAGGAGTTTTCGCGGCCGGAGACACGCGTCGCGGACAATCGCTGGTGGTGTGGGCGATATGGGAGGGACGCGAAGCCGCGCGCGCGGTCGACGCCTATCTGATGGGTGAGACGTTCCTGCCTTCGAGTCCTGAACTCTGATGATTCGCCTGTACGATTATCTGATATCAGGGAACGGCTACAAAGTTCGCCTCCTGCTGACGCAGCTTACGATTCCGTTCGAGCGGATCGAGCTCAACATCACAAAGGGCGAGACGCGCACGCCGGAATTTCTCCGCAAATTTCCGAACGGCAGAATACCCGCCGTCGAACTGGACGACGGCAAATTGCTGTTCGAGTCGAACGCGATCATCTCGTACTTTGCTGAGGGCACGCCGTTCATGCCGGTCGATCGTTTCCAGCGCGCGCAGGTTCTTCAGTGGCTCTTCTTCGAGCAGTACAGCCACGAACCGTACATCGCGAGCGTTCGCTACCTGGTGATGCATCCCGATGTGGCGGACCCTCGTCGCTCTATTCTCGACACGATGATGCGTCCGCGAGGATATGACGCGCTCGGCGTGATGGAAGGTCATCTGAAGTCGTGCGAATGGTTCGTCGGCGACAGTTACTCGATCGCCGATATCGCGCTCTATGCTTACACGCATGTCGCCGAAGAAGGCGGGTTCCATCTGGGCGACTATCCGGCGATTAAGGCGTGGCTCGAACGCGTGCAATCCCAAACTCGGAATATTCCGATCACTCGGAGCTGAATTTCAGCGGCGAAGGCCCTGCGCGTCTAGTTTGCGGATCACCCACTCGATTCGATCCTCGCCCCAGAACGGTTCGCCGCCTACGATGAAGGTCGGCACGCCGAAGACCTTGTCGCGATCAGCCTCGGCGAAGCATGCCTCCAGATCGGCGTGCGCTTCAGTGTCGGCATAGCGAACAAATTCGGCGGAATCGAGACCGACTTCAGCAACGATCGCTGAAATCGCGTCGCGATTTTCCACATCGAGCTCCTGTTTCCAGAATCGATCGAACACGCGATCGGAGTAGGGCCGGAACTGTTGATTCTTCGCGGCGTAGAGGCCGCCATAGAATGCGAGGCGCGCGCTGAAAATCTTCTTCGGCGGGTAGATGACGAGGCCGCGCTCCTTCGCGATTCGACGCGCGTCAATATACAGGTATCGGACTTTGCGGCGGTCGGCGTCTTCACGATCGAGCGGCCCGTAAACTTTTCGGATGTTCACCCCGTAAGGAATGAAACGCACGCGCACGCGGTGCGACAGTTCGAGGTCGTAAGCGGGTTGCATCGCGAGGTACGAGTACGGACTCGTGTATGCGAAATACAACTTGATTTCGAAGAGCGTCACTGGGACGCGATGGCGAGAAAGTCCGCCAGGTGGACTACTTTGATTTTCGAACCGCGACGGCGAAGTTCGGCGGCGATCTGAAACTCGCATCCGGGATTTGCCAGCACGACGTAGTCGGCACTTGTGGCAACGATGTTGTCGGCTTTCCGCCGCGCCAGCTCGCGCGCCATTGCGGGCTCGGTCAAATTGTAGGAGCCGGCCGAGCCGCAGCAGAGGTCGGACTCCGGCATCTCGACGATCTCGACGCCGGGAATCGAAGCGAGCAATCTGCGCGGTGCTTCGCGCACGCCGAGTCCGTGCGCGAGGTGACAAGCGTCGTGATAGGTGACGCGGCATCGAAATTCGCGCTGCGGATTTGCGGGCGCTTCGAGCAGCAAGGAACTCAAGTCCCGGACTCTCGAGGAAACCGCGCGCGCATCCTCGGCGAATTCCGGTTCGCCTTTGAGCAGCTCACCGTATTCGGCGATTGCCACCGAACATCCCGACGCCGCCGATACTATTGCGTCGGCGCCGGAATTCTTCAGCGCGCGAACGTTGGCGCGGGCGAAATCACGGGAACGCGCGGCGTTACCCGAATGCAGATCGAGTGCTCCACAGCATGAGGTCGATTCGAGCTGTGCGACGCGATATCCGGCGGCAGCGAGCAGACGCTCAGTGTTCAGGTTTTCCGAATTCGCAAGCACTTGCGCGACGCATCCATGATGCACGACGACCGTCGGTGCGTCTGCGCGAGGGGCGATCGCTGTCTCGCCGGCCAGCGGGCGCGAGCCCGGTTCAAGCGGAGGAAGAAGATCCAGCCAATCACGAATCGTGCGCGGCATGATGGCTCTCAGAGCGGGCCTCATGCCAAGGCGGTCGACCAGCTTCAACGGTGCGAGCAGCGTCTTGAGACGATTTGGGTATGGGAAAATCGCGCTGATGGCGCGCCGTTTTAAGTGATCGACGAACCCGCGGCGATGATTGCGCTCGACGAACGTGCGCGCGCCCTCGATCAGGCGGCCGTAATGAACGCCGGACGGGCAGGCGGTCTCGCATCCGCGGCATCCGAGGCAGAGATCGAGATGGCGCGCGGCGTCGTCATCGAGCTCGATACGTCCTTCGGCCAGCGACTTCATCAGATAAATTCGCCCGCGCGGCGAGTCCATCTCGCATCGCGTCACAATGTAGGTGGGACAAGCCTCGGCGCAGAGCCCGCAATGAACGCAGTCGAACAGCAACTCGTAGTCGCAGACATCGCGAACCGGATTCGATGAGGTGACGCCCGGCTCGGCCATCAGATGCCTCCGACGAAGCATCCGGGGTTGAAGATACCGGCCGGATCGAAGGTCGCTTTGAGCCGGCGCATCAGCGATAACGCGCCGGCGTTGGGAGTGTCGAAAACTTCGAGCGAATCACGAATGGCAGGCGCGGCGGCGAGCAGGCGAAGAGTACCGCGTGCTGAGTGCGCAGCTTCACGCCATCGCGCGACGGTCTTGGCGGCGCGTTCTGCAGAAGGTTCATCGGCCAGGAGGATCTTGGCGACGCCGGATCCGGCGTGGGCGCGAAATTCAATATCGTTGCCACATGCTTCAAGCGCGCGTGCGAGATGTGCAAGTGGAACCGCGATTTGCGCGGCCAGCGGGGCCGAATGAAAATCGAAGTCGCGCAACAACTCGTAACTCCTGAGAGCGGCCTCGTCGTCGAGAATCTCGCCGCGGGGATCTACCAAATCGCGAATGCGTTCCGCCTGGTAGCCGATCTCGAGTGGACTTCCGGAGAAACCGGCCAGAAGAAGAAACTGCAAGGTAGAATTGAAGCGCGTTGCGAGAGACGGACTTAGTATATCGAGATTACTCAGTGGCAGAGCGTCGTTGACTATGCGAGCGGCGGCGAACGCATCTGCGGCGCGGGCATACGGAATCAGGGCGAGACAGTATTCGGGAGGGACTGGGCGCACTTTGAAAGTCACCTCAGTTACTATCCCAAGCGTACCGAACGAACCGCCCATCAGCTTCATCAAATCATAACCGGCGACGTTTTTGACCACGCGGCCGCCGCCGTGAACGAGATTGCCGCCGTGACCGACGAAGCGAACTCCGATCAGCAGGTCGCGCGAGGTGCCCTCCGAGAGGCGCAGAGGTCCGGAGTGCGCGGCGCAGACCACCGATCCGAGAGTTGTCATCGAGGGATTGCAAGGGTCGATGGGAAGTCGCTGGCGGGCGGACGCCATAGTTGTGTTGAGTTCCCCGACGGTGACTCCCGACTCGGCGACGACTGTCATGTCGTCGGGTTCGTACGCGACGATTCGTGCGAGGCGCGCCATCGAAATGCCGAGTGCGACGGGCGACGGGCGAATCCTGGCGAGCGAGCGCGCCGCGCCCATCGGAGCCAGCGCGATTCGATCTGCTTCACACATTCGGACTAGCTCGCAAATTTCCTCGACCGACGCGGGCTCGACGATCGTATCTGCGGCGCGCGCCTCGCTATTGGATGGCGCGCGAACATGGCCGGCTCCGACGATCGAGTCGAGCCGATTCGCGAGATTTGAGGATGTAGTGGCGGCCACGATTTCCGTTGCGGTGTCTAGATCGGTACCTGGCGGCGCGGCGCGGCAACCTCGACGCATGCGCCCGGCTGCGGGATCACTTTACCGGGATTCGATCGCTCGAGTGGATCGAACACGTGACGCAACTCGGTCATGACGCGAAGATCGTCGGGCGAGAACATCAGCGGCATCTCCCCAATTTTCTCGACGCCGATTCCGTGCTCGCCGGTGAGGCTCCCGCCCATCTCGATGCAGGCTTTGAGGATTTCGCGGCCGGCGTCGATTGCGCGGCGGACCTGATCGGGCTCGCGCTCGTCGTAAAGAATGATCGGATGCAAATTTCCGTCGCCGGCATGGAACACGTTGCCGATGCGCAAGTCGTAACGCCGGCTGACGTCGGCGATCACGCGCAAAATCCGCGGCAGGCAGGTTCGCGGGACGACGCCATCCTGCGTCGCGTAGTTAGGCGCGAGGCGGCCGACCGCTCCGAAAGCGCGTTTGCGCGCCTTCCACAACAGCGCGCGCTCCGCTTCGTCGCGCGCGAGCCTTATGCTCGACGCGCCGGCCGCCAGCACTGTCTTCGTCACTTCATCTGCACAGGATGTGAGCCCGGCCTCAAGGCCTTCGAGTTCGATGATGAGCACCGCGCCCGCGTCGAGTGGGAGGCCAACCTTGAACGCCTGTTCGACGGCTTGAATGATCAGCTGGTCCATCATTTCGAGTGCGGCTGGCACAATTCCCGAAGCGATTATCATCGACACAGCGTGCGTCGCGGTGTCGGCGTCGGGAAACGTGGCGAGGAGCGTGCGATGGTTCTCGGGCTCGCGCATCAGCTTGAGCGTTGCACGCGCGACGATTCCCGTGGTGCCCTCCGCGCCGACGACTGCGCCGACCAGGTCGTAGCCGCATCGCTCTTCGGCAGGACCACCGAGCTCGACGACCCCGCCGTCGGGCAGGACCAGCTCCAGCGCCAACACGTGATTGGTGGTCACCCCATATTTCAAGGTGTGCGGCCCGCCGGAATTCTCCGCGATGTTGCCGCCGATCGTGCATGCCACTTGCGACGAAGGATCGGGCGCGTAGAAAAATCCTTTCGCCTTGACCGCATTGGTGATGTGCAGGTTGACGACGCCGCTCTCGGCCACGACGCGCCGATTGTCAAAATCAATTTCGACAATCTGGTTCATCTTCGATGTGCAGATCATCGCGGGCGCGTTCAGCGGGAGGCATCCGCCAGAAAGACCTGTGCCCGCGCCGCGCGGAACGAAAGCAATGCCGCGGCGGTGCAGAGCGGCTAGGATAGCGCTCAACTGCGAAGTTGTGCGAGGGAGCAGCAGCACATCGGGGACGCTTTTTTCGACGGTCCATCCGTCGCACTCGTAAACTTTCAGCTCAGTCGTGCGCGAGACAATTCCGCCATCGCCAAGAATTTCGCGAAGCTCGTCGAGAAGTTTGCGATCGATGGTAGTCATTCTTATTGCACGCGCGTTCAATCGTGAACTGTACCACGCGCAACGCTTTTGCGGTTGATCCTTCGCGGTCATAATAGCAAGGTTCGATTTGTTTTCAGAAAAGCGATACCGAGCCGGATTGCCGTTTCCGGCGCAATTGAAGGAGAAAACAGGTGGCGGAATCATTTCCAGAACTCAGGCCTGCGGCGCGGATTCTGCTCGGTCCGGGGCCGTCAAACGTAAATCCGCGCGTGATGAAAGCGATGGCGTCGCCGGTGGTCGGCCATCTCGATCCAGATTTCCTGAAGGTGATGGAGAATATCAAAAAGCTCCTGCGCATCGTGTTCCGCACTACCAACGAGATCACGTTTCCGGTCTCGGGCACAGGCTCGGCGGGGATGGAAACCGTGATGGCGAATCTGGTCGAGGACGGCGACGAAGTCGTGGTCGGCGTCAACGGTGCGTTCGGCACGCGACTCGCGGAAGTTGCGTCGCGGCAAGGCGCAAAAGTTCACAAGGTCGAGGCAGAGTGGGGAACGATCGTCGAGCCATGGAAAGTCGCGGCGGCGTTGAAGGCGGCGAAGAATCCGAAGCTGGTCGCAGTAGTTCACGCCGAGACGTCGACCGGGATACATCAGCCGATCGAAGAAATTGCCGAGATGGCGCATCGCCACGGCGCGATGATCGCAATCGACGCGGTGACGTCACTCGCGTGCGTGCCGGTCGAGATTGACAAGTGGGGAATCGACGCGTGTTACAGCTGCACGCAGAAGGGAATCGGCGCGCCGCCGGGGCTTTCACCGGTGACGTTCAGCGAGCGCGCGATGGAGTCGGTGCGCAAGCGCAAAACGAAATGCCGCTCGTGGTACTTCGATGTCGCGTTGATTGAGCAGTACTGGGGACCGGACCGGCTGTACCACCACACGGCGCCGATCACGATGAACTACGCGCTCTACGAGGCGCTGCGAATCGTCGTCGAGGAAGGGCTTGAAGCGCGATGGCGGCGGCATCGCATAAACGCGAGTGCGTTCCAGGCGGGAGTACGAGCTATGGGTCTGCAGCTTGCCGCGCAGGAAGGATACAGGCTGCCTCAGCTCACGACGATCGCAGTACCGGCGGGAATCGACGATGTGAAGGTGCGCTCGGAACTACTGCGACTGTTCAATATGGAGATCGCGGCTGGGCTTGGCCCGCTCAAGGGCAAGATCTGGCGCGTCGGCCTGATGGGAGAAGGATCGCGGCGCGAAAATGTGATGCTGGCGCTGAACGCGCTGGAAGAAATTCTCGGTTCGATGGGATTTGAGATCGCGCGGGGACGGGCGCTGACCGCAGCCGACGATGCGTACAGCGCGGAGGGAACAGGGGCAGGAGAGCCGCCCGCGGAAGCCCCATGAAGATGTACGACTTCACACTCGCGCCGAGTCCGCGGCGAGTGAGGATCTTCCTCGCGGAGAAGGGGATCGACGTCGAGCTGGTGCAAGTCGATATCATGCGCAACGCGAATCGCACGCCGGAGTTCTATAAGAAGAACCCGTCCGGCTCGTTGCCGATTCTCGAACTTGACGACGGCAGCTGTCTCTCGGAGAGCGTTGCGATCTGCCGGTACTTCGAGGAGATCCATCCAGAACCGCCGCTGTTCGGTGTCGGCGCGCGCGAGAAAGCGTTAGTCGAGATGTGGAATCGGAGAATCGAACTCGCGATCTTCGCCCCCGTGGGACATGTGTGGTCGCACCTGAGCAAGGTGGCGGAGGGACGCGGCCGGCGGATACCGGAGTTCGGCGAGATTCAGCAGCGCGAGGCAATCGACCGCATCGCATGGCTCGATGCGGAGCTAAAGAATCGGGAATTCATCGCGGGCGACCGGTACTCCATCGCGGATATCACGATGCTATGCATGATCGACTTCGCGCGGACTGTAGATATCCGGATTCAGCCTGAACAGACGAATCTGGCGCGGTGGTATACTAACGCGTCTTCGCGGCCCAGCGCGAAGGCATAGTCAGTCACGACTAATCGCTGACTATTCGCCAATAGTCAGTGGATTAGCTACTCGTCCGAATCCTCTGCGTCGCCACCGCCGTTGGATCCGTTGCCGTTTCCTTCGTCGTCATCGCGTTCCGCCATTCCGGCCACTGCGCGAACCCGTTCGCTGCCCTCGAGCCGTACCATGTGTACGCCCTGCGCGTTGCGGCCGGTGATGCGCACGCCCTTCACCGCCAACCGGATCACCTTGCCACCGTCGGTTATCAGCATCACCTGGTCGTCGATGCCGACCTGCCGGACGCTGATCACCTTGCCGGTCTTCTCGGTCACGTTCATCGTGATGACGCCCTTGCCGCCGCGGTGCGTAAGCCGATAGTCCGACGCAGGCGTGCGTTTGCCGTAGCCGAGTTCCGAAACGGTGAGGAGGGTTTCGTCGTCGCGCACCGTGGACATCGATACGACTTCGTCCTCGATCAGGATGACGGTCTTGCCTTCCTTGACGGTCTGCGATTCGAGTTCCATGCCGACGACACCGCCGGTGGCGCGGCCCATCGGGCGCGCTTCCTCTTCCTTGAAGCGAATAGCCTGTCCTTCGCGTGTTGAGAGCACGATTTGCTGATTGCCGTCGGTGATACGCACGTCGACGAGCGTGTCGCCGTCTTCGAGATTGATCGCGATGATCCCGGTCGAGCGGATATTTTCGTATTCGTCGAGCGCGGTTTTCTTAACGCGGCCGCGGGTGGTCGCGAAGAAGACAAACTTGCCCGCGATTTCGCGCGGCACGGGAATAAATGCCGACAGCGTTTCGTCATTGGCGAGGCTCAGCAGGTTGGCGATCGAGCGTCCCTTGGCGGCGCGGCCGCCCTCGGGCAGTTCGTACGCTTTGAGCTCGTAAACCTTGCCGGCGCTGGTGAAAAACAGCAGGCGGTCGTGCGTCGAGACGCGCTCCAGATGCTCGACGAAATCCTCTTCGGTGGTAGTCGCACCAATTTTGCCCCGCCCGCCGCGCTTTTGCGTCCGATAGAGCGAAAGCGGGGTGCGCTTGAGATAGCCGCCGTGCGTGACCGAGACGAGGACATCTTCCTCGACGATCAGATCCTCGATCGAGAAGTCGCCCTCTGCCTCGACGATCTGTGTTCGGCGCGGGTCGCTGAATTCTTTTTTAATTTCGTCCAGCTCGCCGGCGATCAGTTTTAACAGTTCTTTCTCGTCGGCGAGAATTTTCTTGTAGCCTGCGATGAGGGCGACGGTCTCCTTGTGCTCGGTTTCGATCTTCTCGCGCTCGAGCGAAGTCAGTCGGCGCAGCGTGAGATCCAGGATCGCCTGCGCCTGCAACTGCGAAAGGCCGAATTGCTTCATCAGGCCGGAGCGTGCAGTCTCGGCGTCCTTCGATCCGCGAATCAGTTTGATCACCGCGTCGAGATTTTTCAGCGCGATCAGCAGGCCGTCGAGGACGTGCAGGCGCGCCTCGGCCTCCTTCAGTTCGAAACGCGTGCGCCGCGTGAGGACAATCTTGCGATGCTCGAGGAACGCGACCAGCATCTGCAGTAGCGTCATCTCCTTGGGGCGGCCCTCGTGGATGCCGAGCAGGATGATGCCGTAGCCCTGCTGCATCTGGGTGAGCTTGTAGAGCTGGTTGAGGACGATGCGCGGTTCGGCGTCGCGCTTGAGCTCAATGACGACGCGCATGCCATCGCGATCGGACTCGTCGCGAATGTCGCTGATGCCTTCGATGCGCTTGTCGTTGACCAGCTCGGCCATCCGTTCGATCATGCGCGCCTTGTTCACCTGGTACGGAATCTCGCGAATGATGATCGACGCTCGCGAGCTGCGCTTGTCGGTCTCGATGGCCGCCAGAGCGCGCATGGTGAGCGTGCCGCGGCCGGTGAGGTATGCCTGGCGAATCGCCTGGCGGCCGAGCAATTGGCCGCCGGTCGGAAAATCGGGGCCGGGTATAATGTCGAGAATTTCCTCGTGCGTGATGGTCGGCTTGTTGATCAACGCTAGCAGCGCGTCGCAAACCTCGCCAAGATTGTGCGGCGGGATGTTGGTCGCCATGCCGACAGCGATACCGTCGGAGCCGTTGACGAGCAGGTTGGGAAATTGCGCCGGCAGAATCTCGGGCTCCATGTGCGAGCCGTCGAAGTTCGGAACGAAATCTACGGTGTCTTTGTCGATGTCGGCGAGCATCCGCTCGGCCAGGCGCGTCAACTTACACTCGGTGTATCGATAGGCGGCGGGTGGATCGCCGTCGACTGAGCCGAAATTTCCCTGGCCGTCGATCAGCAGGTAGCGGAGGCTGAACGGCTGCGCCATGCGGACGAGCGAATCGTAAACCGCCATGTCGCCGTGCGGATGGTAACGCGCGAGCACTTCGCCCACGACCGCGGCGCACTTGGTGTAGCGGCGGTTCGACAGCAGGCCGGTGCGGAACATCGCGTACAGGATGCGGCGATGCACGGGCTTAAGGCCGTCGCGAATCTGCGGCAGCGCGCGTCCGATATTCACCGACATCGCGTAGTCCAGGTAGGACTGCCGCATGTCGTCTTCGATATTCAGGAGCGCGGGTTCGTTGCGATGCGGTTCGTTGCCGTTGGTTTCAGCCATTTAATCCGGGACTCCCGCGAGTTCCGAGTGCTCGCGCATTTGAATTTTGACTAGCCGCATTGCTGTTCGAGCGCTGCCCACTCACGAATTTTCTGCAGGAGTTTTTCGCGATGGAATTCGCGCCGATGCGGCAGCAGGTCGTACGCGAACGAATCTTCCGGGTGCGCGATGCCGTCGAGGCCAAGCACTACGCCAAGATTTTGCTCCGCGTCGCGCGCGTCACGCTCACACACGGCGCAATTCGTCGCCATGATGCGGATTTCTTCGTGCAAAGATTCCCTCGATGACATGCGATGCGTTCGGATCGCGTATCAACGTCGTGCGCGGCCCGTCAGATGTCGAGGTTGCGGACGTTGAGCGCGTTCTCTTCGATGAACAGGCGCCGCGGCTCGACCTGGTCGCCCATCAGCGTGGCGAACACTTCCTCGGCTTCCTCGCGCGACGAAATCTGCACCCGCAGCATGGCGCGGGTCTCCGGATTCATCGTGGTTCCCCACAGTTGCCCCGGATTCATCTCGCCCAGACCTTTGTAGCGCTGGATGTCCACGCCCTTCTGCCCCGCGGCGAGCACGGCCTCCGCCATCGCCTTGAGCGTCTCGACCGTCGATTCTCCATCGCCAATCTTCAGCGTGTATGGCGCCTTGATCGCGTCGAGCTCCGGACCAAGTTTGCGAATCTCGCGCAGCTCCCCGCTATGCAACAGCGTCAGGTCCACGACCGTTGGCGGAGTCGCGCCATTTTGCGAATGGCTGAACACGGCGCGCCAATTCGTTTCGCCGTCCGCCTCGAGCTTGTAAACGAGGTTGTCGTTCTTCGAATCCTTGCGAATCGCCTCGGCCATCTGCTTCGCGGCTTTCTCGGATTCAAAATTCTCGTCACCGATCGTCTTGTCGGCGGCCAGCTTGGCGAGCGTCGCGATGATCGAGCGTTCCTTCGAGCGGCGCTCGAGTGCCTCGAACATCTTTTCGAAGAACAGCGCCTTGCGCACGACGGCCTTCAACGCGGCGCCCTTGAACTCGCGCGCTTCCTTGCCTTTGCCCGCTTCGAACGTCACCGCCTCGGCGCCGAGATCGGTCAGATAATCTTCCAGCGCCGTTTCGTCCTTGAGATAGCGCTCGGTCTTGCCCTTTTTGGCCCGGAACAGGGGAGGCTGCGCGACATAGAGGTAGCCGTTCTCGATAATCTCGATGAACTGGCGGAAGAAGAACGTCAGCAACAGCGTGCGGATATGCGAGCCGTCGACATCTGCGTCGGTCATGATCACGATCGTGTGATAGCGCAGCTTGTTCAGGTCCTTGTCGTTGCCGATTCCCATCCCGAGCGCCGTGATCAGAATGCGCAATTCTTGCGACGACAGCATCTTGTCGATGCGCGCGCGCTCGACGTTCAATATTTTTCCGCGCAGCGGCAGAATCGCCTGCGTCTTGCGATCTCGGCCTTCCTTGGCGGTCCCGCCT
>Ga0182024_10010466_pt1 | contig 18887 bp, 18 predicted proteins | sample P32metaG_FD_120480 | JGI IMG/M metagenome (GOLD analysis project Ga0182024, IMG submission 120480) | Permafrost microbial communities from Stordalen Mire, Sweden - P3-2 metaG (Illumina Assembly) | ecosystem: Environmental > Terrestrial > Soil > Wetlands > Permafrost | place: Sweden: Stordalen... | reverse complement strand
TCGATTTAGGACCGGAAGGCGGCGAAGGGGGCGGTCGCATCGTGGCGCAAGGTCCGCCGGAACTGGTGGCACGCAATAAGAAGTCGTATACCGGGCAGGCCCTGGCTCGCGTGCTGAACGCGAATGGCTATCCTCAAGGCTCGGGTGCAAACGGTCATGCGAGGTAAGCGGATGCGAATGCCGTCTGCGAGCGCAAGGTGAAGAGTATCTATTCCGTTTCGCCTGTAGATCTGGGTGCGGTCCGCACATATCCGCTTTCGTCACGCAGAAGCAAAGTGAGCGTCACAAATTTTGCCAAACCCCTTGCCAAAGCTGCTTCAATCGCGAAATTCCTGGACAGCCTTCCGAATTTTTTAGCTGCGCGAGATTTGCGCGAAGTGATTGCAGCCGTTCAACGCGCCCGCGCGGACAAGAGAACAATTCTCTGGGGTATGGGCGGCCACGTTATCAAGGTTGGGCTCGGCCCTATTTGGATTGATCTGATGGAACGAGGCTTTATTTCCGGCATTGCTATGAATGGCGCGGCCCTGATTCACGATTTCGAGATCGCCATAGCCGGCAATACTTCGGAAGATGTGGAGGCGGGCATCGGCGCCGGTCAATTCGGAATGGCGCGGGAGACTGGCGAGCAGCTCAACGAAATTGCGAAGGATGCGGCGCGCACCGGCCTAGGTTACGGTGAAGCCGCGGGCAAATTTCTTGGCAGCAGCTCCGCGAGGGCTCGGTTTGCTTCGTCGAGCGTAATCGCGTCCGCTTATCAATTGAGAATTCCGGTCACCGTCCATCTGGCCATTGGTACGGATATTCCGCATATGCATCCTGCAGCGGATGGCGCGGCTCTGGGCGCGGCCACGTATCAGGATTTTAGGCTGTTCTGCTCGCTGGTGAAATCCATGCAGCCAGGCGGTGCGTATTTGAACTGGGGTTCAGCCGTACTGTTACCTGAAATTTTCCTCAAAGCGGTTTCGGTTGTGCGCAATCTGGGCGTTCCGCTGCGGCCGATTACCACTGCGAACTTTGACGTTATCCAGCATTATCGGCCACTGCAGAATGTCGTGAAACGCCCTACGCTCCCAGACATCAAACCCAGCAGGGTAGAATCTAAAGGGTACGCTCTGACAGGGCACCATGAATTAATGATGCCGCTACTGGCTGCGGCGCTGGTGGCGGGCTGGCCAAAAAGCAAAGCCAAGAAAAAGAAGAAATGAGCGATCGCGAAGAGGCCCCGAACAACGACACGCCGGAGCATCCAGGCGGGCTAGCTGGCGTCCAATCGCCGCCTGCATCCCATCCGGTTTATCCAATCGAAGTTCAGGCCGAAAAGGCACAACCTGCCGAGTTGCAGTCGCCTGAGCCGGACACGATCAAGATGGGCACTCCGGTTGAGCAACCCGTTTACGTCTCACTTGACGATATTCAGCGCGCGGGTCCACTTCCAGGAGATCCGATGGCCGCGGCGGCGATGCCATCTTCCAAGCCGCAGCGGATTTTGCCGGAGGATTTGCGAGTTTCATGGTCCTGGCCGCACTTGATCCTTTTTCTTTTTTTTGGATTTGCGAGCCTGTTGGTTGTGCAGCTCAGCTTTGTTTTTTATGTTTCGGCCAATCGCCACTTGTCGGCTAATCAAGTTCAGGCGGTTTTTGAATCCAGCCCGCAATTATTAGTAGGCACCAACGTTTTGTGGTACGGGCTTTTGTTCTTGTTTCTCTATATGACGCTGGCGGTGCTTCGTGAGGCTCCTTTCTGGCGCACGCTGGGCTGGAGAAAATTAAATGCCGATCCGGCGGCCGGAAAAGACAGCGGCTGGATGTACTTCTTTTCGGGCTGTGGCCTGGCAATTTTTGTGGCCGTAGCCAGCTATAACGTTAAAAACGCCGACCATCTGCCGATCGAGGAAATTTTCAAGAATCGTGGTGGAGCATTGTTGTTGATGGCCATGGCCGTGTTGATCGCACCGCTGGTGGAGGAGACGGTCTTTCGTGGATACCTTTACCCGCTTTTTGCCAAGTCGCTCGGTGTGGTTCCCGGCATTTTGATTACCGGCCTGCTGTTCGGGCTGATGCATGGATCGCAGCTAGGATGGACCTGGAGCCTGGTTCTGTTGCTGACGTTCGTGGGGGTGATTTTCACGTTTGCACGCGCGCGAACCGGCACCGTGCTAGCCAGCTTTCTGATGCATCTGGGATATAACTCCATGATTGCCGTGTCGTCCATAATTGCGACCAAGGGTTTCCAACATATGCCCACGCCTTAAGGCGGTCATTTGTTTTCATCGTCGCGGTAGATTCGTCAATGATAGAAAAGTTCAAAGAGTTTGAGGCCGACGAAATATGTACCTAGCGCAACCAATCGAATGGACCGAGAAGGGCGTGGTGATGCTGGATCAGCGCCGCTTGCCGACGGAAGAGATCAGCTACACCTACACGGATTATCGCGAAGTGGCCAAAGCTATTCGTGACATGGTGATTCGTGGAGCTCCGGCCATCGGCGTGGCAGCGGCGATGGGCGCGGCACTCGGGGTGCTGCATTCTTCCGCGAAGAATGTCGACGAGTTGCGCGCGGAATTTCCACAAATTTGCGAGGTGTTGGCGAAAACTCGACCGACGGCTGTGGACCTGTTCTGGGCGCTCGAACGCATGAAGCGAAAATTTGGCGAGCTTTGTGCAGGTTCGCTGAGACTTCCGGAAATCAAGCAGGCCATGGTGGAAGAGGCAAAATTAATTCATTTGGAAAAGCAAGCAACCGATCAGGCCATTGGCGAGTATGGCGCTGCATTCATGCCGCGCGAAGGGCAGGTGATGACTCAGTGCAATGCCGGCGCGCTGGCGACCGGGGGTATCGGCACAGCGTTGGGGGTCATTCGCGTTGCGTATCAGCAGGGGAATAAGCTGCACGTGCTGGTTCCGGAAACGCGGCCGTACCTTCAGGGTGCGCGCTTGACGGCGTGGGAACTGCATAAGGGTGGGATTCCCCTTACGTTGATTACCGACAACATGGTGGGACATTTTTTGAAAACCGGAAAAGTTGGCGCGATTGTCACGGGCGCCGACCGCATCGCAGCAAACGGTGATACTGCCAACAAGATTGGCACCTATCAAATCGCCGTGCTGGCCAAGGAAAACAACGTTCCGTTTTATATTGCTGCGCCAGTTTCCACGTTTGATTTGTCGATTCCCGACGGTGAGCACATTCCCATTGAAGAACGTTCGCCCAGCGAGGTGACGCACCTGCAAGGTGTGCGCATCGCTCCGGATGTTCATGCTGCGCATCCCGCGTTTGACGTGACGCCGGCGCGTTATATTGCCGCGATTTTCACGGAACGCGGAGTAGCTCGCGCGCCTTACGCAAATTCCCTCCGCGATCTCGCCGCTGCGGCTCAGCCCGTAGTTTCTTCTGCTTCGTAACGACGAATCAAGCAATCACGATTGCCGGGATGGAGTGGGGCTAACTTTGATGCCGGATGCGCTCCGCGAGCGTTCGTGCGCGCTGGCGGGCAATATCGACAAACCGCGAATCATTTCCGATCTCATCCAGCATGGGCAAAGCACATTGTGGCTCCGGTAGCAGCTTGTGATTCAAATCGCTCTCGAATTGCAGCAGGGCGTCGTTGATTCCCAACCGGTCATAACGCATGCGGCGAGTGAGGAGCATGACGTGTTCCTGCTGGCGCGCCAAGCCTTCAAAAATTTGAAGCAACTGCGCAGCCGGAGAGTTCACCGTGTAATTAAATTTTACTTCGTGAACTTCCGTACCCTTTTCCCAGCGAAAAGTTTTTTCGCCCAGATTGGCAATTTTCCTGTGAACGTCCAGATCCTGCGCCTGGAAATAATTCAATTGTCGCGCCAGATCGAACATGTGCGCCCGAAGTCCGCCGCTGATGTCGAACGGCGCAGGTCCCGGATCTTCGTCGAGTTGGCGAATGTCGTAGATCGCAGGACGCGAGTCTTCGGGCACAACAATTTCGATAAATTCCGGCGAACTGGATTTAAAGACTCGGCGGAAGATGAGCTTAGCGGTATCCGCGGGTTGGGGTGCAGGAGTTAGCGCGGCCGCAGCGGAAAAAGTAACGGGGGCGGCGTTTGTCGACGGCGCCAGGTACGCAGCATGCGTTAAAAATGCATTCGATAAAAACAGCGTTATCGCGCAGCTAATGCCGCGAAAAATAAAAACCGATCGCGGAAAGTGATTGGTCATCTGGTCGGTACGATGCGCGGAGAACCTAAGCGCGTTGCGTAAATCCCTGGCGTGCTCGAAACGCCGCCGAGCGTGCTTGCCGTAGGGGCGGGTAGCCGGAGGGCTTGTTTTTTTACTTCGGGCAAATGGAATCTCGTGCGGGTGCGCTCAGCCTGCAAGTGGCAAAGTGCTACGGCCAGCGCATCCGCCGCATCGCAGGGCTCGGGAATCTCATCCATGGTCAGCAGGGCGCGCACCATTTCCTGCACCTGTCTTTTGTCAGCGTGACCATATCCGGCGACCGAAGACTTCACTTCGCGCGGTGAATAACTATGCACGGCAAGATTGTGTTGTGCCGCGACCAGTAGCACCACGCCACGCACCTCCGCCAATCGCAGCGCGGTTCGAACGTTTAACGCCGCGAAGACCGCTTCAACGGCCATGGCGTGGGGCACGTACTCGCGGATCAGACGCGATAACAGGTCATGCACATCCTGCAGCGCGGCGCCGCATGATTCTTTCCGGCGCTTGGCGCTGATAACCAGCGCACCGTAGTGTAGTAACCGGGAATTGTGCCCGTCGCTTTCCACCAAGCCATAGCCGGTGGGGCCAGCGGCTGCGGGGTCTACGCCCAGCACCCTGAAAAATGCCGGCTTGTCGCCGGTCTTGCCAATTGCATTCACGGCCACAAGTCTACGGCCTTCCCGGTGGGGCTGCCAGAAAATTTGTGCTTAGAGGTGCATAAAGGCTGGATCAAATTCGGAACATGATGGCGGCAAAACAAAAATTGTCACCGGGTGGAAGTCCCGTTGACCATATAAAACAAAGTTAAAATCTCTCACAACTTTTGCCTAAGTGTTGGCGCCCACCGCAGCCTGAATCTCCGACTCATCGATATCAAAGTTTGCGTACACGTGTTGGACGTCGTCGTGTTCTTCCAACGCCTCCACTAATCGCACCATCTGCGTAGCCTGCGCGCCGGTCAGCTTGATGTAGTTCTGCGGCACTATGCCGACTTCCGCTGATGCAAGAGCAATCCCCGCCGCGGCCAGCGCTTCCTTCACTCTATCCAGCGCCTCCGGCGGCGTCACGATGTACCAGATCGAGCCGTCGTCTTTCATATCTTCCGCGCCCGCTTCCAGTACGATGTCCAGCAATTTGTCTTCGCTGGCGGTTTCTTTGGGCACGGTAATTTCGCCTTTGCGGCTGAACATCCAGCCGACTGCCCCGGCTTCGGCCATGTTGCCGCCGTTCTTACTCATCAGGTGTCGAAATTCGCCCACAATGCGGTTGCGGTTGGTGGTCACCACTTGAATCAACATACCCACGCCGCCAGGGCCGTATCCTTCAAACACCGCTTCTTCGTACTGCTCGCCTTCCAGTTGGCCGGTGCCGCGCAAAATGGCGCGCTCGATATTGTCGCCGGGCATGTTTTCGTTCTTGGCCGCAAGAATCGCGGTGCGCAAGCGGGGATTGGTGTTGGGGTCGCCGCCACCGATGCGGGCGGCAATGGAAATTTCGCGGATTACCCGCGTGAAAACGCGACCGCGCTTGGCGTCAGTGGCCGCCTTTTTGTGCTTGATGGTTGCCCATTTTGAGTGGCCGGACATGACACATCCTCTTCATTCTCTGAATGTTTCCGCATTTCTGCGGGGCTCGATGCTGGGTTAGTGACGGATCGCTAGGCCGAAAACCGGGGCCGCGCGAGCCGTTCGATACACGCTGCGGAGACTGCGGTGAACCGCTACCCCTGCAAAACCGAGCCAGTTTAGCACAGGCGCGTGGAGGTGGGGAACATCCCGAAACAGCACCATGACGGTGAGGAAAGCGGTTAGCCAGGTCCGCTTTCAGGGCGAGTACCCCGTTCTCGAAGCGCTCTTGCGTATTGCGCCGCGATGACGCTCCAGGAAAAATAGCGCTCCTGCGCATTTCTGCTACGTTCCGCCAGCGACGCGCGATAGTCGTGATCGGTCAAAACCCGCAAAAGTGCGGGGCCGAGCGCAGCCGGATCATCCGCGGGGACCAAGACGACGCCCGCGTCAGTGATCGGAGGCGCGGTCTCGGAACCTTCTTGCGCGATTACCGGCAAACCGCAGGCGATGCCCGCGATGGCGCTGCCGCGGCGGCTCGAGATGGGGCCGCGCACGAATAGCAGCACGTCACTCGATCCCAAAACCTGCACAATCTCTTCAGCAGGAATCAGCCCCATCACGGTAACTTCAACGGGCGACCCAGCCAACGTAGCTTTCAGGGTATTACCGCCAACCTCGGAATTGCGGCCGAAGACTACTACCCGTAATGGACCAGCTTGTTTTGCTGCAAACTTCACCGCTGCCGAAATTTCGCCGACCTCCTGTGAGGTGCGCTGGCCTCCCGTTATGGAAAAAATGGCAACGACCGGCATGCTGTCGCGCAATTGTCGTTTTTCGTTCCACGCTTTTTCCGGTGCCGGCAGATTCGCGCCGACAGGAATGAAGACGACGTTACTCGCACTTGCGGGAATCCACGAGATTTTTTGGCGAGGAACAGTGAAGACAGCAACGTCGCTTATCTTTAACAGCCTTCGCATGACGGAAAGCTGCACGGTTCGCCGGACATGGTCGATCCATCGATTTCCGGCGTAGGCCTCTGCGTCGTGAAAAACGACGGCACAGCAAGCATTTCGCGCTTTGAGGTATTTCATGGTACGAACTGCACGGGCTGGGAATCCGCGATTCGACCATCCCAGGGCGGTGTATTGCAGCAAGAACCAAGAGTTTTGGGAATCGACTATCTGCTTGCTGAGCTGTCGTAAGCTCGCACGCATTCCAACTTGATCCCATCGAATGCGAGCGATTTCCAGCTTGAGTTGCTCCACTCCGAGTGCTTTCCCGAGATAATGGCAGTATTCCTCGACAGCATCCGTTGGTTCATCCGGCCGCCCCAGAACAGCGACGCATCGCGTTGTTGGCGAAAGAGCCAGCGGTTTTTCTCCTGATTTCAGCCCGCAAACTGCTACGGCGGCAGCAAGATTATCACGCCAGTCGGGTAGCGGCCGTCAGGAATCCCGTTCGAGAAGCTGCCGCGCAAAGTAATGGAAACGAGCTGCGAATCAACACCTGCACGGATTTCGCGCGGGAAGATACAGGTATACTTTTCAAAGAGGCCGGTCCTTGCTTCGATTTGCTCCTGAAAACCTTTCTGGTTGCGTAGGCTGATGGCGGCTACCGCATGAGCGAGCGGCGCTTGCGCGTGCTGGCTATCTCATCTCACGTGGTGCAATACGCGGCCCCGGTATTCCGCAAGTTGGCGTCCTGCGATGAAATCGACTTTCATGTTGCCTACTGCAGTCTCCGCGGCGCAGAAGCAGGGCATGATCCAGAATTGGGAGCGGTGATGAAGTGGGATGTGCCACTCCTGGATGGATATGCGTGGACGCACGTGCCCAATAAAGGCTCCGGCAAGGAATCTTTCTTTGGTTTGTTCAATCCTGGTCTCTGGAAGCTCATTCGTCAGGGCCATTACGATGCGATATTGTGCTACATCGGCTACGTGCGTTCTCCATTCTGGATCGGTTATTTTGCGGCAAAAATGTCGGGATCGCGTTTTCTGTTCGGCAATGATGCCATCACCATCTCTCCGCGCGATGGAAAGGCCTGGAAGGTCACCGTTAAAAAGCGTCTGTGGCCACGAATTTTCAAAATGGCAGACCAGGTCTTTGTGCCATCTATGCCTGCGCGCGATCTGATGTTGTCGCTGGGTCTGCCTGCCGAACGCGTTACCATCGTGCCCATCGTTGTCGATAACGATTGGTGGGCCAGTAGGTCCTCGGAGGTACAGCGGGATAGCGTCAGGAAGAGCTGGGGCGTAACGCCGGCTGACGCGGTGGTGTTATTCTGCGCAAAGCTTCAGCCCTGGAAGCGACCGCTCGATCTGCTGCAGGCTTTCGCGCACGCGAACGTACAAAACACCGCACTGATGTTTGCCGGCGATGGCCCGCAACGCGCGCAACTGGAAGCGGAAGCGAAAAGGCTGGGCATAGCTTCGCGAGTCCGCTTTCTAGGATTTGTAAATCAGTCCGAACTTCCCGCGATCTACACTTCCGCAGATGCTATGGTGCTGCCTTCGGAATTCGAACCATTTGCAGTGGTGGTGAACGAAGCGATGTGCTGTGGCTGCCCGGTAATCGCGAGCGATGCGGTAGGCTCGGCGCGCGATTTGATTGTCCCGGTCCGGGGAGACTTTATCTACCCCAGCGGCGATGTCGCCAAGCTGACCGAGCTTCTGAAGAAAACTTTGTCGGATCGCGCCGGGCTAAAACAGTTGCGTGAGGCGTTTAGCGCACGCATGCGCACCTGGTCGCCTGCGCAAAATATGGCTGCCACACTCGGGGCCGTGCGACTTGCTGTAGGACGCAATCGCAGCACCGTGCGCCACGACGGCACCAATTACCGGGACCAAACGAAACCGGGCCCTGGGGAAACGCTTCCAGGATGATAATCATGCGACTTCTGAAGATAATCGGTGGCTCGAGCTTCGATCGAGCTATGGTTAGAACGCTGACGTAAAGCTAGAATAGATCCTCCCCATTGTTAGCCGTACTACACCGCAACCGCAACGGTCGCTTAGGAGATACGGAAGAATAGTGAGACCGCCACCTCCTGCATTTATGAGCGACTATCGCCGGAGCATCCTTCCGGCCCTACTAATCCTGCTTTTGTTTGGTGCCGGAGTTTACGTATTCGCGCAGGACGTCGTAAACAATGACACCACCAGCCTCGCCTATGTAGGTCTGATCTCCTTAGGCGTGACGTTTATGGTCGCCATCATCCACAATTGGCGTAATGGGGTTTATTTTTTCTTTGCGTGGCTGTTGTTTGAAGATTTCGCCCGCAAGTTTATGGGCAACAACATGGCGATATTTTTCGCCAAAGATGCTTTGATCGTGGTTGTTTATCTCTCTTATTTCCTGGCCTACCGTCGCAAGTCGGTGAAGACGTTTCGCCCTCCGTTTTTGGTGCCCTTGCTCCTTTTCGTCTGGTTTGGAATCATGCAGGTTTTCAACCCTGCATCGTCCACCATCTTTTACGGAATACTTGGCGTGAAGCTGTTTTTCAGTTATATACCGTTGCTTTTCCTGGGCTATGCTTTGATCAATTCCGAAGCAGAGCTTCGTAAGTTTTTTGTGGTGAACATTTTTTTTGCACTCATCATCGCCGGTTTGGGAATCGCGCAATCTATCACCGGTCCGTCTTTCTTGAATCCCGAACACCCGGCCGAAGAAATCAGGGAACTAAGCACTCTCTATCGCACCGCTCCTATTTCAGGCTTGTCTGCCTATCGCGCCAACTCGGTGTTTGTGAGCCACGGCCGCTACTCCAGTTACGTCCTTGTGATTTGGCTGCTGATCCTCGGTTACACCGGTTACCTGTTGTTACGCCATCGCCGTGGACGCAATTTCGCTTTTATTGCTTTGACGGTAGTTTTTGGCGCGATCATGATGGCGGCCTCCCGTGGGCTTTTCATGTGGGGGTCCGGCAGCGCCGTTGCTATTGCTGCAGCCTTTTTATGGGGAGCCCCTTGGCGACAAGGTGAAGTTGCCAGAGTATTTCGCACCATACAGCGCAGCGGCCTGGCGATAGCGCTGGCCCTGGTCGCTTTGTTTTTCATTTTCCCTGATCAGCTCTTGTCGCGCCTGACCATTTATTCGGAGACCCTGACACCCGGGAGCTCGGCCAGCGAACTTCAGAGTCGCGTCTGGGACTACCCGCTTGAAAATTTTTTCAAAGCCTTCCAATACGACCGCTGGCCTTATGGATTTGGTATTGGCACCAGTTCGCTGGGTGTTCAGTACGTAGCTCACACATTGCACCAGCAACCAATGGGAGTCGGCGTAGAAAGTGGCTTTGGATCGATCGTGGTGGAAATGGGAATAGGTGGGTTGGCCTTGTGGTTGATCATGAGTTTCGCGATTGTCTGGTCCTGTTGGAAAGTGGTCAAAAAACTTCGGGGCTCGCCCTGGTTTCCGATTGGCTTCGTCATATTCTGGTATGCCTTAATATTACTGTTGCCGATCACCTTTACGGGCATGTCAATGTACGAAGATTTCGTACCCAACGCCTATCTGTGGCTCTCGCTCGGAGTTTTGTTTCGATTGCCGTCTATAGTTCCCTCAGTTCAATTCGCGCTTGCGCCATCCAGGCCGCGTAAGCCTACTTTGCGGATGCGCTGACGGTGCATCTGGCCGTAATTTCACCATTTCTCGATCGCGCGCACGGAACCGAGCGCAACCTAATCGAGCAGTTGGAACGGTTCCCCGTTGGTGGCGAAATGGAACTCCACATTTACGCGCAGCGTCTCCAGGACCTTTCCATGGCGCTTCCCTACAGAGCCGGCAAACAATTGCCGGCGGCGCAACCGGGCAAAAAAGCTTTGTGGCATCGGGTGCCGACGATCCCCGGCCCGCATTTACTGCAATACATTTTCTGGTTTCATGCCAATCGTATCTGCCGCTGGTGGGACGCAAAATATCGCAATCTGAAGTGTGAGCTAACGTATTCGCCAGGAATCAACGCCTCGGATGCGGACTGCATCGCCGTGCATATGGTCTTCCATGAATTCCACCGGTTGGTGATTTCTGAGCTGAGTTTTCGAAGAAACCCGGTTGCCCATTGGCCGCGGCTGCTCCACCGGCGGCTATACTATCGGCTTATCATGGTCCTGGAAAAAACGATTTATGCAAATACCGAGGTTGCCTTGGCTGCCGTTTCTTCCCTGGTCGCAGAGCAAATGGATCGATATTTTGAGCGCACAGATGTTCGCGTAATTCGTCACGGCGTTGACGCGGAAAGACTGTCGCCATCGCGCAAACTGGCACGACGTGCCTCCGCACGCCAGGAGTTTGGTTTACGCGCCGAAGATTTTGCGCTTCTCTTGATCGGCAATGATTGGAAGGTCAAGGGTCTTGATGGATTGCTTTGTGCGTTACCCGCTTTACACGATCTGCCATGGAAATTGCTGGTCGTTGGCAACGATGTGCGCGGCCCCTATCAAAGAATCATCCGCGATTCCGGTCTGTCGGATCGCGTCTCCTTTCTTGCGACCTCGCCGGATGTCCTCCAGTTTTACGCCGCGGCCGACGCATACGTCGGCCCATCTCTGCAAGATTCTTACGGTCTGCCGGTTGTCGAAGCTATGTCCTGCGGCCTGCCGGTAATATCGAGTTCACGCGCGGGAGTAAGCGAAATCATTGAAAACGGAGTGAACGGTTTGATCTTGTGCGATCCGTCGAATACCCACGAGATCTCATTCGCAATAAGGTCACTCATCAGCAATCCAGATTTGTGCCTGAAGCTGGGAGCACAGGCTCGGCAGACCGCCTTGAAGGAGACTTGGGATCGTAATGCACAGGCTACCTGGGACTGGCTGAATGAGGCGCTTCGAAGGAAACGTGGCTTGCCACCAGTCGGCTCATAAAATCAGAGGCCGAATGCCCAAAGATGTAAATAACGCTATCGCGATTCAGCGCAATTACTATACGCAGACTGCTGCGCGCTACGAAGAGATGCACCAGCATGAAGGTGCTGGCGATCCAGCGCATATGGATTTCATCATTTCCATGTTGCGCATGCTCCAGGCAAGAACCGTTCTTGACGTCGGCACCGCTTCCGGCCGCGCTCTGCGAACCCTGAAAGCGGCCATTCCGGAACTGTTCCTCTGTGGAATCGAGCCGGTTGCCGCTCTGCTAGATGAAGGCGTGGCCTACGGCAACGCGGAGAGTGGCGCGCTCATTCAGGGCAAAGGTGACGCCCTCCCGTTTGCGGACAACAGTTTTGACGTAGCCTGCGAGTTTGCCGTATTGCATCACGTGGCTGATCCTGGGGCCGTTGTTGCCGAGATGGTGCGCGTAGCTAGAAAGGCGGTCATCCTTTCCGACGCAAATCGCTTCGGCCAAGGCCCAATCTTTCTCCGTTTCGTGAAATTGGCGCTCTGGAAAACCCGCTTATGGGGAACCTTCAATTACTTGCGCACCTATGGGAGGGGCTACATCATCACGGAAGGCGATGGCCTTTCTTACTCTTATAGCGTTTACGATTCCTTCGATCAGCTTGCGCGCTGGGCTGATCGGGTCATCCTGATTCCCGCCGAAATCACCAAGCCTGCTAGCTGGCTGCATCCGCTGCTCACCAGCGGAAGCGTTATCGTCTGTGCCCTACGCGAGCGCTAGCGCCAAGTAGGCTTGCTCTGATTGATACCTCGCCTGTCAGCACTGGATTAAGAAAAAGGTGAATGACGAAGACTGGCGGGTTGGGTAGCTCGCACACGACCCCTTGCGGAGCCGCTGTCCCCGCGCGGCCCCCAACCCGTTCTTAGTAAGTTACAGATTGCATTTGCGCGGGCCAATGGTCCGCCAGGCCCAGCGAGGGCAGTACTCACCCTTAGTACTCAGATCTATCGCGCGAGATATAACAGCAATGTCTTTCGGTTAAGGCTTACATTATCTACAACTTGCAGGCGTCAAGGATTCGTGGTTGCGAACCGGCTCAGCTGGTACGAGGCGTACTTTTTGGTTTAGACGTGCTTTTTCAGTGACTTTGCGTCAACGCCGTTTTTGAGAGATCACTCCCGCTCGTCAATTGCAAAGTCACCGATTTCTGCTCGCCGGTCCTCACCATAACATTTTTCTGCCACGTCGAATACCGTCCGTGCGAGGAGGCTCTCAAATCATAGTTGTCGCGACGCAGCTTAGGGATGGAAAATCGCCCATGCGCATCGGTATGCACCGCGTGCGGCGTATCTCCGCCGCCCGACTGATAGGTGACCACTGCGTTGGCCACCGGTTTGCCATCCGGGGCCAGAACGACGCCGGTGAGCACGGCGCTCCTGCTCTGGGCATTCGAACCCCCCGGTGAGATCCCCAAAAAAGCCATCGAGGCCAATGCCAACCATATCGCTGGGCGGATCATACTGGATCTCCTGGATTCGACATGAGTGTAGTACCCCCCGAAGAGTTTCTGTGATGGCGTTACAAATGATGTGCTCCGGCAACTAACTGTCTATCGGTACAGGTGAAGAATGTCGAATTGGCTTTGTACCAGACACACCGCTTTACGCGGGAGCGTTCATGCCTCTTTATTTAAGCCAACACACTCTGGCTTGTCTTACGCGCCAGGGTGCAGAAGCGCTGATCCAGCGCATGCAAGCAGGGAGTGAGGCCCGGGCTGAACGCGTGCTCGTGAACATGCAGGAAGGAAAAATGTTTGCTGAGTTTCGCGCGGAATCGCAGCAAGCTCTGGAAGCGTGGCTCAAAACACAAGGTATGCATTACGACTGGTTAGTGCGCATCGAATGGGAATCGGGCGACGGAAAGCTGCAGCAAGTTTGAGGACGTCAATTTACTTGAAAAGTACTGGAGCCCGTTGTTCCGTTCGTGCTGGGTAGAAAAACAGTGCTTCAGCAGGGCACTATGCGCTACGCTCTTCGGATTCTAATTGAGGGAAATCAACTATGTCTGACTATGCTCATCCAGAAGTGTTAGTTACCACCGAATGGGTCGCGGCCCACGCCAAGGACCCCGGTATCCGCCTTGTCGAGGTGGACGTCGACACCAGCGCGTACGATCAGGGACACGTCGAGGGAGCCATTGCCTGGAATTGGCAGACCGAATTGCAGGATGCCATCCGTCGCGACCTCACCGATCCGCAGGCGTTCGAGAGCTTGCTCGGCAAGGCGGGCATCTCTCCGGAAACCACCATCGTGCTCTATGGCGACAATAACAACTGGTTCGCCGCGTGGGCGTTCTGGCAATTGAAATATTACGGGCACGACAAAGTTTTGATTATGAATGGCGGCCGTAAAAAATGGGTGGAGGAGAAGCGTCCGCTTACTACCGACAAGCCCACTGTTAATGCCGCCGGTTACAAAGTGAAAACTCCCAACGCGGCCATCCGGGCAAAGCGCGACGACGTTCTGGCCGCGGTGGAAAAGAAATCGGGCGCTCAGTTGGTGGATGTTCGTTCGCCGGATGAATTTTCCGGCAAAATTATTGCGCCTCCGGGAATGAGCGAGACCGCGCAACGCGCCGGTCACATTCCGGGCGCTGCGAGTGTCCCGTGGTCACAAGCGGTTGCGGAAGACGGCACCTTCAAAAGCGCCGACGCACTGAAGCAGCTTTACGGCTCCAAAGGCATCACCGGCGACAAGGAAGTGATCGCCTACTGCCGTATCGGCGAGCGCAGCTCGCACACGTGGTTCGTGCTGAAATATTTGCTGGGCATCGAGAATGTCCGCAATTACGACGGATCATGGACGGAGTGGGGCAACCTTATCGGCGCTCCCATTGAGAGAGAAGCTTCGGCGGCAGCTGCGAAGTAAGCGGTTCAACTTGAGGTTGTTCATTCGGGGAAGCCAAAACGGCTTCCCCTTTTTTCTTACTGCTTCATTCATGCATTGGCCTCCTTGGGTGGCAATTGCCGCGCGTCTTCTATCAAACACCAGGTCGTCGCGCCGCTGTCAGGTGACCGGTTCCGTGTTTGTAAATCCCATAAGCGGTCAAGTCCAGACTGCGGCCGACCCAGCTCGATGACACGTTGTGGCGTGTTTTGTGTGGGTTGCGTCGCCGCATTCATGGTGACCGAACTGCCATTCCCTCTATCACCATGGACAGGATGCAAGCGGTCCAGACCAGCGCTACGAGTCCAGCCTCCTCTGCCGAATCGCGCTCTCGGTCAGAGCTCCTTCGCAGCGCTCAGGACGGCAATCGCACTGCCCTAGCGGAACTGCTAATCCCTTACGCGTACGGCTTGTATCGTTCGGGCCTCAGAGTAACGGGAAATGTCCATGATGCCGAGGATGTGCGCCAGGAATCGCTGTTGAAAGCGCTATCCCGCTTTGACCAGTTTGTAGGTACGCAGAGCGAGACTCGGGATGACTTGCATGCCTGGGTGACCCGCATTGCAACCAATGCCTCGATCGATGTGATCAGGCGCCGCCGTGAAGGCAAGACCTTCTCGCTGGATCAATCTCTGGGTACGGCAGAAGAATCCATGGCGGCGCAACTTCCTTCCAGGCACGCCAATCCTGAACAAGGCTTTCTGCGGCATGAGACCAAGAGGCTCCTGGCTGCGGCTATTACGGAGCTGCCACCCGACCTTCGTCAGGTGTGTTTGCTGCTGGATGTTTTGCACTATTCCACTCAGGAAGTGGCCCAGCGCCTGGGCATTTCTAACGTTGCGGTACGTCTACGTCTGTTCCGCGCCCACCGCCGGCTGCGAGAAAAATTGCATGATAAATTTCGTCCGTCGCGTCGAGGATTGGTCAAAGCAAGGGGACAAAATACTAATAAGATATGGTCTTCAAGGAACGTTCGCTCCAGCTGCCGGAGCATAGGATTCGCCTGCGGCGGAGATTGACAGCAGTCCCCGCAAAGCAAAATGGTTGATCGACCCTTAGGGGTCTTCGTCGCTATCACAAGTGCCTAGGGTTTGCCCTGCCCGAGGATTTGATCGGGATTTTGCTGCACGCGCGTGAACCCTGCCGGAATTTCAAACAAGCTGGCATCCAGCGCGGCGTTTGAGAAGGACGTCACCTCGATGGTCATCTCGATCAGCGATCCCGGGGTGGAAGGTGGCGGCGGATTCTGCGGGTTCGGTTGATCCGCAGCGTCGTCTTTTTTCTTCTTGCGCGCAAACAGCCCGCCAAGCCCCTTTACCATGGCGTCCGATGCGTTGGTGGGCGTGTCGCTGTTGGAGGAAGACGAGGAACCGCTGGCACTACCATTCGCAGTTGACGTGCTTCCGCTAGCGTCCGCCGTGCTGCCGTTGGCGCCCTGTTGGCCGACGATGCTCATACTGACATATTGCAGCAGCGGCAAGCCTTTGAACGCGGACTGATTTTTTTGCAGCTCGTCCATGCTTTGCGAAACGCGCGGGTCGATGTGAATGCTGCTGGGCGGCACCCAGTTGATTTCCTTGGCCATGCGCATGTAAAACTCACCAATCTCTTGATACCCCGGAACGGAAGGTGCGACCCAGGAGTCGATGCTGGTGGTAATCGTTCCGCTGGCCTGCTGGTTGGGCTGACCGGAAGGCGCGTTCTGCTGCTGCGCCTGAATCTCCATATCAATCTGGACTTTCGTCTCATTCGCGGTAACGCCCTGAATCTGACGGCTAGCCGTGCCTGGAGTCACGTTCACCTTGGCATTGATATTTGCTTTGGCATCCGGTTGCTTAGGGTCCGGCTGCTTGGCGTCAACTTTTTGCTGGATCTGGTCCTGGGCCTTTTGTAGCGCGGCTTTCATCTCGTCGAAGGTGATTTCGGTATAGTTTTTTTTCTGAGGGTCAATCCGAATGACGCGGCGGCCTGCGAGATCGATGATTTGCACTTGGCCGTCGGCCTCGTCGGAGCGCATGCGGTCACCCTTGATGTAGCGTGTGGTGGTGACCGGCTTCATGGCCTGCGAGGCCTGCTTGCTGAACATGCCCACCGTTTTCATCATGCTTTTCAGGCTGCCGCCGGTGATTCGCGAGGTATCGGAATACTTAAAGTCGGCTCGGGCCGGCACGGCGCACAAAGCCAACGACGCACACAAAATTGCTGAAATCAGTTCTCTCATTACGTGTTCTCCAGTTTTTTCAGTTGGTCGCGGCAATTCAGCAAAAAATTTCCCAGCCGTGGCGGGTGACGGGGCGTTTTAAAAATCTGCACAGACATTGAACCTTAAAACGCACGTGGGAGCAATAAGGCTGATGAACGAAACATGAGGCATTCTTAGATTTGTGATTTCGAAGTTGTGGATCGGGGAAGTTGTGCGCTAGCGCAACTGCCCGGGCTCGATGCCGTTTTTGCGTGCCTGGTCTTCCACGGCCTCAATTTGGGCTTGAATTTGTTTCTTTTTGTCTTCGAGATTTTTGATTTGATCTTCCATCGGAGTGTTGGAGTATCGGTGATTCATGTTGATGCCGCCCGATGGACTGGTATTCTCCGCCCTAAAATTCCGCAGCTCAGAAATTTTCTTATCCGTATCTCCCATTTCTTTGTTCAGCTGACGCAGCCGCTCGCGCAGTGCCGTGACCTGTTTTTCATTAGCAGAGACATTCGTTGTCTTCTTTGATGAAGGCTTTGCGCTGTTGCCGACCACGGATATACCGCCGGCGCTCGGCATCTCCTCATTGGTCCAGATTTTCTTGGGTTTCTCTTTGGGCTTGTCCGGATTTGCAGCCGTTGGGACGGCCGTCTGCTGCGGAGCCTGCGCGGCATCCGTTACGGATTGGTTACTCGAGCCGCTGGCGTTATTTTGATTGGAGGATTGCCCTGCAGCGCCAACGAGGGCGCTTAAAGCCAGCAATGCCGATATCGCAAGGAAGGATCTCATCGAACCCTCGCGTCAGAAACGCGCGTTAGACCTTACCTGGAATTGTAAGCGTTCAAACGCGCAGGGGCTTTTATTCTCAATTTCCATTGCCGAAACGGGTATCAATTGCGGCGACGTGGGCTGGGCTCCAAGGCGACTACGGACTGGCTCTGCTGGCAGAGTGCAGATTTTTCAATTCGGCGCGGACCATCGCCAACGCTTCTTTCGGGGTTCCGACCAGGCGATAGGTAGAGTAAAAAGTGCGCTCGTGTAAGGAAAAACTGGCCAAAAATTTTCGCCCATCGAAATCGTATTGAGAAAAGGTCGGCAGCCACAATCCGGGTGCCATTTCATATCGTTCCTGCATGAAGTGGCTTCCCCGGTAAACTTTGGCGAGAAACAGGCCCAACGAGATGTCGTCCATCACTTCGCCCTCGATCCGGGCCAGTTCGCCTGAGTCTTCATCAATCCACACCGTCCCGCGCACGTGCGCATAAACCGAAGTAGAGCGTGAAGTCGGCTTGAACGCAGGATTGGGGGTCATGCTGTATTTCAGTAGCGTGCGGCCGTTGCGCTGCTCATTGGATAGCAGCGTGAAGATGAAGGCATTCCTGGCCGCGCCGATCAGTTCTTCACGTTCTCGCCGTTTCTTTGCGATTCTCTCGTACGCGTCGTGCTGCGCGCGGCCGGTGTCGGCTGCCCACACTAGAGACTTTTCCAATTTTTCCAGTTCGACCCGGTATGCGGCAGCATCGGCGGCCTTGCCGTCCGGTCCCACCGGAATGTGGGCCGCTCCGGTCCCCGCGGGAACGACCCGAGAGGTCTTCACCTCGGTAGTCTGGTTCTCTCCGGTAGTTCTATGAGTCTCGACGCGCTCAATCCGTTCATATACATCCATGGCGGCGTCGTTTTTTTTCTGGTTCTCTATTACGCGATCAAAAAGGACATGGTCCCTTTGGGTTGGGGGGGGAGGAGGACCTATGGTGGCCTGACCCTGGGCCTGCGGAAACTCGCTTGGCCATGGGAGCAGCAAAAAGAAGCTCGTCAGGATAACGATCGCGGTATGCATTGCCTCGAAGAAGGACCCGTTGAACACATTAGGATTCTGTCCCTAGGCCAATTGTTGCACGAGTCTTTCCGCGCACCATGGCTTCGCGAGGACTTGTTGATGCAGGTGTAGCTAATGAACTGAGCAACGCGAGCCCTCAAAAAAAGGGTAAAATACGAAAGACTGAAAGAAAACCCTGATTCGCACGTCTAATGAATAGGGTTGGAACGAATCGGAGCCCTTCTCCGTAGTATCCAGTAACCATTGGAGGCACTTCTCTGAGTGTAGCCCCTATCGACGGGTTGACCGGCCTGCCGGCTGCCGTAGCGGTGCCTG
>Ga0182024_10010465_pt1 | contig 18888 bp, 9 predicted proteins | sample P32metaG_FD_120480 | JGI IMG/M metagenome (GOLD analysis project Ga0182024, IMG submission 120480) | Permafrost microbial communities from Stordalen Mire, Sweden - P3-2 metaG (Illumina Assembly) | ecosystem: Environmental > Terrestrial > Soil > Wetlands > Permafrost | place: Sweden: Stordalen... | reverse complement strand
TAGGCTACTGCGGACGGAACCGCAGGTTCTACTGATGTCTATTTTCATTTTCATATGAACAATCACTGCAACTTTGGCGGCCAATTTTGGCCGCCTTTATTTCGCACGGACGCCCTACCCCTAAGTAAAACTTAGGAAAAATCTACGCACGTTGTCCGAATCGTAATCGTCGCCGTTTCGGGATCCCCGCGAATGTGCAGTTGCCGCTATTCGAAACTCACGTCCGCCCAGGTCACATGTTTTGCCTCGCCAAGTCGCACTCCGCTGTAGGCGAGCAACCGTACCAGATCAGCGCAGACCTTCGATTGGCGCGCGCCAGCGGAGCGGATTTCCTCGACGAAGCGCAGAAACTGTTCGCGCGAAGGTAAATCCAACAGCAGCCGGTAGTTCGCCTTGCTCCGTGGCCTGAGGGAAATGTTTGCATCGATCTTTGTCAGATACGCGTAGCGGCGTCTCCGACCGTCATCTTCCCGATAACAAGCGCCTTCGCCGATTCAAGGCGGCTTTGAATCTGCCGTATCTTTTCCGGCAAACGCTGCTTTGCCACGGAAAAGGTCGTTGTCTCCAAACTCTGTCGGACCAATCTGCCGCCGATCCTGAATTGGGCGAAATAGGTGCCAGAGGGTCGGTATCGAGTGAGATTTGTCATTTGCCAGTGAGACCAATCGGTTCTTGCGGCTCCATAGTCGAAACTTCATTCTCTTGAGCCCCCTTTCCGCCAAATCACCAGCCGCAAATCCAATGAAAACGCACCGTAACACCAAGTTTTACCGTGCTCTTTCGGGGCTATTATTGCTGCATTTATTCACCGGCTGCTCCACGCCCTATTGGCTTGCGGGACATATGTCAGACAATCACGCATTTATTGTGTATTGGCCCCCACCAGAGGGAAGTAAACAACTCAGACTTGCGGTGAAAGATAACATCGACATGAAAGGAGTGGTGACGACCGCCGGGTCCGAATACCTCTCCAAGGACGGCCGTCCCGCGGCATCCGATGCCCCATGCCTGGCCCTGGCGCGCCAGCGCCGCGATGTGCGAATCGTCGGGAAGACAAACCTCAGCGAATTTGCGGTGGCTCCCTCCGGCATTAATGACTACTTCGGAACTCCGAGCAATCCATTTAACTTGTGGCGAAGGCTGATTCCCGGAGGCTCCTCGAGTGGTTCGGCGGAAGCGGTAGCAAGTGGGATGGCGGATATCGCCTTCGGGACGGACACGGCTGGCTCCGTCCGTGTCCCCGCAGCTTGCTGTGGCATTGTCGGCTTAAAAACGACATATGGCCTCGTCTCGATCGAAGGGGTATTTCCCATAGAGCCGGAGCACCTCGATACTGTGGGGCCGATGGGCAAGGATATTGCCCATGTGGTGCAGGGAATGGACCTCTTGCAGAATCGTTTTGCTGCGCGATATAGCGCAGCCGTCGCCGCCAAACCTTCAGGCAAAAGCATCAAAATCGGCCGCCTCAAGCTGGCTGGCACGGATCCAAGAATTGATCTGGCTGTGGATGAAGCTCTCGCCCGGGCCAAATTTCAAGTCGTCGCGTTGGATGACAACTTCAAGGCCAAGTGGGAGCAGGCGAAAAAGGACGGAAATACCATGGCCGCTGCCGGCGCCTGGATTAGTGACCGGCATTACAGGTATAAATTCGGGGTTAGTCCCAGAACTAAATCGGCAATTCTTCTTGGCAGACTCCTTTACCCGGCCAAGTATCGGCAGGCTTTGGAGAGACGATCCGAGTGGCAACGCACTCTCCGCGAAACCTTCAAAAAGGTTGATTTCGTCGCACTTCCGACCTTGCAGGTCATGCCGCCAAAGATTCCACCCAGCCTGGGATTGGGTCTTTTGGAAGCGCAAATGCTGAAACAGCAAAACACCGTCCCCGTTAATGTTGCGGGAAACCCTGCTCTCGCGATCCCTGTTCCCGTGCATCACGACACCATTCCTCTCGCGAGCCTGCAGTTGATCGGGCCGTGGTCCAGCGAGGCGGAACTTCTAAATGCCGGACGGCTGATAGAATTGACTCGTTGACGACCGAACGTGACCGGAAAAACGCATTAAGGTATCCAGATCATTGGACGCGGGTGTAGAGTCCCGTGAAGTCGCCAAAGAATTTGACCCAGCACCTGATGGACAATCCCGGACGTTTCGTCACATCCCGGGTTCTCTTCCCGCTCTGCCTGGCGGTTTGCCTCACAGGTTGTTCCGGTTTCGGAAGACACGCCCGCACGCGCACTCCCGCCAACGCGTTTATTGCTTACTGGCCGCCGCCCGCCGGAAGCTCCGGGCGATTGCGCCTGGCGGTGAAGGACTTAATCGACGTCAAGGGAGTGGTTTCAACTGCGGGTTCCGAATACATATCCAAGCACAACGTCCCCGCCCTGCGCGATGCGAAATGCCTGGAAGGCGCACGGGAGAAAAACGTGCTGCTGGTAGGCAAAACGAACCTCAGCGAATTGGGAGTAGCGCCCTCGGGCCTGAACCGTTACTTTCGCACACCAAAGAATCCGCTGAATAGAAGGGTTAATTTGATCCCGGGCGGATCGTCGAGCGGGTCGGCTGTGGCAGTCGCGGATGGATTGGCGGATGTTGCCTTCGGGACCGATACCGCGGGATCGATTCGCGTGCCGGCAGCATGTTGCGGAGTTGTGGGATTGAAAACAACGTTCGGGCTGATCCCATTGAAGGGTGTATTCCCCATTGAGCCGGAGCATCTGGATACGATTGGCCCCATCGGAAAGGACGTCCCCCATACTGCGAAGGGCATGGATTTGCTCACTCCGGGCTTTATGCACAAATACGAGGCGGCGGTCGCGGCAAAGCCATCCGCAAGGGGGATTCGGATTGGACGACTTTATCTGGATGGAACGGAGCCAAAGATCGATCAGGCGGTGGACGAAAGCCTGCGGAGAGCCGGCTTTAAAGTTGTGAAACTGGATTCCCGTTTAAAATCCGACTGGAACCAGGCGGAAAGCGATGGCACTGCCGTGGCTGCTGGAGGCGCCTGGCTGAATGACCGTTTTTGGGCGGACAAGCCGGGGATCACGGCGAGAACAAAGGCCGTACTCGCATTGGGCGAAATCACGTACAACCTGGCCTATGAACCCGCATTGCGCCGGCAGAAGCCATGGCAGCGAACCCTCCGGAGGGTCTTAATGCGCGTGGACTTCATCGCGATGCCCACGCTGAATGGACTTCCGCCGCGCGTGCCCCCGTTTTTGGGTTCACCTTTGTTTGAAACGCGCATCCTGGGGTTGGAAAACACAGTAGCCGTAAACTTCGCGGGAAATCCTGCGCTTGCTGTGCCAGTTCCTGTGAATGACAAGATCGTGCCACTCACAAGCATCCAGTTGATCGGACGGCCGCGCGATGAAGCGGGATTGCTGAATGCGGGCCGCCTCATCGAAGCGTCACAAAAAGATTCCGGTCCGCGGGCCGAGTAATCCGGCTGGCTGCCGCGCGAACGAAATTTCCGTTGCGGGTGAGCCCACCGCGCTTATGGTTTTCCATCCCTGATGCAGTCGCCCGATCCCCCCTGCTCCGACCCCATGAATTTAGCCAAGTCAGTCCCCGCTGTTTCGGCGGCTATCTTATTGGCCGGCTCGGGGGTGCAGGCGGCACCCGCGGATGATTTGATTGCACAGGGCGATCTCTATTACGACCAACTGAACGCAGCGGAGTCGCTGAAATATTTTCTGCCGGCGGAGAAGCTGCAGCCGGATAACGTGGGACTTCTGGTGAGGATATCACGGGAGTACCGGCACCTAATGAGTGACGCCTCCAGCCCTGCGGAAAAGCTCCGACTCGGCAAGATTGCGGTCGATTACGCGAAGCGGGCTGCCGCTATGGGTCCGGATGATTCCGAAGCCCAACTGGCGGTGGCAATCAGCTACGGCAAATTGCAGCCTGAGGAGACTAACGCGGAGAAAATCGAGACTTCGCGCATCATCAAGGCCCAGGCGGACAGAGCCTTGAAACTTGATCCCACTAGCGATCTGGCGTGGCACGTATTGGGCCGCTGGAATATGGGTTTTGCGGAGATTACCGGAGTAAAGCGGGCCCTCGCCGAACTGATGTACGGCAAATTGCCCGACACGACGTACGAGGAAGCAGCCAAATGTTTCGAGAAGGCTATCGAACTCAGGCCCGACCGCCTTATGAACTACATCGAACTGGGACGAGCTTACGCGCAGATGGGGCGAACGACAGAGGCGAAGCAAATGATCACCAAGGGATTGGCGATGAAGGAAACCGAGAAGGACGATCCCGAGACCAAGCGTCTCGGAGAGGAAGAACTGGCGAAGCTCCGCGGAGGTTAACAGACTTACGATAAGGCTAAGGCGCCGTGCCAGTAGGCAGGGATGGGACAGGGATATCAGCCAAATCTCCGCTGATAAAGAGATGGTGCCAGAGCTGGGTTGCCACTACCGCCGTCAGACCCATCTCTACAGACAGGCGGGGCAACGAACCCGTCGGCATCTGGCGGAACGCCTTCCCCCAGTGACGGACAGCGGCAACATCGAAATAATTGGTGCGGCGAAGCGAATCGTCGCTCAATAGCTCAGTCACAAATGGCGGCTCCGGGTCCATGTGGAAGCTATCGAGCGGGGCGCGGAAGATCGCCTTGCGTCGCCGGTATACCGAGGGGGGCAGCCACCGTTCGGCAAGAAGCCGGAGGATATGCTTGTCCCGGAGGCCGCGAAGTTTCCAGCGCGGCCCCAGTTTTGAAGTGAAATCGAAGACCTCCTCGTCCAGGAACGGGTACCGGACCTCAACAGACGAGTGCATCGAAACCCGGTCCCCCTTCGCCTGAAGCAAAAGCCCTGCAAGAGTCACACGCGCGGCGACCCACACCCCACGGTTGAGAGGATCCCACCGCTTCGCCCGCTCCAGGGGAATCTGTAAGTCACGCCATGGGTGCGTATTCTCCATTAGCTCCCGCATCGACTCGGAATAAAAACGCAGCTTTGCCAGTCCCAGCAGCCCATAGGCATCAATCCAGGCATTTGGCCCGCCGATGGACTCCTCCACGCCCTGCCGGAATTTTACGGGATATTGCGGGACTCCCCTGAGCCGAAGATAGGCGCGCCGTGCGTGGTCGCTCAACGGAAGCCCCGGCAGACAATCAAGCACCCCGAGAAGCTTTGCCCCTTTATACCACGGGTAGCCGATGAGCCACTCGTCCGCGCCTTCGCCCGTGAGTACTACCTTTTGGCCGCACATGTGGACCCGTCTTGCCAACTGGAGCAATGCGGCGCACGATGTATCGACGACTGGCGCCTCTGCGGCATGGATCAATTCCGGATAAGTATTGATCACATCAGACGCGCCGAATTCCTGTACCTTTGGCGGCTGCGTACCGACATGCCGGGCGACGAGGTTCGCCGCATCCAGCTCATCCAGCTCGGGAGAATCAATGCGGACTGTGTAGGTGTTGATTGCCGCGCCTTTGAGATTGCAGGCAAGAGCCGCGATGAGGCTCGAATCCACGCCGCCGGAAAGGTAGGATCCCACGGGCACGTCCGCGCGGAGTCGTTTCTCCACTGCCCGCAGCATAATTTGCTCGAAACGGTCCACCAAATTGCGCTGATCTGACGAATTCTCCTCCTCCCCGCGATCGGGAAAATCCATCACCCAATAGGCGCGCTCAGTAATCGCCGCCTTCGTGCCGCTTGCGCCCACGGGACCAATCTTTAGAAAATGCCCCGGTGGCAAAAGCTGGACCCCTTCAAAACAGGTAATCGGTCCGGGCATCGCCGCAAACGTGAAGATGTGATCGATGCCGCGAGGATCCGGGCGCGCCGGGACCATCCCGGAAGCGAGCAGGGCTTTGATTTCAGATCCAAAGAGGAGCCAATCTCCCTGGCGAGTCCAATAAACCGGGCATATGCCGAAGCGGTCCCGGCCTAGCACCAGGCAACGCTGCCGCTCATCCCAAAGCGCGATCGCGAATTGCCCCCGCAGCCGCTCAAACATTTCATCCCGGCCCTCCTCCCACATATGCGGAATAATCTCGGTGTCGCAATGGGTAACGAAGCGATGGCCGCGCGCCTCCAGTTCCGCCTTTTTTTCCACGTAGTCGAACAATTCACCGTTGAAGACAACCGATACGCTGCCGTCCTCATTGGAGATCGGCTGCTGGCCATCCGAAAGTCCCACGATGCTCAGCCGGCGAGAACCCAGCGCCACACCAGGGCGCACAAGAAAGCCCTCCTCGTCGGGGCCACGATGAACGATCGCCTGCGTCATACGCCAGACAACGCCCTCCGGCACGGGACGGTCCCCAATTAGATCGACGATGCCTGCAATGCCGCACATGGAAGCACCACTACGGCGGACCATTACGCGGGCGCAACCGATATTTGACCATATGAAAATTTAGACGCTACAGACCCAGCCAGAAGGACTTTCAGCGGCGAACCGCAAAACACAACTGCAATTCTTCCTCGTTCCGGCCGGTCCATCCGCGAATCATAAATTGCCGTACCTCTCGCCAACCGATCATTGGCTTGTCACGGGACCGTACTGTCGCTATTAGCCACCCCACACGTTGATCCGACCGAAAGCTCATGTCCAAAGAAAGTATCGCGATTATAGGAATTGGCTGCCGTTTCCCCGGCGGAATCAATGACACAGGCTCATTTTGGAAGTTGCTGATGGAAGGGCGGGAGGCAGTCGGTGAAATTCCGGCCGACCGTTGGAATATTGAGCGCTATTTCGATTCGGAACCAGGGCTCCCTGGCAAATCGATTGCCAAACGAGGCGGTTTTCTCGATTCAATCGATCAGTTCGATCCCCAATTCTTTGGCATTTCGCCTCGGGAAGCGCCCTATGTGGACCCCCAGCACCGCCTACTGCTCGAGACCGCCTGGGAGGCCATGGAAAACGCCGGCCTTGTCCTCGATCTGGAAGGCGGCAGCGATATTGGGGTTTTCGTTGGCATATCGCACAATGATTACCAGGGCATCCAAGGCACTCCTTGGGAGCACTCCGGGGTCAGTCCGCACTCACCGACGGGGGCGGCGCATAGCATCGCGGCCAATCGTATTTCATATTGCTTCAACCTGCGCGGACCGAGCGTGGCGATGGACACGGCATGCTCATCCGCGCTGACCGCCGTCCACACAGCGTGCGAACACATTCGCGCGGGACGGGGGGATACCGCGCTCGCCGGCGGCGTGACGGTCATCATCACACCGGGTGGATTTATCGGCTTTTCACAAGCTTCGATGCTATCGCCCGAAGGCCGCTGCAAGGCGTTCGACGCATCGGCTGACGGCTTTGTGCGTGGCGAAGGCGCGGGCATGGTGCTGTTGAAACGGCTTTCCCGGGCCATTGAGGATGGCGACCCGATCCACGGCGTTATCCTCGGCACGGCGCTTAATCAGGATGGCCACACTAATGGCATATCTCTCCCCAGCGCCGAGGCGCAGGCGCGGCTGGTAATCGACGCCTGTGCCGATGCCGGCGTGGATCCTTGCTCTGTGGGATTCGTCGAGGCCCACGGCACCGGCACCGCCGTAGGCGATCCCCTCGAAGCCCATGCCCTCTCGAAGGCTCTGTGCGAAAACCGACCGGCAGATGCTCCATTGCCGATAGGATCCGTTAAGACTAATCTTGGCCACCTGGAAACTGCTGCCGGAATGGCCGGACTTTTGAAGGCCCTGCTGGTGCTCAAACATAAATGCATCCCTCCGAGCCTGCATTTTGCGGAGCCCAACCCGAATATTGACTTCGAAGCGTTGAAACTGCGCGTCGTGACGAAGGCAGAGCCGTTCCCGGAGTTGAATGGAACCCGTATCGCAGGCGTAAATTCATTTGGATTCGGTGGCGCGAATGCACACGTGCTGCTGGGCGAGGCACCCTCGCCCGCGCAGGTTGAACATGCTGAAGTGCCACAGAAGCCACAGAAAAGAGCATGGCCGTTCGTGCTCTCCGCCCGCTCGGAAGAAGCGTTGCCCGCGAATGCAACGCGCCTCGCCGCCTGGCTCGAGGAGCATTCCCATGCCAATGGGAGTACTCCGCTGTTACCGGACCTGACGTACACGCTGGGTGTGAGGCGCAATCATCATCCGTTCCGGTTGACTCTCGTCGCGGACTCGTTGTCTGAAGCAATTCAGGAGCTCTTCGCATACGGCACCGGCCAGCAGGAATCGAAAGCGCGGATGGCTTTTGCTCCACGTCCGGAGCATCCGCCGCGGGTCGCATTCGTGATGAGCGGCCAAGGGCCGCAATGGTGGGGCATGGGCCGCGAACTGATGGAAAGAGAGCCTGTGTTTAGGGAGGCGATGGAGCGTTGCGCGGCGGCGATGCGGCCACACGGCTTCATGTTATTGGAAGAGCTTGGCCGGACCGAGGCGGATTCGCGGGTGAGTCGTACGGGGATCGGACAGCCGTCTATTTTTGCGATGCAGATCGCGCTATCCAAGCTTTGGAAATCATGGGGTGTCGAGCCGGTGGCAGTCATGGGGCATAGCGTCGGAGAAATTGCAGCTGCCTGTGTCGCGGGCATTTTCAGCGTGGAAGAAGGGGCGCGCATCATCGTCCTTCGGGCGCAGTTTATGGATCAATGCGCGCGGGGAGCGGGCACAATGCTCGCGGTGGGATTGGACGAGGACGCCGTACGGGCATTGATCGCGCGGCACGACAGAACCGCCAAAATCGCTGCATTCAATGGACCTCGCTCGCTGACGATTGCCGGCCCCAAGGTTTCCCTGGAGGCAATGCTGTCCGGGTTGGAACCCCAGGGCGTCTTCGCGCGAATGGTGCGTGTGGACCATCCTTTCCATCATCCTCTCATGGAGCCGGCTTCGGAAGCGCTCAAGGGAGCCCTAGCCGATCTGCAGCCAAATTCCGAGGCCGTGCCGTTTTTTAGCACCGTCACAGGGCAACGAGTTGCGGGCACGGATTGCGTGGCTGAGTATTGGGGCAGGGGAGTGCGCCAACCGGTGCTGTTTGCTTCCGCGGTCGATGCGATCGCGGACTCAGGCGCCGACATCTGGCTGGAAATTGGTCCACACCCGGCTCTTGTGCATTCCATCCAGGAGTGCCTCACCGCGCGTGCTGTCAAAGCGCCGATTCTTTCCTCCACGCGGCGGGAACGCGAACACGAGTCCCTTCTCGAGACGGCCATGGACTTGCATCGCAACTGCGTGCCACTCGATTTCGCTAAGATGACTCCCTCAAGGCGCCAGCTTTCCCTGCCCGCCTATGCGTGGGACAAAAGCCGCTGGTGGAGCGAGGCGGCCGATTGGCGCGAAGGCCGCCTCGGACGCGCTGGAGGCGGACTGCTCGATCTGCGCCTATCCCGTGCCGTTCCGATCTGGACCGTGAGTCTCGATAATCGGCACATGGCCTACCTGAAAGATCACAAGGTCGAGAATCTCGTCATTTTTCCCGCCGCGGCATTCGTCGAGATGGCGTTGGAAGCGGGAATGCAATTATTCGAAGGTCGCCCCTTCGTAGTCGAGGATTTCGAGATTCGTAAACCGCTCATCCTGCCCGATCCCGTGTCCGGAGTTCAGGTGGAATTGTCGTATGATCCCCTCGAGCGGACCTTCATCATCCAAAGCAAATTCGAACATGGCACAACTTGGTCCATCCACGTCGTGGGGTCCATGCGTGGAGAACGGACGGAGTCCTCTTTCGCGGGGTCAACCCTTCGGCCGGCCACGCCGGCGTTGGTGGAGGCGGTCGATGTGGACGATTTTTACAGGCATATGAGCGAAATGGGCCTGCGCTATGGAGAGGAATTCAGGCCCATTCGGGAATTAAAGGCAGGCAAGGGCGAATCCGCCGGGCGTGTCTCGCTTTCGCCCGCCATTTCTCTGCGGGCAATCCACTATCCCCTCCATCCCGTGCTGTTCGACGGCGCCTTGCAAATTTTCTCCGCCGGTGCGGCGACGGTCGAGGATCGCAAGGCGGGGATGAAACTGCCGGTGCGTTTTTCCCGGATTTTATTTCTGCGGTCGCCGGGGACATCGAGCCGCGTCAGCGCATCCGTGCAGCAGTGCAATGATCAATACGTCGAAGGCCGGATCGAACTTTATGACGAGGAAGGTGCACCCTGCGTTCTGGTTGAAGGTTTCCGGGCGATTAGCGTTGCCGGGGCGCGGCGTTCCGGCCCCTCTGGCGGAAATCGCAATGTCCTGTATCACCCTGTTTGGAAGAGGGCGCCGGGCGGTTTAACCCTCAACACCGGATCTCCCCTGCCTCTGGCGCGTTTGATGGGCGCCGCGCAGGCGGCGCTGGATCAAGTAATCGCCACGCGCGGCCAGTCCAATCTGGAGGCCGCGATGATTGCCGGCGACCAACTCGCCGCGGCGCAGCTCGCGCTCGGATTCCGGCAAATGGCATCCTTAGCCGGAGCCTCCTCCGTCTTCAATGCGGATACATTGCGCATAGCGCAGTCAATGCGGTCCGCGTTCGAACGGTTGATCGCCAATTTGGCCAAACGCGGACTGGTTAAGAAAAAGGGTCCCGGCTATCGCCCCACTCCGGCGTTCAACAAGGCGGCGGATTCCGCGCAGGCCACCCTGCGCGCCTTTATCTCGAAACATCCGGGCCACCTTGCCGAGGGATTGCTTTGTGCGACAAATGGCGCCGAGCTGGGCCCCATCCTCCGTGGCGAGAAAGATGCGGTGCAAGTTTTGTTCGCCGGCACGGGCGCGGAGCTGCTCGATCAGTTTTACGGTGAAGGTCTCTATACCAGCCACTGGCTGGCCGCGATTTCCGCCGCCGTGGAAGAGGTCTCGAATCAGTTGCCGGAAGGTCGTCGCTTGCGCATCCTCGAGGTGGGCGCAGGAACTGGCGGTCTTGCGGCGCACCTACTGCCACTCCTCGAGCGAAATGTTCATTCCTACACGTTTACCGACATATCTCCGGCGTTCTTCTCGGCGGCGGCGCAAAAGCTGGCTGACTTTCCGGAAGTGGAATTCAAAACTTTCGATCTGGAGAAACCCGGTACGGAACAGGGATTCGATGCGGAAAGTTTCGATCTCATCGTTGGCACAAACGTTCTCCATGCTCTGAGCGACTTGCGCTCCGGGTTGCAAAACCTCCACTCGCTTCTAGTCCCGGGCGGCAGCCTGCTCTTCATGGATGTGGCCAACCCGCAACTCTGGACAGATGCCGTCTTCGGTTTGACCTCGGGGTGGTGGCGCTTTACCGACCGTGATTTGCGCCCCCTGCATCCTCTGCTGGGCCGTGACCAATGGGAGAAACTCCTTCGAGAATGCGGATTCGCCGCGACCGCTTCGATCCCCGGCCTCCTTGGCCCCGAGGGGGAGGGCCAGATTGGCCTCATGGCGCAGAAGGAATGGAAGGCGCCAGTAGCCGGTTTGACGCCTCAAACGGGAACGCCCGTGGAAAACTCATGGCTCATCTTTGCGGATGATTCCTCGGGGTTGGCCGCCGAGCTGATTGAAATGCTGGCCGTTTCAGGTGCCCGATGCCGCATGGTCAGGAGAGGCAACACGTTTTCCGGCTCTGGCGATGTCTTCACGCTTCGTCTACGAGCGCCAGAAGATTGGGATCAGTTATTGCAGGCCTGCGCCTTGGACGCGCCGCCGGAAAGGGTGATCTACCTTTGGGCGTTGGACGCTCCTTTGCCGGGATCCGGCCTGGATGCATCCCTCATGGGGACCGATGCGTTGCTGCACCTGGCACAGGGCATCGGCAGCATCAAGCCCCCGGTGGACCTGCGTATCGATCTCGTGACACGCGGCGCGCAACCTGCCGGCCGCAACCCGCATCCGACCTCAACGGCGGCGTCTCCCCTCATCGGACTTCTGCGGGTGATCGTTAACGAGTATCCGAATATCTCCGGCCGCGCCATCGACTTACCGCCCGATGCCGCTCCCGCGGACGTCGCGCTTTTGTGGAGCGAATTGTTACGTAGTGACAACGAGCGCGAGGTCGCGTTCCGCGGCGAGGCCCGGTACGTCCAGCGCCTCGAGCGCGGGCGGGGGATCTCAGAGACGTTGCTGACTCCGGCGGTTCCTCTCCAGTTGGAATCCCGCGAGCGCGGGCATCTGGATGCATTGCATTTCGTCCCGTTCAAGGAACCTCTCTGCGGTCCCGGCCAGGTACTTATCGACGTCAAAGCATCTGGCCTCAATTTTCGCGATGTACTGAAGGGGCTCGGCCTTTACCCGGGCGAAGCGCCGGATTCGCGAATATTCGGCGACGAAGTCGCTGGCGTGGTAAAAGCGATCGGTGCCGGCGTGACCAACGTGCATCCGGGAGACCGCGTCTTTGGCCTCGCCGTGTTCGGCCTGGCCTCGGCCACCCTTGCGCGCGCCGGTGATATAAGCCTTATACCGCAAGGTCTTTCGTTTGAGGAAGCGGCGACTCTGCCGGTCGTCTTCATGACATCGTGGCACGCGTTGCAAAATATCGCGCGGATACGAAAGGGCGAAACGATCCTCGTGCATGCCGGAGCCGGGGGCGTCGGCATGGCCGCGATCCAGATCGCGCATCATATCGGCGCGGATGTTATTGCATCCGCTGGCAGCGCCACCAAGCGGGCACTTCTTGATACGATGGGCGTCAAGCATGTCATCGATTCACGCCGGGGCGACTTCGCTGAAGCAGTCATGTGCCTGACTGGTGGCCGCGGTGTCGACGTGGTCCTGAACGCCCTGGCCGCGGAGGCTATTCCGATGGGTCTCTCGTGCCTCGCACAGTTCGGCCGCTTCATTGAGATTGGTAAACGCGACATTTATCAGAACTCGCGAATCCCGCTTCGGCCAATGAGAAATAACGCTTCTTTTCATGTGGTTGCGATGGACGCCGTTTTCGCCGGCGATGAGTCTTTGACGAGTTCCATGCTCGGGAAAATCGTAAAGCTTGCGGAAAAGGGCGCGATCCATCCGCTTCCGTTCCGCTCTTTCCCTGCAAGCCGGGTCAATTCCGCATTTCGGCTCATGGCGGGGGGAAAGCATATCGGCAAGGTGATCGTCTCCTTCCCGGAGCCATTTCGGCCACGGCGTGGTGAACCATTGGCGCCCGGTTTCGCCCCCAGTTCGGACGGCTCCTATCTCATTACCGGCGCATTTGGAGGGTTTGGCAAGGTATTGGCCCAATGGCTCGTGGAGTGTGGCACCCGCCATCTGGTACTCGCGAGCCGAAGCGGTGCCGCGAAACCGGACGCCGAAGCTTTCGTCCAATCTCTGCGAGAACAAGGCATCGGCGTGCAGGTGGCAAAAGCCGATATTGGCGATCCTGCGGAAGTGGCGCGTCTGATGTCGGAAATCCAACAGACGGGCCATGCCCTCCGCGGCGTATTCCATCTGGCCATGGTCATAGATGATGCGCCTTTGGCTGCTCTGAACAGCGAGCGAATGGCCGCAGTGATGAAGCCCAAGGCCTATGGCGCCTGGCTCCTCCATGAGGCGACCCGCAAAATGGACCTGGATTGCTTCGCGATGTTCTCGTCGGTATCGAGTATTTTCGGCAATCCCGCCCAGGGAAACTATAGCGCGGCCAATGCCTTCCTCGATTCGCTGGCCCACCACCGGCAGGCGCTCGGACTTCCCGGCTTGACCATGAATTGGGGAGTCCTCGGCGGCGTGGGATACGTGGCGCGCAACGAGCGCGTGGCGGAGTTCCTGGCCCGCCAGGGGACTACCGAGCTTTCGCCTCGCGAGGTGATGTCGCTGCTGGAATCCTCGCTTGCGGCTGGAGCAGCCCAGACGATGGCGATCCGGGTCGATTGGGGTAAATGGCGCCAGTTCTTCCGCGGCATGCAGGAGAATCCATTGCTCGAACATATCTTCGAATCCATCGAGAGCCACGAGACAAAGGGCTCGGTAAACGATCTCCGTCTCAAGATCGAATCCGCGTCTCCCGAGGAATTGGAGGGGCTCATCCTTCAGGCAGTGCGCGGAGCGGTCGCATCCGTCCTTCGGGTGAAACCGGAGACACTCCGCGATGATCAACCGCTGACTGATCTCGGGTTGGACTCCCTCATGGGCGTGGAAATTGAAAACTCGATCGAGGGCTCAATTGGCGTTTCTCTGCCGCCGGCAAGCTTGCTTCGGGCGCGCACCATCGGACACATCGTCACATTGATCGCCGACCACATGGGAGCCAAGCGGAGCCCTGCGCCCGCCGCGCCACCCCGCACGGGAGCGCCCGATCAGGCATTGGCCGAAGAGGTTAACCTCGATTTGCTATCCGACGAAGATATCGACGAGTTGCTTGGCATTGCACCGGAGCCCGCCGATGCGAATGCGGATGTCGGCGAGGCGGCTCCCTAGCCGGGTACCCAAAATGTCCTCAGACAAACGTGCCGTTCTTAAGCAGTGGCTGGCGAGCGGGAAGGCCTCTCTTCAGCCATTGACTTTTCCCCAGCGCGAACTGTGGGAAGCGTCACCCGTTCGAGTTTCGGACATGGCCAATCATATTTGCTGCGTGATCAACGTCCGCGGTGTAATGACTCACCCAGCCTGCGAGTCGGCATTGCAGCGAGTGGTGGATCGCCAGGAGGCCCTCCGGCTTTCATTCCTGCCGGGAAAAAATGGTCCTCTGCAATTGATTCGGCAGAGCAGCGAGGCGGATTTGCGGTTTCGCGAACTCACACCGGCGCAGCGCGAGGAGCAGGCCGTGGAAGAACTGGCGGCGGAGATTTTTGCCGAGCCTTTCGACTTGTTGCAAGGGCCGCTTTACCAGTCTGCTTTATTCCGGTGCGGTCCCGAAGATCACATCCTTGTCTTTGCAATCCATCATGCGATTGCGGATGGTTGGACGCTCGGGGTCTTTGTCGAGGACCTCTGTCTTGCTTACATCCAGGGCCTCATGGGGGTGACGGATGCGTTGCCGCCCGTCGGACTCACTTATTCCGCCTGGGGAGTGGCTGAACGGGAATTCTGGTCACCGGCCGAGTTGGAGACACGCGCATCCTTTTGGAGGCCGATTCTCGCGGGTGCTCCCCGCCACTGGAATGCGCTCGAGGGCTCGGCGACAGCGTCCGGACCGCATCAGAGATGGGTGACCCATCTTCCCGTGGCGATGGCTGAGGCCGCGCAGGATTTGGCGCGAGTCTCCGGCGCCACCCTCTACAGCACGTTCCTTGCGCTATTCCAAATCGCCCTGTCGCGGTGGACCGGGGAGCCTGATACTGTCGTAGGGACTCCGATTGCAAACCGGTCCATGCAAAGTGTGCGCGAGACCATGGGCTATTGCGCCACCATTGTGCCGGCACGGGTTCATGTTGATCGGCAGCGGCCGTTTGCGGACAATCTTCGCGAGGTCCACCAGACGACCGTCGAAGGTTTTGCGAATGCGATGCCCTTTGTTGAACTGGCGAGCGCTCTTGGCGATGAAGCGCAACCCGGTCACAATCCCGTTTTCGAAGTGCGGTTCGCTTTGCAAAACCATCCTGTCCCCGACGTTTCGCTCCACGGGCTCTCAGCAAAGCTGAAGATGAGATCGACCGGAACGGCAAGGTTTCATCTCGGTTGCGAAATCACCGTGGTCCCGGACGGCCTGGAACTGGTCTGGCTCTTTCGGCCAAACCTCTTCCCAAAGGTGGAAATCGAGAATCTGGCCCGTATATTCAACACGGCTCTTGAATCGGCTTCCCGTTCGCCCGAGGGTCGAATCGCCAGCCTCACAAACTGATCGAATGAACGCCACCCTTGAAACCGCTGAGTTGCAGGAGGAGCGAGGTCCGCATTGGGTCAGCCGCGCTGCATTCCCGATTGTCCTGCTGGTTTTCGCGTTCAATCAGGTCGCCCTCGGCATCTCGGTTTACCATCGTTGGTATTGGGCCGCCTTCTTGCTGTTGCTGACCACCAGTCACCTCATGCACGGTTTGCTGATCGGATTTCATGAGGCCTCTCATGGCCTCCTGCGAAGGAATCGGCGGATAAACGAGATAGATGGCATTTTGCTCGGCACGTTTAGCCTCATGAGCTTTAGCCTTTACCGCGCCGCGCACCAATCCCACCACGCCCATCTCGCCACGGAACAGGATGAAGAACTTTGGCCCTTCGTTCTCCCGTCTATTTCCCGCTGGCGCAGGCTGCTTGCCGCCGTCCTTGAATTGAACGTTGGCTATCTGTTTACACCCTTTTTATTCTTTCGCACTTTCCTCCGCCGCGGCTCACCGATTCGGAATCAGAAGCTGCGCCGGCGCATTTGGGCCGAGATGGCCTTGATGGCGGGCATCTGGTTTACCCTGCTTTCGGTTGTAACCTGGATCGGCATTTGGAAATATTTCCTCTGGATTTACCTGGCACCGGCAATCCTCGCTGGCAATCTGCAAAGCTGGCGCAAATACATTGAACACGTGGGGATGACCGGTTCCACCGTCAATAGTTCCACCCGCAGCATTATTGCTGATGGCCCGATCGGGCGATTCGTCTCCTTCAGCCTCCTCCACGAGCCCTATCACGGTGTGCATCACAGGTACTCAGGGCTTCCCCACGCGGAACTTCCCGCGCACGTGGCGGAGCTTCAGCCGCGTAGTTCGGAGGAGATCGCTCCGTTTCCCAGCTATCGTCACGCCCTTATTCACCTTTTGAGCAATCTCCCCGATCCCCGCGTGGGCGCCCAATGGCGCCTGACTTCGTGATCGGCGCTCACAACCGGTCTATCGCCTCAGTGCGAAACAGTTGCGTCTTCGCCTTGACGGACCGGTAGGCCCATCGCCGCGTGCCAACCGCCCATCTTTGCCCCCATGAAATCATCTTACGAAGTTGACGCGCCCGTCGGTCGCGACGCCTATGTGTTCGAAGCCGTGGGACTCAAAAAGACTTTCGACGACGGCAGCGTGCAAGCCCTTCGGGGAGTCAGCTTCCGGATTTTACCGGGCGAGTTCGTCGCGATTACGGGCAAAAGCGGTTGCGGCAAAACGACGCTTCTCCAGTCCATGGGCGCGCTTGACCGGCCCACCGAAGGCTCCCTCCTCTTTTACGGAAATTCGATTCCCGATTTGCCGGATCCATCCAGGTATCGCGCAATGGAAATCGGCTTTATCTTTCAGGCATTTTATCTCCTTCCCACATTCACCGCCCTTGAAAATGTTCAGATCCCAATGTTCGAAGGAAACCTTCCCCGGTCGGAGCGGAAAGACCGGGCATTGATGCTTTTGAAATCGGTCGGCATGGACCACCGTCTCCACCATCTTCCCAGCAAGCTTTCCGGCGGCGAAAGGCAGCGGGTTGCAATCGCGCGAAGTCTTGCCAATAACCCCTCCGTTCTCCTCGCGGATGAGCCCACCGGCAATCTCGATAGTGAAAACGCGCGTCTCATCCTTGAGCTTTTGGAGGAATTGCATAGGCGGGAAAAAATGACCCTTGTGATGGTCACCCATGATCCCGGCATCGCGCGCACCGCGGGGCGAATTATTCACATGAAAGACGGTCGAATCGAATCAGACGGCGGGGCAGCCGCGTCCGGAGATTGAGATGACCCTCTTTACCATTGTCACGCGCGGCCTGATCCGCAGGCCCGTCCGCACGAGCCTCACCCTTCTCGGCATCTCCATCGGTATCGCGGCCGTCGTTGCGCTCGTCGGGATTTCTAGAGGGTTCAGCCAGAGTTGGGTCAACGGGTTGAAAGCTCGCGGCACGGATGTAGTCGTGAGCAACATGGCCAGTTCCCTCACTCCCAAGCCCTTCGATGCCTCTGCCGTCTCGCGGATAGACCATCTCCCGGATGTAGCCGCCACCTGTCCCATCCTGGTTGACTTGATGAGCGTGGAAACCGCGCAAATGATGATGGTCTCCGCGCGCGCCTGGGGCGGATTTTCGTGGAACAACCTCAAGATCCTCGCAGGTCGAATGCCGCACGATGCGAATGAGAAAGCCGTCGTACTCGGCAGCACCGCGGCCGAAATGTTGGGCAAGAAAGTAGGCGACCCCATTCAACTCGATACGGAGGAATTGACCGTTGTCGGCATTGTCGATGGAAATGCCTGGGTCGAGAATAGCTCCGTGATTCTTTCCCTGCCGGTCTTCCAGGAGATAACGGGAAATCAGGGAAAAATTAATGTCATTGACGTAAGAGTTAAGTCCCCGGTCAGTGACCCGCAAGTGCAGTCCCTGTGCCGCCAGATCGATAAGCTCATTCCCGAGGCGCGGGCCATGCCCGCTGGCGAGAATATTGCCAACAGCCAGGCGTACCGAATGGTCCAGGCCATGAGTTGGGGCACTTCGCTCCTTGCTGTGATTGTCGGGGTATTGGGGGTAATGAATACGATGCTGATGACGGTCTTTGAGCGCACTCAAGAGATATGCGTATTGCTCGCGCTGGGATGGAGGCGCAGCCGTATCGTCCGGATGGTCCTGTGGGAATCCGCGCTCCTCGGTTTGCTGGGAGGGATAGTAGGCGTAGCCCTTGGTGCCGTGGGTGTGAAAATCCTTGGCGCAACTCCGGCCATCCGAGGCCTTCTGGAGCCCGATGTGAATCTCGGTCTGCTCGCCACATCCGTAGCTATCTCAATCGGTGTTGGAATCGTAAGCGGGCTATATCCTGCATGGAGAAGCTCGCGGCTCACCCCGAGTCGCGCATTGCAGGGCTAACCGGCACTCCACAGCCGATTCAACCTCTGACCACTCCTATATTATGCGCCGCTCCCTCCTCGCACAGCTCGGTATCTGCCTGCTGATTGCAAATACTCGGGCCCTCGCGGACGGTAACCCCACAATTTCTGCGAAAGACCTCGCCGCTCGATTGGCGGCGGCGCAGGAGGGCTCTTCCTACGTTCGCCTCCTCATGCAGATCAAGGACCCGACGGGTGTTAGCAAAGGCACCCTGCAGCTTCAGGTCAAGCAGCGCCGGAAAGCGGGCCGGACAGACGTGCTCTACCAGGTACTGTGGCCGAAGGACCGCAAGGGCGAGACCGTGCTGCTCCATCAGGCCAATGGCGGCGCGTCCAGC
>Ga0182024_10010464_pt1 | contig 18888 bp, 19 predicted proteins | sample P32metaG_FD_120480 | JGI IMG/M metagenome (GOLD analysis project Ga0182024, IMG submission 120480) | Permafrost microbial communities from Stordalen Mire, Sweden - P3-2 metaG (Illumina Assembly) | ecosystem: Environmental > Terrestrial > Soil > Wetlands > Permafrost | place: Sweden: Stordalen... | reverse complement strand
CACTCCGTGCCGGGAGTGCAATGGACGTTCCAGTACAGCCGGGGGTGGTCCATGAGGATTTGCAAACCGCTGCGGATGAGCAGAATCAAAAGGAAGAAATTGACGTAGTGGGTGATACGCAGCCACGCCGGGAAGCCGTAAGGCTCCTCCGCCGTTTCCGGAGTAAACACCGGGCTCGGTTCCATTGCCGGTAGACCGACGGTGCCCCACTGGATGTGATCCGCGGCGACCGCCAGCAGCGGCGGCGAGGCGAGCAGCAGGAGTGTCTTGAGCCTTATGTGCATGAGGATCACTCACCCAGGGAGCAAAATCGTCAAGAGTACCGAGGAATCTTCCATGCCGTGGAGCGAATGGGGCTCTTCACTGGAGAGGTAGAGCATTTGGCCTGCTTCCAGTTCGCGCCTGTTATCACCCGCCGTGAAGGCGACTCGACCTTCCAGGCACTGGACCGTGATTTCCCCATGGGCCTTATGGCCAGGGATATCTTTTCCTGAGGGAATCACCAGCCGTATGATTTCCAAGGTCTTCGTCTTCACCAGAGTGGTTGTCCGGCCTTGTGCCAGTGCGGCCCCCAGCGGGCGGATATCTATCACCTCACCAGATTTCGCATGCGGAATAGCCATGGCAAAGCTCCTGATAAAAGAGTGTGTGTTTCTGCATCGGTATCATCGCTTTCGGCCTTCGAGGATTCCTTTCAGAACCACCGCCTCATTGTGCTCCTCGTCCCGAGCGCCGTATACCAGGGTGACGGTGTGTGCCTCGCTCTTTTGCGAGAGCACTGCGAGGGCGTCCTTCTTCTCCCGGAGTTCCTTCCGGTAACGAACCTGGAACTGCTTCCATTTGGCCGGATCGTGGCCGAACCACTTGCGCAGCTCGGTGCTCGGAGCCACGTCCTTCAGCCACAAATTCAACGCCGCGCGCTCTTTGGTCAGGCCGCGCGGCCACAGGCGATCGACCAGGATTCGCAAGCCGTCTTTTCGGGAAGCTTTTCGTAAACTCGTTTCAGTAGGATCATTGCTGTGATACTCCTTTCATGGAGCCGATCGCTGCGATCAACAGCGAACAAAAAAAGCCGACGTGAGGGAAGACCCTAAGGACTTCCTTCACGTCGGCTTACTCACTAACCAGCCTCCCACCCCAGTGAGTGGGTTGCTCTTTATTTAGTCATCCGACGACTTCGAGCGGGTGCTGCCTGGAACTTAATCAGGCCTCTGCACCATATCACTAACATATTATGCTGCGGAGTCAGAGATGCAAGAGACCGTCGTTAACCATTCGTGTTTGTAACATCACGGTTACAGGCGAAAAAGTCATGGTCTTCACGCTGGCCGGGAAAGCCCCGCGGCCGAATCTTGCCCCGGCGAACTTTCAGCATTCCTCTCCGGAATCAAGAGTGCCGACCGATTGCGCGTGACATAGTTCCACGTCCATTGCGCCAGCACGAGAATCCGATTCTCAAACGGGACCAGGTACAGCAGATGGACGAATAACCACAGCAGCCAGGCCGGGAAGCCGGAGAGGCGCAGCCAGCCCAGGTCGGCCACCGCCGCGTTGCGGCCGATCACGGCCATGCTGCCCCGATCCTTGTAACGGAAGGGCGGCAAACTTTGGCCCTGGAGCCGCCGCCCGATCAGGTCGGCCGCGTATCGTCCCTGTTGCATGGCCACCGGCGCCACCCCTGGCAAGATCTTGCCGCCTTGGTGCTCGAAGTGAGCCAGGTCGCCAAGGACGAACAGCTCCGGGTGGCCCGGCACCGTCAGGTCCGGTTGCACGACGATTCGGCCTTCCGTGTCCGCGCGGGCGCCAGCTTTCTCCGCCAACAGGCGCCCCAGGGGCGAGGCTTGCACCCCGGCCGCCCACAGGATCGTTCGAGTAAGGACGCGCTCTGTCCGGTCATCCCTACGTATCGTGACCGCGCCCATTTCCACATCGATCACCTTCGCCCCGGTTTGAATCTCGATCCCCAGCCGAGTCAGGGCGGCCACCGCCTTGGCGGAAAGCTTGACGGGATAGGAAGGCAAAATGCGGTCCCCTCCTTCCACCAGCACGATGCGGGCGCTACCGGGATCCATATGCCGGTAGTCCCGCTTGAGGGTGTGGTGGGCCAGCTCGCTGAGGCAGCCGGTCAACTCCACCCCAGTCGTTCCTCCTCCTACCACCACGAACGTTAAGCAAGCCCGGCGACTGTCGAGATCGGTGGCGAGTTCGGCGGCTTCAAACGCCAGCAGAACACGCCGCCGGATCTCCTCGGCGTCCGCGATCGATTTCAACGGAGGGGCCGCCTCTTGCCACGCATCGTGTCCGAAGTAGTGTGGGCCGGAACCGGCCGCGACAATGAGTGTGTCGTAGCCAACCTTCGCGCCGCCCGTGAGTATTACCTGTCGGTTGGCGACATCGATATCGATCACTTCTCCGAGGCGCACCTCGGCGTTCATCTGGCGTTTCAGCAGGACGCGCAGCGGGGCGGCGATGTTGGCCGGGGAGAGCCCGCCGGTGGCGACCTGGTAGAGCAGCGGCTGGAACAGGTGGAAGTTCCGTCGGTCGATCAGGGTTACCTGGACCGGAGTCCGTTTCAAGGCACGGGCCGCGAAGAGGCCGCCAAAGCCACCCCCAATAATGACGACGCGCGGCCGAGTGTCCATACGGTCTTTCCTTGCGTATGCAACGAATCAATCTGCATCAACGTTTTCCAGCCTTCGCCGGTGTCGAGTCGATGACGGCGTCAGCGGAACCGCACGCTCCCAGCCAACCGCCCGAAAATCCTGCCTTACGCAGCCCGCTTACGAGGTAAGGGCATTGCCGCATGAGACGCCAGACCAAGCCTGAACGGTAGTTCTCAATCATCAGAACGATCGGCCCCTGGTTGAGGCCCAAGTGGAAGGGAGACACCCAGAGCGGCGCCAGGGCGGATTTCCCCCTCACCCTACCCTCTCCCCCACCTGGGGGAGAGGGTAGGGTGAGGGGGTAGGTCGGGTTGAAGGTGGCCTTGAAGCCATACGGGCCGGCCGCCCTCAGCTTGATGTCGTCAAACCACCGTAGGACGGAAAGCACGATCTCCGGCGCAAAGGGAAGCGACGCGACCACTGCCCAGGGCGCGATCGTCCCGTCGTCGGGACCGTCGGGCACGCCCCGGGCCAGGTATCCGAAGAAGTGCCGCTCCTTGCCCTTAATATGGCGAGTCGCGGGGCCGGGACCTTCGCTGGCCGTAATCCCCCAGCAGTTCTCCCCATAGTCCTCAAACTGATTCGGATTTTGGATGGCGTACTGCTGCTGGACGTAGGTCGCTCGCCGGCTGTTTTCGAAATAGTCGATGCTCTTGCCGCGCATGTACTCGTCCTGGATCCCGCGAAAGTCAACCCACACATGGGAGAGTTGATGGATGAAGAGCGGGCCAGCGTACAGGAACTCGTGGTCATAGAGCTTTCTCCACTGGTACGTGGAGGTCCAGGCGGGGTAGCTTTCGGCGGACAGCGGATGTGTTGGCGAACCCAGGCCGAGCAGGTACAGGAGCAGCGCTTCGTCATAACCTTGCCATCGATACGCCAGGAAACCGCTCTCCGGCTTCCAACCATGCGTGACCGTCGCCCCGCCGTTCTGGGCCCACTGCCAGTCGGCGCGCCGGTACAACTCGTCGGCCAGGGTTCGGATTTCGTGCTCGTCCGCTGATTCATTCGCAAAATAGGCGGCCGCGGTTAGCACGCCCGCCAGCAGAAATGTCGAATCGACGGTGGACAATTCGCACTTCCAAACACGCTTTCCGGTCTTCATGTCGAGGAAATGATAATAAAAGCCCTTGTAGCCCGTCGCCTCCGCGTCCGTTCCCTGGGAGCTGTTGCGGAAGAACCGCAGGGTCATGAGCGTCCGTAGGGCGGCTTCGGCGCGGGTGATGAAACCGCGCTCCACGCCGATTGGATAAGCCGTCAGGGCCAAGCCCACGGCTGCGATGCTGGCGGGCGCGCCCTCGCGGTTTCTGTCCGCGACCAGACCATTGACGGGGTTCACCTCGTGAACGAAGTAGTCGAAGGTTTCGCGTTGGATGGAGTCCAACGTCTCATGAGTTAGTATGGACTGGGTCATGCCCACGTGGCTCCCGCTTCGTTCAGGATGCGCTGAGCTTCCGCGAGTTGACCCGCGTGGTCCTCGCCGTGGACTTCGACGCCGACCACGATCTGGCCGCGCTCGATCGCCTGCTTGTAGTGGTCATCCGCTTCCTGCTCGTAGCCCTTCGAAACAATGAGGTTGCTGAAAGCGCCCGCGAAAGCCCCACCGCCGATGAATACGGCGGCAGTCACCACACCTGCCACCCCGCCGGTGATGACCGTCGCCGCCAAGACCAGACCGCCGAGCGTCGCCCCCATGGCGCCGCCGATGGCGAGTATGCCGGCGGCATCGGCCTTGGGAACTTCGGCCTGGGGCGCGTCGGGAAGGAAATGATCCTTGAACTTGGCGGGACAAATCACCGCAAGTTGGTCCTTGGAAAACCCGGCGGCCAGCAGATTGCGTATGGCCCGATCGGCCTGAGCGACCGTGTCAAAGGCTCCCGTGCGGGTTTGCGTGGCGATTAGCTGTTGAGTCATGGCATTCTCCTGTTGGGAAACGAAAAAAGCCGACGTGGCGGAACACCCTGAGGCATTCGACCACGTCGGCTTACTCGTCAACGAGCCTTCCAGCCAGGCTGGGATGCTCTTCGTCTAGTCATCCGACAACATCTGGAGCGTCACCGATCTTGGGCTCATCGGTTCTCCACTACTCTTATGATACGCGTCGAAACCGTCGAGGCAAGCGGTTTCCAGTTCGTGGCGATCAGTAAGTAAGCCAGGATCGCGTCGCATAATCGGTCAGCGTCAAAATCAGCAAGATGCCCAGCCAGAATAGACCGCTCAAGGCGATCACCCAAATCACGCTCTTGCTGCGAAAAAGGTGCATGAAGAACAGCACAATCAGCAGAGCCTTGGCGGCGGCGATGGTCAAGCCCACGATGGAATGCCACGCCCCCAGGTCCACGTACGTCAAACCCACCGTGGCGGCGGTTAACGCCAGCAAGGCGAGGAACACCAGGACATACCTGTCAGGTTGGGTCATGTGGCTCATGGATTCCTCGTCTTTAGCGCGGCCCAATCAGGTAAAGCAAGGGCAACAAAAAAAGCCATACCACATCGACAAAATGCCAGTACAGGCCGCCCACTTCGATGGGGCCGTAGTATTGCGGCGTGAATCGGCCACGCCAGGCGAGAATCGTCAGCACGGTCATGAAGACGATGCCGATCAGCAAGTGAACGCCATGCAATCCCGTCATGGTGTAATAGAAGAACAGAAACAACTTCACCTTTTCGGGATGCACATGAGGTTCGCGCCCCAGCCAATCCTGGTCGCTGAAGGACAGACCGGGCACAAGGTGTTCCACATAGTCGCCGTGATATTCGAACCCCTTGATCACCAGGAAAGCTGTGCCAAGAAGAGCGGTCAGCGCCAGGCACATCACGGCGACATTTCGACGCCCGACCTGCGCTCCATGAACGCCCAGGGCCATCGTCAAGCTGCTGCTCAAGAGCACGACGGTGTTGATCCCGCCGAACCAGATATTGAGAGCACGGCTGCCCGCCGCGAACTCGGCCGGATACTGGGCCCGATAGACGGCATAGCCGGCGAACAGAGCGCCGAAGACCATGAGTTCGGTGGCCAGGAAAACCCACATACCCAGGACGGCGACCTCATGCTGCTGTTCGTGGTCGGCGAAATGATGAGCCAAGGATGAATGGTTAGCCGACAACGTTCACCCCCTTCGCATATTGATACGGCGCCTCGGTCACCGTCGGGGTAACGGCAAAATTGTCCGGCGGCGGCGGCGAGGGCGTCTGCCATTCTAATCCCGTTGCCTTCCAGGGATTTGGACCTGCAAGTTTGCCGTAACCGAGCGACCAGATCAGATAAACCAGCGGCAGCACGTAACCGACGGAGAGAATGGACGCCCCGGCTGTGGACATCACGTTGAGCACCTGGAATTCCGGGGCATAATGGTGCGAGCGACGCGGCATGCCGAGATAGCCAACGACAAACTGCGGCAGAAACGTCAAAACAAAGCCCACGAAAATAATCAGGGCCGCCAGGCGCCCCCAGCCTTCGGGATACATTCGGCCCGTCATTTTCGGCCACCAGAAATGCAACCCGCTCATGTAGGCCATCACCATGCCGCCCACCATGATGAAATGGAAATGAGCGATCACGAAGTAGGTGTCGTGGACGTGGACGTTGAGTCCCAGGGCCGCCAGGAACAGGCCGGTCAATCCGCCCACGGTGAACATGGCGATGAAACCAAACGCATAGAGCATCGGCGTATCAAAAGCAATCGACCCCTTGTAAAGCGTGGCCGTCCAGGTGAAAACTTTGATGGCCGAGGGAATCGCCACCAGGTAGCTCAGCAGCGAAAAGACCATGGCCGCGAATACCGATTGGCCCGCCACGAACATATGATGCCCCCAAACCAGGAAGCCGAACACGGCAATCGCCACGCTCGAAAACGCCACGAAGGAATAACCATAGATGTTCTTGCGGGAGAAGCACGGAATGACCTCGCTGATCACGCCCATGCCCGGCAGGATCATGATGTAGACCGCGGGATGCGAATAGAACCAGAAGAGATGCTGAAACAGGATTGGATCGCCGCCTAATGCCGGATCGAAGATGCCGATCCCGAGCGTTCGTTCGATGGCCAGAAGCAAGATCGTGCAAGCCAAAACCGGCGTGCCCAGCAGCATGATGATGCTGGTGGCATAAAGCGACCACACCATCAGCGGCAGGCGAAACCAGGTTAGCCCCGGCGCCCGCATGCGATGCGTCGTGACGATGAAATTCAGTCCGGTGAGAATGGAGGAAAAGCCCGTGATGAAGATGCCAAGGGCCGCGGGGATGACATTCGTATGCGAGGACGCCGTGCTGTAGGGCGTGTAAAAGGTCCAACCGGTATCCACGCCGCCGCTGAGCACGGCCCACAGAGTGAACGCCGCCCCAAACATGTACAGGTACCAGCTGAGCAAGTTGAGACGAGGAAAGGCCAGATCCTTGGCGCCGATCATCATGGGCAAAAGAAAATTGCCCAGGACGGCAGGGACCGCCGGGATCAGGAAAAAGAACACCATGATGATGCCGTGCATGGTGAAAAACTTGTTGTAGGTGTCGGCATCGAGCAACGCGCCGCTTGGAGTCAGCAAATGGGTCCGCACCACGGCAATGAAGGCGCCGCCCAGGAAAAACATGATCGTAATCGAGATCAGATAGAGCAGCGCAATGCGTTTGTGATCGGTGGTGAGAAGCCACGATTTCACGCCGTATTCGACATCGAGGTAATTTACCTCCATCGGCGCCGGGCGAGATTCTTCGGACGGCGGTTGTAGCGTTGCCGTACTCATGGGGTTTTCCTCGGAATCGGCAAGGCCAGCGGCGGTTCAGCCTCCTCGTTTCGCCGCGGCGTCTGCCCCGGCCTCAAGGACTTGATGAAAGCCGTGAGCTGCGCGATTTCCTCTTCGTCGATCAGACCTTTATAAGACGGCATGATCGATTGAAACCCCGCCACAATCTTGGCGTCAGGATCGAGGATCGATTCGCGGAGATAGCCATCGTCGGCCTGCACCGTCCGCCCGTCCTTCAAGTGGACGGCAGCGCCGAAGAGGTCTTCAAGCACCGGAGCGCGAGCGCGGGCGTCCGCGCTGTGGCATGTGACGCATTGCAGTTTCTGGAACAGCTTGCGTCCTTCGGCGGCCATCGACCCATCGCCTCCCGCAGCCAACCAGATCTCAAAATCGCGTTTCTCCATGACGATCACGGTGCCGACCATCCTGGAGTGGTCGGTGCCACAGTATTGCGAGCAGAACAGATGGTACTTCCCCGGCTTCGTGGCCTGGAACCACACCGTGGTGTAACGCCCGGGCAAAACATCCTGGTGAATGCGGAACGCGGGCACAAAAAAGCTGTGAATCACATCCTGCGAGATCATCGTCAGCTTGACCGGCTGATCGACGCTCACATGAAGCTCGTTGATCTCGCGTTGCCCGCGCAGATGCTGGAACTTCCACATCCATTGCTTGCCGACGACGTAGATTTCCATGCAGTCATCGGGCGGCCGGGCCCAACTGAAATACAGTTGTGCTCCCCAAATATAAATGAACAACGCGATCGGCAAAGGGATGAGGAACCAGGTTAACTCCAGCTTGAGCGAACTGGCAGTCGCCGCCGGACGGTCCGCGTCCGAGCGACGGCGATATTTGATTGAGAAGTAAACAAGCAGCCCGGCAATCAGCGCGATGAAAAAGCCGCTGACGAGCAGCAGAAAGAAAAACAGCGCGTCCACCTGCTCGGCATGAGCGGTGGCCTGCTCCGGAAACAAGGGCACGCTATCCATGACAACCCTCCAATCGGCGAGCCGAGCCGCGTAAGCGGCCGGTTGACACGCGGGGCAACCGGCCGCTTACGCGGCTCGGCTCGCCGGGTCCTTGTGTCGCCAGGCCCGGAAAAGAAAGCCCGCCAAAATCACTACCGTCAGCAGACCGGTCAGGCGGACCAACCGCAACGTCATCAGCGAGTATTTTCCCGTGGCGGGATCGTAAGCGAAACACAGCATTCGCAGCGGCGAGGGCACCGGCGAGCCGACGTTCCCCGCCGAGGCGTCTTCCAGCCCGAAACGCAGATCGCGCGGCGAATAATCCAGTCCGAAGCGATAGCGGGCGATTTTTCCTTCAGGCGTCAAGATCATGATGCCGCTGGCGTGGGCATACTGGTCCGTCGTGGAATCGTAGATGTACCGAAAGCCGACCGCGTCTGCCAGGCTCTTGATGGATGGCTCATCGCCGGTCAGGAAATGCCAGCCCGTGGCGGCGCCGGGCCGGCCGTACTTCTCGACGTAAGCCGCCTTCTTGGCGGCGGCCAACTCCGGTTTTTCACGGGGATCGAAACTGACGGTGACCACGGTAAACTCCTTGCCGATCTCGTAATCGATGCCGCACAGGCCATCCGTCAGACTGTTCAGCACCAGCGAACACAGGCGCGGACAGCGGTATTGGGCCAAAACCAGGATGACCGGTTTCGTGCTGAAGTACGCGCGCAAGGCGACCGAGCGTCCCGTGTCATCTTGAAACACCAAATCCAGGGGCACCTGTTCGTTCAAGTGCTGCTCGATGAGGACGTCCGGCGCCGGCGTTTGCGCCATCGCTCCCCCCGCACGCATCACCACAAGCAGCCCCAACGAGATGATGAACCTCCGGATCATTTCTTGCTCTCCTTGAGCGAACGAACCCGAATGTTCTTGGCCAACCGTTGCACGACTTCGTCGGGGATATGCTCGATGCCTTTTTCGCGGTCGATGACCCAGCCATAGCTGATCAGCTTTGCATCCTCTTCCTGGCGCAGCTTGGCCAGGTCCACGGGCTCGGATTCCTGCAAGCGTGGCCGCGGAATTTTGTCCAGGTCGCGCGGCAGGCGCGCTCGCTCCTTGGCTGCCAACGATGGCAACGGCTGGTATTTCTGCTGCTCACGCTCCTTCAGACAATCGAACAGCCAGCCGGCGCTCGCCTGGACGAACAGCCCCAGCACTGCCAGCAGAACGCCAAGTACGATGATGGCGCCGGCGCGCGCATCGCTCTTTTCGTAGCGAACTTCGGGATGCGCCGTGGGCGGATTCAGATCAGGCATGGCTCATCGCCTCCTCAAGCGCAGGCTCATGGACGGGAAGGAGAGGCCGAGCCTGCAACTGCCAAAAGAAGTACGAAAACCAGAATCCCCCCAAGCCGGCGAGGGCCGTCACGTCCATCCAGTGCAAATAAAAGCGGCGCGGGGAAAAAACGGGGGCGATCATCCAGAATTGATGGACGAAACTCATGCCGACCACCGCCAGCGCCACGATCCGCAAGCGTTCAGGCTTGCGTTTGATGTCGCGTGAAAGCAGCAGCACGAGGGGCAGCGCGAAATAAAAAATCGCCAGCATCACGCCGACCCACTGCCAGCCTCCCTCCGAGCGGATCACGTAAAACGATATTTCCTCCGGCAAGTTTCCCGACCAGATGATAAGAAGTTGCGAAAACATCATGTAAGCCCAAAGCATGACGAAGGTCAGCAGCAGGTTGCCCAGATCGTTCCAGACGTCCGGCGTCGCAATCTCCGCCAGGGGAGGACGCGTGCCGAACCAGGTCGCCAGGGCAATCGCCAGGCCCAGGGCCGGCAACATCTGTCCTGTTGCCACCAGGGCGCCGAAGATCGTCGAGGACCAGGACGGATCGAGGGACATGATCCAATCCACGGCGGTAAAGGTCATCGTCAGACCATAGATCGCCAATCCAGGCCCGCTGAGTGCCTGCATTCGCAGGGCCGGCCGCGGGTCTGAGATGCGGTCCTGTTGTGCGGACCATCGATTGAGAAAGAACGCCAGCATGAGCCAGGCCGCAAAGTAAAAGCCGGTGCGCGCCAGAAAGAAGGGAACATTGAGATAATGCGCCCGTGGGTTGTGTTCATGAATATCGGCCCAGGAATAAATGTGAGGCAAGGCGAACGCCACCGGCAGGAACGCCAGGACCAAAAGCGGCAGCGTCCGCGTCGCCGCCTCCAGGAACCGGCGCAGGACCAACCCCCAGGAGCCGCCGGTCAGGTTGTGGATCATCCATAGAGCCAAACTGCCGAGCGCGATCCCAGCCCATGACGTAAAGGCGGACAGGTAGGAATGGAAAAACTGTTGCGGCTCGAAAATCGCTCCGGCGGCGCACAGGACCAGACCGGCGCAGCCGACCGACAAGGCGATCCGTTGCAGGAGTTGCCAATTCGGCCAATCGAGTTGCCGCGGCGTGTTCATGGCAGCCCTCGGAGCAATTTCTGTTTCGCCTCTTCATCGCGAACATCGGCCAGCGTCGCCTGCTGGCCAAGCTGCAAGGCTCGGATATACGCGATGATGTGCCAGCGATCCTTTGCCGAAACCTGCTCGGCGTAGTCGGGCATGGCGCCGAAGCCGCGCGTGATGACCTCGAAATAATACCCGACGGGGGCGTCGCGCAATTTCTGGCGCACGCCCCGCAACTGCAAACCGCGTGACAGATCGGTGTGGTACGACGGCGGCGGGGTGAAGCCTCGCTGCACGATCATGCCTCGGCCCGTCCCCGCGCGATCGTGACAGATCGCGCAGTAGATGTTGAACCGCTCCTGCCCGCGCTCCAGCTCCTCTCGCCCGATCGGAAAGGGGAACGCGTCCGCATAAAGGGTCCGATCAAAGTCCCAGGTCATGGCTGCCATGGGGGTGCCAGGCGCGGACCCGACGATGCCGGCCGCCTGCAAGCCGTTCTGGATTTCCGCAGGCCATCTTCCTTCGTGGAGATGGACGTCGTCCTTGAGTTGTCCCCGCGCCACGGTCCCCTTCACCAACGGCCGCGCCGACATGCCGTTCTCGAAAAAAGCGCTCGGGCGCAGCGGCCGATAGCTCGGCTGTTGGGCCATTTCCTGACGGCAACCGGCCAGCAGAACAAGGCCGAGCCCGAGACTCATGTGAAACCAGGCGCGAAACATTGTTTTGGAACTCCTTGAACTCGTCAATCGGCAACTTCGGTCACCTCACGCGGCTGCAAACCGGTCAAAAAAACTCTGGTTCCTTCGCGATCGAATTGCGGATCGGTCGCTTCGATGCACAGAAAAAACCGGTCTCGGCTGGCTAGAGCGAACCGGGGCACATTGAAAACGGGATGATAAGGCATCGGCAGGCCGTTGAGAGCCAGCATCCCCAGGACCGCGAACAGGGCCGCTCCCAGAATCGTCATTTCGAAAGTAATGGGAATGAAAGCCGGCCAGCTATGGAGAGGCCGGCTTCCCACGTTGATCGGATAATCGATCACGGCGGTGTAATACTGCATGAAATAACCGCCGACGCCGCCGAGAATGCCGCCGATCAAAACCAGGAGCGGCATGCGCGACTTGTGGAAGCCCAATGCCTCCGCCAGCCCCTCGACCGGAAACGGCGAGAAAGCATCCATGTGCCGATATCCCGTCTCATGCGCCTGGCGCGTCGCCGTCACCAGGGCCTGGGCGCTCGCGAACTCGGCCAACAAACCGTATATTGACGGACCGGAACTCATTGGCCTGACTCCTGATTCCTGACCTCTGACTCCTGCACCTTGGCCTCCGGCAACAGCGTTCGCATCTCGGACATCGAGATCATCGGCAAGAAGCGGACAAACAGGAACAAGAGGCAAAGGAACAGCCCGATCGAACCGAACAAGGTCGCCCAGTCCCAGAACGTCGGCGCGTACATGCCCCAGGAAGAAGGCAGATAGTCCCGATGCAGGCTGGTGACGACGATGACGAACCGCTCCATCCACATGCCGACATTGACCAGAATCGAGATCGAAAACAGAACCGGCACATTGCTGCGCAGGCGCGGAAACCAGAGCAAATTGGGCAGCAGACAGTTGCACGCGATCAAGACCCAATAACAAGGAGCATAGGGGCCGAACATGCGATTGAGCGTCACGTATTGATCGAAGCCGTTGCCGCTGTACCACGCCATGAACCCTTCCATCACGTAGCCGTAGGTGACGATCAAGCCGGTCGCCAGCAGGATCTTGGCCATGTTTTGCAGATGGCGGAGCGTAATGAAATCTTCGAGCCCGTAGAAGTAGCGCACCGGAATGGCGAGCGTTAGCACCATGGCAAATCCGGAAAAGAGGGCCCCGGCGACGAAATAGGGCGGAAAGATCGTCGAGTGCCAGCCGGGAAGGATTGCCACGGCGAAATCGAAGCTGACCACGGTATGGACCGAGACAACCAGCGGCGTAGCCAGGCCGGCAAGCAGCAAGTAGGCCGTTTCATAACGGCGCCAGTGCCGGGCGGAGCCGCGCCAGCCCATCGCCAGAATGCCATAGATGATTTGGCGCGGCCGAGCCGTGGAGCGGTCGCGCAGCGTTGCCAGGTCGGGGATCAGGCCGACGTACCAAAAGAGCAGCGAGACGGTGAAGTAAGTGGACACGGCGAACACATCCCAGACGAGCGGGCTGCGCCACTGAGGCCAAACCCCCATGGTGCTGGGATAGGGAAAGAGCCAATAAAAGAACTGCGGCCGACCCAGATGCAAGAGCGGAAACAGTCCGGCACAGGCGACGGCGAACAACGTCATGGCCTCCGCAAAGCGGTTGATCGAGGTGCGCCACTTCTGATGCAAAAGCAACAGGATCGCGGAAATCAGCGTCCCCGCATGCCCGATGCCGATCCACCACACGAAGTTGACGATGGCAAATCCCCAGGCAACGGGAACATTCACGCCCCAGATGCCGACCCCTCTTACCAGCAAACAGGCGATCGCATAATGAAGCAGCAGCACCAGAGCAAACGTCACAAGAAAGCCGAGCCACCAGCGCCGCGACGTCGGCTGCGACATCGTGATGGCGCTGATCTTGTCCGTGATCGAGCCGAACGAATACCCCGGCGCGATGACCGGCGGACCATCGGTTGGTTTCGGCGGCTCTTCAGGTTGGTGTTGCTCGACCGGCATATTGCTATCCTTGTTCGAGTAACGCGATCTCCGGGTTCGGATTTTTCACCGCCGCCAGATAGGTGGTCCGCGGCCGGGTATTCAACTCGGCCAGCATGGCGTAATGGAGCGGTTCGGCATCGGCGTCATCACGTTTCAGTTGCGCCACCTTGCTGCGCGGCTGGCCCTGTGCGTCCTTGTCGTTGATATTGCCGAAGATAATGGCCCCGGCTGGACAAACGGCCTGACACGCGGTTTGAATCTCGCCATCGAAGATCGCTCGATCTTCACGCTGGGAGTCGATCTGGGCCGTGCGGATTCGTTGCACGCAATAGGTGCATTTTTCCATGACGCCGCGGCTGCGGACCGTGACCTCCGGGTTGCGGCCCAGGCGAGCGATTTCCGAATCGAAATCGGCGAACTGAAAGAAGTTGAAACGGCGAACCTTGTACGGACAGTTGTTCGAACAGTACCGCGTACCCACACAGCGGTTGTAGACCATGTCGTTCAGGCCGTCGCTGCTGTGAACCGTGGCCCCGACGGGACAGACCAATTCGCACGGTGCGTTCTCGCAGTGCATGCACGGCACCGGCTGGGAGTACATTTCGGGATTGTAGCTGCTTCCCTTGTAGTAGCGATCGACGCGAATCCAGTGCATCTCCCGGCCGCGCTTGACCTCCTCCTTGCCGACGATGGGGATGTTATTCTCTGACTGACATGCGATCACACAAGCGCTGCAGCCGGTACACACGTTCAAATCGATCACCATGCCCCACTGTTCGCCCACTTGCGGATGGTCGGTGTCGTTGTACAACGTGAGACTTCGTCGAGGCGGTGTGGGAATGGCTGGAGGGTTTTGCAGCGTTCCCGAACGAACCAGGTCGCGGCCTTCCATCAGGAAATGATGTTGCGTGCCGGCCAGGGCGACACGGCGACTCGTTGCATGCAGCACGAGGCCGGTCCCGAACCAGGGAGCGGCCCAGGTCCGCAGCTTGTTGGCGTTGAACCCCAGGCCCGTGCCGACCCTGCCCGCGCGGGTTCGACCGTAGCCCAGGTGAACGGTGATCGAATCGTCGGCGTGACCGGGCAGCACCCACAACGGAATAGGCCGATCAGACAATCTTCGGCCTTGATATTCCAGCTCGACCACTTTCTCATTCGCCTGCTCGGGGTGATCGGCGGCCGCGAACCCCAGGCGAATCGCGGTCGCTGGGCTCAGATAGGCGGCATTGTCCCATGTGAGCTTCGAGAGCGGTTTGGGCAACTCTTGCAGCCAGCCGTTGTTGGCGAAGCGGCCATCGAAAACAGTCGGATCGGGACGAAACACGATTTCAAGCTCCCCCGCGGGGCCGCTGCGTGCGGGGCTAGCTGCCTGCATCCAGTTCGATCGCAAGGCCACGGTTCTTGGGGGCATCTCGGTGTTTGCGGCCAGGCCGTCGTGCAATGTTTTGCGCCACCAGGCATCGAATTCCGAGGTCCGAGGCGAGCCATGGGCCGCGGACTGCCAATGGGCGCGCACGATGTCGTAGCTCGATCGCTCCGGCTGATCGGTGAGGAGGGCCAGGCACTCCGACGCGGTCTTGCCGCCGAACAAGGGCGCGATCACGGGCTGCACGATGGACACCGTCCCGTCAGGAGATTGAAGATCGCCCCAGGATTCCAGGTAATGTGCCTCCGGAATATGCCAATGGCAGACTTCCGACGTTTCATCTTCATACAGACCCAGGTGGACGCGAAAAGGAACCTTCTCCATGCGCTCGGCCAGACGAAGATCGACCGGAGCCGTGCAGACGGGATTGCCGCCGAGAACAAGCAGCACATCGACCAGTCCGTCTTTCATATCCTCGGCCAACTCGGGCAGCGACAACGCCTCGGCTTCCACCGGGGCCATGTATTCCACCGTCCTGTTCGTGTTGCCGAGGAAATCGTTCAGGGCATGAGCCAAAGCATGAACGAAGGGCGGCTGCGATTCACCGACCACGATGAGGCTCGTGCCGCGATGCTGTTGCAAGTCTCTGGCGAGCGCGTCGAGCCAGCCGGCCGGCACCCGCGGCGGGACGTCGCCGGCAATCGGTTGAAAGCGAGCATCCAGCCGACCGGCGAGAGCCCGAGCCAAGGCTTCGATGCCGCTCGAACGAACCGGCAGGCGATGGTCGGCCATGGCGCCGGTGTTGCTGGGCGTGCTTTCGACCACGTAAAGACGATTCATCCGCGCGCCGGCTTGTCCCCGGCGAACCCTGCGCCGTTCGCTGAACTCGCGCGCGTGGCGAACATGCTCCGGACCACAAGAAAGAAAATCGGCATCCAGCGCCAGAATGACGTCGGCCCGGTCCACGCGGTAGCGTACCTGGAGATCTTGCCCAAACGCAAGCGTGGCGCCTGCTCTGGCATTCTCGGTTCCAACCGTTTCATACCGATGCCACTTCGCGGCGGGATATCGTTGCAGGAGTGTTTGAATCTGATGGGCCAATGTGGGCGAAATGACCGTTTCGGTCAAGACCCTAAGTCGAACACTGCTTTCTTGACCCTGCAACCTGGCACGAAGAGCGCTGGTGAAGTTATTCCAGGTGCTGATGTTGCCGAGGTTGCTGACGGTCTGGGACCGGTCCGGATCATAAAGCGCGAGCAGCGAAGCCTGGGCAAACGCATCGGTGGGACCCAAGCGAACGTGCGGCGCGGGCGGCGACGCGCTGTCCGACGGTTTCCTGTTGCCGGGATGATCGGGGTTGCCTTCAACTTTCGTCGGCCTGCCCTCGTGGCTCTCGATCAGCAAACCCTGAACATCGCCTGCCACGGACATGGCGGTCGCAAAAAAGAGAGGTCGGCCGGGAGTGATTCCTTCCGGAGTCCGCACATAGGGCACGATTTGTTCCCGCGGCGCGCTCGACGGTCCGCAGCCGCTGAGGCCGGCCAGGCCCAGAGACGCTCCCATCAGGATCAAAAAACGACGCCGAGTCATTGGGTCAGCCAATTCGCTTGCCTGGTTAGGAAATTCCCGCTCCACCAGTTCACGGAAGCTGTCGCTTTGCGCCAACTCTTCAAGACTGCGCCAATATTCCTTTCCCCTGGCATCGCGCAAGCGTTCGTCCGCGTTGGCCGGAGTTTCATCGTGCTCAGTCATCGGTCGCTCCTTTTTCCATGCCCGCAACCTGCCGAACGGCCGCGTCAGCGATGGCAAGTCGAACAATCGGTGCGCCGCTGGATCTGGTAGGCATTCACCAGCTCCAACCCTTTTTGCAATTGGTCGGCCGGGGGCTGCCATTCCATGTTGAAAACCTGGTCGCGCGGCCGGACGAAACGCTCGGGCTGGCGATGGCATTGCACACACCACTCCATGTAGAGCGACCCGACCTGCCGGGTGAGGGGCATTTGATCGACCTGGCCGTGGCAGGTGGCGCAGCCGACGCCTTTCTTCACATGGATGCTGTGATCGAAGTAAACGAATTCCGGAAGATTATGGACACGGTTCCATGTCAGGGGTTTTCCCGTGCGCAGGCTCGCCCGCACAGGTTCGAGCATCGGACTGTCTGCCCAGATTTGGTTATGGCAGTTCATGCAGATCCTTGTAGAAGGAATGCCTGCAAATGGCGACGTTTCCGCCGACGTGTGGCAGTATCGACAGTCAATCCCCAGGCCGCCGACGTGGTGCTGATGGCTGAAGGGAATCGGTTGTTCCCGGGCGACGCCGACGCCCGTGACGTAATCGGAACGGACGAACTTTGTCCAGGCCCAGCCCAACCCGATCAGCAGAAAGGCGGCGCCGAAGATGCTTGCCTTCGCAACCGTGTTGAAACTGCGGTGAAATATCTGCGCCATGGCACCTCACGCGTCAAAGGCTCAGTCCGCAATGCTTCAGATGCTCGATCATGGTGTGGCTGAGAAGGGACTTTGCCGGGCGGACAGCTTCGCCGCGAGGGCACAGTACTCCGCGCAATCCACACAGGCGTACATCGTCTTGACGTACTCTTTTTTACCGTTTGCGACAAGAGTCGCACAGTGGTGGAAGCATGAATCGCACGAAACCTGGCAATCGGCGCACGCCTTGGCGCACTTGGCGAAATGCTCGTGGTGCTCCGCGGGCTGTTGGGCTTCTCCTTGAGTTCGTAATAATTATCAACCCTCCGGCGCCCGTCCCATGGGTTCGTTCGCCAGGCTGCATACGACACGGACAAGCTCATCCATGCGAAACGGTTTGCAGAAAAGATGACGGGCGCCTTGCCGAAGCAAATCGCTCGGTTCGTAGTCGCCCGGATCGCCTGTCATGAAACAAACAGGGATATCAACGTCCAGTTCTCGAATTCCGTCGAGAGTTTGCGGCCCATCAAGGCCAGGCATTTGGACGTCGAGGAGAATGACCGCGATCTCGCCGCCGTGATCACAGCAATGATGGAGAGCTTCCGCGCCGTTGGCCGCGGTCCATACGTGGAAGCCTTGGTGTTGCAGAAGTCTTTGCAAGATATCCCGAAGTGCAGGCTCGTCATCGACCACGAGAATGCCACAACGTTGGTCGCGGTGGTCACACAACCCGGCATCGCCATCGGCAATCAGCATGGTTTGTTTCATGAAGACGCTCCCGTCTCTGCTCTGTGGAGAAAGGTCAAGGCGATCGGATAACTTCGCGAACGACACTGAAAACGAAAAAAAGCCGACGCGGCAGAACACCCTGAGGTATTCGACCACGTCGGCTTACTCGTCAACGAGCCCTCCAGTCATGCTGGGGTGCTCTTCGCCTAGTCCTCCGATAGCTTCATGGTAGACCTCGAAACCGATCAGGCAAGTGGATTTTTCTTTCTTGTCGGTTTCGTAACCTCGGCATGATGGTGCCGCTCACAATTCCCAGCCCTTGCGATACTCGCGGTGAATTCAAGTCACGCTTGCCGGTGCGTGACTTGAATTCATCCAATGGCAATCATGGTCGTCGTTCGAACGCGAAATTGGCCACCCGAGAAGCGTGATATGGGCCGGCTGCAACAGCTTCAACTCGAGCGTAACCAGAATGCCGCCCCGGTCAACTGCAACTTTCTGATACTGTTCATGGCCTCGTTGGGATGGGCGGAAACCTGTCCCAAGTGGTACAAGGGATCGAGAGACCCAGCGACGAGTTCTCGTCCCACAACGGTGCGGGATCAAGCCCCGCCCAACCCAAGGAGACCATGATGCGGTTCTACACCAAGCAACACCAATTCTACTGCGGCATTGATCTGCACGCCAGGCTTTTGGCCATTTGCATTGTCGATCAGGCCGGCGCCGTCGTCTTGCAGACGCAGATCCCGGCCGACCAACAGCTCTTGCTGGCTACGCTCGCGCCTTATCGGCCGGATGTCGTCGTTGCGGTCGAGTGTCTTTTTGCCTGGTACTGGGTCGCCTGCCCAACGTACGGGTTCCTCTTCCCTGTTCCT
>Ga0182024_10010463_pt1 | contig 18890 bp, 22 predicted proteins | sample P32metaG_FD_120480 | JGI IMG/M metagenome (GOLD analysis project Ga0182024, IMG submission 120480) | Permafrost microbial communities from Stordalen Mire, Sweden - P3-2 metaG (Illumina Assembly) | ecosystem: Environmental > Terrestrial > Soil > Wetlands > Permafrost | place: Sweden: Stordalen... | reverse complement strand
TGCAGCGCATGGGCGTCACCGTGAACCCCACCGTTATGCAGGTGCACAACATGGCCTCGGTAATGGTCACCGCCACTCTGCCCCCCTTCGCTCAGCCGGGCACGCGTATCGATGCCACGGCGGCCGCGATCGGCGATGCGACAAATTTGCAGGGAGGCATTCTGCTGCTCACTCCACTGAAAGCCGCCAATGGTGAAGTCTACGCAGTGGCGCAAGGCCCGGTGGTTACAGGGGGCTTCGTCGCCGGCCGCGGAGGCAATACCGACATTAAGAATCATCCCACCGTGGGCCGCACGCCTGAAGGAGCGATTGTCGAACGCACACCGCCCTCCATCGAACCCTCCTCGCATTTGAAGTTGCAACTGCGCCAGTCCGATTTCACCACCGCGACCCGAGTTGTCGAGGCGATCAATAATAGATTTGCATCGCCCGGCATGCCCGTGGCGCGCGCGGAAAGTTCCGGCCTGCTGGTAGTAGACGTGCCTCCGTCGTACTCCACGCGGACCGTCGAATTTATCTCCGAAATGGAGTCTCTGAACGTGGACGCGGATCGTCCCGCGAAAATCGTCATCAATGAGCGCACAGGCACCATCGTGATGGGCAAGGACGTGAAGATCACGCCGGTCGCGATCATGCATGGAGCGCTGAGCGTCGAGATTCGCACCAAGATCGAAATCTCGCAACCGCTTCCGCGATCAGGCGGGGAAACCAAAGCGGTTGAGCAAACGACCACGGAAGCGAAGGAGCCAAAGGCGAAAGCCCTGGTGCTTCAAAAAGGCGCCACGGTGGAGGAATTGGTGCGCGCCCTGCAGGCCATCGGATCCACGCCTCGCGATGTTCTGGCGATTTTGCAGGCCATGCACGCCGCAGGCGCTCTGGCGGCGGAAATCGAGGTCATCTGATGACGGATGCTCTGAGTACCATCATGCCGGCAACTGTGGATACCGCTACGGCTATGCCGACAAAAATCGAGGGCGCGGCGAAACAGTTTGAAGCTCTGATGATCGCGCAAATGCTCCGCACAGCGCGCGAAAACACGGAGGATGAAGATTCAACTTCGTCAACCATGCTCGACGTGGCCGATCAGCAGTTTTCCCAGGTGCTCTCCAACAACGGTGGTTTAGGGCTCGCGAAGCTCATCGTAAAGGGACTCAATCAAGGACAAGCCAATGCAAATCAGCAATCATCTGCAATCAAATAACATCGCATCGGACCTGGGCCTCGACCCGTCGGCCGCGAAGTCGAATCAGCGCCAAGCCAGCGTACAGGATGAGGTGCAAATCTCGAGCCTTACATTGCAGGTCGCAGGAGATCCGCCCAAGCTCAGCCAATTGCAGTCAGCTTACGACGCGGGCACGTACAACGTTTCCCCGTCGCAGATCGCGAGCAGCATTATCAACGACGCGATGTTGAGTTAACCCATCATGACGCGCTACGATCCACTAGAGCCGCGGCCGGATGCCCAAACGTTTATCCACCATAACCATCGCGCTCGCTTCACTGGTTTTCACGTATCTCTTCTTCGCCGAATACCTTTCCCCGTTCCGCAAGGTTTACATCCCCTTCGATCTCTGGGGTTATCACTATCCCCTGATGGATTACGCATTTCAAAGTCTCCACCGCTTCTCTTTTCCGGCATGGGACCCCTCGATCTATTGCGGTCAGACTTTCGCCGGTAATATCCAGGCAGCGCTGTTCTATCCGCCGGCTTGGATCTTATATGCGTTCAGCTCCGCGCATGACCATCTCTCCTATAGAGCACTCGAAGCACTGGTATTCGCGCACATCTGGTTAGCGTTCCTTCTCTGTTTTTGCTGGCTGCGGAACAAACGCTTCTCCGATCTGGCATGCGTTCTTGGCGCCGGAATATTTGCCTATAGCGGCTACGCGATGCTTCAGCTTCAGCATTTTGGGCTGCTCTGCGGTTATGCGTGGCTGCCTTTAGGGCTCTGGGGAATTGACGACTTGACGGAGGATCGACCCTGGTCCGGATTTCTGAAAATCACAGCCGCCTCCGCCGCCTGCCTTCTTGCCGGCTATCCTCCAACCTGGCTCGTTGTGGCGATTTATTGGAGCGTATACGCGCTGTTCGCGCGAAGACTCTTTCGGACGCTCCTGGCGATCTCGGCGTCCCTTGCGCTGGCTGCGGTTCAACTTCTTCCGTCCATCGAAGCGAGCTCACTCATGGTGAAAGAGAATCGATACGAGCAGAGTATCCGGGAGATTGCCTTTTATCTGTCGTACCTGATCCCCAATCTCTACGATTTTGGAATCAACGTCCCCGCAACCACCAACGTGGGACGCGAATATCTCTACCTGGGAGCGCCTGCGCTATTTGGAATTGTCGCCCTGGTGCGATATCGGCGATGGCGTCCCGTCATCCCTCTGCTCGCCGCCGGAGCCGTCTGCCTGATATTTCTCACCAACCCGTTTCATGCGGTGTCCGCGTTGGTCGATCGAATTCGGCTCCTCTCCCAAGTGGCTGGAGCCTGGTATTTTCTGGCTGGCATCACGGCAACGGTGGCCGGGTTAGCTGCCTTCGGCATCGATCGGTTCTTAACTTCCGACCGGAAGCCGCTCCCGAATGCATGGACCATCGCAGGAATCGTCTGCGCCGCCCTATGGGCGATCTATGAGCTCCGCGCCTGGTGGCCGGGTGCGCCCGCACTTCGATCCGGCTGGTGGTCGGCGCTCGACGCTCTGGCAACACTGATTGTTTTCGTCATTTGCATCTTCGCGGTTCGAGGTCGCCCAAAAATGGCCGCCGTTTTGTTGCTGTGCGTCGCAGTCGACTACAAATCGTTTGGGACCAGCAAGAGATTTAATGGAAGGACAGGATCGTTGCCGCACGAATATGCCAGAGACGGATTCTTTGCGATGGATCCACAAGCGTTTCGAGTGCTCGCCGCACATCCCGAGTATCGAATCCTGTCAGATTTCACTGCGCCCGCGCCGGTGGAGTTAAGGCACCACGGATTGGCATCGCCCCAAGGCGGCGATCCCTTTGTCGCGCAGCGCTATCTGGATTTCGTCAGAACCCTGGGAGTCCACTCTGATACAAATCGCGAGCTGAGTTTCGACAGCGACAATCAAGTCGCGATGGAAACGCTCGCGGTGCGCTATGTGATCACCACCCGGAACGGACCGCTCTATTCCCATCTTGAAGCCAATCCAGCATTCAAGCTGCTCGGAAATGACGGCTACTATTTTCGCGTTTACGAATATCAAAAAGTTTCGGACTCGGGGACTCTGTTGTTCAGATCTCCGGAAATCCGCCGTTTTCGAGTCAGCGGGCCAGACTTCGTTCTGAAAGAACAGTTCTACCCCGGTTGGAACGCGTATCTCGACGGTCACGCCATCCCGATCCAGCTCTGGCATGGAGCATTTCAAAGCGTCCAAGTGCCGGCGGGCGATCACTCGCTGGATTTTCGATACGAACCCCGAACCTTGAAAATCGGAGCCTGGATCAGCGCCATCTCAGCCTTATTAATGCTCGTCTTGTGGGGCTGGACTCGTAGTCGGCTCAATTCGCCGACGGCCTCTGCACCCGATCAATCACAATAATCTCAACCGTCCCCTTCTGCGAAACCAGCCGTAGACCAAGCTGCTCCTGCAGCGCCGTGAAGATGGAGGGTCCATTCGTATCGACATGCGGCCGCGGCGCCTCGGGAGGTAAACCGATTGATTCAGGGCCGCCCTCCCCAGGATCCGGCGTCCACTCCAGTGTGTAATCGTATTCGCCCTTCAGGCCGGTCCTGTCGATAACAACGCGCCCAAGGTTCTGTGAAAGCCACGTGGCCAGAGCGGCCGTCCCTCCTTTTTTGACAATGAGTGAACCGTTCCCGGGGCGAAATTGTCGCGCCGCACCAGCGTTGGCTATGAGTTTTGATCCATTTTTTTCAAGCACCAACCCGTAAACAGGCATCTCCCTGGTTTCCGTGTGGACCTTTAGCTGGAAGCGGTCTCCGATCATCGCTTGAAGCATCGGGCGCATCTCCGCCATTGGAATTATGCCCTCCACCCCGTCAGCCTTCGCCAAAATGTCCCAACGCTCCGTGGCGATCCAACTCGGTCCGCCGGAAACTTGGAAGGCCTTGATGTCATAGGCCTGCATGACGAGCATCTTCAGCGGCATCCCCGCTACGCGAATGCCTCCCGGCTGAGGTCGAAACATGAAACTGTTATGTTCGTCCGGCGCGCTCGGCTTCACCGACACGACATCGAATTCTTTGGACGACTGCCCCAGCAGCCCAATCGCGGCAGCAGCAAGCATCAGAGATCTCATAAAATATCTGGACGCAAAAAGCACCACAAATGTGGACGTCCTTTGCGAGCTTCCCGCCTTTGCGTGAAATTCTTTCTTCTTTCCTTTCTCACTCCTATCGCTTTCACCGATCCCTCCCCAAAAATTCCCACCCTATCCTGCAATCGAGAGGTTGGAGCACTGATCGGTATCCAGCCCACCGGAGCATGGGGGACCTAGGCTACCTCATCGACCGACGTTAACACGATGCAGCGAGAGCAGCGGCGATAGCGCATAAGGCTGAGAGGCCGTTACGTGCGCGAGTTTAGCGTTACAGCGCCCCATATCGTTTTGGGTTATAAACGAATCCCAGTCCATCTGGGAGACCAAGGGTAGGAGCGCTCTGAATTTAAGTTTGAGGAAATAAATATGGGAACTCAGATCACAACACCAGGCGGGTCTTCGGCGGCAAACGCGTACCAGACCACTTTCAACACCGCGTATTACGCGTCGAAGCCGCCCGCATTCCAATCTCTTTACGGCGGCCGTCCCGGCGCCCAAATGGCCTCGTCCAATCCTCTGACCCAGGATCAAACCTGGACACTGGTCGGACAACTCATCGCGCAAGGGTGGACCATCGACGAAGAGATCGACGCCGAGAGCATGGACCCGTACACCACCATGTTCATGCGCGAACTTTACGGCAACACCTGGGAGCCCGCCGGACTGGGCGCGATTCAATCCAACGACGTGGTGACACCGGGCGAGTACTCCGGGCCAGTCCCTGCCGGGCAGATCAAAGTGAGCACGATGATCGAAGATTATCCGCCCTACCCGGTGGCCATCACGCCGGTGACGCCTCCGACTCCGCAAGCTGCGAATCCCATCGGCATTCGGATCATTCCGCAAGTCCCTTCGCAGCCGAATTACGTCGGCGATATTTTCCGCTGCGCCGTCGCGAACGACGGCTATGCTATCGGAGACACATGGACCGGCACCAGCGGCGCCTTCACCGGAACGTGGACCAAGCAGGCGCTGGAAATGGGCGTCATGATCGTGTGGACTAAGACGGCCTAGTCAGATCGACCGCCCACACGCCCTCAAAATCGACGAAATAAGCCTGAACGGCAATTTCCGGTATCTCGCGCAGCAGGTTCTTGGCGGCGAGCTGTAGCTCTTTCTCCTGACTCCCGGCTTCCAGGCGAGCATCGCCCGAGAACCCTCCTGCCAAGCCTCCGTATGCTCCGCAATCGGAATGCAGCATCAGGATCGCGAGCTCTGTTCCGTGCAGGCGGATCGACTTTCGAATCTGCTCCAATACGAACTCACGGTCCCTTTCCAGCTCCGGCGATGCCAGGCACTTCGCTCCTCCGGCCACCTTGATCGGATCCGCATTGGCCACGCCGATCCTCTTCAGAAACTTGGTGAATCCCAGGTTGAACCGATTGTCGAAACACCACACGATGGCGGCGTCGCAGTGATACTTCTCACGTGGAGAATCGAAGTGGAAGACCTTCGTCATGCATCACGAAACGCCTTTCCGGGTTTTTATCTCCGCCAGCAACTTGTCGATCTGATCTTCTTTGCCGAGCGCGGCCAGCCGTTCCTCGATGTCATCGGTAGCGATGCTGGATTTTGCCTGGCCCACCGCCTCGGCGTGCTGCACCTTGTCCTTCACCCGATCGAACGCGGCCGCTTTGGAGCCGTCGCCGATCTTGATCTGGGCGTCGCTGGCACGCGTCAGCGCTCTTGCGCGCCGGTGTTGCGCGAGCAAAACGTCGGACTTATTCTGCGCTTCCGCCAGCTTCAACTCCAATTTCCGCAGAGCCGTTTTCAGGTTTTCGACCTGCGCCGACTGATCGGCCACCTGCTCGGCGAAACTGGTGGCGACGTTCTTTGCCGTCATCGATCTCTCCAGTGCCGCGCGCGCCAGGTCGTCCTGCTTCTTGTCCACTGCCAGCTCCGCTTTGTGGACCCATTCTTCGGCGGCATCCTCATTCTCTTTCTTCTTCTTTATCAGCAGGTGCTGATCGGCAATCGAAATCGCCACCTGCGTTTTGACCTGCAGCAGCTGGTTCTGCATGTCCAGAATCACCTGTTTGATCAACTTCTCGGGATCTTCCGCTTTGTCGATCAAGTCGTTCAAATTTGCGCGAACCAGCGTCGCTACGCGTTCTAAGAGGGCCATAATTTACTCCTTATTGTCGGGCGTTTGTCCGATGGTTTTCACTTTTCCAAGCAGCTCCGACATCTTCATCCCGCTGAGCGTCTCAAACAGCGCGGGAATCTGCGCGGCAATCTCCGTCATATCGCCGGTAATCTTATGCATCCCTGCGCTCGACCCGTTGCCGGTCGAAACAATGGTGATCTTGTCGACATTTGCCAGCGGAGCCGCCAGCGCTCTCGCAATTTCCGGCATGTTGGTCAGCAGCTTGTCGATCACGGCCGCCTGGTTCCATTCCTGGTAGGCTTCGGCTTTCACGCTCATCGCTTTGGCTTCCGCTTCGCCTTTCTTGAGAATGATCTCGGCTTCCGCCTCACCTTGTGTCCTGATGGAGGCTGCGCGGCCTTCGGCTTCGAAAATATTGCGCTGGCGCTCGGCGGCGGCCAGCGTTTCGATCCTCTGGCGATCGATTTCTGCCTGCTTGAGAACGGTTGCGATCAATTCTCGTTCGCGGCGCAGGATCTCCGCTTCCTGCACCTTGATCTCCTGCTCCTTTTCGACCTGGCGGACCTTCACGGCTTCCGCCACCACCTGCTGTTGCATGATGTTGGTCTGAATGTCGTAAGCTTTATCGGCCTGCGCCTGCTGCCGCTTGGTCAATTCCAGGTACTGCGCCTTCTTGATTTCAAGATCACGCTGGGATTCGGCTTGTTTCGCCAAAGAGAGCGTCTGCGCGAGCACCCTTTCCTGATCCGCCTGCGCGGTGGCGACGGCCGCGGCTCGTGAAGCTTCGGCGCGCTTAATCGCCGTATCCCTCTCGGCCTCGGCGGTGGCAATTTCGGCGTCGCGCTTCACGCGGGCAACGTCAGGGCGCCCCATGTTGGTGATGTAGTCGTTCTTATCGCGAATTTCCTTGATGGTGAAAGAAATCACCTCGAGGCCCATCTTGGTCATGTCGTCGGCACAGGTGGCTCGAACCCGGTCACCCACCATCTCCGGTTCTTTCACGATCTGTTCCACCGACAATTGGCCGATGATCCCGCGCAGATGGCCCTCCATCACCAGCTTGATCAGGCCTTGCCGCTCATCGTCGTTCTTGGTCAGAAATTGTTCAGCGGCAGTGATGATCGATTCCGGATCGGACTTTACTTTGATCTGCGAAACTGCCTCGACTGTAACCGCGACGCCCTGTTGCGTGTACAGCTCCTGCTGCGGTGCCACGTCGAACGACATCAGCTGTAGCGACAGTTCGCGGTAGGTTTCAAACATCGGGAAAATAAACGTGCCGCCGCCTTTGATGATGCGCGTGTTCCGGTAGCCGTAGACCACCAGGGCCTGATGCGGCCCGACCTTCCGGTACACTCTGGCCAGCGACGACAACACCAGAACCAGCACCAAAAACGACAGAAAAATGATGACTGGCCACTCTCTCAGAATTTCCATAGGACCTCCGTTCACTCGCCCCGCATCTCATTCCAGAGACGCACGTAGGCGATGCCTTTCTCAAAGCGCGTCACGACTACTTCGGTGCCGCGTGGAATCTTTGCGCCGTCCTCGCTGCGCGCCGCGATGGCGCACCGGGAACCTGCACGCGAAAAAATCAACTCGCCCGTTCCGCCCTCGCGAATGGGACTCGCCACCTTGCCGAGAACTCCGATCATGTCGTAATCGGCGGGATCGAGCGGCCGGTCGTTTGCCGACAGCTTGAGCATCATCCAGAAAATGATCGACGCGCCGGCCAACCCACCGGCGATCGACAGGAACAGCGCCAGGTAAGCCCAAACGTTCGCGTAGCGCTCCAGTAGATAACCCGTGCCGCCGAACCACGCGAGAAACGCCATCAAGGTCCCCGGATTGATCGCAGCGGAGCCTCCCTTCACTTTCGCGAAGCCTCCATGCGCATGTCCGTGAATATGAACGTGCGGTAGACGCAAGGCGCCGGCGACGAAAAAGAGCACGCTCAGCAACAAGCCGGCAAGGAACGTGCCGAGGTAGAAACTTTCCCAGGTCATACCGCCTCCCTCAGCTTCGTGGTGGGGCGCAACACCGCGAGCAGGCGATCCATCAGCTCCGGCGTATCGAGAATCGAATAGAGCAGCATGAGGCCTTTGCGCGAATCGGTGTGCCGGGCAAGCGCAAGCAGCGCGCGGCTCACTTCACGATCGCGCGCGAAACGCTCCGCTCCGCTGATCAGCCACAAATCGAGCTGATCCTCTTCGACGCGCACTCCACTGACCAGCTCCGTATGGAAACCTTCCGGATCGTCCACCAGATATCCGGGATGGACGCCAAAAAACTTGGCCAGCAGCATGCGCGTCGAGTTGGTGAGATGGGGACGCGCGCCGCTTTCAATCTGCGAAAGATAGGACTGGCTGAAGGTCCTCTTCATCTGCCGGGCGATGGCGCGCACCACTTCCTGCTGCGTCATTTCGCGATCCAGTCCGCGCAGCGTTCCTTCCACCAGGCGCAGGTAGCGAATTTTTTCCCCGAGTCTCATATTGCAATCTGTGATAAATGTATCGCAGATTGCAATAGGTGTCAAGGGCGTTCTTAAAACTTTGATTTTGGCAGGGCATGGCTCCGCCCCACGTTTGCGAATCGAGTGTGTGGCGCGGGGCCCTGCGACAGACTTATTTGCTAGCGCCTTACTTGGTGCTGCGGCAATAGGTGGATTGGGCCTGCTGAAGGAATCGTGCGCTCAGCAGGCCTAACGCTCCAAGGACACAACCAAGCGCCAACATGCCGGCGGACCCGGGCTCGGGGACGATGGCGACAGTGCCGCCGCTGCCACTCAGGCCGTTGCTGCCCTCCAGCAAGCTATTCCCCGTGGCTGTCGTCGAGCCCCCGCCTGCAACGGTCGTCGTCACAGGGGCGTTCTGGCAGCCGATAGAGAGGGTGTTAGCCAGCAGAGTCACGTCGCCGGGAATCTGTGCCAAGGCTCTTCCGCAAAGATCCGTGGCCCCGGTACCGAAGGTAATGCCCGCGTTTGCGAGAATATTTCCTTCGAACGCGGCGCCTGCGGCGATCGACGCGGCACCCGTCGGCATTACCCAATACACGCTGTCATTTGCCCCGACATTTTCTAGAATCACCTGGGAATCGACCCCCGCCGTTAGTGAGCTCCCTACCAGGAAAACGAAGGACGCGTTAGACTGGCCCTGGAAGTTGAGAGTGAGCGCTCCGTTTACGTCAAATGTCGATTCTGGGGTAGAATAAACGCCCGGCAAGAGCGTTTCGTTTCCCGTGGCATAGCTGGTCCCCAAGTCGGTGCCGGGCCCCAGGCTGCTTAGACTGGAGAACGCGGCGCTGAGATCGGTCTGAGCCTGCTCTGCGGTCCCATCCGTTATGTGTACCGCTGGGTTGCCTGTCGCGGCCGTTCCATTGACGGTGATGCTACTCAAGCCGGTAATCGAAGTACCCGAATAAAGACCCAGGTCCCCTGTAAGGGTGGTCGAGCCGCTGTTGGTCACCGTCGAGCCACCGAGGACCACGAAATTACCCGCCGAGCCGAGAATTGTGCTTCCAAAAGCAGGCACAACAGACGACACGGCGATTAGCGTTAAAAGCGATTTGAGCTGCACGTTTCTTCTCCGACTCCTGGGGCCTAACGCTCTGAGTCAAATGGGCTGAATGGATAAAATGACCGCGCTCCGGGCACGTTCACAAATGCCCTGCGGTTCCGCTGTTCGCAGAAGAGGAGCAGGCCAAGTTTAGCCCCCTTCCTTGCGGGTTTTCAATCGGGTTGAGTACCCGCAACCTAGCTCGAACGATTACTAGTACTAGCAATACTCTTCGCCTGCTTCTGGCGATCGCCCAAGGCACCGCCCTTCCTCACCCCGCGACCGCCTGTGTATGATACCTAGATGTGCGCTTTCGCTTCGCTCGCCTCACTCGCAATTTTCTCGGCTCTCCTACTCGCTCAGCCCCCGCAGCCTCCGGAGGGCGGCAAGAAAGGGCCTCCACCGGCGCCGAAGAATCTACAGGTGTTGACCGTGGAGGATCTCCACAGCGGCATCATGCGTAAATTTACGGTGGCGCTGGGAGGGAACTGCCAGACGTGTCATGTGCAGGGCGATAACGCCAGCGACGAGAATCCGCACAAGGTGATCGCGCGGCACATGATCACCATGACCAAGGAAATCAACGCAAAATTCCCCGACGGTAAGGAACATGTTACGTGCTACACCTGCCATCGCGGAATTCACGAACCGGCGATGGCTCCTCCCCCCGTCGAGAAGCCGGCGCAATAACTTTGTGCCGTTTGATGGATTGCGGGTGCTGTCGCTTGAAAGCCGCCGCTCTACCGAAATCGAGCGTCTGATCCGCGGCCAGGGCGGAGAACCGTTCGTCGCGCCTTCGATGCGCGAAGTGCCCCTGGCGGATAATCCCGAAGCATTCCAATTCGCCGAAAGACTGTTTCGCGGCGAGTTCGAAATGATGATTCTGCTCACCGGAGTGGGAACGCGGCTGCTCGATAATGTTCTGAGCACGCGTTTTCCGGCGGAGAACTTCAAGAGCGCTTTGCGGGGCCTCACCGTGGTGGTGCGCGGGTCGAAGCCGATGGCGGTGCTCCGCGAATGGAATATTCCAGCGCAGGTTACTGTTCCCGAGCCGAACACCTGGCGCGAAATTCTGGCCGCGATCGAAGGACGCCCGGAGCGAAAAATCGTGGTGCAGGAGTACGGGCGTCCGGCCACGGAATTAATTGACGCTCTGCGCGCCAAAGGGGCGGAGGTCACTACGGTCCCGGTGTACCAATGGGATTTGCCGCTGGACTGCGGTCCTTTGCGGGAGGCCGTGCGGCGTCTGGCTGGCGGCGAATTCGACGTGGCGATGTTCACCACCTCGATTCAGGTGCCGCATCTGATGCGGATCGCGGCGGAAGGGGGCCTCGAAGACGACGTCCGGCGCGCGATGAGGAAGCTGGTGGTCGCGTCGGTGGGGCCGACGACCAGCGAGACGTTGCGCGAGTTCGGATTCGAGCCGGACCTGGAGCCGTCGCATCCCAAGATGGGTTTTCTGGTGAACGAAACCGCCGCCAGGGCTTCGAAGATCCTACAATCGAAGCAATGAAGGAAAAAGGGGATGGGTTCACGGCATCGGCTCTGCGCTATACGGCGATCGCCACCATGCTCCCGGCGACCACCTTTGCCGGCTATCTGATCGGCCACTGGCTCGATAAGTGGCTGGGCACCGGATATCTGACCATGGTGCTCCTCATCCTGGGCATCGTCAGCGGATTCGTGCAATTGATCCGGGAGCTGACGCGCAACACGGGCTCAAAATAGTGGTCGGCATTTCGGAGCAAAGGGTCCTGCGGATGACCTTGGTTCTGGGCGTCGTCGGGACCGTTGTTGTGCTGGCGAGGCACGGAATCCGCGATGCCGTTGGGTTCCTGGTGGGCGCGGGGCTGTCGTATTTGAGTTTTCAGTCCTGGGTGCGATTGGCGGAGACGGTGGGTGAGGCGGGGAAGCGCCCGGCGACTGGATCGGCGCTGTTTTTGGCGCTGCGCTATGTGCTGATCGGCTTAGCGATCTATGCTATTATCGAAGGTTTGGGAAGCACTTCGGGGGCTCTGATCGTGGGATTGCTGGTCTCCTTCGCTGCCTTGGCCCTTGAGCTCCTGTGGGGAGCAATGGGCTCCAAATAGACGCAAAACTCATATGGAAGCAGAACACGAGCTTGCGCTAACGGCGCTGTTCAACAATTATCTGGCCGCACCGGCGAACGCCGTTTTGGGAGCGCTCGGGATCACGGCCGAGAATCCGGCGCGTCCGTGGCAGAACTGGCTGGTGATGGAAATCCTGGTCGTGGTGCTGTTAATGGCGGTCGTGGCCGTGGTGCGCGGACGGCTTTCGGTAGACAAGCCGGGCAAGCTGCAGCAGGTTTTCGAGTTGATTTACGAATTTATCATCAGCACGATCAACGAAGTGGGCGTGAATCACGGCGAGCGGTTCGTCTATTATATCGGGACGATTTTCATTTTCATTTTGTCGATGAACCTGATCGGCATCATTCCCGGCCTGCAGGCGCCGACCAACTATATTCCTGTTACGGTGGGGCTCGCGGTGGTCACGTTCGTTTACTACAACGTGATGGGTTTTAGGGAACTGGGCATCGGATACGTGAAGCAGTTCATGGGTCCAGTGGCGTGGCTGGCGTGGTTCATGATTCCCATTGAACTGATCAGCCACTTTGTGCGTCCCCTTTCGCTCAGCGTTCGTCTGTATGGAAACATGTTCGCGGGGGAGCAGGTGACGGGCGTTTTCCTGAGCATGACGTATTTAGTGATTCCCGTAATCTTCATGCTGCTGCACGTTTTCGTAGCCCTGGTGCAGACGTACGTGTTTACACTCCTGACGACCATTTATATCGGCGGCGCCACGTCGCATGAACATTAATACCGGCTTTGTGAACCGGCAAGTGTGAGCCACCAGCGCCCCAGCGCGGGACCGGAACCACCTCCTTGGCGGAATTTTGATCGATAAAGGAAGAAACAATGCGTACTAAACTTTTGATCTTGATGGCTCTCTTTCTGCTCATCGCGGCAGTTCCGGCGTTCGCGCAGGGAACGGCGCCGGCCAGCGGCCTGAGCGCCGGTGAAGTGAGGGCCGGCCTGATGGTAATCGGCATGGCGATCGCCTCCGGACTCTGCGGACTCGGCCAGGGTAAAGCGGTGGCGAGCGCGGCCGAAGCGGTGGCACGGAATCCAGGGGCGCGCGCGGGGATCCAGACCTTGCTGGTCCTCGGCTTGGCGTTCATCGAATCGCTGGCAATTTTCACGCTGCTGATCGTTTTCACAGTGAAGAGCTAAGAAGTTCTGCGAGCGGGTCGTGAAACCGGCCCGCTCGCGATCCCCATGTTAAAGCTGCACGGCATTTTCCCCCCGATCGCTACTCCTTTCGATCACAACGGCGACCTCTATAAGATCAAAGTCCAGCACAACCTCGAGAAGTGGAATCGCACAGGCCTCGCCGGATACGTGGTTTGCGGATCGACCGGCGAGAGCGTGTATCTCACGACGGAGGAAAAGATCCGCTTGTGGGAATGGGTGGCCGAATACGCCGCTCCGGAAAAATTACTGCTGGCGGGAACCGGCGCTGAAGGCGTTCGGGAGACGATCGAGCTCACCAATCGGGCGGCAGACATCGGATATAAAGCGGCGATGGTTCGCACGCCTTTCTATTATAAAAATCTGATCAATCGGGCGGACGCACAGATGCTGTATTTCCGCGCCGTCGCCGACGCGGCGAGAATTCCTTTGATGATTTACAACTGGCCGCAGGCGACCGGCGTCGACATCATGACCGACGCAGTGGCCGCGCTGTCGCATCATCCGAACATCATTGCGATTAAGGAGAGCTCGGGCAATCTGGAGAAGGTGATGCAGATGATTCGCGAGGTCAAGCCGGGCTTTCAGGTCCTGGTCGGTTCCGCGCCGACGCTCGCGCTATCGCTGGCTATCGGCGCAGTGGGAGCGGTCCTGGCGTACGCGAACGCGGCTCCGTACTCGACGATTTCGATTTACGAGGCGCATCGGACGCGCGAATCGGCGGCCGCGCTCGATTGGCAGAATCGTATCGCACGGGCGGCGCAACTGGTCACGACGAAGTATGGCGTGCCGGGGCTGAAATACGCGATGGACTTGAATGGGTACTACGGAGGTATCCCGCGGCTTCCTCTGACGCCGATTGGGGCGGAGGCGAAAAAAGAAATCGAGCAGGCATTCGACGGGATTAAGGGGTAGCGCCCGCCAGGACCCGCTTCAATCGCCGACTATGATTTGTGCCGGCTCCAGCAGCATCCGCACACGTCCCTGTAACCGGATCGCACCGTTGCGAAAATCCTTCGCGCGCACGTCGAGCACTTTCGAGATCCGATCGGCGATGAAGCCGACCAGCTTCCCACCCGTCTCCACCACAATGATGAACGGCTCTCTTCCCTTCGGCCCCTGAGCGATTTCCAGCTTTGCTCTTAGATCGACGATCAGAAAATCGCGTCCGCCGACGGAGGCAAATCCAGTGACCCACCGCTGATTTTCGATCGACGTCATCTGGTGCACCGGCAGAATGCTGCGTACCACGGCGATGTTCATCGCGAAATCCTGGCGAGCCACGCGAAACGCCAGGTACTTGCCCGCCTTACACAAAGTCCCCACGGGAGGCTTATCGGCGCTAAGTCGAGCGATAATAGAGATGGCCGCCATGTTCCGCGCACTCGTGTTATTAGTTTCGGCATTGATGTGGTGGCAGCAGCCGTCAGCGCCCGTTCCGGACGATCCCGAGGTCGAGTTTGTCTGCCCCATGGACAAGGATGTGCGCTCCAAGGTTCCGGGGAAATGCCCTCTTTGCGGTATGACGCTGGTTGCGGGGATTCCCGATGCGCATGAGTTTCCGGTGCGCATTACTACCGCGCCCAAAATTTTGAAAGCCGGCGAAGAGACCCTGCTGACATTCCACGTGGAAGATCCCACCACCGGCAACACCGTGCACGACTTCGAGATTATGCATGAGAAGCTGTTTCACCAGTTCCTCATCAGCCAGGACATGCAGTTTTTCGAGCATGTCCATCCGATCATGCAGCCGGACGGCACCTTCGACCTGGACGTGAAGTTTCCTCATCCCGGACTCTACCGCGTGCTCAGCGATTTTTATCCCAAGGGCGCGACGCCGCAGTTGATCGCGAATACCCTGTTCGTGGCAGGCGCTGGGATGAAGATGACTCCGGCGAAGCTGACTCCGGATCTGGCGCCGAACAAGACGGCGAATCTGGAAGTTTCCCTCACTACCGAACCCGCGCAGCCGATCGCCGGCATGAAGACGCTGATGTTTTTCCGTCTGACGCCGAATGACGGCATCGAGCCGTATATCGGCGCGATGGGCCACATGCTTGCGGCCAGCTCCGACCTCATCGACCTGATGCACACGCATCCGTTTCTGGTGACCGATCCGGCCCCGGAGGGCGATCCAAATGGTCGCGCGGTAAAACAAATCCAGTTCAATCTGATTTTTCCGCGCGAAGGCATCTATCGCGTGTGGGTCCAGTTCCAGCGCAAAGGTGTGGTCAACACAGCCGTGTTCAATATTCCGGTTACAGTATTAAAGTGACCTCTTATAGGATCGAAAATGTCGAGGCGCTGTTGACGCCTGCGCTGGTGATTTATCCCGAAATCGTGGACCAGAACATCGCCGCGACGCTGCGGTTGCTGGGTGGTGACGCGAACCGCTGGCGGCCTCATCTGAAAACTGCCAAGCTCGGGTTCATCATGCGGAGGCTTGTGTCCAAGGGCGTGGTCAACGCAAAGTGCTCGACCACGGTCGAGCTCGCCGCCGCGTGTGAGTCCGGCATGAAGGATGTTTTGCTCGCTTATGCCGTAGTGGGCGCGAATGCTCGCCGGGTGAGGGAGATCGCCAAAAAATACCCGCAGGTCCGCATTTCCGTGCTGGTCGAAAATGTCGAACAGATCGCGGCGTGGGCCGGAAGCCGGATCGGAATTTTCGTCGATGTGAATCCGGGCATGGATCGCACGGGAATTTCGCAGGACGGGATCGGCGCGATTATCAACGTGGTCCGCGCCGCCGGCTCGCAATTTCGCGGCCTTCATTATTACGACGGCCACATGTCCGCGGCGTCGCTCGAGGAAAGAGAGAAGCTCGCGCACAAAGGGTACGACCGGCTGATGGAAATCGTCGCCGCTATTGACGTTCCTATCGAAGAAGTCATTACCAGCGGCACCCCGGCGTTCCCCTGTGCCGCAACCTACGCGCCGTTCAAAGAAGGAAAGTTCGTGCATCGCGCGTCGCCGGGAACCGTCGTATATAGCGACGCGACCAGCGTCAAGCAATTGCCGGCGGAGTGGGGATATCAGCCCGCGGCATTGGTCGTCTCGACGGTAGTGAGCCATCCGAAACCGAACGTGGTCACTTGCGATGCCGGACATAAAAGTGTTTCCGCCGATGCAGGCGTGCCGACGTGCTCGGTCGCCGGACGAGTCGACATGATTCCTCTGAAGCCGAGCGAGGAGCATCTTCCCATCGAGATTGCCGGCGGTACCGTGCCCGGGATCGGCGAATTACTCTATCTGATCCCGCGGCACGTATGCCCAACAGTCAATAATTTCGACGACGCCGTGATCGTTGAGAACGGCCGCGCGGTCGGAGTGGAACACGTGACGGCGCGAGGCCACGAAGTTCCGCTGGTGCCGCGCGGCGCTACTACCATAGGAAGCGCATAGCGCTGCCCCACATTGCCGTGTTAACTTGGTCGAACGGTTTATGCGACTGCTGGTCACCCTTTTCCTGACTCTTCCGATCCTTCTGCCGGCCCAGCGCGGCCGTGGTCGCGGCGCAACCACGGAAGCGAAGCCCGTGGTGGAGGAAGGGATTCCGGTCACGGATCCGCTGGTGATCGCCAAATGCAGCGGCTGCCACAAGAAGGACGAAAAAGGCAATCTCACGCGAATTTCCTGGGAGCGCACCACGCCCGAAGGCTGGCAGGAGGCCATTAAACGCATGGTCCGCCTGAACGGTCTGGAGCTGACGCCCGCGGAGGCGCGCGCCATCGTCAAGAGTTTGAGCACCGATCACGGCCTGGCTCCCGAAGAGGCCAAGCCGGTGATGTACTTCGTGGAGCATCGGATACAGGACGAAGAATTTCCGAACGAAGTTGTTCGCGAAACGTGTGCCGCATGCCATCCCATCGCCCGCGCGCGTTCCTGGCATCGATCGAAAGAGGAGTGGGACCTGCTGGCGAATATGCACCGCGGCTACTTTATTGTCTCGGAGCAATCGTTCCGGGGACGAGGCGGAGCAGGAGGCGGCCGCGGAGCTGTGCCAGTGCCGGGCGCGGCGCCGGTCGATCCGCGCCCTCCATCCGATCAGGCAGTTGAGTACCTCGCGAAAGAATATCCACTGGACACGCCGGCATGGGCGGCATGGCGAGCCCGCATGCGCGCGCCGAAGATTTCCGGACGCTGGTTGATCAACGGCGAGCAGGCGGGACGCGGCAAGGTGGTGGGCGAGATGGTGATCGAACCCGGCGCAACCGAAGACGAGTTCACCACCAACGTGAAGTTGACTTACCTGAAGGACGGCAGCACCGTGACGCGTTCCGGAAAATCCGTGGTGTATACAGGCTATTCCTGGCGAGGCCGGTCGACCGCGAAGAATCCCAGCGATCCCTCGCCGCAAGGCGCCGGCGGTGTGCCCGGCGAATTGCGGGAAACCATGTGGATCGCGCCCGACCAGAATTCCATGGAAGGGCGCTGGTTCTGGGGCGCCTATGAGGAGTTCGGCTACGACGTGACGCTCCATCGCGCAAACGACGGCGTCACCGTGACCGGCACGGACCTGACCATGATCAAGACCGGCTCCGCCGCGCAGAAAGTCAAAATTTTCGGCGATAATTTTCCGAAACTGACGGTTGCCGACATCGATTTCGGAACGGGAGTTACCGTAAAGCGCATCGTCGAGCAGACCGCGCAGCAGGCGACGGTGGAAGTGGATGTGGATACGAAGGCTATCGTCGGCAAACGCGATGTCGGCGTCCGCCGCGTCATTGCGCCGAATGCGATTGCCGTCTACGACAAGATCGACTACATCAAAATCTCTCCCGATACCGCGCTGGCGCGGCTCGGCGGCGTGAAGTTCCCGAAAGGGTATCAGCAGTTCGAAGCCATCGCGTACAATCGCGGACCGGACGGCAAATTGAACACGCCGGACGATGTTGAGCTGGGCCGCGTCGACGCCGAATGGTCGCTCGAGGAATTTTACGCTGTTTACGGCGACGACGATAAAGAATTCGTCGGCAAAATGAGCTCCAGCGGATTTTTCACGCCGGCCGACGAAGGTCCCAATCCGAAGCGTAAATTCAGCCGCAACAACTACGGCGATGTGTGGGCGGTCGCGACGTATAAAGGCGCGCAGGATAAGGACGGCAAGCCTCTCACCGCGCGGTCTTACCTGGTGGTGGCGATTCCTCTGTATGTAAGATGGGATGAGTCGGAGGGTCCGAAGTGATTTTTCAGCTGGGCGAATTTCACGAGTTTTCCGGAGGTGGGCGGCGATTTCTGTATACCGTTCCCGGTGCTGGAATTTTCGAGCTCGACGACGTGTCAGCCGCGGTTCTCGCCCGTCTGCAGCAAGGGGAAGCCTCGCAACAGGAGCTGTTAAAAATCGCCGACCTGGAGACCATCGGCGAGTTATATCAGTCCCGCATCATCGCTACGACGCAAGCTTTCGTCGATCAGCCTCAGCCGCTGCCCGACAATTTTCCATTGCAGACCATGGTGATGAATCTCACCAATCAATGCAATCTGTCCTGCCAGTATTGCTACGAATTCGGCGAAGATAAAGTCGCCACGCCCGAAGGCAAACCGAAGTTCATGGACTTTGAAACCGCGTCGGCGTCGGTCGATTATTTGTTCACGCAGTCCGCCGGCCGCCACGGTGTTCACATCACGTTCTTCGGCGGTGAGACGCTGAT
>Ga0182024_10010462_pt1 | contig 18892 bp, 13 predicted proteins | sample P32metaG_FD_120480 | JGI IMG/M metagenome (GOLD analysis project Ga0182024, IMG submission 120480) | Permafrost microbial communities from Stordalen Mire, Sweden - P3-2 metaG (Illumina Assembly) | ecosystem: Environmental > Terrestrial > Soil > Wetlands > Permafrost | place: Sweden: Stordalen... | reverse complement strand
GCGATTATAATCACGGTGACGCCGATTACCGTCACGATGACTGAGATTACCAACACAGCGACGCCGATTATCAACACAGCGCCCCCGGTTTCCTGATTTGAGACAGGCCGGGGACAGAAAATGGGACGCTAAAATGTGTAGCATTGTGTGTTCGGCCTATGGCCGAATGGCATCGAGTCACGGGCTCGACACTGCGCCGAACGGATGCGGCCTCAGCATGCCTCGGTCCGGACAGACGCGACTGCTTGGCTTCCAACGCAGGAAAAAACGCGCACCGCGCATCACTGTTGCCTTGAAAATTTTCGCCGTGCATTTTCAGCTTGTTCGAGCCTTCATTGCGTTTGCCTCCGCTCACCGGGCGTTTATTGCCGCCGTATTGACAAAGAATCCCCGTTGCGCCAGAAACTTTCGACCAGTGTTCAGCGGTGAATGGAAGCCATAAACACTGCCGAATCGGAATCGGTGGTCAGACTAGTTTGCCAACGTGTCATATTTCCACTGAAGTTTTCAGAATGAGACGAAATCGACTGGCAGCTTTATGGATTTCAACGTCGAGGCCGCAGTCACATTTAATTTATTTATGAAATCGGTTGAAGCAATAAATCAACCGTGTAACCTTGCCGCGTGTTCCAAAGGATCACCACGGTGTGCGACACCGCCAGAAAAGTTGGCGTCTCACACGTCACGGTTTCGCCAGCCTTGCGAAGCCATCCGCAAATTTCCGCTGAACGAAAAATGAAACACATTCTAACCTCCCTGTTCGCCGGCGCGGCGGTTCTGTTCGCGGCGCAAAATGAAATCCAGGCGGCGACCGTCACCGTCTTCGCCGCCGCGAGCCTGACGGATTCGCTCAAACAAATCGCCGCCGATTATGAGAAAAGCTCCGGCGACAAAATTGTTTTCAACTTCGCCGCCTCCGGCACGCTGGCGCGGCAGATCGAGGCGGGCGCGCCGGCGGACATCTTCTTCGCCGCCGACGAGGCCAGGGCCGACGCACTGGAGAAAAAAGGCCTGCTCGTCAACGACACGCGGCAAAGCCTGCTGGGGAACACGCTGGTCATCGTCACCACGCCGGACACCGACGCGATTCATTCGCCGGCGGAACTGACCAACGCCGCCATCCAGCATCTTGCGCTCGGCGACGAGAAAGTTGTTCCCGCCGGAACCTACGCGAAAGCCTATCTCGAAAAAATTGGCGTGTGGCCGGCGGTGGAAAGCAAGGTCGTCCCGTGCGAAAGCGTCCGCGCCGTGCTCGCCGCCGTGGAATCCGGCAACGTGGACGCCGGCATCGTCTATAAAACCGACGCGGCCATTTCCAAAAAAGTGAAGGTCGCGTTTGAAGTGCCGGCGGCAGACGGGCCGAAGATTTCTTATCCGCTGGCTTTGATAAAAGATTCACCGCAGCCGGAAGCCGCAAAAAAATTCATCGCCTATCTGGATTCGGAGCCGGCGTCGGCAGTCTTCAAACAATCTGGCTTCATCGTGCTGTCGTCACGCCCGGCCAAATGAGCGGCGCGGATTGGCAACTGGTCGGGTTCTCGTTGCGGATGGCGCTCACCAGCCTGCTGCTGGTGTTGCCGCCCGGTCTCGCGCTGGCCTGGTGGCTGGCGCGCAAAGACTGGCGCGGCAAGGCGCTGGTGGAAACGCTCGTCACGCTGCCGCTGGTGCTGCCGCCAGTGGTCACCGGCCTGGTGCTGCTCCAGCTCTTTGGCCAGCGCGGACCGGTCGGAAGCTGGCTGCACCAGACTTTTGGCATGGACGTGGTGTTCACCTGGTGGGCCGTGGCGCTGGCGCTGGCGGCAATGTCGCTGCCGTTGTTCGTGCGCGCGGCCCGGACGGCGTTTGAAGAAGTGGACGTAAAATTTGAGCAGCTGGCACGCACCCTCGGCGCCGGAGAGTGGCGCGTTTTTTTCACCATCACGCTGCCGCTGGCCATGCGCGGCGTGCTCGCGGGAACGCTGCTGGCGTTCGCGCGCGCGCTCGGCGAATTCGGCGCGACCATCATGGTCGCGGGCAACATTCCCGGCCGGACAACCACGCTGCCGGTGGCAATTTACGCGGCGGTGCAAAACGGCGAAGACGCGCATGCCTGGACACTGGCGGGTGTGTCGGCGGTCATCGCGTTCGCCGCGGTGTTCGTCAGCGAAAAACTTCAGCGTCGGCCCAGATGAAAGACGCCATTCTCACCGCGAATTTTCGCAGGCAATTTCCGGGCGGCCCGGAAATCATCGCAGAAGACCTGCGCATCGGCGGCGGCATCACGGTGCTATTCGGCGCGTCGGGTTCCGGCAAGACCACCATCCTGCGCTGTCTCGCCGGACTGGAGCGGCCGGAAAAAGGTTCGATTCATTTCGGCGCAGAAAACTGGCTCGACGCTGAAATGAATTCTTTTCTGTCGCCCAGAAAACGCGGGGTCGGTTTTGTGCCGCAAGATTATGCTTTGTTTCCGCACCTCACGGTGGCTGGCAACGTTGGCTACGGGTTGAAAGAACTGCCGGCCACCGGACGCGCGGCACGGGTGGCCGAAACTTTGCGCTGGCTCGGCCTCGACGGGCTGGAACACCGGCTGCCGCGCGAGCTGTCCGGCGGCCAGCAGCAACGCGTGGCGCTGGCACGCGCCGTGGCGCGGCGGCCGAAACTTTTGCTGCTCGACGAACCGTTCGCCGCGCTGGACACGCCGGCGCGCCTGCGGCTGCGCGGCGAATTGCGGCAGTTGCTCCGCCAGCTCGGCATCCCGACGATCCTGGTCACGCACGACCGGTTTGAGGCGCTCGCACTCGGCGACGATGTGGCGGTGCTGCACGCTGGGCGCAATGTCCAGCAAGGTGCCGTGCCGGAAGTTTTCAGCCGGCCGGTGAACCTGGCGGTGGCGGAAATCACCGCCGTCGAAACCATCCAATCGGGACAAATTCTTGAAACTCGTGACGGTCTGGCGACCGTGGCCCTGGGCGACGCACGGCTGATCGCGCTGGCGGGAGATTTGCCTCCGGCAGCGCGCGAGGTCTATGTTTGCATCCGGGCGGAGGACGTGATTTTGATGCGGGCGCACCCGGTTCAATCCAGTCCCCGCAACCGGCTGGCGGCCACCGTGCTGTCGCTGGTGCGCGAAGGCTCGCTCGTGCGCGTGAATCTGGACTGCGGATTTCCCCTGACGGCATTGTTGACGCAACCGGCCTGTGAAGAACTGGCCTTGCAGGCGGGCGCGCAGTTGGTCGCCCTAGTCAAAGCGCCACAAATTCATCTCATCCCTTTCACACGCTAAAATACCGGGCCATTTCCTCGCCAGTTTTATTCCGTTGCATCATGGTTTCGCGGTTGCTCGTCACCATGATTTCAACCGTCGCCAGTTGCTTTTCAGCTTCCTTTCGATCGGACGTTCCGGTAGAAGGATTGAATGCTTTTTTGCCAGCGTGCCAGCCGAGAAACCGGCGCTTCGATTTCGGATGCCGGTGGAGCCCTGCCCTGCCCCGAACCTAGAGGTGACAGTCGGTGACGGCCAATCAACGGTTTTCACCCTGCTTCAACAGGGCGAAAACCCGATGTTTCTGCACATTCTTGACCCCGTAATTAAACTCCGCGCCCGATGTTGAATTTGTCCACGCTCAACCCGCAGCAGCGCCAGGCCGTCGAAACCATTCGCGGCCCGGTGCTGATCCTCGCCGGCGCAGGCACGGGCAAGACGCGCGTGATCACGTTCCGCATTGCGCACATGGTCGAGCGCGGCATCGCGCCCGGCAACATCCTCGGCGTGACGTTCACCAACAAGGCCGCGCGCGAAATGCAGGAGCGCGTCCGCAAGCTGCTGCCCAAACCTCGGACGCCAGACGCCAAAGCCGACAAGAGCAACCGCCCAACGATTTGCACGTTCCATTCCTTGTGCGTCAGGATTCTCCGGCAGCACATTGACAAGCTCGGCTACAAAAAGAATTTCGTCATCTACGACGAATCGGAGCAGCTCGCGGCGGTGAAGAAAATTCTTTCTTCGATTTCCGCGAAGGGCGAGAAGACGGATCCGGGCGCGGTGCTGGCGATGTTGAGCAAATTCAAGAACGGCGGCGAGAACGCCAAAGTCTTCGGCGATCCGAGCATCCACGCGCTGGCGCAGCACATTGCCAAGCGCTATGAATACGCGCTGCACGCCTGCAACGCCGTGGATTTTGATGATTTGATTCTGCTCACGCTGCGTCTGTTCCGCGAGCATCCCGATGCGCTCGCAGCCTGCCGCGTCAAATACAAATACGTCATGGTGGACGAGTATCAGGACACGAACGCCGCGCAGTTCGAGCTGGTGCATTCGCTGACGCAGGAGCACAAGAATCTTTGCGTGGTCGGCGATGATGACCAGAGCATTTACGGCTGGCGCGGTGCGGAAGTCGCCAACCTGCTGAACATGGAAAAGCATTTTCCCGAGATCAAAGTCGTCAAGCTGGAGCAGAATTACCGCAGCACCACGACCATCCTCAACGCCGCCAACGCCATCATCAAAAACAACGTCCGTCGGCGCGGCAAATCGCTCTGGTCGCAGAAGGGCGCGGGCGCGAAAATTTTGCTGAACACCTACGGCAATGACGAGGACGAGGCACGCGAGGTCGTGGCGCAGATCGAGTTCAAGCGGCTCGCCTACCGCGTGCCGTGGCAGGACTGCGCGATTTTGTTCCGCACCAACCAGCAGTCGCGGCCGATTGAAACGGAATTGCGCAAGGCCAGCGTGCGTTATCATCTCATCGGGGGGCAGAGCTTTTTCGACCGGCGCGAGATCAAGGATTTTCTCGCCTACCTCAAGACGTTTCTCAATCCGCACGACGACATCAGCCTGCTGCGCATCGCCAATACGCCCGCCCGCGGCCTGAGCGACGTCACCATGGAACGCCTGCTCGGCGCGAGCCACGACCGCAAATGTTCCGTCTTCACCGCGATGAAAAATCCGCTGGTCACAACGGAACTGCAGACGAACACGCGCAAGAGCATCGAGGCGTTTGTGGAATTTGTGGAGCGCGTGCAAGGCCAGTTGCAGACGACCGCGAACGAGTTCCGGCTGCAAACCTGGGCGGAGGATTTCCTGAACGAGGCCGGCTACTTTGCCGAACTGCGCCGGCTGGAAAAGACCCCCGAAGCCGCCGAGGCGCGCGTCCGCAATTTGAAGGAACTGATGGCCACGATGGACGGCGCGGGCAACGCCCCGACCGAGCGGCTGGACAATTTTCTGGAGAACATCACGCTCGACAGCGACCGCGAGGAGGAAAAGGAAAACACCAGCGACGCCGTCACGCTCATCACCATGCACTCATGCAAGGGGCTGGAGTTCCCGCACGTTTTTGTCGTCGGGCTGGAGGACGGGCTGCTGCCGCACTCGCGCTCGAAAGTCGAGGGCACATTAGACGAGGAGCGGCGGCTGTTTTACGTGGCGGTCACGCGCGCGATGCAGACGCTGACCATCAGCCATTGCGGCGGGCGCAAGAAATACGGCCAGTTGCTGCCGTGCCAGCCCTCGCCGTTTTTGAAGGAACTGCCGGAGGAACTCGTCGAGACCTCCGACTCAAAATCCAAGACGCCGGTCGCCCAGGATTCCGGGAAAAATCTCTTCGCCGCCATGCGCTCGGCGGTTTCGTGATCCGCCGCCGCCGTGCCCGGAATTGACGCCGCCGCCTTTCCCACGCAAACTGCGCACCATGCCGCTTTCGAGAAACAATAAAATGAAATCCATGCTGCCTCCCGGCGGTCTGGTCGTCGGCATCATTTATTTGATGTGCGCCGCCGGAGCGTTTGCCGGCGCGGGTCCGGCCGCGCAGGATTATCCCTTCCAGCCGGTGCCGTTCACGGCGGTTCATTTGAACGACGCCTTCTGGGCGCCGCGCCTCGAAACCAACCGCCTGACGACGATTCCTTACGCCTTCGGAAAGTGCGAGGAATCCGGCCGGATGAATAATTTTGAACGCGCGGCGGCGGTGCTGCGCGGCGAAAACATTTCCGACCGCACGCCGCCGGGCTACCCGTTTGACGACACTGATCCCTACAAAGTGCTGGAAGGCGCCTCCTTTGCGCTGGCCATGCAGCCGGATCCGAAACTCGACGCGTATCTGGACAAGCTCATCGCGCTCATCGCCTCGGCGCAGGAACCGGACGGCTATCTTTATACGACCCGGACGATTGATCCGCAGCATCCGCACAAGTGGTCAGGCACCCAACGCTGGGTTCAGGAACAGGAATTGAGCCATGAACTTTACGATGCCGGACATCTGTTCGAGGCCGCCGTCGCGCATTACCAAACCACGGGCAAAACGAACCTGCTCAATGTCGCGATCAAGGAGGCCAATCTGCTCTGCACCACCTTCGGCCCGGCCACGAACCAGCTGCATCTCTGGCCCGGCCACGAAATTGTCGAAATGGGGCTGGCCAAACTTTACCGCGTCACCGGCGACGCGCGTTACCTCGGCCTCGCCAAATACTTCATTGACGTGCGCGGCAGCCATCCCGGCGGCGATGACTATCATCAGTCGCGCATTCCGCCGGTGGAGCAGACCGAAGCCATCGGCCACGCGGTCCGCGCCGGATATCTTTACAGCGGCATGGCGGATGTCGCCGCCCTGACCGGCGACACCAATTACGTCCACGCGATTGACACCATCTGGGAGAACTGCGTCGGCAAAAAACTTTACCTCACCGGCGGCATCGGCGCGCGCGCTGACGGCGAGGCGTTCGGGAAAAATTATGAACTGCCCAATCTCACCGCCTACAACGAAACCTGCGCCGCCGTGGCAAATGATTTTTGGAACGAACGGCTCTACCTGCTGCACGGCGACGCCAAATATGTGGACGTGCTGGAACGCACGCTCTACAACGGCCTGCTCTCCGGCGTCTCGCTCGACGGCACGAAATTCTTCTATCCCAACCCGCTCGAATCCGACGGCGATTACGAACGCAGCCCGTGGTTCGGCTGCGCCTGCTGCCCCGGCAACATCACGCGTTTCCTGCCGTCGCTGCCGGGCTATTTTTACGCGCGACAAAACGACGGCATTTTCGTGAACCTGTTTGCCGGCGGAACCGCCGACATCAAACTGGATGACGGGCGCACCATCAGGCTGACGCAGGAAACCCGTTATCCGTGGGATGGCGCGGTAAAAATCACCGTGGCCCCGGATCACAAATCCAAGTTCACCCTTGCCGTCCGCATCCCCGGCTGGGCGCGAAATGAAGCCGTGCCGGGCGGCCTCTATCAATTTCTGAAGGGCGCGGCCCATGAACCCGTCACGCTCAAGGTCAACGGCAAAGCGGTTCCGATCAAGCTGGACCATGGCTATGTCCGCCTCAACCGCACCTGGCAGGCGGGCGACGAACTTGAATTGAATCTGCCGATGCCCGTTCAATGCGTGATGGCCAGCGAAAAAGTGCGGGCGGACCGCGGCCGCATCGCGTTGCAGCGCGGGCCGATTGTTTACTGCGCCGAGTGGCCGGACAATCCAAACGGCAAGGTTCGGAACCTGAGGCTGCCGCACGATCAGGCCTTCACCGCCACCTTCGAGCCGTCGCTGTTGAACGGCGTTGAAACCATCAGCGGCAAAGCCGTCACGGTTTCCACGGCCGCCGGCGGGGCGATGGTGAAAACGGAACAACCGTTCAAAGCCATTCCGTATTTTGCCTGGGCCAATCGCGGCAAAGGCGAAATGGCCGTGTGGTTTGCCGCTGCGGATGCACCAGCCCCATGATTCGGGCATAAAATCCAAGCCGGCCATCGCGCCGGACTCCGGCAAAAATCTTTTCGCCGCCAAAACCAGTCGCAGCGCGACCGGTTCCACCAGCGCAAGTCACCGCCGGCCGTCATACCACATGAACGCGGCCTCGCGGCTGCCCATCGCGCGGCGCGTGTCAAAAATGGCGCGAAACAAAAAACCCAGGTGATTCCACGGCGAATAAAGCCGCATCTTGCGCGCGGAAGTCAGGAGCGGATGCCGGTGCAGGATGACAACATTTTTGCCGGTCGCCTTTCCCAGTTTTTTCAACCGCTGGCTCAACTCCAGTTCTTCGGCGCAAAACAATTCATGACTGAAGCCGCCCAGCTGGCGGAAAACATCCGCCTCGCAGAAAATAAAGGCGCCGGCGAGGTAACGCTTCCAGCGGCTGGTCAAATTCCACAGGCCCGTGATGATGCCGGCGACGAAATACTTTTCGTCCATTCGGACGGTCGAACCGCCGGCGATATATTTGCCGGATTGGATGGCAGCCACAACCTCGGCAAAAAGTTCCGCGCTGGGATGCGAATCAGCATCCACGAAAACCAGCCAGTCGCCGGTGGCGATGGACGCGCCGGCATTGCGGGCGCGGGCGATCTGGTTGATGGGTTCAAAGACGACGCCGGCCCCGGCAGCGCGGGCAATCTCGTCGGTGCGGTCTGTGGAATTGTTGTCGCACACGACGAGTTCATAGTCCCAGCCGCGCGCGGTGAAGGCGGCGGCGGCGGCCTTGATTTCCGTGAGCGAGGCGCCCAGAAGTTTTTCCTCGTTGAAGGCGGGGACGATGACGGAGATTTTCACGCGAGGGCAAGATAGCCGTTGCGACGGGGTTTTCAAGCTGTGCCCCCAAAAGAGGTCGCGCGAAGGCCGCGAAGCGGGTGAAAGCGTAAACCGCTTCCCTTCGTCACCTTCGCGGTCTTCGCACGAAACCCATTTGCTTCGGGTTGACCGAATCCCGCAATTTTCGTCGTGCATTTTTTTGGGGATGATTTTTAATGGCGGCATGAGCATTTGGATTTTGGCAATCATTGTGATGGTCTCAACGGCGCTGGCCGGCTGGCGGCTGGGCGCGATCCGCGCGGCGATCTCCTTTGTCGGCATTTTGTTCGCGGCGCTGCTGGCGGTGCCGGTTGGCAAGCTGGTGCATCCCCTGCTGTCGCACCTCGGCGCGAGCAATCCCATTTATGCGTGGGCGCTGGCGCCGGTGGTGGGTTTCATCCTGGTCTCCATCGTGTTCAAGGTGATCGGCCAGCCGGTGCACAGCAAGGTGGAGCATTTTTACAAATACAAGGCGGGCGACCTGCGGCTGGCCTTGTGGGTGCGGATCAATTCCCGCTTGGGCATCTGCGTCGGCCTCCTGAACGGCGCGCTTTATTTCGTGCTGATCAGCTTTCTGATTTTCAACCTGACTTACTGGACGACGCAGGTGGCGGTGGCCCCGAACCAGCCGCTGGTCATCCGGGTGGCGAACCAGTTGGGCAACGATTTGCAGGCGACGCATCTCTCGCGGGCGGCCAGCGCGGTCGGGACGCTGCCGCCGGATTTTTATCAACTGGCCGACCTCTCGGGTTTCCTCATGCAAAATCCGCAGGTCGGTCCGCGGCTGGCGGATTATCCGGCGCTGACCTCGCTGTGGGAGCGCGATGATTTTCAGGGCCTGGTGCAGGACAGCACGCTGACGAATGCGCTGGCTTCCGGCACGACGCTGGGCGAGCTGCTGAATGATCCGGCCGTGCGCGCGTTTCTGGAAAACAAGGAGCAGACGCAACTGGTGACGGGCATCCTACAGACAAACCTGGACGACCTGACCGACTATTTGAAGACGGGCAAGTCGGCCAAATATGACGGCGATAAAATCATCGGCCATTGGGAATTTAATCCGGCGGTGACGATTGCCTGGCTGCGCCAGAGCCGTCCAAAAATTCCCGCCAGCGAAATGCGCAGCGTCCGGGCCTGGATGACCCAGGCTTACGCCCAGACCAGTGTCCTGGCGACCGGCGACAACCAGCTTTTCATCAAAAGCCTGCCTAAGCTCAAAATCACCGCCGGCCAGGCGCCCACGACCGAACTCAATGACTGGAAGGGCGACTGGACCGCCGATGGCACGAACTACGACCTGCATGTCAGCTTCAACGGCGAGGACAAGTTTTTGACCGGCGTGGCGGAAGATTACCGCCTGTCGGTCAAGGACGGGAAAAACCTGATGGTTTTCGACCGGGCGGACTGATTTTTGGACGGTGCTTTCGATTTTGGGACACTTTTCCCGTTCAATTGCCGGTGTTGTCAGCCGGATTCGGCTCGGCCTGATTCCTGCTATTTTCCGGGCATGGGAATCGCACAAACCACTTCCGCCGTGATGGTGTTTCTGACCGGACTTTTGCCGGCCAGCTGCCATAAAGTATCGTCGCAATCAAAGCCGGCGCCGCCAGCCTTGACGGCCAACGGGACAAACAGCCTGGCGTATTCGTCCAACCGCAATCTCGGAGAAGTTTCGCTCACCAACCACGACGAAACCTGCCTGCTGTTGACCAGCGGCGAAAGCTGCACGCTGACGCCGAAGCTGCTCGACAAGCACAATGTGCAGATCACCCTCGCCATTGAATCGAAGAATGATTACGGCGAAACCCATGATTTTGCCGTCACCCAGGTGATCGCCGAACCCGGAAAGCCGATGGAAGTCGCCGTGGGCAATTTGAATCTCACCTTCACGCCCCACGTGAGTCAGGAATAAAAGAAAAGGAAATCCGGTTTTAAAAAACCGGATGAATTCGAGCAGGCGGCCGGTTCAATTCGAGACCACCAACCGGACAAAGCCCACCAGCAGGGAAACGATCAGGGCGGAAACCATCACGCCCCAAAGGTCAAAGCGCGCCACCCGCTTCTGGCTCACCGAATGAAAGTCGGTGATGACGTGGCAAAGGGCGCTGCGGTTTTTTTCAGAATAATGCACCATGGCGACCCTAAAGCAGCTACCTTGCCAAGTATGGAGGCGGAAATTGAACGGAAAACAACTGGAGAGCCGGAAACGACGGAATGACTTGATCCACGGCGGACGGAAAAACAAAAATCCCTGATTTTAATCAGGGATTTGTTGAAGTGGTGGCAGGAGCCGGAATTGAACCGGCGATTCAATTCCGCCCCTTTTGAAGTGATAAACACATTGATTTTATTCATCTTTGTATCTTGACAAACTTCCCTGTATGTCTTACTCTGTGCCTTACTTATGGCATACGTTTGGAAACATCCCAAGTCTCCGTTCTGGACTGGCATCTATCGTGACGACCAAAACCAGTGGCGGAAAAAATCCACCAAGAAAACCGCCAAGACTTCCGCGCTCGCGCTCGCTATCGAATGGGAACGCGCGGCAGGCATGGGACGCGACAAGATTTTGACGGAAGCAATCAGCCGTGAAGTCATCGGCGGCATACTGGAGCGCACGACCGGCGAAACGCTCCGCCAGTCCACCGTGCGCGAGTTCTGCGCCGAATGGATGCGCGGCAAGACCAACTCGCGGCAGGCAGGCACGGCGACGCGCTATGAGGCATCCGTGGCGCGGTTCAACGATCTTTTGGGTGTCAAAGCCGACCGCCCCATTGCCGCCATCACGCCGCACGATTGCCAGAAGTTTTACGACCAGCTTGCCGAAACGAAACTCGCGCCGGCCACGTTGCGCGTGGAAATGAAAACCATTGTCAGTATGTTCAACTACGCGCGGCGGCTTGGACTCATTCCGACCAATCCAGCGGCAGCGGTGCAACTGCCCGACCGTATCAAACAGGTGAAGCGGAAAGTGTTCACCGCTGCCCAAGCGCAAATGCTGATTGATGCGGCAACGCCCGAATGGAAAACCGCCATCCTGCTAGGCTACTATGCCGGACTCCGTTTATCCGATTGCGTCATGCTCACATGGCAGGCGGTGGATTTGGCCGGCGGCAAAATCGTCGTGGAAACTCACAAGACTGGTGACACGCTGGAAATCCCGTTGCACCCGACGCTGGAAAGCCACTTGACCAAACTGGCAGGCGATACCAACGGCGCAATCTGCCCCGACCTTGCCGCCGTGCCGGTGGGCGGGCGTAGCGGACTGTCCAAGCAATTTCTCGCCGTCATGCGGCGCGCGGGCATCGGCAATGACGCCGTTGACACTGGCGGGCAACGGCAGCTTTCCCGCCTGTCATTCCACGCGCTCCGGGCGTCGTTTAATTCCGGCTTGCACAACAAGGGCGTAGATCAGGAATTGCGCCGCAAACTCACCGGCCACAAATCCGACGCCATGAATGACCGTTACACGCAAACCGAAATCCAGACCATGCGCGAAGCCGTGAACAAACTGCCCGCGCTAAAGGTTTCGTAAGTCGTTTAAGGGGTTATTTTGCACATTTTGTGTCATTTAACGCTGATTTGATGCACAAATTAGCTATGCGGGGAAGTGCGCGGAAACGTGGCACGTCCAGCGGAATGTCACGAAGTTCTTTCTTCACGCGCGCGGGCGCGTAAGCCTGTCAAAACGTGTATTCACACCATCCATTGATAAATCCCGGCTTCACCACGAACGCCAACGGCGCGCTTGATGCCTTTCTTGACCACGACAATCAGGCCATAACCTTGCAGTTGCCGCATGATGCGTTGCGCCTGCACCGGGAATATCCCTAGCCGGTCGCCAAGCTGGTTGAATGACATAAAAAACGTGCATGGTGGGCGTTCTGGCTCTGGCAGAAACGCCAAGTCGCGGCAGATGCGAAAGGCGTCTCGCTCCTGTTCGTTCAACGCATCATATATGCTACGTTCGCCCTCGTTCAGGGATTCAATGTAAGTTCTGGCAACGGATTCAAGCATGGCTTTAGCCTCCTTCAAGTGTTGTTCGCGGGGATCATTAAAAAGGGCGCGGTTGCAATCGTAAAAGCAGCCGGTGAGTTCCAAGACGAATTGCGCGGCGACGGCGCGGTAAAGAAATGGCACCGCCTTCACAATGAAACCATTTCGGGCGTGTTCCTGGGCTTGATAACGCGGCTCAATAAACTCGGTGTAGAGCCTGACAAGCTGCGGATGTTTGGACGCCAATAAATCCCGCGCTTCCCGGCTGGCTTTGATGTTCGCCAGCACAGAGTCAACATTGTTATTGTTATGCAGAGATGCAGGGATGCAGCTTTGCAGGGATTCAGTAATACAGATTTCAGGATTCAGTCGAATTGTAGTGGGTGTTGGTGTGTTTATTCCGGTTTCAAAGCAACCTTCAGGAAAAAACAGCTCGTCAAACCGAACGCGGATCGGCGGGACTTCATTCAAGAACTTGTATTCTGTCGGCTCGGTTTCGCCTTGGTTGGATGTAAGCCAAAGGAAACAAATTTGACGGGGCAAGTTTTTATTGCAACGGCAGGCGGGACAAGCTTTAAGCTCGGCGCGGTTGAGATTCTTTTTATTGAAAAGCAGCAGGTGCCCCCAGCGGCGTGAACACAGGGCGTGTATCTTTGAATAATCAAAACCTTGTCGAGCTTGATCCAGACGGCTATCTCAATTTGAAACCGCAGAGTTTGGCGCAATAGACTATGAGCGAACGACCCGCTTTAACGCCACGTCTCGCCATCTGTCATTGTCATCTTTGCGGCGGCGGCATCGAATTTGACGCGCGGGATTTTCAAACAGGAGAAACGCGCGGCGTTGAATGCCCACATTGCCAGAAAAGAACAGTGATTGGGGTTGAACGACCGATACCGAAACAGTTTTCGGATTTTATCGGGCAAAACAGAGTTAAGGCACGGCTTGAATTGGCAATCGCGGCGGCAAAATCAAGGGGTGAATCACTCGGCCATATCCTGCTCATTGGTTCGCCGGGTTCGCCACGGCAATTGAAGTCGAGATTGACACAGATGCGGCTGACAGAATTGCGCGCTCGGCAGATGGCACGCCGATTGATGTTTTGAATCGTTTGCAGCACGTTCGCGATTTTGCCCATGTCAAAGGCGATGGAAAAATCACGCTGGAGATTGCGGAAGCGGCTTTGAAAATGTTGGCATCATCGGCTGAAAAGCAAGTGACCAACGAAGGCCGCGACGCAATTCCATCCGCAGTTCGCCGGGAAGTCTGGCGCAGAGACGAAGGCAAATGCAAAAAATGCGGCAGCCGGAAAAATCTGGAATACGATCACATTATCCCCGTCGCAGAAGGCGGCAGCAACACCGCGCGCAACATTGAATTGCTTTGCCAAGATTGCAACCGAGCCAAAAGCGATTTGATTCAATAGCCAACTCGGCAGCAAATGGTTTGCGCAATTTTAGATTTGTGAAAAAATTTCCGCCATGATTGTCGTTTATGCCGATGAATCTGGAACACACGGAGTCCGGGATGGTAAAGAACCAGCGCCCACAATATGTGGTTTTTTAGCAACGCCCGAAATGTGGGAAAAGTTTCGATTGGATTGGACATCGGGGCTAAAACGCCACGGAGCGCCACATTTTCATTTTAGAGAATTAAACCCCGATTTTCAGAAGAAAAATCCCGACAATCATTTTTCCACATGGGATAAATACCGCAAAGACGATTTCATACACGACATGGCAATAGTGGCAAGTAGTGGGCCGGTTCCTTTTGGCGGCAACGACTCTGTAAAAAGGGAGTATGGCGACAATCCAACCAAAGAGCAGCTCAATGAGAGATATAGAACCGCTTTCGAGGTTTTTTTTGATGATTTCGGAAACCAAATAGACCGGCATTTCCCAGACGAACGGGGCAAGGTTTCATTTTTCTTTGATGACAACCAAAGCAGTGAATGGGTTTCAATTCTCGATTGCGTGATAAAAGAAAAGCGGAAAAGTGATTCGAGAATAGGAGAATATACGCCTGTCGAGGACACTTCAGAAAGGGGTATGCCGTGCCAAGCTGCCGACTTACTTGCTTATGTGAATCGCCAGAATAACGAAACAGTATATGATCTTGACCTTTATGTTCCGCAGCGCATTTTGGACATAATTGTTTCAAGGCAGGGCTATCCAGAATGGCATCCGTTCCGTGCGCTTAAAGAAATAAGTGACGAACAATGGAAAAATTTAATCGCCGAACTGCGTGGCCGGAAAAAACAATTCGACCTCCAGCATGAATTGTCAGGCACCAAACCAAAACCGCAGTATTACCCAATTCTTTATCATCCCTATTTTCAATATCTTTACCGGCTTTGCTCTGAACACAAAAAAAGACACCCCGAACTCTGGGTTTGAAAAATTCCGGCAATTCGCAAAAGTTTGTCGCGGTGCCCAAGCCCAGCGCTTTTAACGCGTTCCGAAAAATTTTGCCGGTTCTCATCTTTTTCCGTTTTGCGCCGTTTTCCACGGTTGGAATTTTTTTTGGAAACCCGCTTTGGAAGACTCGGTTTTACGCGGGAAAAAATGTCCGTTGCCACTTGTGATTCAATGATGGGTGCCGGCCTATATGCGTTCGAGAATGCCCGCCGCCATGCGCCTGCTTTGATTGCAGCGGCTTTGATCGTGCGCGTGTCGGCTCCATTGGCGGAGTCCGCCGCCTGCCCCGCCATGCGTCACAAATGCCCGTAGCGCGACGATTTGAACGCATCGGCACAAAGACACGCCCGTTTCATCCTTTGAAATCAAAGCGAAACTGTGGATTCGTCCAGCGAAGTTCACCAAAGAAAACCCGGCTCCGTGTCTTACTCCATGTCTTACTTTCACCCCTTTCAACGCCCCTGTTTTCACAAAAGCATTGATTCTATTGAGTAGAATTGAAGTGGTGGCAGGAGCCGGAATTGAACCGGCGACACAAGGATTTTCAGTCCTCTGCTCTACCAACTGAGCTATCCTGCCACACTACAAATACTGGGCTTTGCGATGTTTTTTCAAATACCACCTGCACTGTGCTATTTTTGCATGCACTGTGCTATTTTTGCAGCGTGAAGGCCAACGAAACGCCACGCAATGCAAACCTGTCGAAATACCTAATACCTTAGAAAAGGTGTTTGACCGACAACACCAACGCATCCGCAGCATTTGGCCCCGGGAGGGCGTTTACTACGCCCCAATGGACGTGCTGGGTCAAACCAAACGAATACCACTGCCAACTGCCGATAGCATAGCCAAAGGCCTGTCCGCCCGGCAAGATTTAAAAACAAAATTGCTGCCGACGAGCACCTTCCGAAAAAGTAGCACAGCCGGCCCCAGCCGGTTGACCCACTCTGGGAACTGCCATAATAGGGTGCCAGACAACGCGGGACACCCTGCACCAGATGGACGAGGATACGGCGAGGCGGGAAGATTCGTGCCCGACACTCTGGGCGCAATACGGGCTTCGCCGGTTTTTCAACCGGACGAAGTCCGTGTTCTATTTTTTTATTCGCATTTACGGATAAACTACGGATAAACAGTGCGGTAGAACCGCGTCGAAGAGCCGGACGTGTCGGTGTAGGTGAACCTGCCCGTGCTGTCCGCCGTCACGCTGCCAAGTTCCTGCCAGGCACAGATGTAACACTTGGAACCGTTGATCTCACGTTAGAAGCCGTGAATCTGACCGGCAGCGAATGCGTTAGCGGTTGGTACTTTAACTTGTCGGACCCCTTGAATCCGAATAATTTGAAGATTTCTGAAACCACCCAAACGGGTAATAATAGTTTCTCGGCTCCGACCGTGAGTCTGGGTGCCAATTCCTACAAGGCCGATGGTAGTGGCAAATATGACTTTCTTTTCAGTTTTGCCAGTGCCAACAATGTCAACCAGCGTTTCATGGCTTCGGATTCCATCACTTTTGCGATCACCGGTATTGCCGGACTGACCGCCAGCGACTTCGATGCACTCTGTTGCGCAAGCGCAGGCATGGGCCCTTTCTATTCTGCGCTTCAGGTATGCTCCATTGGAACCAGCGGCCAAAGTGGATGGGTTAGTTCAAAAACGACAATAACTTCTTCCGTCCGCGGCAACCCTGTTCCAGACGGTTCCGTGACGATGCTACTCCTCGGATTTGGCCTGTTCCTGATTGAAGGCACTCGACGAGTGCAAGCCAGGTTCTAGATTTAAAATCTCGACTTAAGTCCAGCTAAGCATGGAATCAAATCAATGGAAAATCAGTTTCCAGTTGAGGCAACATTCTCACGACCGTGAATGATGAAAGCAGTGAGAAGGATGGAGCCTCCGGTGCCAAGGTGCTGTTAGCTGGAAGTCCTCTGGATTCCGATTTACCGTGGTTTCATTTTGCTGGTGGCATTTCATTTTGTGTTCATCGTCCTGCCGGTTTTCATCAGGGAAAAATGGCTCAACTGGTTCGCTCATATGGAAGAATTGCTTTAGCAGAAATAAAATAATCCTATGCTAACGAAACTTGGAGTGTCCAGAGCCGGAGCTGTATTAAAATGGCCATGCGGTTTCATAACAAAGGCAAATTATGCCTGAAAGCCCCCAAGTTCAAAGGACCAATTTCAAACAAGGTCGGGCGTCAAAAAAGGCGCATCGGCAACTCAAAAAACGAAAACCATCTTTCCACGAAAAGCAAATCCGGTTTCTGACTCTGATTTTTGGTGCCCTGATAATTTTGGTTGCCATTAGTTTTTTATGGTGGTTGAATGCCGCGCATTGGCCCAACCGGTGAGATGCTGGTTTGGCATGGGTCAATTGGGACTTTGGATTCGGGGATCGCAGTCCTTTCCCAAGCAGAAATGCAACAGCGCGGTTAAGGAGCAGGAAAAATAGGTTTTTCAACCATGAAGTTCAAAAGAATTGGCTTAATAGGAAGACCGGCGGTCACGATGCTGGTTTATGCCGCAGGCTATTATCTCTTGGGCAAGCTGGGTTATCAGTTCTGGTATTTAAATCTGAAGTTGTCGGCAATCTGGCCGCCGACGGGGGTTAGTTTGGCCGTTTTACTGTTGTGGGGAAGCCGGTGGTGGCCGGGAGTTTTAATCGGCTCGCTATTGCTCAATTTGGATCTTGGAATTCTGCCGGGCGCCGCCATCGGCATCGCGGCGAGCAACGCATGTGGGGTGCTCACGTCATGCTGGCTGGTGGAACGGTTTGCCCGGGGCAAGCGGGCTTTTGAGCAATCGCGGACGATTTTCCTGTTTGCGTTGCTGGTGGGGATCGGCACGAGCGCCAGCGCCACCTTGGGAATGATGAATGCGTTTTGGGGCGGCCCATCTATATGGACCGGATTTTCATCGGGCTGGATTACTTGGTGGCTGGCTGATCTGACCAGTTGTTTTTTGCTCACCCCGTTTATTGTGATTTGGGTTGTCAACCCATGTCCTCAATGGCGGTCGCGACGTTATACGGAGGGCTTGGGTTTGCTGCTGCTGCTGGTTCTGCTTAATCTGGCAATTTTCTGCGGAACAACGGCGATTGCGACAGTGGAGCAATCCGAGTGGCTGGTAATTTTGCCGCTCTTATGGGCAGCTTTCCGCTTTGGCCAGCACGGAGCCATTTCTGCGATGCTGCTGATTTTTCTCACCGCAACATGGGGTTTCCATCTGGGGCACGGACCATTTATCAGTGCCAACCGGGTTGGCTCGATTCATTTGCTCCAATTTTATGTGGGAACAATGTCCATGACCTCCCTGATCTTGGTGGCGATCATGTCTGAACTCAAACGGGCGCAGCAAGCGGCCCAGGCAAGCGAAGGACGCTTTCGTCTCATGTTTGACACCATGCTTCAGGGCGTGGTCGTTCATGATGGGGCATCCACCGAGTTGCCGACGACGGCGACGCATTGGAATCATGTATGGACCTAGGATTTCACCGCGGATGCCACGGTGCGTGGTGGCGCGTTGAAGCTGCTGACGATTTTGGATGAATACTCACGTGAATGTCATGTGCTGTGGGCGGAACGGGCACTGAAAGCGGCGCAGGTGCCGGGGTGGTGATGTCAATTTTCAATGTGTCTTTCATGAAAATCCTTTCGTTTTGTGTTTGTTTGATGGTTGCGACTTCCAACCAAGCGGGTTGTCAGTCTTCGTGATTCCATTACAAATGGGTGGACGATTTGGATGCATAAAAATAAAATGAGCGGCTCCGCTTGCGCGGAGCCGCTCATGATTGGGTCAGGGGCCGGCGGGCCTTATTCCGGCATCAGCACGGAATCAATCACCAGGATGACTCCGTTCGACTGGTAAACATCGTAGATGGAAATGTTGGCCACGCCTCCTTTCTCATCTTTTACCACGATGTTGTGGGTGCCAT
>Ga0182024_10010461_pt1 | contig 18892 bp, 13 predicted proteins | sample P32metaG_FD_120480 | JGI IMG/M metagenome (GOLD analysis project Ga0182024, IMG submission 120480) | Permafrost microbial communities from Stordalen Mire, Sweden - P3-2 metaG (Illumina Assembly) | ecosystem: Environmental > Terrestrial > Soil > Wetlands > Permafrost | place: Sweden: Stordalen... | reverse complement strand
TGCCTTCCTCGGCGGCCATCTGCGCGAAAAAAACCGGCTGAAGCAGCAGATCGCCGAGCTCTTCGGCAAGCCCGTCCCAATCGCGCGCGTCGATGGCGTCGAGCACCTCGTAGGTTTCCTCGAGCAGATACGGTTTTATGGTGTCGAAATTCTGTTCGCGGTCCCATGGGCAACCGCCCGGCGCACGAAGCCGGGCCATGATCTCGACCAGGCGCGCGAAGGCGGGTCCGGCGGAGTCTTTTGGCTCGTTGGGCGGCACGGATTTTCAGGTTAACACGTCGTTTTCGTCAATCCTTTTGAAGGGAGCTCCCAAACCACTGTAACGCCCGCGGTGCTCGTCGTCTCTCTGGCGGTTGCACATGACCAGTCTCTAGAATGAAGTCAGGCTGTAGGCGGATGGGAGGCGTACAATTGCGCCCATCTCTCGGCTTCAAGTTAGCCGAAGAAAGTTTTGTGGAGTGCGGCGTGAACCGCTATGTGCGCGCCGCGGCGGGAGATGTTTACGCGAGCCGCGGTGTGATCATCCACTCGAGCACGCCGCGAGGCTCCGGGCCGAGGGTTTCAAAATCGACGCGCATCAATCCGGCTTTCTTGAAATCGACCATCGATCGCGAGGAGCCGAGCATCCACGAAGCGGTCGCCGAGAACAACGGCTCATGGCCAGTCAACAAAATCGCGGGTTCGTCGCGATGCGCCCGCAGCTCCGCCCAAATCTTTTCGGGCGAAGAGTCCGGCACCAGCGCCTCGGAGATGGCGATCTTGCTCGAATAGCCCAGATCTTTCGCGGCGAGCTCCGCGGTCTCGACCGCGCGTTTCAAAGGGCTTGAAATGATCAGCGTGGGCGTTACGTTCGCTTTGCGCGCGTGCTCGAGCACTTTGCGGAGCCGCTTGCGGCCGTCGTCGGTGAGACGGCGATCGGCATCCTTGCCGCTCGAGGCGCGCTCTTCGGCGATTGCGTGGCGAAGCAGGTAAACTTCCACTACTTGCCGCCCTTGACCGTCACGGCGGGAATATTCGCGTCGCGGACCAGCTTGTTGAAGGATGCGATGTCGTCGGTGAGCAGCTTGCGCGCGGCGCTCAATTGCGCGTTGACCTCGCTCGCCAGATCTTCAAAGACTACGTTCGATTGCCGCGTCGGCGCGGTATCGGTCTGCTCGACGACGCCCAGCAGCGCGGCGATCCGGTTGTTAAGCCTGATGGGATAATTCAGCGGATCCTCCGACGCCCGGTTGCGCACCTGGTACAACTCTTCTTCGACGCCCGAAAGTTTCTTTGAAAGATCCTGCGCGGTATCGACCACTTTCTTTGCGTTGGGGTTGTCCTTCCACAGCGCGACATATTCCGCCAACTGCTTTTTCGCTTCGCGAATGTCGATCACGGCTTGATTGGTTTGCGACAACTTATCGCGAATCTGAAGCGCCAGGGCGAGTTGTTTCACGTAATCGTCCTGGGTGCTCTTCTGGCGCGGGTCCTTGATTACAGCGAACGGCTGGGCCTGGGTCTTTCCATCGACTGTCAGCCGGACCGTATAATTTCCCGGCACGATCAGCGGTCCGCGCGTCGAGCCGGACCATAAAATCATGTTCGGGAACGTGGTTGCGTCGGGATAATGCAGGTCCCAGACGAATCGGTTCATGCCGGCCTGAGCGGGCGCGCGCGGCGGACCGCCGCCGCCACGGCCGGGTGCGGCTTCCGGCTCGGCGATGCCCTCTTCTGAAGCAGCCGGACCCGAGATCGCCGCCGCTGCCGGCTCCGGGGCGTTAGTTGGGGTCGCGCGGCTCGAATATTGGTTGACCAGCTTGCCCGATGCATCCAGAAATTCGATGGCGACTTCGCCCCGCGGCTTATCCTTGAGCCAATATTCGATGACGGCTCCTCCGGGCGGATTCGAGCCCGCTGCAACCGCCGTTCGATTTCCGCCGCCGCCGCGTCCGCCGCCTTCGGCGCGCAAGACCGTTTTCGGTTTGAAAATCTTGAGATCTTCGGAAGGCGCGGCGCCTTTCAACTCCCACAACAGCGCGAGATCGTCCATGATCCAGAACGCGCGGCCCTGGGTTGCCACCACCAGCTCGTCGTCACGCTTGTGAAACGCGAAATCGGTGATGGGAACGATCGGCATATTGAGCTGAATCGATTGCCAGTTGGCGCCGGAATCGTAGGAAACATAAATGCCGAATTCCGTTCCGGCGAACAGAAGGCCTTTGCGATTCGGATCCTCGCGCACCACGCGCGTGAAGTGATCGTTAGGAATGCCGTTGACGATCTTGGTCCAGGTTTTGCCGTAATCGGCGGTCTTGTACATGTACGGCCGGTAATCGTCGGATTTATACATGGTCGCCGCGACGTAGGCCGTGCCTGGATCGAACGGAGACGGATCGATCGCGTTGATCTGCGACCATTCCGGCAGAATATCTCTTGGCGGTGTGACGTTCGACCAGGTCTTTCCGCCGTCGCGCGTGAGATTGACGAGGCCATCATCCGAGCCGGTCCAAATCAGGCCCTTGGTGATGGGCGATTCATTGATCGTGAAAATGGTGCAGTAATATTCGATGCTGGTGTTGTCTTTTGTAATCGGACCGCCGGACGATCCTTGTCTCGATTTGTCGTTGCGCGTGAGATCGCCGGAGATCGGCGTCCAGCTCTGGCCCTCATCGGTCGATTTGAACATGACGTTCGCGCCCGCGTAAATGACAGTGGGATCGTGCGGTGAAATAACGATCGGGAAGCTCCACTGGAAGCGGTATTTCAAATCCGAGGCAGGATGGCCCATGGGATTATCGGGCCACGGATTGATGTTGCGCTGGATGCCGGTGCGCGCGTCGAATCGCGTGATGAGATTGCCGTACGATCCCGCGTACACGACCTCGGTATCGCGCAGATCGGGCGCGATCCATCCGCTTTCCCCGCCGCCGACGTCATACCAGTCTTTTTCCGTGATCCCGCCCCGGCCGCGCGTGGCGATCCGGACGGTGGAATTGTCCTGCTGCGCGCCGTAGGCATGATACGGAAAATCGTTATCGAGCGCGACGCGATAAAACTGCGCGGTCGGCTGATTCATGATGGAAGACCAGGATCGCCCGCCGTTCGAGGTGATGTTCGCGCCGCCGTCGTTCGATTCGATCATGCGCCCGGGATCGTTGGGCGCGATCCACAGGCCGTGATTATCGCCGTGCGGAGTGTTGATGCTCGCAAAAGTGCGGCCGCCGTCGGAGGAGCGCAGGAACCCGACGTTCAGATAGTAAACCGTGTCGACATTTTTCGGATCGGCAAAGATGTGCGTATAATACCAGGCGCGCTGGCGAATTTCGGCATTGGACGTGGTGTGAACCCAGGTGTCGCCGCCGTTGTCGGATCGATATGCGCCGCCGTCTTCGGCTTCGATCAACGCGTAAACGCGCTGCGGATTCGCGGGTGAAACCGAAACGCCGATGCGGCCCATGATTCCCTTCGGCATGCCAGGCTTGTGCGAAAGATCGGTCCAGGTGTCGCCGCCGTCGGTCGATTTCCAAATGCCGCTGCCGGGTCCGCCGCTCTCAAGACTATAAGGCGTCCGATAAACTTCCCAGAACGCCGCGTAGATCGTGTTGGGATTGGTTGGATCGATGGAAAGATCGACGGCGCCGGCTTTGGGACCGCGCGTCAACACTTGTTTCCAGGTCGCGCCGCCGTCGGTCGATCGATACACGCCGCGCTGTTCGTTCGGTCCGAACTGATGGCCGAGCGCGGCGACGAAGACGATGTTGGCGTCGCGCGGATTAATCGCGACGCGGCCGATCTGTTGCGTGTCCTTGAGGCCGACGTTCTTCCAGGTCTTCCCGGCGTCGGCCGATTTGTAGACGCCGTCGCCGGGCGATGCGTTGCCGCGAATGCAGGCCTCGCCCATGCCGGCATAAATAATATTGGGATCGGATTCGGCGACCGCGATCGCGCCGACATCGCCGTTTGAGAGCTGACCGTCGGCGACGGGAATCCAGCTCGCGCCGGCGTCGGTGGTTTTCCAGATGCCGCCGCCGGTCGCGCCGAAATAGTAGACCTCGGGCTGCGAGGTAACGCCCGCGACAGCGAGCACGCGACCGCCGCGGAAGGGTCCGATCTGGCGCCAGCGAACGTCTTTAAGAGGTCCGGTGGTGGCGGCGGTGTTCGCGGTCGGTTGTCCGCCGCCGCGGCGCTGCGCGGGGAGGGGCTGGACGATCAGGCAGAGCTCGCACGCGACTGCGCACGCGACGGGCAGCGTAAGACGTTTCATCAAGATTCAAAGTATCAGATCGGCCGCATGGAAACGATCGCGGCGAGTCGATTCGACGGCTTACTCTTCAAAGAGCTTCGCGACCGGGAGCTGCCAATCGGGCAACAGGGCAGGGAGGGCGAGCGTGTCGTTCATGCCGCGGGTGTGCGTGGTGCCGTCGGGAAGGTTGACCTTCACAACCTGGGTCTCGGGATAAATCACCCAGACGGCGAGGCTGCCGTTGGCGAGCAACAGGTCGATTTTACGTTGAAGATCGCGGGCGGTTTCCGATGGCGAGACGACCTCGACGGCAAGCGCGGGAGAGCCGAGGAAATAGTTATTCTCCCCGGTCGAGTTGAGTTGCTCGTTAAGGACGAACGAAACATCCGGCTGAATCCAAGACGCCGGGTTGGTCGAGAGTTTGAAGCCTGCCTCGAACAGAGCTTCTCCTGCCGCGTTGCTCTCGGCGGACAACAGCTCGAGAAAGATTCGCTTTGCGATCCGGCTATGTGTGGATTTCGGCGGCGGCAAAACCTGCACCTCTCCTTCGATCAGCTCATGATGCATGCCGTCGTCGGGGAACTGCTCGAAGGCTTCCCAGCTCAGCAGACCGGTGGTTGTGGCCATTTTTCCGTCAGGCGATGGAACTCGAGGTTCCTCACCCTCTCCTCCAGTTGCGCGATCCGCTGAAGCATTTGCGGCAGCTCGGTGCGCAGCGGCTCGGCGGCGGCTTCAAACGCCTTGCGGACTTCTTCGCGCGTCAACTCCAACTCGCCGACCAGTTCTTTACGGAACCGGTCGAGATCCTCGACGGTTGGCATTCCGCTTTTGTCAGGCATGGCTTCATTGTAAACATCCGGCGCACTTCCTTGGCGAGCGGGGGCGAGCGGACCGGGTGCGCTTGCGGAGGCCGAATCCGTTCTGTTACCTTATAGTTTCGTAGGATCACTTGGGAGGCGTGGGCCGGTCATGAGACCGTTCCCGCCGTTTGGACCAGTCAACACATGAGCCGCAAACCAGGCAAGAAATATACTGCTGCATCAGAACAAGTCGCGCGCAAGCCGTACCCGCTCGATCAGGCCGTCCCGCTCGTTCAGAAAGTCAAGTTCGCCAAGTTCGACGAAACCGTCGAGCTGCACCTGCGTTTGGGCGTCGATCCCAAGCACGCCGATCAGATGGTGCGAGGCACGGTGGTGCTGCCGAACGGGCTTGGAAAATCGAAAAAGGTGCTGGTGATCGCCTCGGGCGATAAGCAACGCGAGGCGACCGAAGCCGGCGCCGATCTGGTGGGCGGCGAGGACATGGTGACGAAAATCCAGACCGAGAACTGGACCGATTTCGACGCCGTGATCGCCACGCCGGACATGATGCGGTCGTTGAGCAAACTCGGCAAGATTCTGGGCCCGCGCGGGCTGATGCCGAACCCGAAAACCGGGACGGTGACGGTGGACATCGCGACGGCGGTGAGAGAAGTCAAGGCCGGTAAAGTCGAATTTCGCGTGGACAAGACGGGCGTGATTCACGTCCCGGTGGGGAAGGTGAGTTTCGCGAGCGACAAGCTGCTCGAAAACGCCAATACGCTGTTGCAGGCGGTGGTCAAGGCCAAGCCGGCGGCGGCCAAGGGCAAATACGTTCGAAGCGTGACCATTTGCTCGACCATGGGGCCGGGCGTTCCGCTGGATGTGACGCCGTATAACGCGAAGGTTATCTAGCCGCGATCAGGTTAACCGGAGAAATCGAATGAAAAAGAAGCCGGAAAAAAAGAAGGACATGGACGCGTTGCAGGCCGAGCTGGCCAAGTCGGCGAACGTGTTCCTGACCAGCTATGAAAAGCTGACGGTGGGCCAGGATTTCGAGCTGCGCAAGGCGGTTCGCGGCGCCGGCGGCAGCTACAAGGTGATCAAGAACCGGATCGCGGAACGCGCGGCCGAAGGCACGCCCGCGGCGAACCTGCTCAGAGAGCTGAAGGGGATGTGCTCGCTGGCGTATACCTCGGGCGATCCGGTGGCGCTCGCCAAGGCGCTGACGGTGTACGCCAAGGCCAACCCGAGCTTTACTTTTCGCGCGGGGATGGTGGAAGGCCGCGTGGTCGATGTGGGCGGCATCGCCGAGCTGGCCAGTCTTCCCTCGAAGGACCAGATTTACGCGAAGCTTTTATATTTGATCAACGCTCCGGCGCAGCGCCTGGTGTCGGCGATCAACGGTGTGGGTCGAAATTTGGCCGTGGTCGTGGACCAGGGCGTTAAAGAGAACAAGTTCAAAGGATAACGGAAATGGCTGACATCAACACGATTGCGGATCAGATTCAGGGGTTGACGCTGCTCGAGGCGTCGCAGCTGGTGAAGCTGCTCGAAGAGAAATTGGGCGTTTCGGCGGCGGCCGCTTCGGTCGCGGCTGCGCCGGCGGCGGGCGGCGCGGCGGCTGCGCCGGTCGAGGAAAAGACCGAATTCGCGGTGGTCTTGACTGCCGCGGGCGCGAACAAGATCAACGTGATCAAGGTGGTCCGCGAAGTCACCAGCCTGGGATTGAAGGAAGCCAAGGACCTGGTCGACGGCGCGCCGAAGACCGTCAAAGAGGGCATCAACAAGGACGAGGCGGAGGCGATCAAGAAGAAGTTCGTGGATGCCGGCGCGAGCGTCGAAGTAAAGTAAACGGCGATTCTCGGAAAGGGCGTCTACTTCGTCTCGGAAAGCGTGTAGCGCACCAGAAGATCGCCGAGCTGACGCTCGAAGCCGCTGGTAATCAGCGCGTCGCCATCGAAGCCGTAGACGCTCGTTCCCGGCGGGAACGGATCGACCGCGGATTCCGAGAGACTCCAGCTCTGCTTCACTCGATCGAACATCCAGAAATTGACCGCCGGGCGCTTACCCGCCTGCCCATAGACAGTTGCGCTGATCAGAACGGTGTTTGCCGCGCTGATCGCCATAATCCTGTCGTACATATTTCCTCCGGCAGGGGCTTGAGGACCGCGCAGATGAGTCATCGTCGTGCCGTCGGTGGCGAACTCGAAATAGTCATTCCGACTCGTCAGCCACGCCACGCGATCGGCCGAGGCCCGCATCTGCGAGGGAGACGCGTCCCAAACCGGAAGACTCAGCATCGTCGAAGTCAGGACTTTTCCGGTCGGAGAGAGTCTCGCCAGGATGGTGCGGATGGTGTCGGTCTCCTTATCTTTCCCGCTTCCGATTGCCCAGATGACTCCGCTCGGACCGACAGTCATGACGTTGATGCTCAAATTCTCCACTGGAATATAGGTTCGTTTGGTGCGATCCGCTCCGATTCGTACGATGAAGCTGCCCGGTTCATTCTTGCCGGTAGTACCGGTGCCGGCCGCAACAATTTCGCCGTCATCGCCACCCCACAGGCTGACGACCGTCAGCCGCAGCCAATCGGGCATCGAGAAGCGAACCTCTTCCGGGCGTCCGTCGGAGCCAATCACATTGAGAACCGGCTCCCGCGTCTCGTTGACGATCACTACGAGAAGCGCGCGGCCGCTCCAGATCGGAGGCGGAATGTGAGGGCTCAGATTGTAGGGTTTATTCAGGATAATCTGCTTGATCTCGCCGCGGGTGAGCACCCGGGCCGATTGCGCGGAACTGATCGACAATGCGATCAGAAACAAGCACGAAATATGCGGAATCCGCATGTCCCGATTCTGCGCTTTTCACAATTCCCCGTCAATACCTCAATTCGCGGGAGAATCGCGGACCGGTGATCGCCCGAAGCGCACGCCAGCCGGAAATATTCATTTCACCTTCCAGGGGTTGATGTATTCACGTCCCAGAGGTGGCCTTCCAGATCGCGGCAGGTAAAACCCCGTCCACCGAAAGGCTTATCTTCGATATCGGCGATCATTTTGGCGCCGGCCCTTTTGGCGCGCTCGCACACCGCGTCGGCATCCTTCAAAATCAGGTTCACGCTTCGGGTCTCCGCTCCGCCGATTTCATCCGGATGCTTCATCGGACATCGACGGCTGCGTCAGCGAACCTGGGCGCACGAATGAAGATGCACAGGTTCGAAGCTCCCGAGAAATCGCCGAACACATAATACAGGAAAATAATCGGGTAGACTTTCTGTTGAGGATACTCTTGGTGAATCTCGCATTTTCTCGTGGATTGTTCCTGGCGGTCTTGATTTCGAGCAGACTCGCGATCTCAGGCGACGTGTCCTACGTCGTGTTGAATGGGCGGCCATCTACCAGCGGCCTGGTGCGAGTGTCAGAGGATGGGAAGTTGATCGAAACGATCGCGCGCAACGTGACTGGGTATGGGCTTGCGATCGATCACAATGGCGACTACATTGTAGCCGCCGTTTCGCAGTTGCTTCGGGTGAGCAGATCCGGCCAAGTAAGCACTATCGCCGACACGCCGGGAGGATCGCAGTGGATGTCAGTCGTAGTCGAGCCGAGCGGCGATTTTCTGGTTGCTGACAATCGTCAGCATGCCCTCTGGCGCGTCGGCTCAAACGGCGCGTTTCTTAAGATTTCGAACTATCCGGCTCCTCGTCGGGTGTTGGAGGATGTAGAGATCGCAATAGACGAAAGCGGGAACTATCTTGTGATCGAAGAGAACTCGACGACGGGCCTCTTCCGCGTCACGCCTCAGGGAACCATGGAGCCAGTTCCCCTCAGGGGCGACAGGATACCTCGTGGAGGCCATATTATCCTCGATGGTTCAGGCGGTTATCTAGCGACTTCGCTGCCCAATCAGGTCTTTCGGGTGACATCGACCGGCGAGGCTACCTTACTCGCGACGCTCCCGGGCAAGGTCGCGTTCGGCCTCGCGCGTAACCCGAGTACGGGGGAGATAGTGGTTGGCCAGGGTCGGCCAGCGTCGCTTGCGCGGTTGAGCTCAGATGGGAAAACCGTATCCATCCTCGCCGCCGATCCGAACTCTTTGCAATTCCCGGTGGCTGTAATCGTTGAAGACGCCAAGTGATCAGGTGCCGCGTCCGCGTCCGGCCCCGATTTGGCCTACAGTCCAGACCCCATTTGACGAATGGCACTCCGTTTGCTATTCTGGATTCACCGGCGAGAGACCCGGCCCTTGAACAGTGATATTGTTACCCCGCGATCTGCTCGGCAGTTCGTCTGAACTACCGCTAGGCTTCGCCCTGCGCGCATGTACCCAGCCCGAAGTGTTTTCGAACCTTCGGGCTTTTCCGTCTTGATACGGAGGCCGCTTTCAGGCCTTCTGCAACGGGGTCGCGCAGATTTGCGACGCGTTGCGCCGGTTGATGAAGAGAGGCGTGAGGACTTAACTGATGCTTACCCCGCATAATGGCGCCCACAAAGAACGAGTCGATTTTTCCAAGATCAAAACCACCATTCCGATTCCGAATCTGATTGAGGTCCAGAAGAAATCGTATGAGCGGTTTCTTCAGATGGACCTGCTGCCGAGCGAGCGCGACGATACCGGTCTCGAGAGCGTTTTCAAGAGCGTTTTCCCGATCTCCGACTTCCGCGGCTTGAGCCAGCTCGAGTTCGTCGATTACGCGATCGGCAACTGGGAGTGCAAGTGCGGAAACCTGAAGGGTCTGCACCACCTGCGCTCGACCTGCCGCAATCCGGCCTGCGGCGCGACCATCAAGACCGATCCGTTCCACCTGGGCGAAGTTCTGTGCCCGCGCTGCGGCACGTTCAACAAGAACATCGTCACGTTCTGCAATCGCTGCGGCGATCCGGTGGGCTTGCAGCTTAAATACGACGTCGCCGAATGCGAAGAGCGCGGCATGACCTATGCGGCTCCGCTGAAGGTGACCATCCGGCTCACGGTCTTCGATAAAGATCCCGAGACCGGCAACAAGACCATCCGCGACATCAAGGAACAGGAAGTTTTCTTCGGCGAAATTCCGCTGATGACCGAGAACGGCACGTTCATCATCAATGGAACCGAGCGCGTCATCGTCTCGCAGTTGCACCGGTCGCCCGGCGTGTTCTTCGAGAAGCAACAGGCGCAGGGATATTACCTCGGAAAGATCATTCCGTATCGCGGAAGCTGGGTCGAGTTCGAGTACGACAACAAGAACCTGCTGCACGTCCGCATCGACCGGAAGCGCAAGTTTTACGGCACGGTGTTCCTTCGCGCGCTGGGATTGAAGACCGACGCCGATATTCTGCGGGCGTTCTACCGGACCAGCGATATCGTCATTAAGGACAAGAAGCTCTTCTGGAAGGTAAGCGAGGGGCTGATGGGCCACAAGCTTTCCTTCGCGATCTCGAAGGGCAATGAGACGGTGGTCACGCAGGGCCGCAAGATCACCAACAGCGTTTTCAAGGATATCTTGAAGGCGAAGGTGGAACAGGTGGAGGTCGCCGCCAACGATCTCGAAGGCGCCTATGTCGCCGCCGACGTCATCGACATGGAAACCGGCGAGGTGCTGGTAGAAGCCAACCATGAGCTGACCACCACCATCGTCGGCAAGCTGATCGACGCGCGGATTCAGACTTTCGACATTTTCTTCCCCGAGCTCGACGAGGTGGGCAACGTGATCTCGTCGACGCTTCGCAAGGACGGGGTCAAGCAGCAGAACGAGGCGCTGCTCGAGATTTACCGCAAATTGCGGCCAGGCGACCCGCCGACGGTCGACACCGCCACGCAACTGTTCCAGGGCATGTTCTTCGATGCGCGCAAGTACGACTTTTCGCGGGTCGGCCGCATGAAGTTCAACATCAAGCTGTACGACAAGGCGGATTCGACGCCGCTCGACAAGCGGACCCTCGATCACAAGGACTTCATCGACACCATTCAGTACCTGCTCAAGCTGCGCAGGGGCATCGGCGCGGTGGACGATATCGACCATCTGGGCAATCGCCGCGTTCGCGCGGTGGGCGAGCTGCTCGAAAACCAGTTCCGCATCGGTCTCGTCCGCATGGAGCGCGCGATCAAAGAGAAGATGAGCGTGTACCAGGAAATGTCGACGGCGATGCCGCACGACCTGGTCAACGCCAAACCGGTAATGGCCGCGATCCGCGAGTTTTTCGGATCGAGCCAGCTTTCGCAGTTCATGGATCAGACCAATCCGCTTTCCGAGATCACCCACAAGCGCCGTCTCTCCGCGCTTGGACCGGGAGGATTGTCGCGTGAGCGCGCCGGATTCGAGGTCCGCGACGTGCACCCCACGCACTACGGGCGAATTTGCCCGATCGAGACGCCGGAAGGACCGAATATCGGGCTGATCAGCTCGCTGTCGTGTTTTGCGCGGATCAACGAATACGGGTTCATCGAAAGCCCGTACCGCCGCGTCAAGGACGGGACGGTGGTCGACGAAGTCCGGATCCTGAATCCCGGCGAGACCGACTATAAGGTCGGCCAGGTGGCCCAGCGCAACGAAATCGAAAAAGCCAACCGCGCGCTGGGCGCAAAGAAGCAGGGCGCCGAATTTGAAGCGCACTGCGATTATCTTTCGGCGTGGGAAGAGGACAAATACCTGATCGCGCAAGCCAACGTTCCGCTCGACGAGAAGGGCCACATCACGGCGGAGCTGGTCAACGCGCGCAAGGCCGGCAACTTCGTGCTCGAGCACATGGGCGAAATCGAGTACATGGACGTGAGCCCGAAGCAACTGGTGTCGGTGGCGGCGAGTTTGATTCCGTTCCTTGAAAACGACGACGCCAACCGCGCGCTGATGGGATCGAACATGCAGCGCCAGGCGGTTCCGCTGCTGCGCGCCGAGTCGCCCTACGTCGGCACCGGCATGGAGCGCGTGACTGCGCGCGATTCGGGCGCGGTGGTGCTGTGCAAACGCGCCGGTGTGGTCGATTCGGTCGACAGCGAGCGCATCATTGTCCGCGTCGAGGGCAACAGCCACGAAGGGCAGCTTTCGCGCGAGGTGGGCGCCGATATTTATACGCTCACGAAGTTCAAACGCTCGAACCAAAACACTTGTATCAACCAAAAGCCGATCGTGTTCCAGGGGCAGCGCGTGAAGAAGGCCGAAGTGCTCGCCGACGGTCCCTGCACCGAATGGGGCGAGCTGGCGCTTGGCCGGAACGTGCTGGTCGCGTTCATGCCGTGGCGCGGTTATAACTTCGAGGATGCGATCGTCGTCTCGGAAAAGCTGGTCAAGGACGATTACTACACCTCGATTCACATCGAGGAGTTTGAGATCGACGCGCGCGACACCAAACTGGGTCCCGAGGAAATCACACGCGATATTCCGAATATTGCCGAGGGTTTCCTGAGAAATCTGGACGAAAGCGGAATTATTCGTATCGGCGCGACGGTCAAGCCGGGCGATATTCTGGTCGGCAAAGTCACGCCGAAGGGCGAGACGCAACTGACGCCGGAAGAAAAACTCCTGCGCGCGATCTTCGGCGAAAAGGCCGGCGACGTGAAGGACGCCTCGCTCTATTGCCCGCCGGGGATCGAAGGAACCGTCGTCGATTGCAAAGTTTTCTCGCGCAAGGGCGCCGAGCTCGATGAGCGTTCGAAATTGATCCTCGAAGGCTCGGAAGAACGCCTGCGCAGGAATCTCGAAGACGAGAAGCGAATTCTCAACGACGAGCGGTCGAAACGTCTGGCGGTCATGCTCGAAGGCAAGGAACTGCTGGCCGACCTGCATGACGAGAAGACCAACAAGAAGCTCCTGTCCAAGGGCACCGAGATGTCGCGCGATCTGATTGAAAAGCTTCGCGCGCGCGATTTGAAGCGCATGAAGATCAAGGACAAGGATCCGCGCCTGAACGAACAGGTGGACGAAATCGAGGAGATGACTTCGCGGCAGATCGCGGTGCTTGAAAAGATCACCGACGAAAAGATCGGGAAGCTCCGCAAGGGCGATGAGCTGCCGCCGGGCGTGATCAAGCAGGTGAAGTGCTATATCGCGATGAAGCGCAAGCTGTCGGTCGGCGACAAGATGGCCGGCCGCCACGGCAACAAAGGCGTGATCGCGCGCATTGTTCCGGACGAGGACATGCCGTACCTGCCGGATGGAACGCCGGTTGAAATCGTCCTGAATCCTCTGGGCGTTCCGAGCCGCATGAACGTGGGACAGATTTTGGAGACGCACCTCGGCTGGGCCGCGCACGCGCTGGGCCTGAAGTTCGCGACGCCGGTATTTGACGGCGCAACCGAGAAAGACATCAAAACGCGGCTCAAGGAAGCCAACCTCCCGACTTCGGGCAAGGTCCAGCTTTGGGACGGCATCAGCGGGCAGCCGTTTGAGCAGCCGGTGACGGTCGGCTACATCTATATGTTGAAGCTGTCGCACCTGGTCGACGACAAGATCCACGCGCGATCGATCGGGCCGTATTCGCTGATCACGCAGCAGCCGCTTGGCGGCAAGGCGCAGTTCGGCGGCCAGCGCTTCGGCGAAATGGAAGTGTGGGCGCTTGAAGCTTACGGCGCCGCATATGTGTTGCAGGAGTTGCTGACGGCCAAGTCCGACGACGTGTATGGACGAGCCAAGATTTACGAAGCCATCGTGAAAGGCGAGGCCGCGGCCGAGCCGGGAGTTCCCGAGAGCTTCAACGTGTTGATTCGCGAGTTGCAGTCGCTGTGTCTGGACGTGGAGTTGATGAAGAAGCCGCGGGAAGCGATCGAAACCGCGATTGCAGCAGATTGAAAACAAGTGGCCAGTGGCCGGTAGCCAGTGGCCAGTGAAGATTCCTGATTTGTTTTGGTTTGTTGGCCACTGAACACTGGCCACTGACCACTAGGGAGACACCATGGCAGATCATATGTATCGTTCTTCTCCGTACGATCGTGCGAACCTGATCGCCGATTTCGATTCGATTCGTATCTCGCTCGCAAGCCCGGAAAAAATCCGGAGCTGGTCGCATGGCGAGGTGACCAAGCCCGAGACGATCAATTACCGGACCTTTAAGCCGGAGCGCGACGGATTGTTCTGCGCGCGTATTTTCGGGCCTATCGCCGACTGGGAGTGCTTGTGCGGAAAATACAAGCGCATGAAGCACCGCGGCGTGATTTGCGACAAATGCGGCGTCGAAGTGACGCTCTCGCGCGTGCGCCGCGAACGCCTCGGCCACATCGAGCTCGCAAGCCCGTGCTCGCACGTGTGGTTCTTCAAAGGACTGCCGAGCCGCATCGGTTACCTGCTCGACATCACGCTGCGCGAGCTCGAACGCGTGCTCTATTTTGAAGCCTTCGTGGTGGTCGACAACGGCGAAGCGACTGACCTCAAAAAGGGCGAGGTGATCAGCGACGAGCGCAAGCGCCAGCTCGATACCGAATTCGCGGGCAAGTATGTGGCGATGATGGGCGCCGAAGGAATCAAGGAGCTGCTCAAAAAGGTCGACGTCGATTCGCTCAGCCTCGACATCCGCGAGCGGATGAAGACCGAAGTTTCGCAGCAGAAAAAGCTCAAATACGCCAAACGCCTGCGCGTCGCCGAAAGTTTCCGCAAGTCCGGCAATAAGCCGGAGTGGATGATTCTGGACGTCATCCCCGTGATTCCGCCGGAGCTGCGTCCGCTCGTGCCGCTCGATGGCGGACGCTTCGCGACTTCGGATCTAAACGATCTCTATCGCCGCGTGATCAACCGCAACAATCGTCTGAAGAAGCTGATCGAGCTGCACGCTCCCGACGTGATCGTGCGCAACGAGAAGCGCATGTTGCAGGAAGCCGTGGACGCTCTGTTTGACAACGGCCGCCGCGGCCGCGTGCTGCGCGGGGCCAACAATCGCCCGCTCAAATCGCTTTCCGATACTCTCAAGGGCAAGCAGGGACGCTTCCGCCAGAACCTGCTCGGCAAGCGCGTGGATTATTCGGGCCGCTCCGTGATCGTGGTTGGACCCGAATTGAAGCTGCACCAGTGCGGACTTCCCAAGAAAATGGCGCTCGAGCTGTTCAAGCCGTTCATCTATCATCGCCTCGAACAGCGCGGCCATTGCACGACCATTAAGCAAGCCAAAGAACTGGTCGAGCAGCAGGACGCGGTGGTCTGGGACATTTTGGAAGAAGTCATCAAGGACCATCCGATTCTTTTGAATCGCGCGCCGACGCTGCACCGGCTGGGCATCCAGGCATTCGAGCCGGTGCTGGTCGAAGGCAAGGCGATCAAGCTGCATCCGCTGACCTGCACGGCATTCAACGCCGATTTCGACGGCGACCAGATGGCCGTCCACATTCCGCTCTCGCCCGAGGCGCAGATCGAAGCCTCTACGCTGATGCTTTCCTCGCACAATATTCTGTCGCCCGCGCACGGCGCGCCGATCGCGGTGCCGACTCAGGACATGGTGCTCGGTCTTTACTACCTGACCAAAGCGCGACCCGGAACCAAGGGCGAAGGCCGCACGTTCGCTTCGATCGACGACGTTCTGATCGCGCTTGAAATGGGCGAGGTCGAGACGCTTTCGCCGATCAAGCTGCGCTACACCGGAAAAGTCATCGATCTGGTCAAGGCGTTCGACAACCAGAACCTGATGCACACCGAGCCGATCGAGTTCAACAAGCAGTACATGGACACCACCGTCGGCCGCGTGATTTTGAATGATGTTCTGCCGGACGAGATGCCGTTCATCAACGGCCTGCTCAAGAAAAAAGGCCTGACGCAGCTGGTTCAATACTGCTATCTGAAGTACGGGCTGCCGATCACGGTCACGATGCTCGACCAGGTGAAGGCGCTCGGGTTCCTGTACGCGACGCGCGCCGGAATTTCGATCGGCATCGACGACATGATCGTGCCGGGCGAAAAAGCCGGCCTGGTCCGCGACGCCGAAAAAGCCGTGATCGAAGTGGTTTCGCAGTACCAGGAAGGCGCGATCACGCACGGCGAACGCTATAACAAGATCATCGAGATCTGGTCGAAGGTGACCGAACGCGTTTCCGAGGAAATGTTCAAACGGATGGAGGAGGACGACCGCACCGGCCGTTATCTCAATCCGATTTACATCATGGCGGATTCGGGCGCGCGCGGATCGAAACAGCAGATCCGCCAGCTTTCCGGCATGCGCGGCCTGATGGCCAAGCCGTCGGGGGAAATCATCGAGCAGCCCATCACGGCCAACTTCCGGGAAGGTCTCGACGTGCTGCAATACTTCATTTCGACGCACGGCGCGCGCAAGGGCCTGGCCGATACGGCGCTCAAGACCGCCGATTCCGGCTACCTGACCCGTCGCCTCTGCGACGTCGCGCAGGACGTGATCGTGACCGAAAACGATTGCGGAACGAGCGACGGCATTTTCGTCGAGCCGATCATCGAGTCGGGCGAAATCATCGAGCCGCTGCGGGACCGCATCGTCGGCCGCGTGGCTTTGGAGGATCAGCTCGATTACGAAGGCAACCTGATCGTCGCGGTGAGCTCTGAAATCACCGAGGATCTGGCGGCCGCGATTCAAGGCGCCGGCATCGAGCGCGTGAAGATCCGCTCGGTGCTCACCTGCGAATCGAAGCGCGGAGTGTGCCAGCTTTGCTATGGCCGTAATCTCGCGACCGGCCGCATGGTCGAGCGTGGAGAAGCGGTGGGCATCATCTCGGCGCAGTCGATCGGCGAGCCGGGAACGCAGCTCACCATGCGCACGTTCCATATCGGCGGCGCGGCCACCGGGTCCGCCGAGCAGTCCAAGCAGGATGCGAAATCCGACGGCTTCGTCAAGTTTCTCGCGATCACGACAGTCAAAAACGCCAAGGGCGAATTGATCGCGATGAACCGCAACGGGATCATCGCGATCATCGATGAAAAGGGCCGCGAAAAGGAACGCTACCAGGTGGTCTATGGCGCGAAGATTCATTTCGCCGACGGCGCCAAGGTCAAGACCAACGCCGTTCTGCTCGAATGGGACCCGTACACGTTCTCGATCCTGACCGAAGTAAGCGGTGTGGTGCATTTCAAGGATCTGCAAGAGGGCGTGACCATGCAGGAACAGGTCGACGAGATCACCGGCCGCTCGCAGTGGGTGGTGATGGATTCGACCGACGAAAAACGCGTGCCGGCGCTCATCGTCCGGCCGCAGGGCGGTTCGAAATCGGACGAGAAGCGGTATCTCATGCCGATGCACGCGCACCTGACCATTTCAGACGGCGACGACGTGCACGCGGGCGACGTGCTCGCCAAGATTCCGCGCGCCACCACCAAGACCAAGGACATCACCGGCGGACTGCCGCGCGTGGTGGAACTGTTTGAGGCGCGCAAACCGCGCGAAACGGCCGTGATCACCGAGATCGACGGGACCGTGAAGTACGGCGAGATCGCCAAGGGTATGCGCAAGATCCTGATCATCGCCGACGACGGCGAGCAGAAGGAGTACGCGATCCCGCGCGGCGTTCACATCAACGTGCAGGAAGGCGAGCGCGTGCGCCACGGCGATCCGCTGATGGACGGCCCGCGCAATCCTCACGACATCATGGCCGTGATGGGCGAAAAGGACCTGCAAAAATACCTGGTGAACGAAATCCAGGAAGTGTATCGCTTGCAGGGCGTCAACATCAACGACAAGCACCTTGAAGTCATCGCGCGCCAGATGATGCGCTGGGTGAAGGTGGACGATATCGGCGACACCGAATTCCTCCCGGAGGAAGTGGTCGACAAGTTCAAATTCCGCGAGGAGAACAATCGCGTGCTCGAGGCGGGCGGGCGTCCGGCGGCGGGGAAGACCGTGCTGCTGGGCATCACCAAGGCGTCGCTGTCGACCGATTCGTTCATCTCGGCGGCCAGCTTCCAGGAGACCACGCGCGTGCTGACCGAAGCCGCCATCAACGGCAAGGTCGATTATCTGCGCGGGTTGAAGGAGAACGTCATCATGGGGCGGCTGATTCCGGCCGGAACCGGCATGGAATACTATCGCAGCGTGAAGATCGCCGGCGAGGACGCGGAAGAGGAAATGGCGGCGGAGGAAGCCGCGGCCGCGCTCGACGCCATCCCCGGCTACGACGAGGAAACCCGGGCGCTCTATTCGGGCGGGCTCTCGGAAACCGAGCGTCCCCCCGGCGCCGAAGAGACGCTGGCGGAGTAATCTTTTTCTCAAGAGAGCGTGGAATCACGCTTGCCGGAATCGGACCATCATTCGGACCGGATGCGCGCCTGGGGCCGCGAGTTCCAGGCGAGCGGCTGGTGGCATAGTTTTGAGCTGCCGGACGGGCGCAGGATCGAGGGCGCGAACTCGATCGAGGGGCTGGAGCGCCGCGCGGCTGTATTTCCCATCGCACCTGACCTCGCCGGCAAGCGCGTCTTGGATATCGGCGCGTGGGACGGATGGTTCAGCTTCGAAATGGAGCGCCGGGGCGCCGAAGTCGTCGCCGTCGATTGCGTCGACAACCGGAACTTTCGCGAGATCCATCTGAAACATCCGCTGCTTGCGCTCGAGCGGATTTGCGCGCTGACGCGGGACCTCGCGGTGGTGCAGACGTTTGTCACAGCCGACGCCGGTCCGCCCGCCATGCAGTTTTATGAGACCCACGAGCTGGGCGGCCAGTTCGACAACTGGGTGGGACCGAACCTCGCCTGCGTTCTCGCCTGGTGCCGCATGGCCGGATTCCGAAACGTCAACCTGTTGAATGTGGATGACCACGACGCTGCGGTCGCCTGCTACCGGGCGGTCGGGCAACCCTGATTAAGCGGCCGAAAACAGGCACTGCTGCTCGGCGCGCCCGCCCCCGAACAACTCCAGTTCGACGGGATACCGGCGGCGAAGCTCGCGAGGCGCTTCGGGATACTCGCCCGTGATCATGGCGCGAAGCTCCAGCGCGTTGACGACGCTCTTTGCGGCGG
>Ga0182024_10010460_pt1 | contig 18894 bp, 15 predicted proteins | sample P32metaG_FD_120480 | JGI IMG/M metagenome (GOLD analysis project Ga0182024, IMG submission 120480) | Permafrost microbial communities from Stordalen Mire, Sweden - P3-2 metaG (Illumina Assembly) | ecosystem: Environmental > Terrestrial > Soil > Wetlands > Permafrost | place: Sweden: Stordalen... | reverse complement strand
GCCTCGACCACCGTGCTCATCCAGAACCATCGCACCGCGGTCATCGGCGGCCTGCTCGCCAGCCAGGATCAGGCCAACAACCAGGGCGTGCCGTTCATCTCGAGCATTCCGGTGCTCGGCAACCTGTTCAGCGACAAATCGAGCGACAAGCAGAAAGACAACCTGATCGTGTTCCTGACGCCGCACATCGTGCGCAACAAGAGCGAGCTGCGCGAGCTCGCGCTCGACGAGCGCCAGCGGTTCGTGAACTCGCTCGGCCGCAAGGAAATTCACGAGATGCCGGCCTCGCAGATTCGCGAGATCTACAAGCCGAGCTTCTCTATTCCCGTTTCTCCCGCGGCCGACCTGAACGCACCCTACAATGGTCCGGCCGCGCCTCCGGGACCTGAAAATCCGGGCGCCGCGTACGAAACCGGGCCGTCGGGCGGCAGCAGCGCCGATACTCCCTTCAACACCACCGAGATTGGCCCCACCTCGATGAACTCGACTGCGCCGGCCGCCACGACATACTCGACGACAACCTCGGTTAGCGCTCCGTACCCGGCGCCTCTCGGGAGAACTGGCAGCGCCTCGACGACTTCGGCCACGATGGCGACTGCGCCGCCTTATTCGGCGTCGTCAGGACGATACGCCACAACCGGCGGCGCAACGGTAACGCCGCTTGATCCGGGCGCCGGCAGAGTCTCCGCAGGACCGGGCGACAGCAGCCCGTTCGCGGACTCGTCGAGCGCCTTGGGCGCCTCGAAGGCCGGCGTAACCCCGGGCATCTCTCCGTAGTCACCACCCGACGAACGCGGCGACCAGAAATGCCGCGATCATCAGGAGCCCAAACTCCATGTGGAGCTGGATTGATCGAAACAACCCGAGATTCAGCTTCTTCGGATCGCTCTCGCGCGTCATGATTCGAATCTGATCGAGCGCACGAGGGATCGTGAGAAACACCGCTAGCGCGATCCACGGAATCGCGTGCACCAGCACTCCCATGACCATAGTGACGTAAGCCGCTACATCAAGCGCGATCAATTCATAGTTCGCGCCGGTGTGGCCCAGCATCGTCGCCAGCGTCCGCTTGCCGTGGCGCGTGTCGCTTTCGATGTCGCGAATATTGTTGGCGTGCAGGATTCCAGCGACCAGGAATCCCAGCGGGATCGACGCCCAAATCGCCGACGACGAAAAATGCATCGCCATGACGAAGTACGAGCCCACGACGATCGCCGGCCCCATAAAAATGAACACGGTCAACTCGCCCAGCGCCATGTAGGCCAGTGACACCGGGCTCGCGGTGTAAAAGTACCCGGCCGCGACGCTTGGGATTCCGATCGCGAGAATCGGCCACCCGCACTGATAAACCAGCACCAGGCCCATCAGCGCGCCAATCGCAAACGCGACGATTCCACCGCGCCAGACTTGCTCGGCGCTCAGCAGGCCGCGCTGAATCACCATGCTCGGCCCGAGCGATTGCTCGCTGTCGGCGCCGCTGCGAAAATCGTAGTAGTCGTTAATGAGATTGGTGCCAGCCTGAATCGCCATCGCGCCCGCCAGCGCGAGAATCATGCGCCCCAGCGAAAAGAATCCGGCCCGCGCCGCCACCGCAACCCCCAGCAGCACCGGAATCGCAGCCGCACTGAGCGACGGCGCCCGAATCGCTTGAATCCAGACTGCCAGATTCCCCGGCCGCCCCGCTTCGCCGTGAGCAATAACGTCATCCATGATAATTGTCACTCGCGCGCTTCACGCGATTGCTCCCCTTCCCTCGACGAGGGTAGGGGCCGCGGCTTAGGTTGACTAGATCAACACCTTCGCTTCCTTTAGCCTCGCGATTTCCGCGACGCTGAACCCAAGCAGCTCGCTCATCAATTCATCGGTGTGCTCACCGACCATCGGCGCGCCGCGATACTCGAGATCGATACCACTGAACTGCACCGGGAGCCCCGACACGACCCGCTCACCGACCTCGCCATGCTTCAAATTCACCAGCATGCTCGATTCCGAGAAGACTGGATCCTTCATCAACTCGGGAGTGCTGTAAACCGGCCCTGCGGCGAGACCGCGCGCGCGAAGTCTCGTCACCAGTTCGTCCCGCTGATGCGCGCGCGTGCGCGTTGCGATTTCGCGCTCGAGCTTCTCGACGTTGTCGAGGCGTCCGAGCAGGCGCGCGAACTTCGGATCGGATGACATCGAAGGCATCCCCAGCGCTTCGCAAAGTTTTGCGAACTCGTCGTCGCTCGCAATCGCAATCGCGATCCACTTGTCGTCGCCCGCCGACGGGAACACACCATGCGGCGCCATCGACTCATCGCGATTTCCGATTGCGGCCTGGTCGCGCCCGTTCATCAAAAAATCCATCATCGCCTCGGGCATCATCGTCGTAACCATCTCGGCCATCGACAGGTCGAGGTACTGCCCGTGCCCCGTGCGATCGCGATAGTGCAGCGCCGCGAGCAGAAAAAACACCATGCCGGTGCCCACCGCGAAGTCCGGCCAGGTTCCTCCAATTCCGCACGGAAACGAATCGGGATAACCAGTGATGTGACACAGCCCGGCGAACGCCTGCGTCGTCGGCCCGAAGCCCACAGTACGCGCGAACGGACCGTCCTGTCCGAGAGGCGTGCCACTGAGCATAATTATGTCGGGTTTGATTTTAACCAGATCGTCGTAGGCGAGATTGTACTTCGCCATGTTGCCGACGGTGAAATTCTCGGTGACGAAATCGCTTTGCCGGATAATTTCGCGCGCGATTTCCTGCGCCTCGGGCATCGCAAGATTCAGTGCGAGACTGCGGCGCGAGGAATTGATCGCGTGGAATACTCCGCTGCGATTTGCGCCGATCGATCCGTCGGTGCCAGTCAGAAATCGCACCAGGTCGGGAGCGCCCGAGGTCTCGATTCTAATCACGTCGGCTCCCAGAGCGCCCAGCCACGCGGTCGCGTGCGGGACGGCAAAGATCCAGCCGAAGTCGGCTACTCGAATTCCTTCCAGCGGGCGGGTTCTCTTCAGTTGATTCCCGCCGGCGACACGGGCGCTGCCTGCGACCGGCCGATTCTGGAATATTTTCTCGTTGTGCTCGCCGAGGCGCGGCGCGCCGCGCACGATTCGCCACGGCGTGCGCGAGAATTTGCACGGCGCACCGGGCATCCGCACTTCGCGCGCGGCGGGATGATCGACGTCGATGAAAAATTTGCGTGCTTTGTATTGCTCGTTGCCCGCAACTTCGGCCGGCGAATGCACCGGGAAGCATGGCACGTGTTCGGCCTGGGTCTTCTCGAAAGCCTCAGTTCGCGTAGTCGTGGATAGCCAGTCGATTACTCCGGCCTCGATCGCGTCGATATTCGATGCGCGCCCTAAAACCGTGCCGAACAATTCGGTATCCATCCACTCCGGATGGCCAAGCGCCTTCTTCGCCCCGCGCCAGAAGCGATCGGTGCCGGCGTTGAAACTTACCCATCCGTCCTTGCACGGATAGACCCACTGCGCAGCCCTTTTCAGACGCGAGTGGAGCCGCTGGAACGAGTCGGAAGTTTTATCTTCGTGGGAGTAAAATCCGATGTTGGGGCGAACCATGCTGATCATCGACAGCCACTGGCCGACGTCGACATGCTGGCCCGCGCCATTACTCTTTCGACTATACAGTGCGCACATCGCAGCGGCCGCCGCTGTATAGCCAGTCAAATAGTCAGATTGCCTGCCGCCGAGCTTCAGCGGCGGCTGATTTTCGGGGTCGGTCACCTGATGCCACGGCGTTTCGTAGCCGACGCCGCTCATGTGCGTAGCGATCAGGTCGCCGCCGCGCAGATTCCGGTACGCGGACTCGGCGCCGAAGAAAGTTATCGACACTACGATTAGTTTCGGAAATCGCGCGGTGAGGGTGCGCCAATCGATCCCGAGCCGCTCGTTCACTTCCGGGCGATTTGGATTGAAGACGATGTCTGCCGACGCGAGCAGATCGAATACCTGGTCGCGCCCGCGCGGATTCTCCAGATCGATCGTCACGCCAAGCTTGTTGGTGTTGAGAAAAAGATGCAGGCCGCCGGTTTCAGGGTCGGGCATCTCGTCGCGAAACGGTCCGAGCGCGCGTTCCTTCGATCCCGTTCGCGGCGGCTCGACCTTGACGACCTCCGCTCCGAAATCTGCGAACGACTTCGCCGCCATCGCCGCCGCCATGAACGGCATCGTGTCGAGGCACGGCAGCTCGACGACCTTCAAGCCTTCGAGCGCGCGGGGCGGGTCCTCGTAGTGCTCGATTCGCGTCATCGCTAGTCGACCGTTTCAGTTTTCAGGTTGTCGATCAGATCGATCAGCTCGGCCATCGAATGAATCACGTGGTCGGGTTTGAACACCTGATGTGTCTGCAAATATTTGAACGACGCCGCACCGGTTGCGACCGCGACCGAAGCGCCGAAGCCTGCGCCTATCGCTGCCATGATGTCGCGGGGCTCGTCGCCGACGTACATGCAGGCGTGCGGAAGCACAGCGGCTTTCAGCGCAGTCTGCTTGAGGCTTTCGGTCTTGTCGAGCGCGCGGAGCGAAGTCGTGGTCTGGGTGACGACCTGGTCCAGGTACGACGCGAGCCCGACCATCGCGAGCTTCTCGACCAGCCGCTGCGAATCGCCAGGCCGGCTCGTGATGACGCCGGTCGCGTAGCCGCGCCGCTTCAACTCCGCCAGCGTGTCCTGCACGTGCGGCAGCACTTCGAGCCGCTCGGTCTTGTCGATCTCAGCCAGGAAGTACGCGTACGCGAGCTTGGCATACTCGGGCCTGAGATGCTCCGGCACACCGAGCCACACGTCGTCGGCGGAAAGAGCTTCGCGAAAGCGCGCAGGCGTCAGCGATGGTTGATGGCCGAGCTCGTCGAGCGCGTTTTTCGCGGCGATATACAACGGTCCGTGGATATCGACCAGCGTGCCGTCGAGATCGAAAAAGACCGCCTTGAATTCGCGCGAGGTCAAAAAAATTCTCCGAGCTTCCCAACGAAGTGTGTTAAGATGCCGACCGAAGTGTCAAGCGCGCGCTACGGGTGCGCCTGATAGAGCAAAAGGTACTCGCGGCGGCCGCCGATCACTTTCTTGACGTACTCGCGGGTTTCTTTGTAGGCGATATTTTCGACCCACTCGTCATCGGGGCCGGGAGATTGCGCGATCCATTTCGAGACCGCGTTTTCGCCCGCGTTGTACGCAGCGACCGAGCGGAACGCGTCGCCATTGAACATCGCGAACAGGTTTTTCAGATACGCCGTTCCCAACTGTACGTTCACCGACGGATCGTAAAGCCGGATTTTTTCAGTATCGATGCCCTGCTGCGACGCCATCTTGCGCGCCGTCGAGGGAATCAACTGCATCAGGCCGCGCGCGTTTGAACTCGACGTGGCCCTCGGATTGAAAAGGCTCTCCTGCCGCGACAGCGCAAGCACCAGGTAAGGATCGAGCGCGAGCCGCGTGGAGGCCGACGAGAAAAGATCCCAGTACGCGCGCGGATAGCGAACCCGCTCGGCGACGTCATGGCTGAGCTGCCCATTTTTTTCCATGTGCGTCGCGGCGACGATCGCGTCATACCAGGCGTCGGCGCTCGCGAATCCAGCCAGCACAAAGCGCCGCATCTCCAGCGTGCCGCCCGCGTAGTCCTTGAGCGCCTTCAACTCATCGGGCTCAAGTTCCTTGAGCCCAAGCGCGCGCAACGTTTGCAGCCGCGCCATGTGATACTCGGCGACTCCGCTGACGGCAGGCGTTACGCCGGGTTGAGGATCCGGCGCCGACGCGGCAGGAAGATTGGGGCTGCTCGCGGCGACGCGGCGGCTCGCGAGCTCGGGATAATAGTTGGAGTCGGTGCTATCGGCGAGTTTTTCGAAAATCGCGCGAGCACCGCTGGCATCGCCCGCTTTTTCCAACGCGCGCGCATGCCAGTACTCGCACATATCGCGATCGATTGGATCTTTCGCGCGCGCGGCGCCGCTCTGGAATCCCGGAACTGCGCTGCGGTAGTTGTGCGCGAGATATAGCGTCCACGGAATGCGAAAGCGCGCTTCCTCAGCGGCGTCGCTGCCGGGGTAACGCGCTGCCAGCCGTCGATATTGCTCGCGGGCGGAATCGAGCTGATGCAGTTCTTCGAAAATTTTGCCGACACGGAGCATCGCGCCCGGCGCGAGCTCGCTCCCCGGGAAATTAGCGACGAGCCGATCGAACGTAGCGCGTGCCAGATCATCTTGATCGTCGTGCCAGTAAATCGTCGCCAGCGCTTCGAGCGCCGCGGCCGCGTCAGGCCCGCGCGGCGCGATTTGCAGATACTCGAGTATCGCGCGCCTGGCGCGGTCGGGCTCCGGCTTGAGCGCCCGCGCCGTCACCCAAACCAACTCCGCGCGAACGGCAGGCTCCGGACTCAGCGCAAGTCCCGCGTTGGCCTGCTCGTCAGCTTCGGACAACGCGCCCTCGCGCAGCAGCAACTGGGATTCGTCGTGATGGTACGTGAGAGAGTTCGTGTCGGCGACCTCGGGATGCGCCGCGAGGATCTCATGAACGAGAACGCGCGCTTCGGCATCGGAGTCGGAATGCGGATATTTGTCGCGCAATTCCATCAACTGCGCATAGGCCGACTTCGGATTTCCGAGCGCGATCAGCGCGCGCGCTTCTGTCACGCGAGCGCCCTGCTCTATTAACGCTTCGGGGCCGCGCGCAATCAGGTGTGACGCGACCTCCGAGGCTTCGGCATTGCGGCCGAGCTTCACCAGGCTGTCCGCCAGCATCGCCTCAGCGGGATCGATCGTCACGCTTTGCGGGTAGGTCTTGACGAGACGATCGAGTGTTTCTGCCGAGCCATTCAGATCGCCCTGGTCGTGCTGAGCGAGCGCGAGATAGTAGAGTGCGTAGTCGCCGAGCGCGGGAAAATTGTCGGCGGCGAATTTGAGACGCTCGATCGCGCGCAGGTAGTCGTGATTCTCGTAAGCGCGATAGCCGTCGATGAACGCGGTCTGCCCGTTGGTGGGCGGCTCGACCGGCGCGGTTACCGGAGGAGCAGGCGGTGCGGGCGCGGCTTGCGAGGATGCAGCGGCAGAATCAGCGCGAGCGGCACCCGACGCGCATCCGGCGAGCGCCGCGCATAACATTACAAGCGCGCCGCCGCGCCACCATCTCGTTTTCATCTGATCTTGGTTAGCGCATGGTCGGGGCGGCTTCAATTGGGCACCTCATTTGTATGACGCTTGCGGCCGAAGGCGGCGTCTGGCAAACAGTCGGGAATGCGATGAGTGATCTACCCAAAGTGATTCTTGCGTCGGCGTCGCCTCGGCGCCGTCAATTGTTGGCTGCGGCGGGAATTCAATTCGAAGTGATCGAGAGCATGGTGCCTGAGCAGCACGTCGCGGGTGAACCGGCGCGCGATTACGCACTTCGGATGGCGCGCGATAAGGCCGCCGCGGTTTCGTCGCGCTTCCCCGACGCGATTGTTGTTGGCGCGGATACGATCGTGGTGTGCGAGAGACAAATTCTGGAGAAGCCCGCCGATGCCGACGACGCGCGCCGGATGCTCGCGATGCTCTCCGCGCGCACTCACACGGTCATCACCGCGTTTGCGTTGGCGCGCGCCGGAAACATTCTCGAGAGTTCACCAGTCGAGAGCCGCGTCACGTTTCGCAAATTGGGCGACGCTGAAATCGGCGACTACATCGCCACCGATGAGCCGTTCGACAAGGCCGGCGCCTACGGAATCCAAGGCGTCGGCGGAGGATTCATCTCGCACGTCGAAGGATCGCGCGACAACGTGATGGGCCTGCCGACGGAGCGGGTGGTCGCGGCGCTCGCGCGATTGGGCGTGAAGCGGGTTTAGTCAAAATGGCGATTGACCATGCACTCGAAGAACGGCTGACGATCGTGCAAGCACGAGTTGGAGCCGCTGCTTACAACGCGAAGCGCGATCCAGCTTCGATTCGTCTCGTGCTCGCGAGCAAGACGCAGCCGAGTGAGGCGATTCGCGCCGCATGGCAAGCAGGCGCGCGCGATTTTGGCGAGAACTACGTGCAGGAGGCGATCGCAAAGCGGGCGGAGCTGGCGGACCTGACTGAAATTCGATGGCATCTGATCGGGCATCTGCAAACCAACAAAGCGAAGTCCGCCGCGAACGCTTTCGCGCTTATCCACAGCGTCGATTCCGTCCGTCTGGCCGAGGCGCTCGCGCGGGCGCAACCGTCGCCGCGCGTTCACGCGCTGATCGAAGTGAATCTTGGCGGCGAGGCGAGCAAGAGCGGCGTCGCGCCCGACAGAGTCGCGGCAATCCTGGAAGCGGCTCGCAGCAAGATTGAAATCGACGGCCTGATGACGATTCCGCCGCCGGCCCCAAGCGCCGAGGCCGTGCGTCCTTACTTCGCGCGGCTGCGCGAGATGCGCGATAGCCTTGCGATACAATCGGGCCTTGCGCTAAGCGAACTCTCGATGGGGATGACGGACGACTTCGAAGTGGCGATCGAGGAAGGCGCGACGATCGTGCGGATCGGACGCGCGGTCTTCGGCGAACGCATCGCGTGAAACGTGACCAGTGAAAAAGTGAAAAGATGAGGAAGCTGGGATTCATCGGCGGCGGCAACATGGCCGAAGCGCTCGCCCACGGCCTGATCCAGCACAAGGTCTTCAAGCCCGCCGATATAATAGTTTCCGACGTCGCGCCCGAACGCCGGCGCAAACTCGCCCGCGCGCTCAAGGTCACGACGACCGACGACAATGCCGAAGTTCTGCGCGAGTCCACCGCGATACTGCTCGCCGTCAAGCCGCAGACGATCGACGCGGTGATGGGTGAGCTCGCGGCCGAGCTGGCGAAGGGCGGCAAAAAAACCGCCGGCACTGGCAAGCTGTTCATCTCGATTGCGGCCGGCATCACAATCGAACGCCTGACCCGCGGGCTCGGCAAGCGCGCGCGAGTGATTCGCGTGATGCCGAATGCGCCGGCGATGGTGGGTCATGGGATGGCGGCGATGGTGCGTGCGCGAGGCGCGTCGCCAGCCGACGAAGCGTTCGCGCTGAAAATTTTTAACGCGGTCGGCGACGCGGTCGCGCTCAAGGACGAGAAACTGCTCGACGTCGTCACTGCGCTCTCCGGCAGCGGTCCCGCTTATGTTTACCTGTTCGCCAAAGCGATGGCGGATGCGGCGGTGAGCGAGGGAATCCCGCGCGAGCTGGCAGTGCGGATGGCGCTGAAGACGATTCGTGGCGCCGAACATCTGATGCGCGAGTCGAAGCGCGAGGTCGCCGACTTGATTCGCGCCGTCGCTTCGCCCGGCGGCACCACCGAGGCCGCGCTGCGCCGATTCGCCGAGCATGGATTTTCTGATATTGTTGCCGCCGCATTGCACGCCGCCAGCGATCGCTCGCGCGAGCTCGGCCGCGGAATCAACTAGCGAGGGTCGCGTGTACGCCTGGACCAACCTGATTATCTTCGTTGCGCAGACCCTCGACGGTCTGCTGACGCTCTACTTGTACGTCGTGATCATCGCGGCGCTGATGACGTGGATCGAGCCGAATCCGTACAACCCGATCGTCCGTTTCCTCTACTCGGTGACAGAGCCGGTCTTCGATTGGTTCCGCAATCACATCCCGGTGGTGATGGGCGGGATCGATTTCTCACCGCTGATCGTGATCATCGGCATTCAGCTAATCCAGCGCGTCGTCATTCCGAGCGCGGTGCATATGCTGATCCCCGCCTACGCGTGAATCCGGGCGGAAATCCGCCCGCGCCTGACTCGCCCTGGATGCGAGTGTCCATCGACGAGGTGATCATCGAAGTGACTGCGCGACCAGGCGCGTCGCGCCGCGGCGTCATCAGCGTGACTGGAGAGCGCCTCGTGATCGGTGTCAATTCAAGACCGGAAAAAGGCAAAGCGAACGACGAACTGATCGAGTATCTGGCCCGCGAGTTGCGCGTGCCGCGCTCGGCGCTGATGATAGTGCGCGGCGAAACGTCGCGGCGTAAGACGATTCGGATCGTCACGCACGAGCCGATCAAGGTGTCACTGCGGCTACATCAAACCGTCAAGCGAAACTAGCGTTCGGCGGTATCGCCGCACTATTCCGCAATTTTTCCGGGCCTGCCTCGTAGTTTACTTTTCTTGCCTCAAACCCCTGCGGTTATAAAATTTACGGTGCAAGTTCGTAGCGCCCTCGGGGGTTATCAATCATGCACCGCCTTTATTTTTACTTCTGCCTCTCACTACTAATGCTTGGCTTTCCGCTTTCCGCCGTCGCTGAACCCTTGGCGATTCGGCCGAACGAAGCTGCGCCCGCCCACATGGAAAAGGGGCAGGACCCGGGTGACTTCGTACGCAAGTGCCCGCCGGGATTTAACGATACGCCCGCGATGCCGTCGCACTATGGTCAGTCAACGATCCTCGGGATGCCGCTGAACCGGGTGTTTGCCCTTGGCCAGCAGACCTTCGTTACCAATTTCAACGCGTGCGACGGCGCGGGACGCCCCGCTACCACCGGAACCGGCGCTGCGCGCACGGCAGACGCGGTCCTGGGACCGCGCTTCACCCGGGTATCGGCGCCTGAAACCAGCTCGTGCGCGGGATGCCACTCGCAGCCGCAGCCCGGCGGCGCCGGCGATTTCTCCGCAAACGTCTTCGTGCTTGCGCAGGCCGCCGATCCGGTCTCGCGCATCATCCTCAACGACGACTTCAGCAACACCTGGCTCGAACGGAACACGCTCGGGATGTTCGGCGCCGGCGCAATCGAGATGCTCGGGCGCGAGATGACCACTGATTTGCAGGCCGAGCAGCAAGGCGCGATCAGCAATGCCCAGTCTTCCGGACACAACGTCACCATTGACCTGCTCACAAAAACCGTTTCGTTTGGCGCGTTGACCGCGCATCCGGACGGCAGCGTGGACACCAGCGCCGTCGTCGGCGTCGATCCCGATCTGATAATCAAGCCGTTTTCGCGCAAGGGCGTGTTTCGCTCGCTGCGCGAATTCACCGTCACTGCGATGAATCAGCATCACGGGATGCAGGCGGTCGAGCGCTTCGGTACCGGCACCGATCCCGACCAGGACGGCGTGACCAACGAACTCCTCATCGGGGACATTACGGCGGTGACGATATTCCAGGCCGCGCTGCCGGCACCCACGGTTTCGACGCAGGGTCTCGATTCGCGGGGGGCGTCCCATGGTGCCGATTTGTTCAATAAGGTGGGATGCACCGGGTGCCATCTGCCGTCGCTCCCGCTCACCAGCACCCGGTTCTGCGATCCCGATCCGCAAAATCCTACCGGCACCTTCAACGACACCTCGCAGTCGTATTGCTTTGACCTGTCGCAGACCGGAATCCGGGGCAATTCAGTCGCGGCGTTTACCGATTTGAAGCGCCACGTGATCTGCGACAGCGTCAAGCCGCACTACTGCAATGAGCCCGCCTCTCCGCTGCAGGCGTCCGACAGCAATTTCGCGATCCCGAATGATGAGTTCCTCACCGCCAAGCTGTGGGACACCGGCAATTCGGGGCCATGGGGGCATCGCGGCGATCTCGACACGATTTATGCGGCGATCACCGCCCACGGCGGCGAAGCGACGACTTCCGAGAGCCAGTACGAGGCGCTGTCAAATTCCGATCAGTTGGCGGTGGTGACCTATCTGAAGACGCTACAGATGCCGATACTGCCGACTAACCAGGATCCCAACGTCAACATGGTGAACTCGCCCCAGGACAATCTGCCACACGGCCCGCAAGATTAGGCGAATCAGGTAGCACCGCGCATCGCGACTGCCTGCGGTCTGGCGCGCGGAAGCATTCCGCGCGCCAACGTTGTCGGCGGCTCAGTGACCGTTATCGGTGTGTGTCGAACCTGGATTGAAAAACAGCGGACCGCCTACTGGCAGCTCGGCGCAGGCTGAAGGGTCGCCCTGGCCCGCCTGGGTAACAAACGAATCGCTGGTTTGCTCCATCGGGCAAGTGCATTCAGCCAGTGCAACACCATTCACGGTTCCCGTGCGCGTGCACTGCCAGTTCCAACATTGAGAGAACGAATCCTGCGAAGGACAGACCTGCATAATCGACGGCGCCAATTGCCAGGTGCCATTGATCAGCTGAGGGAACGAATCCGAGAACTCGAAGGTCGAGTACACGACATTCGGATCTGATGACGTGCAACTACCTTTCATATTGCCGCCGTTGAGGTCGGCGATATTGTCGCCCGTAAGAATCGGACACTCGCACGACACGGCTTTGTGCTTGATGCCCTGGTTGTCCTTGATAGAACCTCCGGTGGCAGTGCACGTGGACGCAGCGCACAACGCAAAGTCAGTTCCGTGACAAACCGTGAGTTGACGCCCCATTGGTCGCCTCGGCAGTGCCCGTGCAGGGGTTGCTGCGAAGAACAACATGGCGCAGACGAGCGCCATCACAGTGAGCGGAAGTACTCGCGTATCAATTCGTTTCATTGGAAGACTCTCCGAATTTACCGTGCGATTTGATCTTGTATTTTCGGTATCAGCAGATGGCGTGCCAGAGCGGGTTACGTGCGTAGGTTGGCAGTTCTGCTCAAATGCGCGATTGAATGACAGCTTCGCCCGATGCTCGTCGTCGGATGAGACATCGAGTGACACGGCGTCGCGCTTCCGCCAAATTGGCAACCCAAAGTAGCGTCTGCCAGTGATTTTGAGGCGAATCGAAAGCGAACAATTGCCCTTTCAGTTGACTACGTTACGTTTGGTGGTTACCTAGAGTATAGAGGGCGTGGGTTTTCGATTAGTAGCCTCGGTTTTGCAATGCCAATCTACGAATACAAGTGCAACAAATGCGGCGTTTTCGAGGCGATGCAGGGAATCAAGGAAGCGCCGCTCAAGAAATGCCCGACCTGCAAGAGCAAGGTCGAGCGACAGATGTCGCGCGGCTCGTTCATCCTGAAAGGCAGCGGATGGTACGCGACCGACTACGCCAAGAAGAGCACGCCGAGCACTGCAGACTCGGATTCAGCATCGACGCCGGCAACCCCCGCTACCAACGGCAGCACGGCGTCGTCGAGCGATACGTCGTCCAAGCCGGCGACCGAATCGAAGCCGGCGACGGAATCCAAGTCGTCGTCATCTGAATCGAAGACCTCGTCGAAGTCTAAATCGTCATCCGAAAAATCAGTGTCGGCCAAAGCCGCCGACTGATTCTCTTCAACAACCAAAATAAATCAAGCGGATCGAGCCGTGGCGAGGCTGCGGCTTTTTTGTTTGAATCGGGCGCATGCGCGCGCTGGTCTTCGATCGCAAACTTGAATTTCGCGGCGACTATCCCGAACCGGTCGCGCCACCAGGCGAGAGTATCGTGCGCGTCTCCGTTGCGGGGGTGTGTGGAACCGACCTCGAGATCGCGCGTGGCTACATGCAATATCGCGGCGTGCCGGGGCATGAATTCGCCGGCCGCGTGATCGAATCGCAAAACGCCTCGCTCCGCGGAAAACGCGTCGTCGGCGAGATCAATGCCGGATGCGGCCGATGCGCAACGTGCTCCGCCGGTCTCGCGCGCCATTGTCCCAATCGCTCCGTGCTCGGAATCCTCGGGCGCGATGGAGCCTTCGCGGAATTCCTTCGCCTGCCGGACGTCAACCTGATTCCGATTCCCGATTCGATCTCCGACGACGTTGCGGTGTTCGCGGAGCCGCTCGCGGCGGCGTACGAGATTTTCGAGCAGATCCACCTGGCGCGGAATCAAACGATAGTCGTGATAGGTGACGGCCGGCTCGGCGCGCTGGTCGCGTTGACGCTCAAGGGCGAGAAATATCTGCTGGTGGTCGCGGGCCATCACCGGGAGAAACTTGCGCGGCTGACCAAGCTCGGACTCGAGACGGCGGAGGAATCTTCTCTGCGCGACAAATTCGACGTCGTGATCGAATGCAGTGGAAGCGAATCCGGTTTTCGCCGCGCAGTAGAACTGGTACGCCCGCGCGGAAAGATCATATTGAAGAGCACTGCGGCCGCGGCGGCAGAAATCAACCTGGCGCCAATCGTCGTGAATGAAATCACCGTCATCGGCTCGCGATGCGGCCGGTTTCAGCCCGCGCTCGACGCACTCGCAGCAGGCAAAATCGATCCGCGCCCGCTGATCGATGGCAACTTCGCGCTTGACGACGGCGTCGCCGCCTTCGAAGCCGCTAAGAATCCGCTCAATTTCAAAATACTGCTGAGAGCGCCGTGAAACAGTGAAACAGCGGAGCGGCGCCCCGCTACTGGTCGGAGTGGATACGGGCGGCACGTTCACCGACCTCGTCGCGATCATCGGCGATGAAATCCGCGTGCACAAAGTGCTCTCAACGCCGGACGATCCTGCCGACGCCGTCATCCGCGGCTTGCGCGAGATGCTTGCGGGCGCGGCGCCGGAATCCGTTACCTACAGTTCCACCGTCGCGACCAACGCGCTGCTCGAGAAGAAAGGCGCGCGCGTCGCGCTGTTCACCAACGCAGGCTTCGAAGACCTGATCGAGATCGGGCGCCAGAACCGCGACGACCTGTACGCGCTGGCGCCTTCGCGGCCCGAGCCGCTCGTCGAACGCGCGATGCGCTTCGGCGTCGCCGAGCGCACGTTGTTCGATGGCAGCGTCATTAGATCGCTGAGCCGCGGGGAGCTCGCGAGAATTCGCCGTGTCGCGGCACGCAGCGGCGCCGACGCCGTCGCCATCTGCCTGCTTCATTCGTACGCCAATCCGAAAAGCGAAGAGTCAATCGCGCGAGCGCTCGCCCCGCTCGGCTTGCCGCTCTCGGTCTCCCATCGGATTCTCGCTGAGTACCGCGAATACGAGCGCTTCTCGACCGCGGTCGTGAACGCGTACGTCGCGCCGCGGATGTCGTCGCATCTGAAAAACCTCGAAACCCGGCTCGAAGGTGCGCGGCTTCGAGTCATGCAATCCAATGGCAGCGCGATCGGCACCGAACTGGCGCGGGCGGAGCCGGTGCGAACGATTCTATCCGGTCCCGCGGCAGGCGTGATTGGTGCGGCGAGCCTCGCGCGCGCATTCGGCACGGATCGTTTCATCACGTTCGACATGGGCGGGACCTCTACCGACGTGTCGTTGTTCGATCGTCGCGCGCGAATCCGCACGCTGAGTCATCCTGACGGATACGCGGTACGCACGCCCGTGATCGACATTCACACCGTCGGTGCGGGCGGCGGATCGATCGCTCGGATCGACGCGGGCGGTTCGCTGCGAGTCGGACCCGATAGCGCGGGCGCCGACCCCGGACCCGCGTGCTACGGACGCGGCGAGTCATGCACCGTGACCGACGCCGACCTGGTCGCGGGCAGACTGGTCGCGGAGAACTTCCTCGGCGGCCAGATGAAACTCTATACGGATCGTGCCGTGCACGTCGTGTCGCGGCTGGCGCGCGAGATGAAAACCAATCCGCTTGCGGCGGCGCGCGGGATCATTCGGGTGGTTAACGCGAACATGGAGCGGGCGATTCGCGTGATCACCGTCGAGCGCGGTTACGATCCGCGCGACTTCGCGTTGCTGGCGTTCGGCGGCGCCGGCCCGATGCATGCGTGCGAGCTGGCGCTCGATTTAGGAATCCGGCGAATTGTGATGCCGCGAAATCCCGGCCTGCTGTGCGCTTGGGGCGCGTCGAGCGCTCCGCTGGGCCGCGAATATTCGCTGACGGTGCGCGAGACGAATCCGGGCTATCGAGCGCTGGTGACGCGCGCCGCCGGACTTGTGCGTCGCGCACGCGCCGAACTCGCGGCTGAAGGCGCAACGACGATTCGTCACGAGCTGTGGGCCGACATGCGCTATCGCGGGCAGTCGTACGAACTCGAAATAGCGCTCACGCCGCGATTCATCGCCGACTTCCATTCGACGCATCGCAGGACTTTCGGACATTCGTCCGCGAGCGCTGCCGTCGAAGTTGTGAATGTCCGCATCCGCGCTGTCGCCGGCGAATCCAGTGCCAAGCCGAAGCGAATCGCGCGTCAATCCGGAAAGCCAGCGCCAGTATGGAATGGACGCGCGCTGGTTGGAGGCCGGGAACGAACGGTGCCGATTTACGACCGGGACTCGCTTCGCGCCGGCGCGCGCTTGCGCGGTCCGATGGTCGTCGTCGAGCTGAGTTCCACCGCGTACGTCGCGCCGGAATTCACCTTGCGCGTGGACGACTTCGGCAATCTGCAATTGGAGGCGACGCGATGAAGCTCGATTCCGTCACGCTGGCCGTCATGAACAATCGTCTCGCAGCGATAGCCGACGAGATGGGCGTTGTGCTCGGGCAGACGGCGTTTTCGCCCAACATCAAGGAGCGGCACGATTTCTCGTGCGCGATTTTCGACGCGCGCGGCGAGCTGGTCGCGCAGGCCGCGCACATCCCGGTGCATCTCGGCTCCACGCCCCTATCCGTGCGCGCAGCGATCGCAAATCTCGAGCTTGAGCGTGGCGACGTCGCGGCGTTGAACGATCCCTTCGCCGGCGGAACGCATCTGCCAGATCTGACTCTGGTCGCGCCGGTGTTCATCGGCAATGAGCGTCGGCCGTTTGCCTATGCCGCCAACCGGGCGCATCACGCGGATATCGGCGGCATCGCGCCGGGCTCGATGGCGCTCGCGACGGAAATTTACCAGGAAGGTTTTCGATTGCCGCCGGTGAAAATTGTCGCGGGCGGTGAGATCGCGCGCGACGTAATGACCTTGTTTCTTGCCAACACTCGAGTTCGCGAGGAGCGCGAGGGCGACCTGCGCGCGCAAATTGCCGCATTGTCGGTCGGGTCAGAACGACTGCTCGCGATCGTTAAGACGTCGGGACGCAAAACGGTAGAAGCTGCGATGGGCGGCCTCAAGGACTACGCGGAGCGACTGATGATCGCGGCGCTTAAGGAGCTTCCGCCGGGAACTTATCGCGCGGAGGATTTTCTCGACGACGATGGATTCGGCACGGGGCCGATTCCAATTCGCGTCGCGATTAAAATTGGCGGCGGAAAAGCGGTCGTCGATTTCACCGGCTCGGCACCGCAAGTACGCGGCTCGGTCAACGCAAATTTCGCGATCACACTGTCAGCGACCTTCTATGCGATGAAATGCCTCGCGGCGGAGGCCGTGCCCGCCAACGAAGGCCTCATGCGTCCGATCAAGCTGATCGCGCCGCCGGGCTCGATCGTCAACGCGTTGGCTCCAGCAGCGGTCGCGGGCGGCAACGTCGAGACCTCGCAACGGATCGTTGACGTTCTGTTTCGCGCGCTGGCCAAGGCCGCGCCGGCTCGAATCCCGGCGGCGAGTTCGGGCTCGATGTCGAATCTCACGGTGGGCGGCTTCGACCGATTTCGCGACCGGCATTTTTCCTACTACGAGACGATCGCCGGCGGCGCAGGCGCTGCGAAGGATCAGCCCGGCGCATCCGGCATTCACACGCACATGACCAACACGCTCAACACGCCGATCGAAGCGCTCGAGGCTTACTACCCGATGCGGATCACTGAGTATCGAATCCGGCGCGGCTCGGGTGGCCGCGGGCGCGCGCGCGGCGGCGACGGATTGATTCGCGAACTCGAGTGCCTGGTCGATTCGAACGTGAGCGTACTTACCGAGCGCCGGAAGATCGCGCCGTATGGACTCGCCGGTGGAGGACCGGGCGCGACGGGGAAGAACATTCTTGTGCGCGGAACGCGACGAAGCAGCTTGCCGGGAAAAGCGAATATCGATCTCAAAGCCGGCGAGCGGATTCGAATCGAGACTCCCGGCGGTGGCGGCTGGGGCCGTCGCTAGACGACGCCGCTCTCACGCAAGCGCTTGCGCGCGTCCGCATCGATTCCGAGTTCCGCCAGGACAGCATCCGTATGCGCTCCCAGAGCCGGTGCGCCGCTTCGTATGCGCGTCGGTGTGCGCGAAAACTTTGCTGCGGGACCAGTAATCGGCGCGAGCTTGCCGTCTTCCTGTGGCACCTGCTGGAGCATGTCGCGCTCTAGCGTGTGCGGGCATCGGGCAGCCTCCGCGTAAGTTCTCACTTTGGCGCAGGGAATGCCTTCCTTGGCGCACTCCTCGACAGCTTCATCGACGGTGCGCGCCTGGCACCACTTCGCAAACATCGCGTCGCATTCCGCGCGATGGCCCATCCGGCCGGGGATGGTCGCGAATTCGTTGTGCTCGGCCAGATCACTGCGCCCCGCCATCCGCGCCATCACCTTCCAGTGAGTGTCGAGCAGCACACCCGCCATCACGAGCCCGTCGCGGCACTTGTAGGTGTTGGTCGGCACTGAAAATGGAATTTCGTTGCCCCATCGCTTAAGCTCGACGCCCATCGCGCCAAGCGTCAGGTTGCCATTGGACTGAAACAGCATCGCGTCGAGCATCGCGACGTCGACATGCTGCCCTTCGCCGGTGCGATCGCGATGCCGCAGCGCGGCCAGCGCGCCAATCGCGCCGTGCAATCCGCCAAGGTCGTCGCATAGCCAGGTCGGCGCCTTCATCGGCGGTCCGTCGGGAGTCCCGTTGAGCGAGATGAACCCGCTCATCGCTTGCGCGAGCGGATCGTACGCGACGCGATCGTGAATTGGACCGAATTGCCCGTAGCCGCTGATCGACACGTAAATGGTGTCCGGCTTAACGGCGCGTACGTGATCGTAGCCGACTCCCCACTTGGCAAATGTTCCGGGGCGGAAGTTTTGCACGATGATGTCGGAGCGCGAGGCGAGTTTCAGAAAAATCTCGCGGCCCTCGTCGCGGCGAAGATCAAGCGTCAGGCTGCGCTTGTTGCGATTGACCGTCGCCTGCGCAAATCCGATTTGCTGCTCGTGGCCGGGCAGCGCCGGCGGAATACGCCGCGCCACTTCGCCCTCGCGCGCCTCGACCTTGATGACGTCGGCGCCGAGATCGGCAAGGATGCATGCGCACATGGGACCAGCCCAACTGGTGGTGGCGTCAATCACGCGAATGCCGTCGAGCGGACCGGTCAAATCGCGCCGCGCCTC
>Ga0182024_10010459_pt1 | contig 18894 bp, 17 predicted proteins | sample P32metaG_FD_120480 | JGI IMG/M metagenome (GOLD analysis project Ga0182024, IMG submission 120480) | Permafrost microbial communities from Stordalen Mire, Sweden - P3-2 metaG (Illumina Assembly) | ecosystem: Environmental > Terrestrial > Soil > Wetlands > Permafrost | place: Sweden: Stordalen... | reverse complement strand
GTATTTGCCGCGTTCCGCGGGATCGAACGCCGCGTCCGCCTTGAGGATGATGGCGTCGAGCGCGTCGTTGCGCCACAGCACCGGCCGGTTCTTGTCCGGCCCGCCATAGAAATAAAGATCGAAGCTTTCGACCGGGTCGGCCAGATTGGCGATCGGTAAACCGGCGATTGCGACGTATTGGCCGTTCGGGTCCTGCGCTTGCCGCCGGATCAGCGACAGGAGCTGCGCGCCCTCCATTCCCTGGACCTGGGCCTGGATTCCGATCTCCTTCCAATAGAGCGTCACCGCCGACGTGGTTTCGTTGAGGCCGTAATAGGTGCCGGCCCAGTAATAGAGCGGCGTCGAGAAACCGCTCGGATAACCCGCCTCGGCCAGCAGTTTCTTCGCCAGCGCCGGATCGTAATCGGGGATTTGCAACGACGGATCGTAGCCCAGTTCGTCCGGCGCAAGCCGCGCATATCGTTCCGGCAGGCCGTAAAGCAAACCCTTCACGATTTCGGGCCCGTTGATGGCATGCGCGAGAGCCTCGCGAACGCGGAGATCGGCCCACGGCGATTTCGGGTTCGACAATTTCATCTGGACGGACATGGTCGGGTGGACGGGGAGCTTCACCAGATGGAATTTCGCCCGCTCCAAATCGGCGACCATGTTGTAGGGCGCGTCCATGATCATGTCGGCTTCGCCGGTCTGGAGCTTGGCGACGCGCGTGTTGTCGTCCTTCACGAACACGAAGCGCGCGCGCTTGATCTCGGGCTGGGGGCCCCAATAGCCGTCGAACGCCGCGAACTCGATGAATTGTCCGGGCCGGTACGCGATGAACTTATAGGGTCCGGTGCCCACGGGCTTCTTCGTGAAAGTATCTTCGCCGACGCGGTCGAAATAATTCTTCGAGACGACGATCAGCTCGTGAAGGATCGGCGCCAGCGAACTCGGCAGCTTGTAGGTGAAGCGCACGGTGTAATCGTCCACCGCCTCGACCTTGTCGATGAAGCGGCGGTTGCGGCCATAGAACGGGGCCTTCGCCATTTCCCGCTCATGGCTGAAGATCACATCTTTCGCGGTGAACGGATCGCCGGAATGGAATTTGACGCCGTGCCGCAGATGATAGGTGATGGTGTGGCCGCCATCCTCGATATCCCATGAGGTGGCGAGCGAAGGTTCGAGCGTGCGGCCGTCGGGCGCGGTCGCGATCAGGTTCTCGTACATGTTGGAAAGCGTGGCGAGGCCCGTCGGCGGATCGACCGATTCCGTCATGTCGAGCACATCGGGGTCGGCGTTGATCGCGACGGTGAAAATCTTGTCGTCCTGCGCAAGCGCCCCGCCGCAGGCGAGATACGCGCCCAGCGCCGCAAAGGCGGCCATCGCCGACAGCCATTTTCTCATTCGCCTCTCCCTTCCGACGATGTCGCGCCCTGAGCGGCGTCTTCTCATTCGAAACAGCGGCGCGTCGCGCCGCGCGGTTCTAATTCGGGCGCCAGGCCCCCCAGGCGCAGCCGACATAGACTTCGGGCGTGGCCATATAGGAAATCAGGTCGAAGCCGCGCCCGCCCGCCATGCCATGCGCGACCAGCCAGTTGCGGACCTCATCCGTGCCATTGCCCGCGCGCGGCAATTCCGCCGCGAGAAAATCGACGAGCGCCGGCTCGTCGGCCGATGCCAGAAGGCGCAGGAATTCGCGGTCGAATCGCTCGTCGATGGCGCCCATGGTCGGCTCGCCGATCGAATGGCTCAGTCCGCCCGTCGCCAGCAATCCGATGCGCAAATCCTCGGGGTAGGATTCGACCGCCCGCGCGAGCAGACGTCCCCAGGCGAGGCAGCGGTTGACGTTCGGCATCGGCGGCTCGATGACGTTGACGATGAACGGCACGAGGCGCGGCAGCTCGGGAAGCTCCATGCGCCAGAGCGGAATGCAGGCGCCGTGGTCGAGCGTGAGGCGATGCGAGACCGACGGCTCGAAATCGGAATCGAGCGCGGTCTGGAGAATGTGGTTGGCGAATTCCGGCGCGCCTTCAAGCCGATGGGGAAACGCCTTCATGAAAGGCTCCGGCGGGCCGGCATGCGCGGCGCCGATCCCGATGCAGACGTTCGGCATATTGTCGAGGAAGAAATTCACCCAGTGATCGGGCGCGACGAGAACGAGGATTTCGACCCGACTCTCGACGACGCGCCGGCCGAGCGCGCGAAAGGCCGACGTGATCCGATCGCGCCGGTCGGGTGCGATCAGGTCCCAATCGCGCACCAGGAGAGGGCCGTGGCTCGCGGCGAAAGCGCCCACGAATTTAGCCATCGGCACGCTCCGGGGCCGAAGCGAGGGCGTGCAGCCGCCGCATGAATTCCGCGTCCTTGACGCCGATGATTTGGAAGTAAAAGCGCAGCAGATACGCATTGACCCGCCGAGTGAAGAACGCGACATCCTCGGAATCGAGCGCCGCCAGCGCTTCGGGCGAAAGCGGATAATCCGCAAGGACTTCCGCCCGGTTCGCCCGATAGGCGGCGGCGCGTTTCGGGTCCTGGAGATCGAAGAACAGCTTGCTCAGCCAATAATCCGTCACGTCCGTTTTTCTCCGTTTAAGGTCCGAGCGGTTCGCCGCCGGGCTTGCTCAGCCAGACCCAGTTCTTTCGCTCCGGCTCGTAGCGCACGATCACGACATTGCCGAAGCCGAGACCGCGCTGTGGGTATGCCTTGAAATCATAGATGCCGTTGACCCCGGCGAAGCCGTCGAGCCCGTCGAGATAATCGCGGATCTGATCCGGCGTCGCGTCCGGGCCCAACTTCCGCAGCGCGGCGACGAGGACCAGGGCCGGGTCCCACGAGGTCTGGGTCATGTTGTCCGGCGTCAAACCGGAATCCTTTAGAATCGCATACATCTCATGCTGCGCCTTCTCGACCCGGGGATCGAGCTGAAACACGCCCTCATGCGGCGGAAACAGCGCCGACGGCATCAGGAACTGCTTCGGCATGAAGGCGGCATATTGTTCCATCTGCGCCAGCGTTTGATTGCCGTTGGTCGTGGCGATCGGGAAATCGAGCCCGGCCTGGTAGGCGGCGCGCAGGATGGTGGCGATTGCGGCGCCGGTGGTCCAGGCGATGAAGGCCTGCGGCTGCGCCTCCTTGACGCGCTCGATCTGCGCGGCGACGCTGAGGTCGCTGGTATTGAAATGCTGGTGCTCGACGATCTTTACATCCCTGTTCTCGGGCATCGCCAAGACTTGTTCGATGCCGCGGTCGGCGTCCTGCCCCGAGGCGTCGGTGCTCGCCATCATCGCGATCTTGGTCCAGCCCTTGAGCCGGAAATATCGGATCAAGGCGGCGTAGAGATCGGCGGTCGAGGTTCCGGCGGAGAACACATAGCTGCCGGCGGCGGGATGAACGCCGGGCGACAAGCAATAGTCGACCGGGCCTCTCGCCATCAGCGGCGCCATGGCATTGCACATGGCGACGATGCTGGAACCGATGAGGAAGGACGGATGGTCCGCCAGCACCTGGTTCGCGAGCTGGACCGAGACTTGCGGGCTGGTCTGGTCGTCATAGAAGCTGAAATGGATCGGGCGGCCGGCGATGCCGCCTTCCTTGTTGAGCGCGGCTTCGAGCGCCCGCAGATTGGCCTCCTGGCCCTTGCCCACGAAGGAGGCGTTGCCGGTCATCGGCAAGATGACGGCGATATTGTAAGGAGTGGCGGCCGGAGCCGACGCCATCGGTCCGAGCAGCAGGGCCGCCCCGGCGACGAGTGCCGCGGCAATTCGAAAGCCTGGCCGGCGATTCCAGGCGCTCATTCCGATCCTCCCTTGGTTCTTGGCGCATTCGTCGCGCTTTCCGGGCCAGCGCGCAAGAGTGCTTCGCGCGCGCAATTGACAGGAGATCGAAACTGGACGCCAATTTTCGGCATGACGCGCCCGCATCCCCACATCATCGACGATCCCACCGGCGACAGCTTCCGAATCGCCCGCGAGACCTTGGTGTCGGAGGACATTCTGCGGCGGGAACAGGCGCGCATCTTCACGACCTGTTGGATCTATGTCGGCCACGCCTCGGAGCTGAAAGCGCCCGGCAATTTCGTGACCCGCCGCGTGGCGGGGCGCCCCGTGATCTTCTGCCGCGACGACGAGGGCACGGTGCGGTGCCATTTCAACACCTGCCGGCATCGCGGCACCATCGTCTGCCGCGAGCGCGCCGGCCATGCCCGGCGCTTCAATTGCGCCTATCACGGCTGGAGCTATGCCACCGACGGCAGTTTGACGGGCGTGCCCGGCGCCGAGGCCTATGGCCCGCGGTTCGACCTGGCGGCGCTGGGCCTCACGCCCCCGCCACGGTTCGAATCCTATCGCGACTTCTGGTTCCTGTGCCTCGATCGCGACGCACCGAGGCTCGACGATTATCTCGGCCGCGCCAAGGAATATATCGATCTCGTCATCGATCAATCGCCCTCGGGCCGCATGGAGATCGTGTCGGGCGTGCAGGAATACGACATCGCCGCCAATTGGAAGCTCCTAGTCGAGAACAGCGCCGACGATTATCATCTGCTGTCGACCCATTCCACCTGGCTCAATTACCTGAAGAATTCGGGCGTCGCGATCGAGCCGCCGCGCGAGCCCGATCTGATGCTGCCGACGCGCGGCCTCGGCATTGATCTCGGACAGGGTCATTTCACCACCGACAACGTCAATTTCCGCGGGCGGCCGGTGGCGCGCTGGATTCCGATCTATGGCGAGGACGCGAAAGCGGAAATCGACGCGATCCGCGCGGAACTGGTGGCGCGGCTCGGACCGGAGCGCGCGACGCGCATCGCCGACACCAACCGCAATCTCGTGGTGTTCCCGAATCTGGTCCTGAACGACGGCTCCTCGGTGACGGTGCGCACCTTCTTCCCGGACGGCGCTGGCCGCGTGCATGTCAGCGCCTGGGCGATGGGACCCGTCGAGGAAAGCGCCTCCGCCCGCGCGCGCCGCCTCGATGCGTTCTTGACCTTCTACGGGCCGGGCGGCTTTGCGACGCCCGACGACATCGAGATGCTGGAACAGGTGCAGCAGGGCCTCGCCAATTGGCCGGAGGCGCCGTGGTCGGACATGTCGCGCGGCCTGGCGCGGGACGGCGCGCATCTCAACAGCGATGAGCATCATCTCCGCGCCTTCTGGCGGCGCTGGAGCGCGTTGATGGAGGCGGAGTGAGCGGCGAACCGGAGACGCAGGCGCTGCCGACGCGCGCCGCGATCGAGGATTTTCTCTTCCACGAAGCGGCGCTTCTCGATGACTGGCGGCTCGATGAATGGCTCGCGCTCCTGACCGAGGACGCCGCCTATTACGTCCCACCCAACGAGGCGCCGGGCGCCGACCACCGCACCACCTTGTTCACCATCGCCGACGACATCCACCGCCTGCGCGAGCGCGTGGTCCGGCTTCTCGACGTGAACGCCCATGCCGAGCATCCGCGCTCGCGGACGCGGCGGCTCATCGCCAATGTCCGCATCCTCGGCGGCGACGGCGAACACGTCACCGTGGCGGCGAATTTCGTGTGCTGGCGCTATCGCCGCTTCGAGCGCGTGGGCGAATATGTCGGCGCCTGTCGCTATCTCCTGCGCTGGCGCGACGGCGTGTTGCGCATCAAGGAGCGGCGCGTGATCCTCGACGCCCAGGAACTCGGCGCGCTCGGCTCGGTGAGCTTTATTCTCTAGCGGCGGAAACCAAGGAGGATGCGATGGAAAGTGTCGAATCGGTCATAGCCAATCTGGTCGCCGCGAACCGGATTCTGGCGCATGAGAACATCGTCGACGCATTCGGCCATGTCAGCCAGCGTCATCCGGAAAATCCCGCGCGCTTCCTTCTGTCGCGCGCCCGCGCGCCGGAGATCATCGAGCCCGGCGACATCATGGAATTCACCCTCGAGGGCGAGCCCGTCGACGCAAAGGGTCGGCGGCCTTACCTCGAGCGCTTCATTCACGGCGCCATCTATGAGGCGCGGCCCGAGATCCAGTCCGTCGTCCACAACCACAGCCACAGCGTCATTCCCTTCGGCGTCACCGGCGAGAAGCTGCGCCCGGTCATGCACACCTGCGCCAAGATCGGCTTCGAGATTCCGGTCTGGGACATCGCCGCGCGGTTCGGCGATACCAACATGCTGGTCACCGACATGGCGATGGGCCGCGATCTCGCGAAGAGCCTGGGCAACGGGGCGAGCGCCCTGATGCGCGGCCATGGCTGCGTCGTCGCCGGCGCGAGCCTCCAGGAGGCGGTCTATATCGCGATCTATCTCGACGTGAACGCCAAGCTGCAAATGAGCGCGCGCCATCTCGGCGGCGACATCAAGTTCCTGTCGCGCGGCGAGGTCGAGACCATCATCGGCGAAGGCGCGTATATCGGGCTGGAGCGCGCCTGGGAAGTGTGGTTCCGCCGCGCCGGCGTCGCGCCTCAGGGATGAATGATGCCGCATATGGTCGATAATTTATAAGGACGGCGCATGATATTCGCAGTTGTTCCAAACACAGGGCGTGTACCGTCCGAGGGGCGGGACGCTGGTTACTTGTGGGCCGATAACTGGAATGACTGGTGGAAATATCAGACGCTTTATATGCTGACGTATTTTGACGCTGGCGGTCAGGTCCACCAAATCGGCGCTGTCAAGATCGGCCAATTTGCCATGGACAAAGAACAGGCGCGGCCGAATTTGCCGGCGCAGTTCGATAATTTGGACGATCGCTTCTTCTCGCTCGGCCAGGACGCCTCTTACTACGCGGCCATAGCGGAACTCGATGAGAACGTCGCACGGCAGCTATTGGTCGCTTTGAAAGACGTGGTCGCAGATCAAGATCTCTTCGCGCGCGCATTGGAGGAAGACGTAATGGGATCGTCCCTCCTTCGATCCGTGACGGTCCGATCTATAGAAGGGCAATTTAGGCGAATAGTCGACGGAGGGGCAATCCTTACCGAGTATACCTTCCGCTATGACGGTCCCGTCCCCCAAGATCAGAATGTCGGTAGGCTTGCTCTCGAATTTCGGGTGATTCCAGATTCTACGCCTCCCACAAACATCCATGTACTCATTGGCCGAAATGGGGTTGGGAAAACTTATCTGCTAAATGGAATGACACGTGCGCTCGTATCTCCACAAGAGGATGCTCCGAGGGACGGCCTTTTTACCTCCGCCGAAGGTTTTTTAGGCGAAAGTCACGAAAGTCCCTTTGCCAATATCCTTTCTATTACGTTCAGCGCCTTCGATGACTTCGCTCTCGTACCTGAACCCCAGAATGTGTCCAAGGGCGTCCGATATTCGAATGTCGGCCTACGTAAACGAATTAAGGACAAGAACAACGAATGGGTTGCGACAACCCGGGACCCTACAGACCTCGCTGAAGAGTTTACTTTGAGTGCTAAGCTCTGTGTCATTGGTGCGAAAGCATCACGTTGGCAGCGTGCTCTCACAACATTGGAAGCAGACCCAATCTTCGCCGAGGCTCAGATTGCAGAATTGGTCAAAGAGCAGAACCATCAATTTGCAAGAAAAGCTGGCCGCATTTTCCGAAACCTTAGCTCCGGTCACAAGATTGTCCTACTTACCATCACCAAACTAGTCGAGAAAGTTGAGGAGAAGACCCTGGTCTTAATGGATGAGCCTGAGGCCCACCTCCATCCGCCTTTGCTTTCCGCTTTTGTTCGGGCCCTCTCAGATCTCTTGATCAACAGAAACGGGGTCGCCGTCATTGCAACTCATTCTCCGGTTGTCCTTCAGGAAGTACCTGCAAGTTGTGTATGGAAAGTCGTCAGACATGGTTTGGCCGCCCGAGCCGACCGCCCTGAAATAGAGACGTTTGCTGAGAACGTTGGGGTCCTAACTCGAGAAATCTTTGGACTTGAAGTTACGAGATCGGGATTCCACAGAATGCTCGCTGAGGCGGTTGGCGATTTGAATTCCGCCGACGCCGTCCTGGGGAAATTCGACAACGAAGTTGGTTCGGACGGCCGAGCGCTTATCAGTAGCCTGATTGCTGAGCGAAACGCTGATGAGGTTGAATAATGTGGCCAGTTCCGCGCCCGGACATTGACGCTGGCTACGCCTTTCAGGCCTGTACCAATCGTGTGCGCGACAATGACTTACGCCGCAGGCTGTCAAGCGTTCTGCCGGAGATAGAGGCGGTCGCTGCCGATTACGAGGAGAAAGCTGTAGACGGCGATCTGCATTTGATCCCGACGGCTACAACAGTCGGGGGGCTCGTGACCAAGGAGGAAATGGTCAGAGTTTACGATCAGAGAATGGCTGGTAAGGATGGGCCAGGCCGAGCGATATACGACAGGATCAAGTTATTGCCGCAGGGGGATCGTTGCCCTTTTTGCGACCAACGTAATGTATCGACCCTGGATCACATCCTACCAAAGACGCTCTATCCCGCGCTTGCGGTGACCCCGATCAATCTTGTCGGGGCGTGCATGGAATGTAATAAGGCCAAGTTGACTATAGCCGCTGCTGCACCGGACGACGTCGTACTGCACCCGTACTTCGATGATGTCAGCGGAGAACAATGGTTGAAAGCGGAAGTCCTACAGAAAGCTCCCTGCGCTGTTATCTTTCGTGTGGACGCTCCGAGTGGCTGGAACGCCACGGTGACCGCCCGCGTGGAAAACCACTTCAATATGCTCGGACTAGCGTCTCTCTATTCCAGCGAGGCAGCCCGTGAGATCAGCAATATTCGCTATAATCTGACGCTTCATTTCAATGCAGGCGGAGTTGATGCAGTTCAGGATGAACTTTTGCGGCAATGGCGATCCAGACGTGCGAATCGGTTGAATTCCTGGCAGACCGCGAGCTATGAGGCATTTGCTCAAAGCGTTTGGTTCTATAGCGGGGGCTTCGCTTAAGACCAAGGTCATCCTTCGGTTTTCTAGCATCGAGGGGAGCACGGTTTCTCATCGGCGAAGGCGCGTATGTCGGACTGGAGCGCGCCTGGGAAGTGTGGTGCCGCCGCGCCGGGGTTGCGAGGGAAGCGCAACCATGACGCGGCAATTTCACAACGCCGGGGTCCTGATTTTCAGCTTGCCGGATGGAGCTCGTGCCATTGGTCGTGGACGTTCGGGATCGTCTCGAACTCCTTGTTGAAGAGCACGCCGTTGGAGTCCTTCACGACCTTGCGGATATAGATGTTTTGAACGGGGTCGCGGGTTTTGGGGTCGATCGATAGCGGCCCGCGCGGGCTTTGCCAGGCATAGCCCTTGATGGAGGCCATGGCCTTGTCGCCGTCGCGCTTGCCGTCGGTCGCCTTGAGCATGTGGTAGATAATTTCCATGCCGTCATAGGCGTCCGTCGTCACGAAATCGCGCTTGATGTGCGGATATTTTTTCTCCAGGCCGGCGATGAATGCCTTGTTCATTGGATTGTCGAGATAGGTGCTGTAGGGCGCGGACGAGATGATTCCGAGCGCGGCGTCGCCGACGGGATCGAGCTGATTCTCGGCGGTGGCGCCGCCGGCGTCGTAAAGCGCGATGCCCTGTTTTTCGAATCCCATCTCGGCGAAGCTCTTGATGAAATTGAGCGACATCGGGCCGCCCGGCATGAAGGGAAACACGCATTGCGGCTGCGAATCCTTGAGGCGCTGCATGTAGCTCGAAAAGTCGTTGGTCCCGAGCGGTACCTTGATCACCTCCGCCACCTTGCCGCCGTGCTTCTCGAAGCCGTAGGTGAAGGCCTTGATCGTGTCGGCGCCCGGCGCGTAATCGGCGATGACCAAGGTGACCTTCTTGCAGCCCTGTTCGGCGGCATATTCCGCGATCGGCACGTCCGGCTGCCAGATGGTAAAGCCGGCCAAGACCAGATACGGCGATTTGTCGACGATGAACGACGTCGCGCCGTTGAAGATCACATAGGGAATCTTCGCCTCGGTGATCAGATCGGCGACGGCCAGGGCCTCGGGCGTGAACTCGCCGCCGCCGACCACCGCGGCGTTGTCGCGGGTGATGAATTCCTGGACGACCTGTTTGGTGCGCGACGGATCGGTTCCAGGCGTATCGCGCAGGATCAGATTGATCTTGGGATTGCCGTCCTTGCCGTCATGCTGGAACATGTAAAGATCGATCTCGCGCTTGTAGTCCTCGCCCCATTGGGCATAGGCGCCGGAGAACGCGGCGACCAAGCCGACCGTCGGCTCGTCCGCGGCGAAGGTGGGCGCCGGGTAAAGTCCGGCGAGAATCCAGGCAGCCGCGACGCCGGCCGACAGCGTCCAACGCAGACTTCCCGGACGGCCGCGGAATTTCCCGCAAGGCCGGGATCGTGGCGGAATTCGTTCGGCGGTCGCGCCGGAACGGCCGCTGGTCGCGGCGGTAACCGACAAGGCAGTGCGAATCATGATGACCTCCCCGATTTATGTCACGCTCTATCGGCGCCATACGATCTTATGACTTTGCGCAGGCCAAGTGAATACCGCGCTTCTTTTCCCCCGCCGCGCGCCGCCAACGGGCATTGTAGCGTTTTCGTGAAAGAGTCCATTTTAAGGTGGACGCGGCGACGCCGAGGAATATGCTGTTCGTACGCCAACGCCGTTGAATCCTCCGGCGACCCCTGGGGAGAAGACCGACCATGAGAGATCTGGGGTGGCCGGCGTTAGCGGCGCTCCTATTGGCGATCGGGCTCTCGGCCGGTGCCGCAGCCGCGGATCGGGCGCTTGGTCTCCAGCCGCCGGCGCCGGTCGCTTGCGCGGCAAAGGCCTGCGATCGCGATCCCGCCCAACTTGCCGATTTCGCGGTCAGATTCTATGCCTGGTATGTCGACACCACGATCGCGGAGGACACTCTATCCGGCGCGGCGCGGCGGCAGGAGGAGCGTGCGCACGCCGCAATCCTCGACCGGATGCTGTCGCCGGGGTTCCGGGCGAAGCTCGCGAAGCTGCGGAAGGAGATGGCGGCGTCTAAAGGCGACATGCCGGAGCCCGATCCGAGCCTGTCGTCCTTGTGCGGCGGCGTCGAGGCCGACAATATCCTGTGCGCGCAGGATTATGACGGCCGGTGGCGGACCGATGCTTCGGCCAAGATCGATACCAGCGCGCCGGACGCGATCCGGCTGACGGTGACCTTGCCGTGGCCCGCCGACCCGAATACCAAGGCGCCGTCGCGCCCGCACCTGCTCTTGGTGACCTTGGTGCCGGATCGCGGCTATTGGACCATCGATCGCATCGCCGCGGGGGATTAGCGATCCCTACTGACGGCGGGCCCGCGGCGCGCTGTGGCGAAGCAGGACCGGCGCCGGGGCGGACCCCAACGCGACGTCAATGACCGTTCTCGCCTGTCGAGGACGCGACCCGGGCGATGCGATAGACGGGGGCCGAGCCGTTGCCCGAGACCTCGAATGCGCCATAGTCGTGGCGGGCCTGGTCGGAATCGTTGTTGAAGGACAATCCGGGCATCGCGGAACCCTGCATGATGTTCCAGTCTTCGTAATTGGTCGCATCGTCCCAATTGATCGAATTGGACAGCCAGCTGTACCGCGCCAGCCCCGCCCGTCTCACGGCGTCGCAAACTGGCCCGGAGCCGTACACGCCGACCGCATAGGCCGCCGTTCCGCCGCTTGCCGCGGCAAGGCCCGAATTGACGCCGCGAAAATAATCGACGATGGAGGCGAGATGGGCATCCTGCGCGTGGAAGTCGACGGCGAAATAGATGGCACTTCCGGCTGGCTGGCTGACGCCTCTGGCCTGGCCGTAAGCCGTCACGGCATCGCTATACCCCCCCTCGTACGTGAAGTGCGCGGGTTGGGGCGAATGGTATTCATAGACCGCGACGATCTTCAGACCCTGGGATGACAAGCGCCGCGCCTCGCCCGGCGACAACGGCGGCCACGCGGAATCCGGGTCGCGGTAATAGCGGGCGACAAACTCGACCTGGGCATCCTTAAGCTCGTTCAGGATGTCGCTCGCATCGTTCGCCATGTCGATTCCCTGCCCGGCGCTCGGCGGAAATGCGACTGTCTCGGACGGGACCGCGCTCGGCGGCTCGCCGCATCCGGCGAGCATCAGGGCCGGTAAAATCGCCGCCAGTGTCCTCAGCGTCAAAATTCTGCTCCCCCAATCCTTCCGCTCCGCCGCGCGTCGGCGCAGCCGATGTCACGTGATAAACGGATTCGGGCAAGAGATTCAATCGCCTTTAAATGATGACGGTTTCCAGCGGATCGCCTTCAACCGGCCATTCCGTCGAACTTGCGCCAAACGGCGGGATCGCGGCGGCGGAAGCCGAGATCGTTCAGGAAACCGCGCATGACGATGGCGACGGCCGCGTTCGCGATCGCGGTGCCCAAATCCAGGTGGTAATCGCCGACCGGAACGCGCGCGGCGAGCGCGACGGCCCGATCGTCGCCAGTGTCGCCAACTCCTGCCCGCCTTTTCGTCCATCCAATAGCGGACGCCGGCTGGCTGAAATCGTTCGTCGAACCCTGAGCGAGTTTTTTCGGTAAGGGCTTCGGCATTCTTCCCCACACGTCGTCCCCGCGAAAGCGGGGACCCAGCGCTAGCGAATAGAATCGGACGCTCGGCCCGCCCAAGACCGTCGTCACCGTTCGTGGAAGCAGCCTGCCGGTAGCAGACGTTAAGAAGGTCGCAGGAGGGTGGAAGGCGGAGATAGAGGGCTGGTCGCATCAATGTCTGTTTTGCGGCCATATACGACGTTCTGGGACAAAAAGCGCTCGCTCGAAACCGGCCATCCGCGAGGCCCGAGCCAGCTTGTAAAATCAATACGCTGCTAGACTTTGATGCTGGGGTCACTATTGCGCGCGATTTTACAGCCTGCCGTTCGAACGTGCGGCAACGCCGGGATGCGGCAGGCATCTGATAACCCTTAACAAAATCGGACTTTCCACGGTTTGGGCGTGTACCTGGACAATGACGAGATGCAGCTTGGGTGATGACCATCGCGACTAAGGCATGCCCGTGTGTTGCCGCCGAGCCCGAACGGATGTATTTTTGGCGCTGGCGGTCACGGGGGGCTGGCGAACATGAGATCGCGACTAGCATCGTTGGGCTTCGCGCTTTTGCTTGCGACCGCCTGGGGCGCGTTGGCCCACGGCCAGGAAGCGGCCGGGGAGCTGCCGCCCTTACCCTCTCCGGTTTTGGAAGATTTGATCAAAGACCCGGCGGCGTGGGCCCGGTTCCGCGAAGATTATGCGCGGACCCACCCGGCGACGGCGCAAGCGAGGGCTCCCGCAACGAGCACGGAATGGTTCCCATTCGATGAGATGCTGCCTGGAAACCCGAACGCGGCGAGGAAGAATTGCCGAGTAGACGGCTGCGCCAGCAATCCATTGCTGCTGACCGATGGCACGGTCATTGTCCACGTCTCTTGTACCGCGGATTGGTACAAGCTGACCCCCACGCTCAACGGCAGTTACCGGCATGGCACCTGGTCGCCGATCGCTTCCCTGCCGAACGGCTACGCGCCGCGCTTTTTCGCTTCCGCGGTCTTACCGGACGGGCGCGTCATCGTCGAAGGCGGCGAATATGATAACGGCTGCACACAGGTCCAAACCAATCTTGGGGCGATCTACGATCCCGTCGCCGATACTTGGACGCCGGTCAATCCGCCGGTCGGTTGGGCCACCATTGGCGATGCCTCGTCGACGCTACTCGCCAACGGTCGCTTCCTGCTTTCCAACTCACAGAACCGTGACACCGCGCTGCTCGATGCTTCAAAGCTGACCTGGACCGACACTGGGGCGGGGAAATTCGATTCCAACAACGAAGAAAACTGGACGCTCCTGCCGAACGGCAACGTCCTGACCGTGGACGCCTATAACGACTTGAGACCCACTTGCGCCAGCCGATCCGAAGCCTATGTGCCGAGCTCCGGCAGATGGGTTGCCGGGGGCAATACCCTTGTCCTCCTATCGGGCTGCACGGGCTCAATCAAGAATTACGAGGCGCCGACGCAGATTCTGCGGCCGAACGGAACCGTCGTGGCCTTCGGCGCCACCGCCAGCATTGCCGCTCATAACACGCCGGTGCGCAGCGCGATCTACAACACAGGCACGCTGCAATGGTCGAAAGGTCCCAACCTGCCGACCGTCGGCGGCGTGAACTATACCATGGCCGACGCGCCAGCCGCCGTCCTTCCCGACGGCACGGTTCTGGTCGCCGCCAGCCCCGGTGTGTGGGCGAACGATGCCTCGTTTCCGCGACCGACACATTTCTTCGTGTTTGACGGCGCCAAATTCGCGCCGGTCGACGACATCACGGATTCGGCGCGGCTCGCATCCTATGAGGTGAATTTCCTCGTCCTGCCTACCGGGGCCGTATTGGCCGTCGAGACCGATCTGCCGGGATTGCAAGTCTTCGAGCCCGTGATCACCCCGAACGCCAGCTATGCGCCGGTAATTACCAGTCTGTCCGCGACGACGCTGGTTTCGAGCGGGACGTACTCGGTCACCGGCAGGCAAATGAGCGGGCTGACCTACGGCGCTGTGCTTGGCGATGATGCACAGGCCAATACCAACTTCCCGTTGGTGCGGATCACCAACAAGAAGAGCGGGCACGTCTTCTATGCCCGCACCCATGATTTCACGTCGGCGTCGGTGAAGCCCAACGAGGTGTCGTCCACGCAGTTCACGCTGTCCGAAAAGACCGAAGCCGGCGCCAGTTCGCTGGTCGTCGCCACCAACGGTCTTGCGTCGCAACCCAGGAATGTCACCATCGTCTTTCCCGAAGTCGCCATCACGCCGGCAAGCTGCGAACACTTTCCCTATACCGGCGGAAGCCAGGGCTATTCGGTGTCGGTCAAGAATCCGCCGCCCGGTGTAGAACTGCTCTATGAATGGAACTTCGTATACGGCAACGACTTTCATTTTACCCTCCTCGATCCAGGAGCGACGAAATTCACCGCGTTCAATCCACCGCTCTATGCCGGACCCTCGAAAGCCGCGACCGTGAAAATCTCGGCGCTTCCCCACTCCGGCGACGGCGACGGCAACGTCCTCATGACCGCGCTTTGGTACAGTCCGCCGAACGGGTCGCCGAAGAACCCCAATCCCCGCCTTGCCTGGCAGAATCTCCTCGTCAACATCGATGGCGCGCAGCAGGTGATCGACGTCGCCTCGGCGCCCATTGTGGTCGGTGCCGCGACTTGTTCGAATCCATGAGCCACACCCGGTAATCCGATTTCGCCACCAGCTAAGGTTCGCCGCCATCTGGTGCTGCCACTGGGAAAACGCGAGAGCGAGGAATCCGACATGAAGGCACTACTTTCCGCCGGTTTGATTTTATCTATTGCTCTCGTATCTCGCGCGACCGACACGATCGGAGCAACCAAATCAAAACCCGCCGAGGCAGAAATAGTCAATGTCTTGAATGAATATTATGCCGGAAATGGAAACACAAAATATGAATTTTGTATCCGCGAGCTAAATTACCCGCCCAAACCCTTAAGTTCGCACGGACTGTACAAAGTGACACTTACGGCGGCGGCTTACGCAGAGGACATTATCTCCGATTGCAAGTAAAGTCGCGGCAAAGCTTCGATCATAAATAACTGCCGACCTGCGCTATTTGGAGCGTGGGCAAAAGGATTGGAGTTTCGATTTCGCTGATGTGGCGAAATTCCGACGACGAGTCGTAGGTCCGAGATGGGTCAAAGTTGTTGATTCGATGGTGCCGTCGGTTGGGTGTAAGCGCCGGAGGAATACCTTGCCGCAATGGCACGTCGCGGAAAGGTGTTTGTGCTGCTCCTAGTTCACTGCGCCTTCCCATTCTTGGGTCCCATTTAGAAGACTATTTTATCGGTAATGGGAAAGGTCCGCAACGGGTCAACCTCCGCCGTAAGGTATCCGAACAGGAATGACGGTCGAGAGCTGCCACTAGACCATGTGGACGCGAATGTCCGCATCAGAATGTCATTCGCTCAAAGCGGTACGGCAGCTCCCGGCCAACTCCGGTAGGTCGGACGCGGTAGGCAAAAGGTCCGACTTCGGTCGAACTTACCCGTTGGCGCCACTTTCCGGAGGCGCGACGATTGGTTAGGCCTCCGCCCTGCCATAGCCAAAGGCTAGCGGATCAACTCGGCGTAGAGGTCGCGTCAATCAGGGTTGGCGCGCTCGATCAGTTCCAGCTTCCACGCGCGGCGCCATTTCTTGATCCGCTTCTCGCGCAGGATCGCCTGCTCCATCGTGTCATGAAATTCGACGAAGACCAGCATGTGGACCCGGTAGGTGCGGGTGAAACCGGGGACGGCGTCCGAACGATGTTCCCAAACGCGCCGGGAAAGATCGGAGGTGACGCCAATATAGAGCGTGCGGTTTCGTCGGCTCGCGAGAATATAGATGCAGGGGCGCTTATCGTTGTGCATCCGTCGCGGGTCATCCTTGGGTCCCCGCTTTCGCGGGGACGACGGAATTTCATTATGGCCAGAGCTTCACGTCGTGCGGCGAAAATCGATAGACTCCGCATCCGCCCCCTACCGAAAACACACCCATCGTCCCCGCGAAGGCGGCGATCCAACCCTTCCTCCATCGTCCCGCACCACCCTCGTCGTCCCCGCGAAAACCGGGACCCAGCGCTAACCGATCAACCCGAATCCTCTTGACAATGTTCGTGTTTTGTTCTATAATACGGGGGCCGAAATGGGGAAAGGGAACCGCGATGGATCGCGATGAAGGGGGCATCGAAAGGGCCATTGGCACTGCCGTTAACCAATTGGCTGCTGATTCGCTGCAGGAACAGCGAAAGCAGCCAAAACCGCGCGGGCCGGGGCGGCGGTTTCCGCCCGGCCAATCCGGCAATCCTCTCGGCCGCCGCAGGAGTTCGCGCAACCGCGCCACCCTCATGGCCGAGGCGCTGTTGAGCGGCCAAGCCGAGGAATTGGTTCAGGAAATCATCGCCGCCGCGCTCGACGGCGACCCGTCGGCGCAGCGCCTGTGCCTGGAACGCATCCTCGCGCCGCGCCGGCTGGAGCGGGTCCAGTTCGCGATGCCGCCGCTCGGCTCGGTCGATGATGCAGGGAAAGCGCTGGCTGCAATTGCGGCGGCGGTGGCGAAGGGCGACCTCGCCCCGGCCGAGGCCGGCGATCTCGCGGCACTCGTCCACAGCTTCGTGCGTGCGATCGAAGCGCACGAATTCGACCTGCGGCTGGCCGAGGTCGAGAAAGCCAGCGGCGTCGTGCCCGGCGGGAGGCGCTTCCATGATTGAGCTTCCCGGCCGCCTCAGACGGATGCGCGTGCGGTACAAGCCGCCCAAATCCCTGGTCGATTCGGTTGCGGTCCGGCGGTTGCGCCTCCAACGCACCGTCGTGGGCTGCGCCAGGATCGAGCTGGGGCTGCAATGCCTCGGCGTCGATACGACGAATGTCTGGGCGATCGCACGCTGCGCGGAATATATCGACGAGTTGAAGGCGCTCCCGCCGGTCGAGGAATCCGAACTGGCCGCGGCGCGCGCCGCCGAATTGGCGCTCGCGAACACGCCGTATGGGCAAAAAATGCAGGCGCGCTTCAACGATCTCGTGGCGCGCTACCGCGATCCGGCCACGCCGCCGCCTAATTTCGCCCGGGAATCGCACGTCGCGCTGCTGGCCTATGTCAAGGCACGCGTGTCGGATGAGAGCATGGCCAGGTCGAAGGCGGATGCGCTTCGCGCGGCCGGCCTGGCGATCGAATGAGTATTGGAGCGGGTGAAGGGAATCGAACCCTCGTCGTAAGCTTGGGAAGCTTCTGCTCTGCCATTGAGCTACACCCGCCAACGCCCCGCATTAAAGCGAAGCGGGGACCGGGCTTCAAGCGCCGAACGCTCGGGCTAGGTGCCGTGGGCCGGGCGCATCGTCCGAGCCGCCTGTTCGATGACCGCGGCGCCTTCGGCGGGAGGTGCTGTATTTTTGCCGCCGCGCTTCATGCGCCGCAACGCCGCGAGCAATGACCGAGGCAGCCTGCTGCGCGCCGTGACCCGTAAGGTCTCGATACCCTGACGGGCCATGACGAACGCGACATAGGTCGAACCCCAAGGCGAGCCGGCGATGCGATAGGCGATTGCCGCGGAGGTTTCCGTCACCCAGAAGCGCTTATAGGGCTCGTCGCCGATACGGAGGTCGAAATCCCGGCCGCTCGCATGGGCCCATTTGAGACAGTCCTCCAACAGGAGTTGGCCCGGCGAATATTTCGCGAATTCCGGATCGAAGGCAATCTGACAGCCCTCGACCCGCAGCTTGTCGATCCCGAGCAACGCCGCCGCGATGATGCGCCCCTCGAGCTTGAGGGCGAGGAAAACGTAGCGCGCCGCCAGCCCTTCCCGCGTCGCGATCCCGGCATGAAAGTCGGCGTATTCGTCGGAATTGAGCCACGCGCTTTGCCGCCCGGTCCTTTCCAGCCAGCGCCTTTTTTGGCGCAGCAGCCAGTCGATGATCTCCTGGCGGCTCTCGGCCGTGTCGGCCACGCCGGTCTCGCACCGGCCCAGGGCATCGAGTTGACGCCGGTGCCGGCGCATGCGGCGGCGCATGTCTCCGCTCAGCGTCGCGTGGTAGGCGTCCCATTCGATGCCCCGCAAGCGCACCAGGCTGAGGCGGTCGCGAAACGCGGCATAAAAGAGCGGTGCCGCGGTAAGGGCATCGTGCAGCGCGGTGCCGGTCGGCACCGGAGGCAGGAGGATGACATCGGCATTGCATTCACTCGCGACGAAACGCCACGCCTTCGCCACATGATCCTCGGCGACAGGTCCGGCTTCGACGAGAACCGCGCCATATTCGGTGGTCTCGGGACCCAGCGGGCGAACGATCCGCCAGAATTTCGCACGATAGGTTACCAGGGGCCAGACGAGGACGAGCCTGTCATCCTCATAACCGGCCACGCACAGAAGCTCCCGGCCGCGCGGGACGGCCAAGGTTTCCCAGGCGCACGAGCACCAGTCGTAGCTTTGCGACGCCAAGCCGTCGCGCGAACGCGCATGCAGTGCGTCCCATGCC
>Ga0182024_10010458_pt1 | contig 18894 bp, 26 predicted proteins | sample P32metaG_FD_120480 | JGI IMG/M metagenome (GOLD analysis project Ga0182024, IMG submission 120480) | Permafrost microbial communities from Stordalen Mire, Sweden - P3-2 metaG (Illumina Assembly) | ecosystem: Environmental > Terrestrial > Soil > Wetlands > Permafrost | place: Sweden: Stordalen... | reverse complement strand
GGATTGTTCAGCAACGGCGCATTGGTCGCCACCATCATGCCCGCGTCAGTGTAGGTGGCATTCGCCACGCCCGCCGTGGTGATCGTGGCCGTCGATCCTGATACGCCGGTCACCTTGTAGGTGGCGTTGAGCGCGGTCGCCACGGTGGCCCCAGTGACGGTGATTTGCGCCCCGACCCACAGATAGCTGGTGGAAGTAAAGGTGATCGTCCCGACATTCGAGGAAACGACAATGTTGGTGAGGGTCCCCCCCAAGGGGAACGTCGTCACCGGCTGCACGGCCTGCGCCTGGCAGACATACTGCGGAGTCGAACTTATGTCGAACACCGAAACGTAATTGTTTGGAGGCGGCCCGCCGACCTGATTCGTTGCCTGAGACTGGGAGAAGGCCGCCGCCGCGAAAACAAGGAGAAAACCTATGGCTTTACGCAATGCGTTACTCCTGTGCGGATTATAGCACCCGCGTTGAAAAAAATCGGGGTGCCCGAAGTCCAGGCACCCCATTCCCAAGAAGACAATACAGGCAAGTGGCTGAAAATAAAGCACTTATCACTGCCCGGCGGGAACCGCGAGCGAATAAAATACCACACCGCACCCCGAATCGACGGAGTAGAGCTGGCGCGTATTTTGCAGGTAGAACTGGAAGCCCGCTTGCGGGTTCCCGGTGGTCGCAGAATGCCCGATGAAGATTTTCTCTCCTTCGGGGGTCTGGATGAAGTCAACCTCCGCGAGTTGGCACCAGCCGAAGTTGGAGGGGTTCAACCAGTCCACTCGGGCTTTGCCGGCGTAGCGGGACACGTGGTGCGTGACGTCGCAGAAGGGGAAGGTGTCGCCGTAGTCGTTTCCGCCCGGCGCGATGTCGATCATTTTGTCGGCCTTGCCGCGGAGCCAGTTACTAATCGTGATTCCCTGCAAGTACGCCGAAACTCGTTGCGCGGTGTGGCAGACGCCGATGACGTCGGTATAGGCTTCCTCGTCGCGGCGCTGAATCAGTTGGCTTTTTCCGGCATATCCCAGCGAAGGGGTATAGAACCCGTTCTGCCCGTTGACGGAAGGCGTGACCAGTTCATAAGCGGTCGCATAGGACAGGCCGCCCAGCGAACCGGAGCTGGTGGTCGAATTGAAGGTGTAGATTCCGTTGCGCCACGAACCGGCGGCGGCGGTGTAGGCACCGGCGGCGGCGCCGAGCCCCATGTTCGGGAACATGATCTGGTCGGTGTTGACGGGGGTGTAGGTGCTGACTCCCTTCAACGTGATGGTGTTGCTGGCGTAGTTGATCGAGGCAACGCGGGCGCCGGCGAACTGCAACACGTTGGCCGTGCTGTAGATGTCCACCAGCATGTTCTGGCCGCGGATGCGATTGGTTGCGAAGGTGGCTTCCAGGTTGTACGTCACTTGGCCGCTGGAGATCACGGGAGATCCGGTCCCGTTGGCCTGCGCCAGCGTGCCGGTGGAATCGTTGAAAAGGCCGATCTCGTTGTAGAGGGCCATTTCCGAAATGCCCTTTCCCAGCGAGAACTGCAAGGCGTTGACAATGGCCTGTTTCCTGTCCTTCGTGGCCATGATCGCACGCATGGGCAAATTGAACCCAAGGTTGTTTTCAAAGGTTCCAAAGGCCATGAAAGCCGTGCCCATCATCGAGCCGGTGCCAAGGTCGCCGCCGTCGAGGCTGAAGGCTTGGTAGTCGCCCCCGACATACAGGAGGGCGGGAACGCGCCAGGCGAGCACGGGGCCGCCGACGCTGTAGGTTGGGGAGCCGCCGGTTGCCCCGTCAGTGAAAGCCGACACGTTGTGTTTTTCGGCCTGCTTGTTGAACAGATTTGCGAAGTTTGATTGCTTTTGCGCGAGCAGGTAACCCAGTTTTTGGTTTACCTGCTCCAGCATTACCGAGGTGACATTTGCCGTTTGAGCGGTGATGCCCATTTGAGACTCCTTTGGGGTGGCCCGGTGGAGTCCGGCGCGGGTGGCTGCGTTTTTAGGTTAAGCCGTGCGTCGAGCTTCTACCGGAATATCGCCTTGAATTGGCGGTCCCACTCGTCGGAGGAGATCCGCTGGGGTTGTCCATTTTTCCCCACTGGAGCCTGGGGCGATGCGGAGGGGCGGTCGGTGCCGCGCTGTTGCGGGGCTGCCTGACGGCCGCTCGGCTTGCCGGGGGTCTGTGAGGTGGCATTGACGTACTTCGCGGCGATTGACGGAAGTACGCGGTTTGCCCTGGACAAAAAATCTGCATGATACGCTTGAACACGCGGTTGCAAACTTCTGCCATCACGCGAACCTGAGTGCCAAGCCGTACCGTAGTCCTGCATGATGGCGTCAGACTGCTGCTTATGCTCAGTCCACCATTCGCTCTGTCGGAGGGTGGCCCCGACTTCATCATGAATGCTTTTTTTGATGGACCTATACGCGATATCGCTGTATTTCGCCTTGATGGGTGCCAGGATTTTATCCAGAGCCGCATCAATCTTCTGAAATTTCGGGCCGTCCAGAGAAGAGGTTTGGAAACCTTCCGAATCTCTCTGCAACGCAATGCTTTGGCGGTTATCGAAGTCAGCTCGCTCTTGCTCCCACGCGGTACGCGCTTGCGCTTGAGGGTCGGCCTGCGGCAATTCCTTCTGGTAGTGCCCCGTCAGACCCCACTCGACCGCCTGCGCGTCTTCCAGGTGCGTTGGATTTTGAGTCTGGGCGGCCTTGGCGTAGAGGGATTCGACCAGCGATTTCCCGGTGGACTGAATGAAGTTTTGGTAGGCCGTCGGGTTGGTCTGCCGCAAAACTCCCGGTGCCATGGTCAGCATTTTCTCGAAACTGCGGGAGAATGTCGCCCGCGACTGCGGGTCCTGGTGACTCGCTCCGCTCCAATAGTCCAGCACGCTCTTGACGGCCCGATCGCTTCCAAAAGTCCAATCGTTGTACATCGTGCGGTGGTCAAAGGCCTGTTGGCTGGCGGATTGCGCTTCGGCCGGCGTGGCGAATATCTGGCTGACTTGCTGGCTGTACTGCAATGCGCCTTGGACTCGCGGCAGTTCGGCCTTGGGCACCTGATAGAAATTGCCGTCTGGCGATAGTTGCCACGGGGACTGGTTGGCATCGGCCCTTGGCTGGGAGTCTCCCTGCGGAGCTGTGTCCTGGGTCTGCGGTGCGGTCGGCGCATCGCCGCCGGGGATTTCCTGGGAGCCTTCGGAAGGCAGCGAAGAATCGCCGCCAGCTTCGCCACCAGGAGTCTCATCGGCAGATGCCGAATCGTAAGCGTCCCCCAAGAGCGAACCGAGGTCGAGGTCACCGGTGCCGCCGGGGGGTGCCCCCCCCCCAGCGTCTCCTAATCCTAGTGAAATTGCTGCCATATCTGTGGTTTCAATCCACGCGCCCCTCTACGAGGCGCGAAATTCCAAATACTGTGGAAAGGGTAACGCTTTACGCGGAGGATTGCAAGTTGTGCGTCTCGCAATGCGGTATAGGCGTCATTCCTCGACCGTCCTTTTTGCCACGAATTCATCGAATTCCTGCCGCGCGCCGCCGAGAGAGGAGTTGAAATAGCGCTTGCCTTTTGCCGCGGCCATGGCCCAAGCGGCATACCGAAAGTTCGTCCGCGCGCCGGTATAGTTCTCACCCGTCGCGCGCTGGCAGGCCCCGCCGCCGATATCGACCTCGGATTCATCGAAATGGTCGCGATGTGCCAGCGACGGCAGCGGAGCGCCGATCTTTTGCGATGCGGTCGCGCCGCGCAACGCCGGGTGAATGGCGAGCGCGGTAAGGATCTTGGCGATAAATTCTTTCAGCATGACTTATTGTACTGGCGGCGGTGGCATCTTGGGCGGCATCCCGCCGGGCGGCGCCGGCACTGGGACCGGCATTGGCTTCGGTTGCGGCGGCTGGATCACGGCCTGCACTCCGGGCGGCTCGATTCCGGCGTTCTCCAGCGCCTCGGTAACCGCCGGAGATCCGAGATCCGATCCTTTGAGAGCAACCGACACACTGGCCTTGATCGGCGGCTTCGGCGGCGGCGCTTGAGCCTTTTTCTGGCACGCCTGCCCGTACAGTTGCAGGTTCTCGTAGCCGTTCGGGTTGCCCTGCTCCAGCTCGAAATTATTAACCAGATACTGCTGAACCAATTTCGCGCAGAAATCGAAATCGTCTTCCCACTCCGGCTGGACGGAAGGCTGTTTCGGCCCCGGCGATCCATCCGGGTTCGCTGGACCCGGTTGCGCTTCCTTGGACGCCAAGCGCCCGATCACATCCATGCACTTATCGCGCTGGTCGAGGTGGGGGATGTGCATGCCCGGCATGTCCAGCAATTCCTTGATCTCGGGGATATTGAGCGGATCGTCAAACCCAAAAGCCTTCAGGATTTCGGGAGATTTATCCATCATCCACATTGCGAGATCGCGCCGCTGGCCCCACGTCATCGGCACGGCTTCATCGGCCTCGAAGTGATAGTGCCCCTCTTTTAGGTCTTGGATCGCCAGAGTGACCGTATCGAATTTCCCGTATTTATTGGCCGTTTGGCTGGTGAATGCCAGGACACCATCCTCATGTTCGGCCAATAGCTTGCACCCTTTTTCGTAGGTGCCTTCCCAGCATCTTCCAATCATAACCCAAGTGATGGAGAGTTGCCGGATGGCTGCGTTCGTTTTCAGTTCGCTCTGCCGGGCCGTAGGATCGTCGGTAGCGCCGCCCCAAATAACTGGAGTCAAGCCGGTACGGTCCTGAGCCTTTTGTTCCAATTGCGAGAACCACGGAGCGATCTGTTCGGAAAAGGTCAAAGGCGGCAGCCGGTAAATCAAATCTGCTAAAGTTCCCCCAGGGGGCCGAACGGCTGGGATCAAATCGCCTGGATTGTCGCGGCGCCGCGCCCAGGCGTCCATATCCACGCGAGTGGGGTCCGCAATGCCGGGTTCATTCGAGCGCGCGATGTTTTGCTGGCACTGATTCAGGATGTCATTTGACAGATCCTGGAATTGAATCCAATCCTCGCCCAGCGGCTCGCACATGATCCGGCTGGTGGGCTCCGGCTGGCATTCTTGCCAGTGGTCGTAGATTACCCGATTCTCCAGGTCGATTACGTGACCCTTTATTGCCGTGATCCGAAGGCCGTCCGGGAAGTTCTCTTTCAGGAGTTGCCGGTCAGCCTTCTCTGCCACCATTTCATACATGGCTGGAGACCAATCTTCCTCGATAATCGACCAGCGATTTTCGCGCTTCGGACGAACCACGCCGATTGGCGATGCCATTGAGGAACGGATACTCTCGCCGTACAGAAGCGATACGGATTGTTCTTCAAAGGCGCTGTCTCCATCCTTGATCGCTTGGCGCAGGGCATCCCCAAATCGCTGCAAAAGTCTTGCCTTGTGCTCTTCCCGTTCTCTCCGAATCCAAAGACATCCCGAAGCTCCCTTGCGTCCGTCCGTATCGAGCGGAACGCTTACCTCGCTTGCGTCCGTCAAATCAATTTCGATGCCGCCCTTCGGGATGCGTGTTGGCGGGAGATCCTGCGGGACATCGGCTTGCGCCGGGTCCTGATATGACGCTTGGGACATATCCCCGGTACAGCTTGGGCATGACTCTGGGCGCGCATCTCCAGAGGCCATCTCTCCGCAGTCTGGGCACTGGAACCCGCCACCGAGTTGCACTGATTCCGTGCCAGTTTGCGGGATGTCCTTCCAGCCGTATTTTGTGGAGTCCTCCACCCATTCGATCGTCAGAAAACTCGTGCCGAAATTGAACAGGCTGTATACGAGCCATAGATTCAAAACCTGAAGTTCGCATTGCTGCCGCATGTACATGGCGGCATTGTTGGCGGCCCGTGCTCCGGCGATATCCTTTTCGTCGGACGGGTCGTTGGGAACGGCTACGGCGTTCGGGATGCGTGTCCCCAGGACTGCCATCGTTTTTCGGCAATAACCGCGGTAGTCGTTTTGGGTGTAGTCGTAGGAACCGCCGTTTCCACCGCCGGGGAAAATCGAGCCGTCTATTCCGGTGGCGTCCACCAGGCCACCGTAAAGCGCCGGCGCGAAATTCTGCAAATCCCGATAGTACAGGCTCGCTTTGTGGATCTTCCGCAGAATCCATACGCGGTCGATGTCGGATTCGTCCGCCATCTCGCTTGACATCACGCGGGCGATGGGTTTGGCTAGCTGGGCGATCAACTGCTCTTTCGTCGGGGTCGGCGCGGCGTCTCCCAGGACTTCCATTATGCGACCTCGGGTGTCATCGGCTCATTGATAGAAACGCCGCTGGGTGCCGTAGGCGCCGGGGGTTTTGCGGAGCGCTTGAATGCCGGGTGCAGTTGCGTCAGGAGAGCCATGTCCATGTCGGCGCTCATTTTTCGGAGATTCTGCATTGAGCGTACCGCTCCGGCGGCAGTATCCTCGGAGCGCCTGAACTGCGCCATGTCCGGCGGCTTCTCTTCGGCGCGCGGTTCCATCAGTTTCAGGTTGAGTGCGTCGAGGCTTCTCAGTCGCTCTGACATCAGCGCCTTGAATTGGTCGCGCGAGTCGGACAACTCCAGTACGAGCCGTTCCACTTCCGCGCGCCGCTCGCCGGATATCGCTTCGGCTGAGATTCGGCGGGTTAACTCGATTTCATATCGACGCTCGCAGTCGTTCATGGCCGCTTCCATGGAGCGCTCGTGCGAGATTTTCTCCTGGAGCGCGCGTTCGAGAGCTGCGATCCTATCGGTTTGTCGAAGAATTGTCCACAGGCTCATGATCCCGAGTCATCCCCACTAGCCGGAGGCCCGGCAGAATCATCGTCGGCGTCTGGGCCAGACTCCTGCGATTCATCATCGGGCACGGCCTCGAAGAATTTGGCGCAAGCATCGTCCGGCTGGAAGACTCCTTCGACCTTCGCGCAGTCGCCAGTTTCGACATCGTACATGGCACAGTCTATGCAGTGATTCTCCGCGCCCACGAATCCGGCCTCGTCTCGACTGGCCTTCGCGCCAGCAACCTTTTCCGGCGTTCCTGGGGGAGGCATCCGGCCACTGGGTGCGCTTTTCGGAACGGGGGCAGACATAGCGATTCCCGAATCGCTACCGGGCGGTGGCATTCGAGCCATGGTGTTCTCCTGTTGGAGATTTTAGCACTTTTGCCGCCATTGGGTTAAAATTCAGCCATGTACCGAAAAACATTGCAGGCGATTTTTGCTTTTGTGGCCGTCGCTGGCGCCCAGCAGATAGACTGGATCAGCCAAGTCAGGAACAAGCCATTTTTGAGTGCGTCTGACTACAATTTCCCCGCGCAGAGGCCCGCCGTCAATCTCTCCGCGCACGGCGTCAACCAGTCGATTCCCTTGTCTCCATGCCCACTGGGGGTAAACGGCTCGGACACCGCCCACTATCTCTACATTGCGGACAGCCCCAACTCGGAGGCGGTGCTTATCACGGGAGGCACCTGCACCAGCGGTGCTCTCAGCGGCACGATCACCGTAACGCCGAACAACGGGCACTCCGGCAACTCCTCCTGGACAATCGCGAGCGCCACCAACGGGCAGCAGGAGGCCGTGGTTGTCACCCCCGGAGGAGGGCAAGTTCTTCTGCCGCCCCAGGCGCTCACGGACTACGCCACCGTGACGCATGGCGCGTATCACCAGTTTTTAGGCCAGGGGTCTGGCGCGACGTTGGTGTCCTGTCTGCCCCTCGGGGCATCGCCCTGCTACGCCTACCAATCCGCGATTCAGTCGATGGCGTACGACGTCGATTCCTCCATCGCTTACAGCAACTTCACAATCTACGCCCAGAGCCCAATCGCGTTGAACAGTCTGACGCCTCCCGGCGGATCGAACTATCAGGGCAATCTCAAGGGCGTCAAGATCCAGGACATGAACCTGCAAGGCACCTACGCCACCGCGACGGATGTCAACCGCTGGACCAATGTGGTGCCCTCCGCGGCCACCGTGCAGGCGTTCGGCGTCGGATTCTCCTGCGGCCAATGCTTTCGGGCCTGGATCTCGCACAACCTGATCGAGAACTTCGGCATAGGGATCTACTATGACGGCGACGAAGCAGCCATCGAAAACGAGAACCGTATCGATCTCGACGGCTGGCTGATCTACATTGACGGAACCCCGTTGTCGAGTATCTGGAGCGGTAACCAGAATGTGATCGCGGGGAACAAGCTGGCGGCCATCGAGCGCATGGGGGGGGTGGTTCTCAATGGAGCGTTGAGTACTCGCGTTCTGAACAACTACTTCGAGTCCTATTGCCCGTCAAGCGTAATGGTCAAATCGACGGCGGGATACAACCTGCAAATCGCCGGAAACCGAATTGACGATCCCAATAATTCCTCCCTGTGCGCCACCGGCGCGGCGAACTCGACCCCGTTCATTAATCTGGACGACAAGTATAACGAAGAGATCACCGGCAACAGCATGCAGATCGGCCCCAACATTCCTCCCCCCATGGCCTTCGGGACCACCTATGCGTCCTATTCGACGCAAGATCTCTATTCGATTCACGACAACGGAACCACCTGGCCGAACCCCACTGGTTTCGCTACCCAGCTAGACGGACTCGGACCCGTCGTTTATCCGGTGCAGCCGCTTGCCGTGGTGGGCGCCGTAAAACCGTATCTCTGGAGCGCCAACAACAGCGGGGGCGGATACGACAGCTATGCCGGAAATCCCTGGGTGGCCGACGGCGTAACCGGCCGCTACGTTCTCAGCCAAACGCTGGGCGACATCAACGCTTACTTCTATCTCCAAACGAGCGAGATCACGGGGTTTTCCGTCAATGTAACGGCGCGCTATGACGGGGTCCACTCGTCCACTTTTCTGCAAGTGCAATATCAGGGGTCGAGCCTGGTTACGCTCTACGCCAACAACCTCACTTTTTCCAACGCCTCCGAAGTGCAGACGCAGACGGCTTACGCGACCATCCCGAACGGGCAGCCGCTCAACGGGTACTTCATCGTCACGGTGAATGCGGGGCAGGCCTACATCGAATCCGTCGAAATGGCGCCCCAGCGGATATTGCCTACCGGGGGTGTAGTGGCAAGCGCCTCGACCATCACCCCGAGCGGCTTGGCTTTCCCGTTATCTGGCACCGCCGCGATCAGCACCATCAACCTGCCCTCTCTGTCTTTTGCGGGGCAGGTCTGCGCGATCCCCACCGGCATCTGGACCACCGCGACGGGCGGAAATATCGCGCTCGCTTCCACCGCGATAGTGGGGCGGCAACTCTGCTGGACCTATTTGCCGGGGCAATCCCTCTGGTACCCGAGCTACTGATGGTTCACCGGCGGGACCGGAGCTGGCGCAACGGACGTTGTTGCGGGAACCTGCACGGGGAATTAGGCTGTCGGCACGGAGAACGAGGTATCGAAGAAAATCCAGTGCGTTCCGTTCCATTGGATTGGAAGCACTGTCGCGCGACTCGCGCCATGGTCCACCGCGAAACCACTGTCGCAGATGAGATTTGACGGAAGCGCTACCGTGCGGCCTCCGGTGGCGTCCTGCACCAGCCTGATCCACAATCGCTGCCCGGTGGGGATTGTCGAGACGCCCGTGTAATCCAGCGTCATTGAGGCGACGTTCCCGGTGAGAGTCACGCTGATTACGTCGGCTACTGAAACGTCGATCACGAGGGCTGAAGCGTAAGAGACGGTCGCTTGCGTCAACTGCGAACCGGACGACACTGACGCGATGAAGCCCAGATTGTCTTGCGGGTTGAACAGCCCGAACGGGATGAGCATCGGCTTGCGTTCTGCCGCTTGGAAGTTTACGAGCTTGCCGAAGAAAGCCGGGCTGCCCATGCGTTAGCCCTTCAACACGCTCAAGGCGTCTGGCCCGAGCTTCAACAAGAACGCCAGCAACCCGACCCAAAACATATCGCGGCCAATCGAGACGATTTTTCCGTTGGCGGAAAGCGCTTCCATCAGGATCCCGACGAGCGCGATCAGAAGACTTAGGTAAATGACCATGCCCCCATAGTATCACCGTCCGAGGGAAAATTTTCGCGACTTGCGGGAGCGGCTTCCAGCGGCAGTAGCCTGGGGCCACTGCATCGCCCGGATATCCGGCGCGTTTGCCATGGTGCGCGGGGCGCATACCGCCAGCAGCAGCACTTCAACGAAAGCCGGAGGGTCCTGGTCGCGGCGAAAGGCCCCGAGTTCGGCAATCAGACACTTGCACTCCGGGGAAATCTTCAACTTCGGCCAATCGCCGGTTACCTTTCCTTCCGTCATGCCCATGTAGCGGTGGTACTCGGCCAGGTTCTCTTCCGCCAGCTCAAACGCCCTCGATCGGTCGTATTCGAGTTTCTGGAAGTCCGGCGGTCGGAACGCCAACAGCTCGCGAAGTCGGTCCACAGCGGCGTCCCCCTCTTCCACCATCTCGGTTCGGATGCGGCCGGCGCGCAGCGTCTCGCGCGCCTGGTTGCGAGCGTCCCAATCGGCTTCCTCCGGCTCGAATGACAGCAGCGATTGCTCCATCAGTTCCGCCCAGCAGCCGACCGGCTCTATCGGGGCGAACGCCGATTTAGGAAGCAGAACATCATAAGGTTTTTGCGTGACTTCCTTCATCCGAACCACTTTTTTCCCGTTGTTCAGGTCGGCCAGGATCTTGCGCCCGAGCTCCCGGCCCGCAACGGTGGCGTCTATTCCTTCGAGAGGCAGTTCGCCAACCACGCGCATACAACCGCGCGGCAATTCCGCCACCCATAGGGCCGCCCTGCCTGGAATGACAGCCACGAACCGGCGCATCCACGGCGCGACTGTTTGGGAGTCGATGTGAACGGCATTCGACGGTTCCCCAAGACGCGGCGAGACGCGGAACTCCGGCACAGCGGTGCGTTTGGAGGAATCGTACAGGCGCTTGAGGGCTTGGCTCATGGCGTCGGTGTCGTCATCATGCTTCGCCGCGGCTCCCGCGGCCAGCTCAGCCAGGAACTCCCACACCCATGGGAAAAGGTCGGGATTCGGCAGAAACACGTTCCCGGCCTCGACGTACCCGGATATCGCCGCCACGCGCGACCACTTTCCTCCCGCTGGAGGGACTGGAATTATTCCAGGGATCTCATTTTTCAGGGTGTCGATGACCGCCGGGCCATTGGCCGTATCCTCCACCAATTTCTCCGGGCACGGATAGATTTCAGTCACGTTGCGAACGGCATCCAGAGTCTCGGGGAAGGTCCGGTGTCCGTGATCGCGCATCATCAGGTAAGCGTTGGCTCCGGTACGCGCCCACACATGCCCGGCCACGTAATCGTTTTCCGAACCGCCCTTGAAAGCCATGTCCCAGGACTGCACCACTTGCTCGAATGCGGACGGCAACTCCACCGGCAGACGCTCAACGAACGATCCATCGGAGAGCGAGATCCGAATGGCCCGCGGGCGGCCGTCCTGATCCTTCACTCCCGCGCCGGGAGGATTGTAAAACTGGAACCACTCGCGATTGAGCCCGCTCTTGCCTCCCGCCGAAGGTTCCTGGTTGAACTGCGCCGGGTAGTGGTTCTTGTGCTCGCGCTTCGCCGTGGCGACATCCTCCGGCCCGAAGCGCGCCGGGAACATCAACTCTCCGAGATGCGTCCGGGGGTCCGGGTACGCCAGTGGGCCGATGGTGTGGGCACCCCGCCATTCCAGCGGGATGACGCATTTATCCCAGCCTCCCAATTCCTCCAAGTATTCCGTGAGATCGGCGCCGTAGCTGGAGCGCTGTTGGACGCATAACGCCACGTCAGTTCTCGGGTCGATGGAGCGGCTTGCCATTGACGCCGAATACCATTCGCGGACGTTCTGCGGGTAGGTTTCCGGTTCCTTCACCATCTTCTCAATGTCATTCGGATCATCCATCAAGCGGCAAGAACCGCCCTCTCCAAGGACGCCGCCCTCGACGGACGCGATCATGCTGAAGCCGCCCTTGTCGTTATCAAAGCGGCCCTTTTCGTCTTGGTCGGAAACGATGCTGAATTTCTTTCCCCAGCGGGCCTGATACCACTGGCTCTTAATGAGTGCCCTAGTTCTGCGAGAGTCCCGGCGCGCTAGATTTAAACCGAAGGAAGCGGCCAGGAACTTCTCCACAACTCCCGGCGGAACGCCTTTCGACGGAATGCCTTCCTCATCGAGCCATCGCCACGCGCGGAACGCCACCAGGACGGTGGACTTCAGGCTGCGTGGGCTGATGTTGATGATGAGCCTGCGGATGTCGCGCCGGGCCAGAGCTTCAAGGTGCTCTACAAGGCAAGAAATGTGCCAATTATCCTGAAACGGGATGCCGGGCATAAGCGTTGGCCATGCCTGCTCCAGGAAGAATTTCAGATTGCCGACCGCGTAGTGAGCGTCGGACTCAATCTCCATCGCACGGATTGTTTCCTCGGCGCCGCGCAGCGCGGCATCGGGGGTGAGTCCGCCGGAGAACTTCCTACGCCCGGCCATTCGCAGTCAGCTCATCCAGGCGAGCGCTGATTTTCTTCGCCGCGCCTTTTTTCATGCGGCCGGTTTTAGTTAGCAACGATTGGAGGAAACGAGTTGCGCTGGCAACCTGGGCAGAGGCTTGCCTGGTTCTATCCTCCAATTCCCGAGCCTGTAGAAAGTTTGCCCGCTCCTCTTCGGAATTAAAGAGATAGAACCTCGTGCATTGTCCGGTGCCAAGATCTCCTTCGTCTCCTGAAGGCGCATAACTGCCACCGATCGACTTAAGGCCAAATAGGTCGTCGCTCTCGAATTTTTGGTATTCCATCATAAGGCTTTCCCCACGTTCATCATCCCTACGGTTCGCGGCTTTCGGAACGAAGAGTAGCGTGGCATCTTCGGGGCGCCCGCCACCCCGATGGCTGGGATCGACGGCTCTTTCGGGATGCTGGGAGCCTTCGCACCGCGCACCTTCTCGGACTGCATGGAATTGACGTTGATCGCGCCGGGGTTTATCATGCTGGAACGATTCTACCGCAAACCTTTCTGCGGCGCATGGCCGAATCCGCCCACCACGCTCCCATGCAGACCCCTCAATCTTCATAAATCCTCTCGACTACTTTCAAAATGAAATTCGCCGTTTTACCGGCGATTCTCCAGACCCGCTTGACCAGCATCGTTCCCGCGCCGGTAGCGATAAAGACCTTGGCGACTATCGTGTACGCGAGCGATAGTGCCTTGTCCATTACGTCTAGTATTACATACCATTTCCTTTGCTCGCATTAAGAATTACCTCACCGATGTCGGTTCTTCCCGGAGCCGGTCGGTCAACCGCTCGATAATGTGCCGCAACTCCTCGTTGGACTTCGCCGCCGCCTGAAGCGCCGCCGTGGTGGTCTCGGCCAGTTGGATTGCCGTCGCACGTTCTGCCTGGTTGGAGCGCCAAAGGAATATCACGGCGATCATCAACGCCCCGTTCAGCGTGACTTGCTGAACGGTCGCCGGGGTCCACTCGTCTCTCGGGGCGGGAAGCTGCACGGTTGTTTGCGCGGACAGGATAGGTGGCCCCGAACAAAATGAGATCAGCGAGACAGTCGAAATCAGAATAGTGATCGCTAGCCACCAGAGGACCGTTTCGTGAGGTAGGCGAGCGGCATGTGGGGCTACTCCCCCTGGTAGTAAAACCAGTCCTTGATCTTTTGCCAGACGGTCTTATTGGCGGCAGGGACGGCCGCACTTGCAGCGGTGCCGCACAACGGCTCCGGTGCCGCTTGGATGCCGAGCGCTTGATCTGCCGCCAATTGCAATAGCAGTTCCTCTGCAGAGTCGGCAGCGGCATCGTGGGAGGCTGCCGCCTTCGTGTTGTGGGCCCGCACCGTTTCGGCTGTAGCCACGGCCTCCAGCGCTTTCGCGTGGGGAGCGGCAGCGGCTTTTTGTTTCGGAGTTTTTTGTTTCGGAGTTTGCGATTTCTTGGGAGCCTTCATGGTCTTTGTCTCTACTTCCCCGATTGGATGGACGCCGAGATTAACGCCCTCGGCTGGCGGAGGTTACGCAATCCGGCCATGGCGATATCCTATCACGCCTGCGTGCCGACTGCCCATACCGCCAGCCATGCGAGCGCTACTCCCAGGACGAAGCCCAGCAAAAGACCAACCGCGAAGTCGCTCATAGCCGATACCCGAAGACGTAGGCCAGCAGCACGATCAGCAGAATCAGCCCGAGCCCGCCTCCAAAGCCGCCGCCATACCCCCAGCGACCATAGCCGTAGTAGCCGCCTCCGACTCCGCAGAACAGCAAGAGAATCACCAGGAGTATGAGCATGGCGGGGTCCTTTTACGAACTGAGGTCGGCTTGCAGTTGCGCTATAAGATCGCTCACGGCCGCTTTGTAGGTGGCGATGTCGGCCGTGACGGTGGCCTGTGCGGCTACGACGGCGGCATCTTGTGGGCCTGCGTTGGCAATGGCGGTAGCGAGCGTTCCCTGATCGGCTTCAAGGGTCTGCTCCGTCGCAAGGAGCCCGGCGATTTTGGTATCGGTCGGCGTTGGGGTCGTTGGGGTCATGTGGTGCCTCCGATTCAGAGTATCACGAGCGGGCGCCGGTGTCTTTGCCTTTCCGGCGCCCGTGCTCAGGCCTATGCTCTGCTCTCTGTCTTCCGCGCCCTCCTTTCTTCCAACGAATTCCAAACACTTCGGGCAGTCTACCGCCAGCAGCGGCGACGGACCCTGGTACGTCAGAAGCCCTTCCGGCCCGAGCGGCTGTTCGCAAACAGCCTCCGCGGAGCCGTCCATTTTCGAGTAGTGCGTCATCAAGTTGCCTCCAAGATCCGTGGTTCGGAAGTGGTCCAGATCTACAACATCGCATAAAAGCGGGGCCAAGCGCGCAAATCTGAAGTCGCTCATGTCCCCGTCTTCCTGCCCGCTCCGGCCAGAACCTCGGACTGCGCTATCCGCCTGACTTTCAACTCCCAGGCGCATGACCGGCACCATCCCGCCTTGAGCAGTCCGCCGACTTCCCGGTGACAGCGTGGGCAAGCGACCATCTCGCGTCGGCCCACGGCGACATGCTTCAACTCCGCGCCAATTGGAACTTTTCCCTTGATGTCGAAGATTGGGGACAGTAAGCGATATTCCGTCCTGGCGCCCTTCCAGGAACGGCTTATCTCTATGTGCCCACATGAGATAAGCCGTTCAATGCTCGCCGCAACTCGACGGAAATTCATACAAGCGTTCCGGCCAAGTAGCCGACTGCCCATTTTGGCCGTGGATTTGCGACGACATGCCGCCAAAATCGCGTAAATCCTCACGTCAACAGCCTTTAGCCGCTCGTCTACCGAAACGCCCCACGGAACCATCGCGAACCGAAAAGCTGTCCCTACTGGAGGGACACCGCTGTCCCTACTGGGGGGACACGTTGTATACCTCATACCTGGCAACTTCATGCTTGCCTCGCCACTGACGCCCGAAAAGCGTCCGCGAATTCCGTGAATTCCCGTACCGCTTTGGCGTAGGGATCTTCCACCCGCCCCCGCTTGCGCCGCACTGGACACGCCTGCCGCGAGTGCAACTTACCGCACTCCCGGCAGATCTCCCGCACCCGCCGCCCGCCTCGATCTATCAGCCTCATCATGACCGCCATTCTACCACCACGAAACACATGCCAGGATTTTTAGGAGAAATTCTCGCACCCCTTTAAATCCTGGGAGAAATTCTCTCGCTCCCTCCGGGTTCGCCAGCGCGGCCCGAGTTTCAGAAAGAGGGCCACACCCCCTCCGTGGAATCCCCGCCGGCGAGCGGTGCGTGAACGATGCGTGAACGGTGCGTGAACGATGCCCACGTAGGAGCGGTGCTCATTTGTCCGGCGTGGCGAGCGCCGGCCGAGCGCCGGCTTGCCCTTGCGCGCCTCAAGTGCTGCCATGCGCCGGCGCGGACTCAAGCACCTTGGGCGGCCGGCCGAGAGCTGGCTTGCCCTTACGCGCTTCGAGTGCTGCCATACGCCGCTCGATAGCGGTACGAGCTCCGGGCTCAAGCGCGTCAAGGTATTGCGCCAAGTGCGCTTTCATCGCGCCGGCTGGTATCGCGCCGGTGAGCGACTTGCTCTCGCGCTTATCCACGATCATGCCCTTGAGCCGCGCCAAGTCCATGAGGCAACGGCGCGCCAGGTCGTGGTCTGGCGGAATTTCGCCCCGCAGCACCTTCGCCGGCGCCGTCTCCGTGCGCGGGGACACGTGAGCAGGCGTTCCGGCCATCGCAGATTGGACAATAATCACGAGTTGAGCCTCGATCCACGATCGAGTGACAATTCCATTAAGCTCATCTCTTTCAACATCTTGCAACTCCTGGATCTCAGCAATGCGCTTTCGGACCTCGGGTTTCGCGCAAAGGATTGAGCTGTAGTTCGGGGCAAAGCCGGCCAGGCTTGCAGCCTCACGGGCAGATGAACCGTTGGCCACAAGGTTCGCAAGCATTTCCTGCTGCGGGTTAAGGTGTGTCAATTTAGACACGGTAGCGGTCGGCGGGCGTGGCATATTGGCTTTGATTTTATCATGGGCAGGGCGGACTCCCGCTCGTGCCGGCAGCTTGAAAAATAAATCGCGTAAATCTCAAAATACCCCTTGACATTAAAGCGCTTCACTGCTAGGGTTGAGGAGTAGCAAGGATCAGGAGCTAACCTACATGACACAGACACAGACACCGAAAAACGCGCGCATTACACCTACTTCAGCGAAAGCGACTTACGAACTCTACGTGAGAGATCCGAATGGTTGGGAAGATAGCTGCCCGGATTTTGAATCGGTCTTTTTCAATGGAGGCCCTTCCGACCTGTACATCCATCCAGTTGACGGAGGCCACGAGCACGCGGGATCCCTCCTCGTGTCTGGATATCGGAGGGCAAAAGCAAAACTCGCAGACCTCTGCAACTCCGGCGACTGGGAGACCTATGTGGACGACTACAGCGATGAACAGATCGTCAAGCGGCCGACCTACGGGATGCGCAAGCCGTCTGGCGAGATTTTGATTGCTTGGCGGGTCTGGCGGTTGTCAGGATTGAGGAGTAGCAAGGAGCCCATCGGGGCTAGCAAAAGGAGAATATGATGACACTGAGGATGAAAGTCTACGCATACGTGACGGCCGACCATTGCGCGGTGCAACGAGCCGTGCGCCCTGGAGTCGAAGTGGACGGCACGCCAATCAGCCGGCACGGCGACTATCAGGCATGGACATCGGGCAAGCGCGACACGCTACGCCTGGGCACCGCTGGCCTAACGAGCGCCGGGCGGCATGCGCGATTGGTGCAATGCCTGTTCGGGTGGGCGCCGAGGAGTAGCAAGCAACGCGGGGAGGCGTTGGTAAAATGAGCGAGATTTTGGACGCAATGTTGGGTGGCAAGGGCCGCGAGCCTGCCACAGGGACACGCGCAGGATTGATTGAGGCTATCGCGGTCGCGTCGGCTTTGGCATGGACGGCCAACACCGACACGGAGTATATGCACTGGGATAACCGGCGTGCGGACCTCGAAAAGTACGCAGGCAGCATTACGGATGGCGAAATGGCCACCATCACACGGATATCCATCGCAAAGCAGGATGCGTACAACAGCACGGAGGATACTCAAGATCGGATCGAAAGCGGAGCGTAAATACCACGACGCTCTTTGCCTCGCCCGTGATGAGCATGAAGCTGCTGATACGCTTCATGCGGAGGTCAACCAGATCCCCCAGGAGTCCCGGTAAAACATGGAAAGCATAGTGGTGGTCAAAAACGGAACGGAAAAGATGAGGTTCCCCGGCAAAACGATGCCCGATGGATCGATCCGGGTTTTGGCGAGCGGCAAATGGATGCCCGTCACCAACAGCGATGCTTGCAGGGCTATGGGCCTGGAACCTAAGGCGGTGGCCAGAAAAGAATCTCCCGTCGAAGCTCTCGCTCGCATGGGCGACAACGGGTATGGATTGCAGGTCTATCCCGCGACGGAATGGGATGCAATCCAGGCCCAGAAGCGGACGGAACAAGATGCCGCGCTGGAAGCGGCGGTCCCCGGACTGGCTGAGGCAATCCGGCTCAGCGATGCCGCTTACAACGAGCGCGAGCGCTACTCTCGCGCTTTTGATCGCATGATGGCCGACGAATACAACGACGGCGCACGGCCCCCCAAGCCCGAAGACAAAATCATCGGCGAAAAGTTTACCGCGCACCTCACTGCCCACCCGCGCGCCGCCCTGTACCTCAAGGCAAAGGGCCAACACGAAAGCTCGCACTGGGCCGACAACACCGGCAAAGGCGCGGCTGGACAAAAGGCAATGGATATTCTGGCTGCCGGTGGCAGCATGGAAGATGCGAGCGTAGCCCTTGCGGTACGGCGCGAATTTATTGATTAGGAGACCAAAATGCAAACGACAGTCACTATACACAGGATTTGCAATCAGGGAGAGAAATTGTTCGCCACTGTCCAGGGCCGCTTTGGCGGTGGGTACCAGGGTGCGTTTGCGGGCGCGGACGCAGAGAGCGCTGGCATTTTCGCAACGCGGCAGATGATGCGTTACGGTGCTCATAACCCGGACGGAGCCGTGCTTGTCGCGCCGACCAACGTGTTGGCGATAGTGCCCGAACACTTGCGCAAAATCGAGCCAAGGAGATAACAAGGGGAATTATATACATGGCTACATCACTGTTAGGATTGAGGAGTAGCAAGGAGCCCGACACCATCGGGCTAAGCAAAAGGAGAATATATGATGACCACCCGATACACCGAAAACGAAGCGCTTCCATCAGGATCCCGACGAGCGGTTCTCATGAGCACCCGAAAACCGCATCAAGATTTCGCCGGGTACGTCGCCGAGCTTCGTAACAAGTACTCCGGTGGTCACACCGTCATATCCGATTGCAAGCGCGCCGCCGAACAGGGCGCGGCTATCGTCGAGAACTATGCTGAGGAAGGTGGACGGTATCAGGTGCTCTGCAACGAGCACGGCACGCTCGTCTATTGCACCAATCTGCCTGTCGCGCGGGAGTGCATGAAAGATCCGACCGAGTTCTGTATGATCTGTCGCGTTATCGCT
>Ga0182024_10010457_pt1 | contig 18895 bp, 15 predicted proteins | sample P32metaG_FD_120480 | JGI IMG/M metagenome (GOLD analysis project Ga0182024, IMG submission 120480) | Permafrost microbial communities from Stordalen Mire, Sweden - P3-2 metaG (Illumina Assembly) | ecosystem: Environmental > Terrestrial > Soil > Wetlands > Permafrost | place: Sweden: Stordalen... | reverse complement strand
AGTTTGAAAATGCAATTTACGTTCTGCATGCGTTCCAGAAGAAGTCGCCGAGTGGAATAAAGACCGCACGCAAAGATGTCGAGTTGACCGCTAGACGGCTCCATGAGGCCAGGGCGGACTATGAGGTGCGCCATGTCAAAAACAAAAAATAAGTCGCGCGTGATTCCAAGTTCCGGCAATGTCTTTGCCGACCTTGGCATTAGCGATCCGCAAGAAAAGCAGGCGAAGGTTCGGCTAGCGGTCGCGATCAATCAGATCATTCAGGCTCGGAAATTATCGCAAACCGCAGCAGCGCGCCGCCTTAAAGTGAACCAGCCCAAAGTGTCTGCCTTGGCCAATTATCAGCTCGACGGTTTTTCTGTCGAACGGTTGATGAACTTTCTAACCGCTCTCGACCGTGACGTTCATATTGTCATCCGTCGCACCGCTCGACCGCGACAGGCCGGCCGCATTCTGGTCACGGCTGCGCAAGCTTGAAATCCTAGACGGCGCGTCGCACACGCTTCCACACCGCCCAAACGAACGCAGTTGAATTTCCGGGTGGCCCATCCTTCGCGCCTTTGTTTCACGCGAAGGGTGGGGGTTTAGACGCTCCGCCATCAGCCAACACAGCGAAGTACAACCCATCTTTTCTATCGCTTACCCTCGTGCGTATTTCTACGAATATTCAGCGGCTGGGGAATGTGTTAGCGTGAGTCGGGGCGCTTTTCGGCGCTGCTGAGGACGCGACATGGAGACTGGGGCACGGGCGAGGGGCTTGGCTGGCTGGGCGCGCGAGCGTGCGCTTGGCGATGGTGTCTGCGGGCGCTGGGTCGCGGCAGCCAAGGTGCCGGGCGCTTACACGCGAACGACGGCGCACAGCGGGCGGGTCTCAGACCCGCCCCTACGGATGCCAGCGAAGATGATGCGCGGCGGCGCGCGATGCGCAATTCTAATCGGCTCCTCTGCGATTAGAAATCCGCGTATCCCGCTGAAACCACGCGCCATGTTTTTTTCTAATCGGTCGAAAAGAGCATGTTTGCGCGCACCTTTTTCACACCTCTTGCGCTGCAAGAATCACGATTCACCAGTCACGAATCACGCTGCGCGGTTCACTAATCACCAATCACTACTCACCAATCACGCATTTCTAATCGCTACTCGCCCAGAATTAGAATTCGAGCTAACCCGCTCACAACAAACGACAAAACTTTTTCTAATCGCTACTTTTTCCGCCATTTCGCCGCCCGCGCCGCACCTCGCCAATCACGACTCACGAATCGGGCCACCATTTCTATTCGATACAAATAAACCCCACAAAATCATCATTCTGACGAGAACTTCGCTGAAAACAAAGGAGAAACGATTTTCTATTCGATACAAAATTGCCCTCCGTAGCACAGGCCTGCCCGCCGCAGTGGGCAATCTTGTGAATCGCCCCGCTCTGCGGGGCCGATTCACAAATTCAGCTGCAAGGGCGCGCAACGCTGCGAGGAGCGCGGGGAAAGCTATCGTTTGCAGATTTCGGAGAGCGCGGTTGAAGCGTGCCCGCAACAACTTTTCGCCAAGACGGGCGTCAGAACACGAAGCCAGTTGGTGCGCATTGCATGGGAGAAGTATAAGGACGATCTCTAGCGCGTCACGCGGCTCTTTTCTTGCGCTCCACCAACTGCAAGATCAATGGCGTCAGAATCAGCTGCATCGCCAGGTCCAGTTTGTTGCCGGGAATCACAATCGAGTTCGCGCGCGACATGAAACTGTGCTGGATCATCGCCAGCAAATACGAAAAATCAATCCCGCTGGAATTTCGGAAGCGGATCACCACCATGGATTCGTCCGGCGTCGGTATCCAGCGCGCGATGAACGGATTCGAGGTATCCACCGTCGGGATGCGCTGAAAATTGATGTCCGTCACCGAAAATTGCGGGCACATGTAACGCACGTAGTCCGGCATGCGCCGCAAGATCGTGTCCGTCACCGCTTCCGTCGAATATCCGCGCGAGGCGCGGTCGCGGTGAATTTTTTGAATCCATTCCACATTAATCACCGGCACCACGCCGATTTTCAAATCCGCGTATTTCGCCACGTTCACTTTGTCCGTGACGATCGCTCCGTGCAGCCCCTCGTAAAAAAGCAGGTCGCTCCCTGCCGGAATGTCCTGCCAATCCGTGAATTTCCCGGGCGCCGCGCCGAACTTTTCGGATTCCGCGCTGTCGTGCACGTAATGCCGTATGCGTCCCTGAGCGGTCTCGCCGTAGCCGCGGAACGTGGCTTCCAATTCCTCCAGCAGGTTGGCCTCTTCGCCGAAGTGGCTGAAGTGGTGGTCGCCCTTCGCGGCCGCTTCGGCCATCACGCGGTTCATATCATAGCGGTCATGGCGATGGAAGGAATCGCCTTCGATATAGACGGCCTTCACCTTCTCGCGACGAAAAATTTGCTCGAACGTATTCCGCACCGACGTGGTGCCCGCGCCGGATGAGCCTGTAACGGAAATAATTGGATTCCTGGTGGACATGTTCGCAGGCCCTGGTCAGCGTCTCATCAGCCCGCGTTGAAAAAAGAGCGGGGCGCGCTCGGCGGAAAACTGTGGATCGGTGTGGCACTGGCTGATCCGCTCGACAGCGGCGCGCGAGCCGAACACGATGGGAGTCCGCGCGTGGAGTTCCCGCGGTTTGATATCCAGGATGCGCTGCACGGTGTCGGTCGCGCATCCGCCGGCCTGCTCGATCAGCAGCGCGATCGGGTTGGCTTCATAAATCAGGCGCAACCTGCCGCGATGATAGCCGCGCCGCTGATCGCCGGGATAAAGGAATACGCCGCCGCGCACCAGAATGCGGTAGGCATCCGCTACCAGCGATGCAATCCAACGCATGTTGTGGTCCTGGGACAAAGGCCCATCCGCGCCGCGTATGCAATCGTCCACGTAGGCGCGAATCGAATCATCCCAATGGCGATAATTCGCGGCGTTCACCGCGTATTCAGCCGAATCGTGCGGCACCGCGAGCCGTGGAATCGCCAGCCGGAATTCGCCGGCGCGGCGATCCAGCGTAAATACCTGCACGCCGTTGCCAATCGTGAGCACCAGCGAAGTTTGCGGTCCGTAAATGAGAAAGCCCGCGGCCACCTGCTCGTGGCCCGGACGTAAAAAATGTTGCGCCGGCTCGCGCGCATTTTCGACCGCCGGAAAAATCGCGAAGATCGTTCCGATGGATACGTTCGCGTCAATGTTGCTGGAGCCGTCCAGCGGGTCAATCGCCACCGCCAGCGGAGCCGCCGCGTCCAGCGCCAGCGGGTGCGCCAATTCCTCGGAAAGAATTGCGGCCACTGGAGCGCGCCGCATACCTTGCGTGAAGACTTCGTTCGCCAGTACGTCCAGGCGCTTTTGCGCGTCGCCGTCGAAGTTCGCCTCGCCCGTATTCGTGCCCATGGTCGCGCCCATGCTCCCCGCGAGCTGTCCCAGCGCAACGACGTCTGCAACCTGTATGCCGGCCTTGGCGATCATTCCCAGCAATTCCAGAGCGGCCTGCAGATGCTTGCTGTTGCTGCGCTTCGCCGCTTCGCGCAGAAATTTCTCGAGCGTCATCTCGCGCGCGATTTTCACCGGCGATTTTTCCGCGGCGTGCGCGGGCAGCGCGGCGTCCGCGCGTCGGATGGGCGAGGCATTGGGTAGCGACATCGCTAAACGCTAGCAGCTGCTCGTCAGAAATAAAACTGAATATAATTGCACTCACACTTAGAAAAAATGAATGTTGAGACAGTCCGCGCCGAACGTGCCGGTTTACGTGGCACATCCTTCAGTGTGTGCGGTTGGATTGCTGCCACAGGAGTTTTGCTTTTGCGGCGGCCACGTGTCTTTAAAGGGGAGTCTTTGGGGTGGAACTTGCAGGGGCGGGTCTCAGACCCGCCCCTACGGAGCGGCGTCGCGAACGTTCACCGTCCGCGGTTTTTTGGTAGCTCGAAGCCCCTCGCGTGCGGTCGCCACCACGCGATTCATGCCGGACTTTCTTCGGTTTTCGTCCGCAATGCGGCGAGGCTCACATAACCGTCCGGCCACTCCCACCCTGCCAGATGCTGATGCGGCCGCCCCGGCTCGCCGAGATCGGAGATCACTGAAGTCGCGCCGCTGAAATCATCGTCGGCGGTGTAAATACCCGGCGTCACCACCACTCGCAGCCCCGCGCCGCGCGCCGCGTTCGCGCCGTTCGCCGAATCCTCGAACGCAACGCAACTTGCAACAGGCAATCTGAGCTTGCGCAGCGCGGCCTCGAACACTTCCGGATCGGGTTTTTTCGCGCTGACCTCGTCTCCCGCAACGATGGTATCGAACAGCGACGCGCCCTGCGCGGGTAAGGTGCGCCGCAGCAGCGCCTCCACATTGTCGCGATGCGTCGTGGTCGCGATAGCCAGACGCGCCCCCGCAGCCTTGGCCTCGGCGATCAGCCGCGCGATACCCGGTTTCAATTCCACCGCGCCCGCCAGGATCATGGCGGAATATCGCTTCGTCTTGAGCTCGTAAATCGCCGGAATCTTTTCCTGCACAGCGGCGAGATCCTGCGCGTGCCAGTTCGTCAGGTAATGAAGTATCCGTTCTTTCCCGCCAGTGACCTGCAAGAGTTCCTTGTAGAGTGGCCTCTCCCACTTCCACGGCAATCCAAACGAAGCGAACGCCTCGTTGAACGCCTGCCGGTGCACTTCCTCCGTTTCGGCGAGCGTGCCGTCCACATCGAATATCAGAGCCTGCAAAGGCATGGAATCCTCAAAGAAATCCGCCGCGCGCGCCGGCACGACAGATTAACTGAATGTTGTTAGCGGTGAAGAAAGAAAAACGGAAGGGTTTCAGCAAGCGGCGAACTGTCGCGTGCCTACCAACGGGTCGCGGCCGATCGATTCAATCAAATGTTTCCTCGGATTCATCGCTTAGTGGGGAACCGGCCGCCGCCTGCTGCCCGAACACGCGGCTGGCGAGCAAATCAGGCGCCTCGATGGTCATCAAATCGTCCGCCGTGATTTTCGCGCCGCCCGCGGACCGCACAATGCGATTGGCCTGCCGCAAGCGCGCGCGGTCCAGCGCATTACGGATCGAGCGAGCATTCGAGAAGTGTGGCAACAATTTCCGCGCGGAGATGTAACGCTCCAGCGCCTCCCGCCCGCTCGCGCTCAACTTGTAATTTTGTTTCGCCAGGATCAATTCGCCGATTTCCAGCAATTCACCTTCGGCATAATCCGGAAAATCAATGTGATGAGCGATGCGCGAGCGAAACCCCGGATTGCTGCTGAAAAATTTCTCCATACGATCGGCGTAGCCCGCAAGGATCACCACCAAATCTTCCCGCTGGTTCTCCATCACCTGCAGCAGAATCTCGATGGCCTCCTGCCCGTAATCGCGCTCATTCTCCGCGCGGTAAAGGTAGTAGGCCTCGTCAATAAACAGCACGCCGCCCATGGCCTTCTTCAAAATTTCCTTGGTTTTCGGCGCGGTGTGGCCGATGTATTGTCCCACCAGATCGTCGCGCGTCACCGAAACCAGATGACCTTTGCGCACGAAACCCAGCCGGTGCAGGATGTGAGCCATGCGCAGCGCCACGGTGGTCTTGCCCGTGCCGGGATTTCCGGTGAAGGACATGTGCAGCGTCGGCGCCTCGCTCGATAATCCCAGCTTGCGCCGCACGCGCTCCACCAGCAGGAGCGCTGCGATCTCGCGAATGCGCGTCTTCACGGGAGCAAGCCCGATCAGTTCCTCATCGAGCTCGCGCAGTACATCCTCGATGCCCGCTTCCGCCAGTTCCTTCGCCAGATCAACCGTCGCCGCAGGCGATTCTGCGCCAGCAGCTGTCGCAGCAGCGGCAGAAACAGCGGCAGTTGGTTTCGCGAACGCCACCGTTCCCGGCGGACGTTCGTCCGCAACGGGATCGGTGATGCCCGGATGTTCGTAGGATCGCGTTGTTTCCGTCACAAAATTTCCTTCGCGCAGACGCGCCGCAGCGCTTCCGTCGCGTGCATCAGCGATACCTCTGACCCTCGGGCCGGTCCGTCTCGTAAGCCTGCGTGGTATAACGCACGCTGCGTCCTTCCGCCTCCTGGCGAATGAGTTTGAATCCCGGTTCGTTCGCCGGCCGGTTCACCAGAAAAGAAAGGTGCACCGATTCCCACCCGTGCGTGGAATCAAATCCGGAAAGCCGGATGTAACGGTCGCCGTAAACCTTGCGGCACTCCGCAAGCTCCATCATCACGGCCGCCGCATCCTTAATATCGAACATCGGCAGACCCCACATTTCCCAATAAGTGTTGCGCGGATGCGGGTCGTCCGTGAACTCGAGATTCACGGCCCAGCCGTTGTCAATGCAATACTGGGCCTGCTCCCTGATCTGCTCGTCGCTCAAGTCTGGCAGAAATGAAAAGCATCCTTGCGTCAATCGCATCGCGCTATCTCCCATCCAACGAAAAGTTTCAAACACTCACGGACGCAGTGGCCACAAAGTCCGGCGTGTCCGTGGACGCGTAATCGAATGTCACATCCTTCCAGATTTCCAGCGCCTGCCGCAGCGGCAAACAATTTTTTGCAGCCGCCTGCAATATTTCCGGACCTTCCAGCGCGATGTTGCGGCCTTCGTTCCGCGCCAGCACCATCGCCTCCAGCGCCACGCGATTGGCCGTTGCGCCTGCCGCGATTCCCGCCGGATGTCCAATCGTCCCACCGCCGAATTGCATCACGACGTCATCGCCCAGCAAATCAAGCAGCTGGTGCATTTGTCCTGCGTGAATGCCTCCGGAAGCCACAGGCATCAGCTTGCGCAGCGAAGCCCACGGCTGATCGAAAAACACCCCGTTCTCCAGTTTCTGCGGCACAAAATCTTCGCGGCAGATGTCGTAATACCCGCGAATCGTCCGCGGATCGCCTTCCAGTTTTCCCACCACGGTTCCAGCATGAATATGATCCACGCCCGCCAAGCGCATCCATTTCGCAATCACGCGAAACGAAACGCCGTGGATCTTCTGTCGCGAATAAGTCCCGTGGCCCGCGCGATGCAGATGCAGAATCATGCTGTTGCGCCGCGCCCAATTCGCCATGGACTGAATCGCCGTGTAGCCGATCACCAGATCAATCATGATGATCACTGACCCCAGTTCCTTCGCGAACTCCGCGCGCTCGTACATATCTTCCATCGTCCCGGCCGTGACGTTCAGATACGTGCCCTTCACCTCGCCGGTCATGGCTTGCGCGCGATTCACCGCCTCCATCGAATAGAGATAACGGTCGCGCCAGTGCATGAAGGGCTGCGAATTAATATTTTCGTCGTCCTTCGTGAAATCGAGGCCACCCTTCAGCGCCTCGTACACCACGCGTCCATAGTTGCGACCGGAAAGTCCCAGCTTCGGCTTCACCGTCGCGCCCAGCAGCGGCCGGCCAAATTTATCCAGGCGTTCGCGCTCCACCACAATTCCCGTCGCCGGCCCGCCAAAAGTTTTTATGTACGCGACCGGCATGCGCATGTCTTCCAGACGCAGCGCCTTCAGCGGCTTGAATCCGAAAACATTTCCGATGATCGAAGCCGAAAGATTGGCAATCGAGCCCGGCTCGAAAAGATCCAGATCGTAGGCAATCCATGCGAAGTAGGATCCCGGCGCATTCGGAACCTGTTCCACGCGGTAACATTTCCCGCGATATTTCTCGCAGGCCGTCAAGCGGTCGGTCCACACCACGGTCCAAGTCGCCGTCGAAGATTCTCCCGCCACCGCCGCGGACGCTTCGATGGGGTCCACGCCGTCCTGCGGCGTCACGCGAAAGAGAGCGAGGATGTCTGTATCCTTGGGCTCGTACTCCGGCTCCCAGTAGCCCATTTTCTTGTATTCCATCACGCCGGCCCGGTAACGGTCCTTGCCGCGCACCGTTGAGGATTTCTCGTCCAATGGTTTCTCATGCGCCGATTTCACGTTCGCGCTCATGGCATCTCTCCTCGCTGCGCAGTCCTGCAAAAAACGTAACAGCTTGCACCTAACAATAAAACTGAATATAATTTCCAATAGACTCAAGAAAATTGACGGTCCAAAATGAACAATCTCACTTTCAAACAGCTGGAAGCGATCCATGAGGTCGCCCGCAACGGCACGGTCGTCAAAGCCGCCGCCGCTCTGCATGTCACCCCGGCGGCCCTCACCTCACGCATCAAGCTCCTCGAGGAAGACGTAGGCCTACCGCTCTTTGATCGCACCGGAAACCGTCTGCGCGCCACCGATGCCGGGCGGGAAGCCGTCGCCGCCGCCGCCGCCGCCGCGCGCATCGAGCGGGTCATCGCCGACCTGGGCGACACGCTCGATGCCATGAAGGGGCTGCACGGCGGGCGCGTGCGCTTCGGCGCGATCTCCACCGCCAAATATTTCGCCGCCGAGTTGATCGCAGCTTTCCTGCGCCAGCATGAGGGAATTGACCTGAAGTTGGTGGTAGGGAACCGAGCGGAGACAGTCGAGTCCCTGCGCAACTACGATATAGATGTTGCAGTGATGGGCCGGCCGCCCAGCGACTTCGCCGTCGAGAGCGAGCCGTTTGGCCCGCATCCCCACGTGATGATCGCCGCGCCGGAGCATCCTCTGGCGCGCGCGCGGCGTGTATCCAAAAGCGCGCTGGCCACACAGAAATTTATCGTGCGCGAGGAAGGTTCTGGCACGCGGAATATTTTTGAATATTTTGTCAACGCGGAAATGATTCAGCCGCCAAAAATTACCGTGGAGATGAGTTCGAACGAAACCATCAAGCAGGCTGTGATGGCCGGGCTCGGGCTTTCATTAATTTCCGCGCACACCATCGCGTCGGAAGTGGCCGCGCGGCGCCTGGTGGTTCTGAAAGTGGAAGGCCTGCCCATCGTGCGGCAATGGTTCGTGGTGAACCGCGCGGACCGCGAGCTGCCGCCCGCGTGCCGCGCGCTGCGCACGTTCATCGTGAAGAAAGGCAAAACGTTTCTCCCGCAGCGCGGGATTGCGTGATTCCCGCGCGCGAAGAGGCGTTGGTCGTGAGCGGCTTCTTTGGTGCGATCGGGCGATGACGCGACGATGCGATTGATTCTGTCGGCGCCTAAGGTGAGTGTGACGCGAGAAGCGAAATCCACGAACGGTACCCTAATACTTCGGCATTAGTCCCGAGCATCCACTCCTAACACAGATCAGATGCGCGCCGAAGTGCGGAATCACGCAGCACACTCCAATATCAGCGCTCAACGAATCGTTGGAAGGTGCGCGCGGTCTCAAGATGAATGACAATCTTGGCGCAAGGATCGGAGAAATTGATTTCCACAAACCGATTGATTTCGCGTCGACGCTTGTCTCCATAAAACAAGTGGGCCCACCCTGAAAGTGTCGTGAGACCCAAGAGAATCTCGCCTTCGCTATCCACGGTGATAGAGCGTTTCGGATTTGGTTGTATTAAGATGAATAAAGTACGATGAACGGGGAGGAACGCAGATTGCACGACGATACTCGGGTTGTTGTAACAGGCGCTGGTGGCTTCATCGGTGGCCATCTGGTTGCCAAGTTTCGCCAGCAAGGCAAGCGTGTCCGAGCCGTCGACGCAAAACCGCTCGACGAGTGGTACCAGCGCTTCGATGACGTCGAGAATCTGTCCCTCGATCTGAATCTCAAGGAAAACTGCGAAGATTCTGCCAAAGGTGCCGACGAAATCTACAACCTCGCCGCCAACATGGGCGGCATGGGCTTCATCGAGCACAATAAGGCGCTGTGCATGTTGTCCGTGCTGATCAATACTCATATGCTGCAGGCCGCCCTGAATCATGGCTGCAAGAAGTTTTTTTATTCTTCTTCGGCCTGCGTCTACAACGCGGACAAGCAGAAGACCTTCGAAGCTCCCTCCCTCAAGGAAGAAGACGCTTACCCCGCACAAGCAGAAGACGGCTACGGCTGGGAAAAACTTTTCTCGGAACGGATGTGCCGCCACTTCCGCGAGGATTTTGGCCTCTACACCCGCGTTGCACGCTTCCACAATGTGTACGGCCCCTGGGGCACGTGGGATGGCGGGCGCGAAAAGGCTCCCGCAGCAATTTGCCGCAAAGTGATTGAAGCCAAGGTCCACGGCAAACATGAAATCGAGATCTGGGGCTCAGGCGAACAAACTCGCAGCTTCATGTTCGCCGACGACTGCGTCGAGGGCATCCAGCTAATCACCAACTCGCAAATCCTCGAACCCATCAATCTGGGCTCCGCGGAAGCTGTCAGCATCAATCAGCTGGTGGACATCGTGGAAAGCATCGCTGGCATTAAATTGAAACGACATTACGACCTCAGCGCTCCCAAAGGCGTCAACGGCCGCAACAGCGATAACACTCTCATCAAGAAATATCTGAATTGGGAACCCGATACCACCTTGCGTGCTGGTCTTGAAAAAACCTACGCTTGGATTTACGACCAGTACATGGCCCGCGAACGAGCCGAAACGGGCGCAGTGCGGCAGTCTTCTGCTTCGAGGTAAGGCGAACATCGGCAAGCCTCAGCCGCAGCAACGAAACTGCAGCGCAAATTAAAACTTGGCGGCCAAAGCGAGCGGGCGCACTCGTGAGAATCGCACGAGTCGCCCGCTTTTTCATTTCCGGGGCTTCGTTCTTGTCGGGATATAGTTCGATTCTGGAAAGGGCTAGGAAGATTTTATCCCGTGGAAGCACGGCATCTCGCCCTAACCCGCGACAATTGCATCGTGCCGCTAAGTTCCCAGCAGATTAATTTGCAGTTTTTCGTACCCGTGCTCGCGCGCCCACAGGTCCAGAGGTATCGTCGCCAGCTCATCCACCACCGGAACCGCGAGCCCCGTCTTCGTCAAATCAATGCTCTTCAGATACGTATGGCACGTGTCGCAGACGTCCACCCTCACGTGCGCAATTTCCGGCGCCGAATAAAACGCCATCTGCGGCTCTCTCTCTTCTCTGCACGCCGGACAATAGATCCTTCGAAATCCCCACTCGTGTGCGCACAACATGCAAATCAATGATTTTTTCGCTCCATCGCCCTCGCTTCGCAAGACGCCCACGATCGGTTTCCCGCCGCACAACGGGCAAGTCGAAGGCGCTCCATCCACAATCGTATTTTCGCGCTGATCGGCAAGATACTCGGCGTATGGTTGCAGAAAAATCCACGCCAGCAAGTGTTCTCGAGGCGGAATCGCACCCGCGGCGTCCTCCCACTCCTCGTCCATCCCGCCGATTGCCAGAGCCGTGTCCAGATCACCGTGCCAGAAATCCTCGATCGCGTGCTGCCATCCCGGCGTCCCTTTCCGCGCCAATCCGGCAGCGGCTTGCGCCAGCGTTGCCGGCGCGATCTGCTCGATCAGCGATAGAAATCTGGGGAAATTCGGCAGCAGCAGGAAAAGATCCAATTCATCCCGCAAAGGTCTCGCGGATGAAATTCTTGGGGAATCGCCCAGCGCTTTCTGGAGGTCCGTGTACAGGCTTTTCTGAAATGTCGCCACGCGCGAATAGAATCGCAATCCTTCTGCGGCAAAGGGATAAGACGAAGTCAGCTCATTAGCGCGGCGGATGCGCCGGTCCCACTCCCGTCGGACCATTACTTGGATCGCGGTCCGCCTTTGACCTCTTCATACCAGGTGCGATGAAATGTCCAAGCCCACGCGCGCGTCACGTATCCGTGAATCATCGAGCCGAAGCTGCCCTCTTCCAGAATCGCGCTCATGTACACGTGAATCAGGAACAGCCCGATCGTAATCAACGCGACGCTCGCGTGGATCAGGATGGCCACATAGCGCACAAATCGCAAACTCCACGGCAGCGCTTCGGTGTACCACAACGCCACCCCGGTTAGCAGCAGCAGTATCACGCCGTAAAAAATTCCCCAGAAGAAAAGCTTCTGTCCGAAGTTGAACCGCCCCACCGGAGGCAATTTGTCATCCTCATTCTTGATGTAGTAGGGCATCGCCTTCGCCCATGCGCGGTCGCTGTCGTCCACCTGCATGTCCCGGTGCCACTCTTTAAAAGTCCAGAAGAGCGACACCGCAAAAATCAGTCCGAACCAAGGATGCAAGAATCGCGCCGTCGGTCCACCACCCACGATCGCGGCCAGCCAATAGAGATAGGGAGACCAGAACGCCAGTCCCGTGATCAGCGCGAATGTGTAGCTCAGCGCGCCGATCCAATGATTCACTCGCTCGCCCAGCGAATAACGCGGGATTAACTCCTCGTTATGATTGGCAGCACTCGCACGCGGTACCGCGTCGCTCGTCATGGCCGCCTCCCGTTCCCGCCATCCGGCTGAATCGGTTCTTCCTTCTTCGGCCCGAATCGCATGTAATGCCACGCCAGCCCCACCAGCCCGCCGACCATCGCCAAATTTCCCAACCACTTCAGCGGCCCTTTCCACAAACGCACCGAATACGGGATATGCGGATCCTTCGGCAGCCCGCCATACAGCTCCGGATTCTTCGCATCGTGCAACACGTAGATCACGTGCGTTCCGCCCACTCCCGGCGGATCGTAAACTCCGGCATCGGCGAATCCGGAAACGTCGCGAAGCTGGTCCGCGCGCGTTTGCGCCAGCTCCTTCATTTCGCTCTTCGTCCCGAAATGCAGGCAGCCCGTGGGGCACGCCTTGATGCACGCCGGTTCCAGCCCCACCGACACGCGATCGTTGCACAGCGTGCACTTGAAAACTTTTCGCGCCGTCGGGCTGAATTTCGGAATATTGAACGGGCATCCCGTAATGCAGTAGCCGCAACCGATGCAGTTCGCTTCCTGGAAATCCACGATCCCGTTGGCGTACTGCACAATCGCCGCGTCCGCCGGACACGCCGCCAGGCAGCCCGGATCTTCGCAGTGCATGCACTGGTCTTTGCGCATCAGCAGCATCATGCTGCCGTCTTCGCGCTCGTGCTCGTTGAACTTGATCAGGTTCCAGTAATTCCACGCCGTTTCCGGCATCGTCTGGTAAGTGTTGTCAAAAGTGGTTTCGCTGAACGTGTAGCCATTCCATTCCAGGCACGCCACTTCGCACGCTTTGCATCCAATGCAAGTGGTCGTGTCCACGAGCTTGCAAACCTGGAACTCCCGGTTCAAGCCGGCGCCCGGTACCATCCCGGCGTGTCCCGAAATCCGAATCAGTTCCGTTGACGCCTGGCTCATGGTTCGCTCCCTACGCCTTCTCGACCTTAACTAGGAAGCCCTTGGATTCAGGGGTGTGTGCGTTCGGATCGACCACCGCCGGCGTCAGCAAATTCGCCGGCGTCCGCGCGTCTCTTCCTGCATCCTCCTGAATCCCGCGGTAGCCCTGATGAATGGGCAATCCAATCTGGTAAACCTTCTTGCCGTCAATCATCATCGGCTTCAGCCGCCGCGTCACGAATGCTTTCGCGGTATAGGTTCCCCGCGCGCTGATCACGTGGATCATGTCTCTGCCGCGAATGCCTTTTTCTTCCGCCAGCTCCACCGGAATTTCCACGAACGGCTCCGGAATCAGCTGCACGTTCATCGGATTATTTTTCGTCCAATAGTGATACTGCTCCGTCAGCCGGTACGTCGTGCACACGATGGTGTATTCCGCCGGGTCGCCGAATTTGTCGTATGGCGACTTGAACTTCTTCACCAGCGGATTACTCGACTGCTCCGGGTGCAGCAGGTTCTTCGTCGGGCTTTCAATCGGTTCGTAATGTTCCGGGAACGGCCCGTCCGCCAGCACTCCGATCGGTGCGAACAATCGCCCCACGCCTTCCGGGTTCATGATGAACGGACCCATGTGATCCTTCGGATGCGAGTCCGGTTTGAAGTCCGGCACGTCATTCCCCACCCATTTCCCCGCCGCTTCATTCCACCAAATCTGCTTGCGCTCCGGATCCCACGGCTTTCCGTCCACATTGCACGACGCGCGGTTATACAACACGCGCCGGTTCGCCGGCCACGACCACGACCAGTTCGGAAATACCCCCATGCCGGAGGGATCTTCCGTGCCACGCCGCTGGATCTGCGCGCCCGCCTCAGTCCAACTGCCGGAATAGATCCAATTCCCGCACATCGTAGTTCCGTCGTCCTTCAGCCACGCGAATCCAGGCAGCTGTTGCCCCGCTTTGATCACTTGCTTCGTCACCGGGTCCGTCAAATCCGCCAGCGCCTTCCCGTTGACCTCCATCGCCACCTGCGAAAGCGACGGATGCTCCGAATCCGCGTACGCCCAGCTCAAATTCAAGATGGGATCGGGGAACTTTCCGCCTTCTTTCCTGTAAAGGTCCCGCACGCGCAGGAAAATCTGCGCCAGGATGTCCTGGTCCAGCCGCGCATCCCCTGGAGGCGGCACCGCAGCATATTTCCACGTCACCCAGCGCGCCGAATTCGTCATGCTCCCATCTTTTTCCGCGAAGCCCGCGCACGGCAGCCGGTACACCGTCGTATTGATCGTCTTCTGCTCGTCGGCCGTAATTCCCGGAGCCTTCCAGAACTCGCTGGTCTCATCCTCATAAATCTCGCCCACCACGAGCCAGTCCGCTTTCTTCAGTGCGTTGATATTCTTGTTCGTGTCCGGGCCGACCATCACGCCGTTCATTCCGAACGCCATCATGCCTTTCACCTTGCCGTTGTACATATCCTCCCAGATGTGCGTCCACGAATAATCGCGGTCCACTCTCGGTAGGTAATCGAAGCCAAATCCGTTTTCTTTCGTCGCCGAGTCGCCATACATCGCCTTAAACAGCGACACCGCGAATTTCGGCGTGTTCGCGTAGTAATTCATCGAATCCCACGGCGCTGGTTTCGATGCTCCCGGCGTGATCCGCTTCAGATACGTCGCCAAATCCGTGTCCGTGGGAATCGGTGCCTTCAAATATCCGGGCAGGGAATCAAACAGTCCCGCCATGTCCGTCGCGCCCTGAATATTCGAATGCCCGCGCAACGCGTTTACTCCGCCGCCCGCTCTTCCCACGTTACCCAGCAGCAACTGGATCATCGCCGCCGTCCGGATGATTTGCGTTCCGAAAGTGTGTTGCGTCCAGCCCACCGCGTAAATGATCGTCGCCACTTTCTTCATGTCCCCGTCTTTGCGGACGGACGTGAACATGTCAATGGCCTTCAAATACTGTTCCTTCGGTATGCCCGTAATCCGCTCGACGGTTTCCGGCGTGTACCGCGAATACTGCCGCTTCATCAACTGGAACACGCAGCGCGGATGCTGCAGCGTCAGGTCGTAGGCCACATTGGGTGGCAGAGCCGGAGGTGGAGCTGCTCCGCCGGGTTTGCCTGGCTCCGGTTCGGGCGCGTGACCCGACGCCGCGGCTGCGCTGGCCGCCGCGCTCGCGTGCGCAGCACTCCCAGGCGCGTCCGTTTTCCCGCTGAAGTCTCCGCCCTCCTGATAATTCCAGGTAGACTTATCGGCGTAGGTCCCCGCCGCCGAATCAAATCCAGAGTACAGACCGTCCTCCGGCAGTTTGAATCCTTCCTTCACGATGAACGCGGCGTTCGTGTAGTTGACCAAATAATCTTTGGCAATCCGGTTGTTTTCGATCGCGTAGCGGATAAGCCCGCCCAGAAACGCAATGTCGGTGCCGGCGCGAATCTGTACAAACAGGTCAGCAGTAGCGGATGTGCGCGTGAATCGCGGATCTACGGAAATAATCTTGGCGTTGCGGTTGCGCTTGGCCTCTATCGCCCACTTGAATCCGCAGGGATGGTTTTCGGCGGGATTTCCGCCCATGATCAACATCATGTCGGTGTTCTTGATGTCAATCCAGCCATTGGTCATCGCCCCGCGTCCGAATGTTGGTCCCAAACTTGAGACCGTGGGGCCGTGTCAAACACGGGCTTGGTTTTCTAAATACACCAAGCCCAGACTCCTCATGGTCTTTACGACCAGGTAATTGAACTCATTTGTATCCGTACACCCGCCGATGAACGAAATCCCCTCGCAACGGTTCGCAGGAAGGCCTTTCGCGTCCTTCTCCACAAACGTCGCGTCGCGCGTTTTCTTCGTCCACTGCGCAATCTCATCCAAAGCGGTGTCCCACGAAATGTCCTGCCAGTCCGTCGCGCCCGGCCGCCGCACCTGCGGCTTCGTCAGCCGCCGCGGATTGAGCATGTCCTGCTCCAGCGAAGATCCCTTCGGGCACAGCGTCCCGCGATTCGTCGGATGATCCGGGTCGCCTTCCACGTGAATCACCTGCGGCGTGACGTTCTTCGCCTTGTCGCCAATCGTGTAAAGCAGCACGCCGCAACCCACCGCGCAATAGGGACACGTCGAGCGCGTCTCCGCGGCGCGTGCAATTTTCAATTCTTTCAGCTGGGCGTAAGCAGGTTTCAGGTCGAATCCGAAGATGGTGGCGGCAACCCCGCCGACAGCGGCTACCTTGAAGAAGTCTCTGCGGGACGTCTGCATTAAAGGTCCTCCGCATCCGGTCAACTATTGCCTATTGTCGAACTCGTATTTGTAGTTCTTCGGTGATTCCTTTGTCAAGCCACATTCACGCGGCGTCAGCGCATTACCCAGCCACATTCACACAACTGTAACCTTCACCCGCGGCGCTCAATTCAAGCCCCGAGATGTTATAGAATTTCCTCGCACATAACTCCATCGGTTGGATGCTTCGGAGCTCACGATGGTGTCATACAATTTGCAGTTAATTTTAAGCAGCCGCATCTTCACCAACGGTCGAATTTGTGACGCCTCGTCACCTCGAGGATTCTGAATGCGTTTGAAAATCATGCAGACGGGCGAGCCGGTTCTGCGCGAAGAGGCCCGGCTGCTCACGCCTCAGGAAATCCTCAGCGAAGAAACGCAGCGCCTCATTCACGAGATGCGCGACATAATGCATGACGCTCCCGGCGTAGGCCTGGCCGCGCCGCAGGTCGGTCTGCCGCTCCAACTCGCCGTGATCGAAGACCGCGAAGATTTGCTGAAAGCTTTCTCCGCGGACGACCTCGCCGAACGAGAGCGCCGCCCTGTCCCATTCCACGTCATCATCAATCCAGTGATCGCCTACTCCAGCGACGAAATGAAAAATTTCTACGAAGGCTGCCTCAGCCTCCCCGGTTTTTCCGCCGTCGTCCCACGGACACGCACCATTCGCGTTAAATATCTGGACGAGCGCGGAGAAGCCCAGTTCATCCAAGCCTCCGGCTGGTACGCCCGCATCCTCCAGCATGAAATTGATCATCTGCATGGCGCGCTCTACATAGACCGCATGTTAACCCGCACCTTCACCACCCTCGACAACTGGACCCGCCTCCACAAAGGCAAACCAGTCCCGCAATCCCAATCCGACGTCCCCAAATAGTCAGCCTGACCGTTCATCTCCTATCGAACACACGACTCAGCACAATATGGAGTGCGGCGGCTTGCCACCGCTTTCGCAACAACGTAAGACTCAGCGCGCTCGACCTAGGCGAGGCTTGCCTCGCCTGATTTGGGGCACCACTTTCAAGCGTGAGCCATGGTAGGGGCGCTGCTTGCTGCGCCCCAGCTTGCCACGATGTCAGCCTTTCCGACTCTTTGCAGTCGCCTTTGTAGCGGCCGCTTTCAGGCGGGCGCCTTTGACCTAGCAGTCGCAGGGGCACGGCATGCCTGCTCGCCGAAGGAGGGCCGTGCCCGCGTCAACACCGCCCTGCATTTGATTTTTGCGGTTCTCCATTTTTCGCATCCGGTCCACGCTTGACACCCACCACTCGCCTCTGCTACGTTGAGACGTTCTTGATAGAGGAGCGGAAGCCACCAGTAGCCAAGCCGTAATCTCCGAGACGCTTCGGAGGCTTGAGCGAAAAGGGTGCAAGTCGTCAATTCCGCCGAAGTCGTCGCCGGAAGCTCACTCCGCGACGGTTGGGGGGCCAGGCTAATACCTGCCCACTGTCATCCGTTGAAAAACGGATGGAGCGCTATTGGGAAGGAAGCCGCCTCCACTCACTCGCGGCCTTTCTTTTCATCCCTCCATTCTTTTTTCACCAGAAGACCTGAGAACGCGGCCGCAATTCGCCCGCACATAATTTCATAGCGGTGAAATGTTGAATCTGTTCGAACTAACCCGCGCGCTCGTGGATATCGAGTCCGTGACGAACAACGAAGAGGCCGTCGGCTCCTTCCTCCTCGGCCTTCTCTCGGACCTCACTGCCCGCAGCGGCGGCGCCGTCGAGCGCTGCCCGGTAGAAGCCAATCGCTTCAATGTATTAGCTCACTGGGGCGTCCCAGTCGTCACCCTCTCCACGCACATGGACACCGTGCCACCCTTCTTCCTGTCCCGCGAAGATTCCGAATTCATCTGGGGCCGCGGTTCAGCCGACGCCAAAGGCATCATCGCCAGCATGATCGCCGCGGCTGAAAAATTACTCGCCGAGGGCGCGCGCAATTTCGGCGTGCTTTTTGTAGTAGGCGAGGAACGCAACAGTTCCGGCGCGCTAGCAGCAGCCCGCGACCCTCGCGGCTCGCGTTTTCTGATCAATGGCGAACCCACGGACAACAAGCTCGTAATAGCCGCCAAAGGCATCCTGCGTTATGAAATCGAAGCCACTGGCCGCCTCGCCCATTCCGCGTATCCCGAGTTGGGCGAATCCGCGATCGACAAACTTCTCGATGCCTTGCAAGAAATTCGCAAAATTCCCCTGCCTCAAGACGAATTCATGGGCCGCACCACGCTGAACATCGGCGTAATCTCCGGCGGCCGCGCCCCCAACGTGATTTCCGACGCAGCCCGCGCCGATATTTCTTTCCGCACGGTTGATTCCGGGGACACTCTGCGCCAAGGAGTCACCCGCGCCGTCACCGGCCGCGCCGCAGCCAAAGAAGCGTTCTCCATCCCGCCGATGCGCTTCACCTCCTTCGACGGCCTCGAATCCACGGTCGTGTCCTACACCACCGACGTTCCCGCATTCGCAAACGCCTGGGGCCAGCCCTTTCTGATTGGGCCCGGCAGCATCCATGTAGCGCACACGCTCGAAGAGCGCGT
>Ga0182024_10010456_pt1 | contig 18896 bp, 19 predicted proteins | sample P32metaG_FD_120480 | JGI IMG/M metagenome (GOLD analysis project Ga0182024, IMG submission 120480) | Permafrost microbial communities from Stordalen Mire, Sweden - P3-2 metaG (Illumina Assembly) | ecosystem: Environmental > Terrestrial > Soil > Wetlands > Permafrost | place: Sweden: Stordalen... | reverse complement strand
CCGCGAGCCTCAAGCGTTGCCGCGGCGGAGCACGCTGGTGATCTCGCCCAGGATCGACACCGCGATCTCGGCCTGCGACACCGCGCCGATATTGAGCCCGATCGGCCCATGGATACGCGACAGCTCGTTCTCGCCGAACCCCTCCGCGGCGAGCCGCTCCAGCCGCTTGGCATGGGTTCGCCGCGAGCCGAGCGCGCCGATGTAGAAGGCGTCGGAGCGCAGGGCGGCGATCAGCGCTGGATCATCGATCTTCGGGTCGTGGGTCAGCGCCACGATCGCCGAGGCGCGGTCGGGCTTTAACCGCTCCAGCGCCTCGTCCGGCCATTCGCTGCTGAGCTCGACCCCGGGGAAGCGGGCTTCTGTCGCCCAGGCGCCGCGCGGGTCGATGACGATCGGCTTGTAGTCGGTCGCGATCAGCATCGGCACCAGCGGCTGGGCGATATGCACCGCGCCGATCACAAAGCAGCGCCGCGGCGGGCTGAACACCTGCACGAAAACGCGGCCGTGCGCCGTATCCAATGTAATATTCCGGTCGGCCCGCAAAGCCTCGCGCGTCGCGCCGAGGGAAACCTCATCGAGTTCGAGGTCGCCGTCGACGTTGTCGCCGTCGAGGAACGATTGCGCACCGCTCGTCAGTTCGGTCGCCAGCGCTACCGAGCGGCCTTCATTGTTGGCGGCGATCACCGCCTCGATGTAGCGGCCCTTCATTCGATGCGCTCGACGAAGATCTCGATCTTGCCGCCGCAGGCGAGGCCGACTTCCCAGGCCTGTTCGTCGCTGACCCCGAAATCCAGGAGCCGCGGCTTGCCGTCCTTGATCGCCGCCTGGGCCTCCTCGATCACCGCGCCTTCGACGCAGCCGCCGGATACCGAGCCGACAAATTCACCGCTATCGGCGACGGCCAGCTTGGCGCCGGCCGGCCGCGGCGACGAACCCCACGTCTTGACCACCGTCGCCAACGCGACGCCCTTGCCGGCGTGGCGCCAAGAGGCGGCCTGTTCGAGGATTTCCGCGTGATCGCTCATCAGTCACTCCTTCAGGCCGCTCGCGCGCCCATTCGCAAATCCACCGCCGCACCCAGTCGGCGCGGGGCCGGCGCGCTCAGCACCGTTACCAGCGCTTCGAGGTTTTCGAGATTGTGCACCGGACGAAACTCGTCGACATGCGGCAACATCGCCCTCATCCCCAATGATTTTGGTTCGAACCCCTCGTAACGCAACAGCGGATTGAGCCACACGAGCCTGCGGCAGGAGCGGTGCAGCCGGTCCATCTCATGCGCGAGCCCGACGCCGACATCGCGGTCGAGCCCATCGGTGATCAGCAAAACCACCGCGCCCTGGCCCAAAACCCGGCGCGACCACAACAGGTTAAACTCGGCGAGGCAATGACCGATCCGCGTGCCGCCCGACCAGTCGGCAACCGTCTCGGCGACCTTGTCGAGCGCCAGATCGACGTCGCGGAAACGAAGATAACGCGTGATGTTCGTCAGCCGTGTGCCGAAGACGAAGGTGAAGACCCGGTCGCGGTCGTTGGTGATCGCGTGCATGAAGTGGAGGAACATGCGGCTGTAGCGGCTCATCGAGCCGGAAATGTCGCACAGGACGACGAGCGGTGGCGGCCGCGAGCGACGGCTCTTCCGCTTCAATTCGATAATCCCGCCGGAACGCAGCGCCGCGCGCAGAGTCGCGCGCATATCGGCGCGGGCGCCGCGCGGGTCGGGGGCAAAGCGCCGCGTCGGCCGGTCGAGCACCGGTAGCCGCAGCCGGGCGATTGCCGCCTTCGCCTGCGCCAGTTCGTCCAGCGACATCTTGTCGAAATCCATGGCCTGGAGCTGTTCGCGGTCCGAAAACGTCATCGCCGCATCGAATTCGAGCTCGGTCTCGCCGGTTTCGCGCGACTCGGGGTTGGGATGCAGAGCCTCGGCGAGCCGGCGCAGCATCTCCTGGTTCTCGTCCTGCGGCAGGTCGAGGCTCATCTCCGGCAATACCAGCGACAACATCTTTTTCAGGAGCTCAGGATTGCGCCAGAAAACATGAAACGCCTGGTCGAACAGCGGCCGCTGATTGGGCCGGTTGACGAAGACCGCGTGCAGCGTCCAGTAGAAATCGGCGCGGTTGGTGATGCCGACCGCCCGAACCGCGGCGACGGCATCGATGACCTTGCCCGGGCCGACCGGCAGCCCGGCGGCGCGCAGGGTCCGCGCGAAATGCATCAAATTGGCGACAAGCCGGCCGTCTTGATCGGGATCGCTCGCCACGCCCTCACCCTCCCGCAAGCGGGAGAGGGGCTTCGCGGCTCCAACCCTTAGCTCCTCTCCCGCTTGCGGGAGAGGGTGCCGAGCGGGGAGAGGGTGCCGAGCGGAGCGAGGCGGGTGAGGGTGATTCCAAGTTCTAGCCCTCGCGCGGGGTGGCGGCGATCTCGGCCTTGACTTGATCGAGCAGCCGCGCCGCCTCGCTGCCCTGAATGCGGGCGATGTCGTCCTGGTATTTGAGCAGCACGCCGAGCGTGTCGTTGATCGCGTTCGGGGTCAGCTCGAGCACGTCGAGTTGCATTAGCGCCTCGGTCCAGTCGATCGTCTCAGCGATGCCCGGCAGCTTGAACAGATCCATTTTGCGCAGGTTCTGCACGAAGCCGACGACCGCGCGCGACAGCTCCGGCGCGGCGCCCGGCGCCTTGCGCCTGAGGATTTCAAGCTCGCGCTCGGCATTCGGATAATCCACCCAGTAATAGAAGCAGCGCCGCTTCAGCGCGTCGTGGATTTCGCGGGTGCGGTTCGAGGTGATGACGACAATCGGCGGATGCTCGGCCTTGATCGTGCCGATCTCGGGGATCGTCACCTGAAAATCGGAGAGGAGTTCGAGCAGATACGCCTCGAACGGCTCGTCGGTGCGGTCGAGTTCGTCGATCAGCAGGACAGGCGCGCCTTCGATCTCGGGCTCCAAGGCTTGCAGCAGAGGGCGCTTGATCAGGAACCGCTCGGAAAAGATCGCGCTTTCGATTTCGCTGCGATCCTCGTCGCCCGCCTCGGCGAGGCGGATCTCGATCATCTGCCGGGCATAATCCCACTCGTAGACCGCCGAGGCGACGTCGAGACCTTCATAACATTGCAGGCGGATCAGCTTCCGTTTCAACGCGCTTGCCAGCACCTTGGCGATCTCGGTCTTGCCGACCCCGGCCTCGCCTTCGAGAAACAGCGGCCGCTTCAGGTGCAGCGCCAGATGCACCGCGGTCGCCAGACTGCGGTCGGCGACGTAATCGGCGTTGCCGAGCATCGCCAGGGTCGCATCAACCGAAGCGGGCAGGGCGGGGGTTTTGGCGTTGGCCATCGAGTCGGTCCGGCTGCAGCAAAATCCCTCTCCCGTCGGGAGAGTGCGATAGCCTCACTTTAGCATTTAATTCAGCCGGTGCATCAGGACCGCGGCGGCGCGAGGGATGTTGGCGCCGTTATGGCGCCTTCTTGATCTGGCCGCCGATTTCGGGGCCGTCCTTCGAGCCCAGCATGATCCACCAGGTGCCGGCCTGGATGCCGGCGATCTGCGCGTCGGAGAGCGGCATCGAGCCGGCGATCGGGCTTTTTGCATCGGCCGGCAGCGTCAGCATCAGCGGCGTCGGGTCATCTGACGGCTTTGCGCCCGGGACCATGAAGGCTGCGATCGCCGGCGCCTTGATGCCGGAAGAGTCGATCGTCCAACTCACCGTCTTCGCCGCGGTATCGAGCGAGAGCGCGGCGCTGCCCTTGCCGTCTTTGATGGTTTGGACCACAGGCGTAAGCGGCGCCGCCAGCTTAACCGTGTCCGCCCAGGCTGCCCCAGCCAAAAGGCAGAGGACGAGGCCGGCCCTGATTGCGAGTCCGGCCCTGGGCATTCCCATGCCGGACCTACGCGCAAGCGGCGACGGCGCGCCGGGCCATCACATTGACCAGATGCGCGCGATATTCAGCGCTTGCATGGATGTCGGAGTTGAGCCCGCTATCCGGAATGGCAATGTCCTTGATGGCGTCGGCGCTGAACGATTTGGCGAGCGCCGCTTCCATCGCCGGCACACGAAAGACGCGCGGGCCAGCGCCGGTCACCGCGACGCGGACGCCGCCAACGGTCTTGGCGACGAACACGCCGACGATCGCGTAGCGCGACGCCGGGTTCCTGAACTTCTGATAGTTCGCCACCTGGGGTTTGGGAAACTTGATCGCGGTGACGATCTCGTCCTGGCCGAGCGCGGTCTCGAACATGCCGGTGAAGAATTGTTCGGCGCCGATCTCGCGCTTGGTGGTGACGACGGTCGCGCCGAGCGCGACCAGCGCCGCCGGATAGTCTGCCGCCGGGTCGTTGTTCGAGACCGAGCCGCCGATCGTGCCGCGATTGCGCACAGCGGGATCGCCGATCATGCCCGCGAGGGCCGCGAGCGCGGGGATCACCCGCTTCACCTCGGCCGAACGCTGCACCTCGGCATGGCGGGTCATCGCGCCGATAGTGAGCCCTCCGCCTTCTTCCTTGATGCCCTTCAACCCGCCGATCGCCGCCAGGTCGACGAGGTCGGACGGCTTGGCGAGGCGCTGCTTCAGGGTCGGCACCAACGTCATGCCGCCGGCGACGAGCTTCGCCTCCTCGCCGCCGAGCAGTTTCGCGGCGTCGGCGAGGCTCGCCGGCTTGTGATAGTTGAATTCGTACATCGTGCCTCTCCCTATGCCGCTGCTTTGTGCTGATGAATGACGCGCCAGAGCTTCTCGGGCGTCGCCGGCATCTCGACGTGGCGCACGCCGTAGTTCTTCAGCGCATCGACGATAGCGTTCGAGATCGCCGCCGGCGCGCCGATCGCCCCGGCTTCGCCGCAGCCCTTCACCCCGAGCGGGTTGTGCGTGCACAGCGTCGCGTGGGTCGACAGCGCGAAGCTCGGCAAATCGTCGGCCCGCGGCATCGCGTAGTCGTTGTAGGAAGCGGTCAGGAGCTGCCCGGTGACGTTGTCGTAGACGCAGCTTTCGAGCAAGGCCTGGCCGATGCCCTGTGCCAGCCCGCCATGCACTTGCCCGGCGACGATCATCGGGTTAACGATGCGGCCGAAATCGTCGCTGGCATTGAAGCTGCAGATTTCGAGCTGGCCGGTATCGGGGTCGATCTCGATCTCGGCAACGTAGGCGCCGGACGGGAAGGTGAAGTTCTTCGGATCGTAGAACGCGGTCTCGTCGAGCCCGGGCTCCAGCTCCTCGTGCGGGTAGTTGTGCGGCACGTAGGCGGTCAACGCGATCTCGCCGAAGCTCTTCGAGCGGTCGGTGCCGGCAACGCTGAACTGGCCGTCCTTGAACTCGATGTCGGCCTCGGCCGCCTCGAGCAGATGAGCGGCGATCTTCTTGCCCTTGGCGATGATCTTGTCCATCGCCTTGATGATGGCTGAGCCGCCGACCGCCAGCGAACGCGAGCCGTAGGTGCCCATGCCATAGGGGATCTTGGCGGTATCGCCGTGGACGATCTCGATCGACTCCATCGGGATACCGAGCCCGTCGGCGACAAGCTGGGCGAAGGTAGTCTCATGGCCCTGGCCGTGGCTGTGCGAGCCGGTGAGGATCGTGACACTGCCGGTCGGGTGGACCCGCACGGCGGCGGCCTCGAACAGCCCGGCGCGCGCGCCGAGCGACCCGACGACCGCAGACGGAGCGATGCCGCAGGCCTCGATATAGGTGGCGATGCCGATGCCGCGCAGCTTGCCGCGCCGCATCGCCTCGGCCCGGCGCACCTCGAACCCGGCGTAATCGGCCGCCTTGGTCGCCAGATCAAGGGTCGAGAAATAATCGCCGCTGTCGTATTGCAGCGCGACCGGCGTCTGATAGGGGTAGGCGTCGGTCGGGATGAAGTTCTTGCGGCGCAATTCGGCGGGATCGACCCCGAGCTCGTCGGCGGCGAGATCGACGATGCGCTCCAGGAGGAACGTCGCCTCCGGCCGTCCGGCGCCGCGATAGGCGTCGACCGGCACGGTATTGGTGAAGACCGCTTTGGTCTCGACGTAGATCGCCGGCGTCGTATAGGTGCCGGCCAGCAGCGTCCCGTAGAGATAGGTCGGGACGCAGGTCGCGAAGGTCGAGAGATAGGCGCCCATATTCGCGAGCGTCGATACCTTGAGCGCGACGAACTTGTTCTGCGCGTCGAGCCCCAGCTCGACATGGGTGACGTGATCGCGGCCATGCGCGTCCGACATGAAGCTCTCGACTCGGTCGGCGGTCCACTTGACCGGCTTCTTCAGTCTGGCCGCCGCCCAGGTGACGATCGCTTCCTCGGCGTAATGATAAATCTTCGAGCCGAACCCGCCGCCGACATCGGGCGCGACGACGCGCAGTCTCGCCTCGGGGATGTGCAGCACGAAGGCGCCCATCAGCAGGCGGATGACGTGGGGGTTCTGGCTGGTCGTGAACAGCGTGTGCTCGCCGGTCGCGCGATCGAAATCGCCGATCGCCGCGCGCGGCTCCATCGCGTTCGGGACGAGCCGGTTGTTGACGAGGTCGAGCTTGACGACTCGCGTGGCCTTGGCCAGCGCCGCATCGACCGCGGCGGGGTCGCCCAGTTGCCAGTCGTAGCAGATGTTGCCGGGCACATCGGGCCAGACCTGCGGCGCGCCGGGTTTCAGCGCCGCGGCGACCTCGACCGCGGCCGGGTCAACGACGTAATCGACCTTGATGAGTTCGGCGGCGTCGCGGGCATGCGCCAGCGTGTCGGCGATGACGACGGCGACCGGGTCGCCGACATGACGCACGCGCTCGATCGCCAGCACCGGGTGTGGCGGCTCGTGCATCGGCGAGCCGTCCTTGGAATGGATCTGCCAGCCGCAGGGCAGGCCGCCGACCCCGTCCGCCGCCAGGTCCTTGCCGGTATAGATCACGGCGACGCCGGCGGCCTTCGCCGCGGCGCCGGTGCCGATGGCGGTGAAGCGCGCGTTGGCGTGCGGACTTCTGAGGATAAAGGCGTAGAGCTGGCCGGGCCGGTTGATGTCGTCGGTATAGGTGCCCTGGCCGGTGAGGAACCGATAATCCTCGCGTCGGCGTACCGGGGTCCCGATCTCTGCCATCGCGGCTACTCCGCCGCCGCGCCTTGGGCCTTGGGGGCGTCCCTCATGGCGGCAGCTCCGGCTTTGATCGCCAGCACGATGTTGTGATAGCCGGTGCATCGGCAAAAATTGCCCTCGAGGTATTCGCGGATTTCGCGGTCGCTCGGATCGGGGTTGTTCTTCACCAAGTCGAGCGCGCTCATGATCATGCCCGGCGTGCAGAAGCCGCATTGCAGCGCGTGGTTGTCGCGAAAGGCCTCCTGCATCGGGTGCAGCATGTCGCCGTCGGCGACATCCTCGATGGTCTTGACCGCGCGCCCTTCGGCCTGAACGGCGAGCAGGGTGCACGACTTGACCGCCTCGCCGTCGACATGAACAACGCAGGCGCCGCATTGGCTGGTGTCGCAGCCGACATGCGTGCCGGTGAGGCCGAGCGTCTCGCGCAGGAGCTGCACCAGCAAGGTGCGCCCCTCGACCGTCGCCGAAACCGGCTTGCCGTTCACGGTGAGGCTCACCGTCTTCTGCATGGAAACCTCCCTTATCGCGCGCCGGGACTCGTCCCGGGGGCGCCGCTGAGCGGAGTTTCCTGCGCCGTAGGCGCCGGGTCAAGGCGCCTGAAAACGGTCTAAAGACCGCTATATTCAACTGGTTATGACGGTTGCGCGTCGGGAGCGGCGGGAGTCATGATCCCGACAAACCGGTTGAAGAAATCGTCGGCCATCTTGCGCGACGTGGCGTCGATCAGCCGCGAGCCGATCTGCGCCAGCTTGCCGCCGACCTGGGCCTGGACCCCGTAGCGCAGCACGGTTTCGGCGCCGACATCGTCGAGCGCGACCTTGGCGCTGCCTTTGGCGAAGCCGGCGACCCCGCCGGTGCCCTCGCCGGTGATCGTGTAGCTCACCGGCGGATCGAGGTCGGTCAGCGTCACCTTGCCCAGGAAACTCGCCTTCACCGGGCCGACCCGGGCGACGACCTTGGCGGTGAATTCGGTATCCGACACCTTCTCGACGGTCTCGCATCCAGGGATGCAGTTCTTCAGCGTCTCCGGATCGTTGAGCTTCGCCCAGACCTCGGCGCGGGGCGCGGGGATGCGGAGCTCGCCATGCATTTCCATTGCGTTCTTCCCTGGTTGATGCGGGCAACTGTGTGATTTGGGCGGCGTAATTGCAACCGGATCGGCAATTCTCTTGATCCGTTCCGCGGATGGCGGTTACGGAACAACCGCGATCGCGCTGATCTCGATGAGACAGTCGGGATGGGTCATCTTGACCACCTCGACCATGGTCGAGGCCGGCAGCGGCTCGCGGAAATACTCGCGCCGTACCTTATGGATGCCCTCGAACTGCTCCATGTTGCGGATGTAGACGTCGACGCGGCAGATATCGTCCATCGTCCCGCCCGCGGCTTCGACCGCGGCCTTGATATTCTCGCAAACTTGGCGGGTTTGCGCCTCGATGTCGCCGACCCCGGCGATCGAGCCGTCCGCCCGGCGCGCCGTCATCCCCGAGATGAACACGAGCCGACCCTGCGCCTCGATCGCCGTGGCGTGTGAAAAGACGCCGCTCGGCTGGCGCAGCTTGTCGGAACGAATCTGTTGCTTGGGCATCGGCTCCTCCCGTCTTTGTTCGCGGCATCCTGCCTTGCGCAGGGCCGCGTTCCAAGGCTTCTTGACGCCGCGCGGTACGTGCTGAAATTTAACCCGTCACCCGAAAGGACGTCGCCGATGCCGCCACAAGGCCGGGCTGCCCGGATGCTACCTGCGCGCATGGAAGACAGGCTCATCGTCGCGCTCGACCTGCCGACCGTCGCCGCGGCCCGTGAAATCGTCACCCGGCTCGACGGTATCGTCAGCTTCTTCAAGCTCGGGCTGTGGCTGATCTTCGCGCCCGGCTTCGAGGCCTTTCTCGACGAGCTGCTGCGGGCCGGGAAGAACGTCTTCCTCGACGCCAAGATGTTCGATATCGGCGAGACGGTACGGCGCGGCGTCGAACGGGTCGCTGAGCGCGGCGTCAGCTTCGTCACCATCCACGGCGACGGCGACATCATCCGCGCCGCCGTCGAGGGCAGGGGCAATGCCTCGCTCAAGCTGCTCGTCGTCGCGGTGCTGACCAGCCTCAACGAGCGCGGGCTGCGCGAACTCGGTCATAGCGGCACGGTCGCCGACCTAATCGCCGAGCGGGCAAAGTTTGCGTACGATTGCGGTGTCGACGGCATCATCTCCAGTCCGCAGGACAATCCCAACGCGATCCGTCGCCGCCTCGATGCCGACCGGCTGCTGGTCGTCACCCCCGGCGTGCGGCTCGCCGGCGCCGCGCTCGACGACCACAAGCGCTCCGGCACGCCGGCGCAGGCGATCGCCCACGGCGCCGACTACCTTGTCGTCGGCCGCCCGATCGTCCAGGCGGTCGATCCCGCGGCGGCGGCGGCCGCAATCGTCGCCGATATGAAGATCGGCACTTAAAACGCCCAAACGGCCCCGGTTTTGCTTCATCGTCCGTCGCGTTTGGTGCCCGCGCTGGCGCTGTGCTAGCGTCGGCCAAATCGCGCGAGGCGATGGGGACGGACAAGCGACGGCCTGGAGAGGGGACGGCGATGCGCAATTTTATCGGACGATGGACCGGTCTGGCGGCGGCGGCGGCGCTGACGGTGACATGTGCCGCGACACAACCGGGCTTTGCCGGGCAGACGCTCGACAAGGTCAAGGCGGCCGGCGGGTTCAGCTGCGGCGTGCAGACCGGCGTGGCCGGCTTCGCCCAGCCCGACAGCCAGGGGGTCTATACCGGCTTCAATGTCGATATCTGCAAGGCTCTTTCCGCCGCGATCTTCGGCGACCCCGGCAAGGTCAAATATGTGCCGCTGACCGCGCAACAGCGGTTTCCTGCGCTGCAATCGGGCGAAGTTGACATCCTGTCGAACAACACGACTTGGACGCTGCAGCGCGACACCGATCTCGGCCTCAATTTCGGCCCGGTGGTATTCTATGACGGACAAGGCTTCCTCGTGCCGAAAAAGCTGGGCGTCAAGAGCTCCAAGGAGCTCAACGGCGCCACCATCTGCGTGCAGCCCGGCACGACGACGGAGGCAAACCTCGCCGATTATTTCCGTGCCAACAAGATGGACTACAAGCCGGTCGTCATCGAAAAGCTCGACGAGGCGACGGCAGCGTTCTTCGCCGGCCGCTGCGACGTGTTCACGGGCGACTCCTCGGCCTTGGCGGCGATCCGAATCGGCCGCGCCAGCAACCCGGACGATTACGTGATTCTGCCCGAGCGCATCTCGAAAGAGCCGCTCGCCCCGGCGGTGCGCCAGGGCGACGATCAGTGGGACGATATCGTCCACTGGGTGATCTTTGCGTTGATCCAGGCCGAGGAGAGCGGCATCACCAAGGCCAATGTCGACGACATGCTCAAGAGCGATGATCCCGGCATCAAACGCATGCTCGGCGTCACCCCGGGCATGGGCAAAGCCTTGGGCCTCGACGAGAATTGGGCCTACAACGCGATCAAGGCGGTCGGCAATTACGGCGAGATCTTCGACCGTAATCTCGGCGCCGGCGGCGCGTTGAAACTGGAACGCGGCCTCAACGCCTTGTGGAAGAACGGCGGGATGCAATACGCGATGCCAATCCGCTAAGGCGATAGCGGAAGGCCGGCGGGGGCCGGGCGCGATGGCGAGCGAGGAAACCTCCCTCGGCACCGTCCCGGCGCGGCCGGCGCCATGGCGCGACGCGAAAATCCGCGGCATCGCCTATCAGGTCGCGTTCGTCGCCGCGGTCGTCGGATTTATCGGCTTCCTGGTCTACAACACCGCGGCCAATATCGGCCGCCTCAACATCCCGATCGGCTTCGGGTTTCTGCAGCGCGAAGCCGCCTTCGGCATCGGCGAGTCGCTGATCGACTATTCGCCGGCGGATACCTACGCAAGGGCGTTTCTCGTCGGGCTAACCAACACGCTGCACGTTGCCGCGCTCGGTGTCGTGTTGGCGACGATCCTCGGCACGCTGATGGGGCTGGCGCGCCTGTCGAGGAACTGGCTCGTCAGCAAGCTGGCGCAAGTTTATGTCGAGACCTTCCGCAACATCCCGCTGGCCTTGCAGCTCTTTTTCTGGTGGGGCCTGCTGAACAAGCTGGCGCCGGGCCCGCGCCAGGCCTGGCAGATTCTACCCGGCGTGTTTGTCAGCAATCGGGGGATCGCCTACCCCATGCCGCTGGCGAACCCGGCCTACCGATGGGTCGCGGCGGCTTTCTGCGTCGGCTTTATCGCGACCTTCGGCTTCCGGCGCTGGGCGAAACGCCGGCAAGCCGCGACCGGCCAGCAGATGCCGACCGGCTGGATCGCGCTTGGCCTGATCGCAGGGTTGCCGGCCGTGGTGTTTCTCGCCTTCGGAGCACCCTTCGTGCTCGAGGTGCCGGCCCTCAAGGGCTTCAACTTCAGCGGCGGGGACGCGATGTCGCCCGAGTTCGCCGCGCTGCTGATCGGATTGGTGGTCTATACCGGCACCTTCATCTCCGAGATCGTGCGCGCCGGCATCCTCGCGGTCAGCTGGGGACAGAGCGAGGCGGCAATGGCGCTGGGTCTGCGCTCCGCTCAGCGGATGCGCCTCGTCGTGCTGCCGCAGGCCTTGCGCGTCATCATCCCGCCGATGACCAGCCAGTATCTCAGTCTCACCAAGAACAGTTCGCTCGCCGTCATCATCGGCTTTCCCGACCTCGTCTCGATCGCCAACACGACAATCAACCGCACCGGACAGGCGATCGAGGGGATCACGCTAATCATGGCGGTCTACCTGGTCATCAGCCTGGCGATCTCATTGGCCATGAACCTCTACAACCGCGCCGTCGCGCTGGTGGAGCGCTAGGCTTTGGCCGACATCACCGAAAGCCTTCCCGTGGCCGCACAGGCGCCGCCGCCGCGTCCCGGCGGTGTGCTCGGCTGGCTGCGCGTCAATCTTTTCAGCACCGTCGCCAATACCATTCTGACGCTGCTCTGCGTGGCGCTGCTCGCGGTGGCGCTGCCGCCGCTGATCCGCTGGGGTCTCATCGATGCGATCTGGCATGCGCCGGACGGTCAGGCATGCCGTGGTGACGGCGCCTGCTGGGCCTTCATCGGCGAGAAGTATCGTTTCATCCTGTTCGGGTTTTTCCCGGCCACCGAAACGTGGCGGCCTGCCGTCGTCGTCGTCATCTTCGTCACCATGATCGTCGCCGCTTGCGACCGGCGGATGTGGGGAAGGCGGCTGGCGGTGCTGTGGCTGGTCGGGCTGCTTGCGGTGTTCGCGCTGATGCGCGGCGGGTTCGCCGGGATGGGCAAGGTCGAGACCGCGTTGTGGAGCGGCTTGCCGTTGACCCTGATCCTCGCCGTCGTCGGCATGCTGCTGGGCTTTCCGTTCGGCATCCTGCTGGCATTGGGCCGGCGCTCGCGCCTGCCCGCGGTTCGGGCGATCTGCATCGGCTACATCGAGCTGGTGCGCGGCGTGCCGCTGATCACGATGCTGTTCATGGCCTCGCTAATGCTGCCGCTGTTCCTGCCGGCGGGAATGACGATCGACAAACTGGTGCGGGCGCAGGTCGCCTTCATCCTCTTCGCCGGCGCCTATCTCGCCGAGGTCGTGCGCGGAGGATTGCAGGCGATCCCGCGTGGCCAGATCGAGGCGGCCGACGCGCTCGGCCTGTCCTACATCCAGCGCACCCGGCTGATCGTGCTGCCGCAGGCGCTGGCGATGGTGATCCCGCCGCTGGTCAACACCTTCATCGGCATCTTCAAGGATACCGCGCTGGTCATCATCATCAGCCTGTTCGATCTGCTCACGACGGCCGAGACGGCGCTGGGCGACGGCAACTGGCAGGGCTTCTACGTCGAGGCCTACGTCTTTGTCGGGGCGATCTACTGGAGCTTCTGCTTCTTCATGTCGCGCTACAGCCAGTTGCTCGAGCGCGAGTTCAACCGGGGAAAGCGGCGATGAGCGACAGCCAGGCGGCGCCGGGAGCGATGATCGAGTTGCAGGGCGTCCACAAATGGTACGGCGATTTCCATGTGCTGCGGGACATCGATCTGCAGGTCGGCAGGGGTGAGAAGGTCGTCGTCTGCGGCCCGTCAGGATCGGGCAAGTCGACGATGATCCGCTGCATCAACCGCCTCGAGGAACACCAGCAGGGCCGCATCCTGGTCGCCGGCATCGAGTTGAACGCCGACCTGAAGAACATCGAGGCGATCCGCCGCGAGGTCGGCATGGTGTTCCAGCAGTTCAACCTGTTCCCGCATCTGACGGTGCTGCAGAACCTGACCTTGGCACCGATCTGGGTGCGCAAGCTGCCGCGGAAGGAGGCCGAGGAGACCGCGCGCTACTACCTCGAACGGGTGCGCATTCCCGACCAGGCCGACAAGTACCCGGGCCAGCTCTCGGGCGGCCAGCAGCAACGGGTCGCGATCGCCCGCTCCCTCTGCATGAAGCCTGAGATCATGCTGTTCGACGAGCCGACCTCGGCGCTCGACCCCGAGATGATCAAGGAAGTGCTCGATGTCATGGTCCAACTCGCGAACGAGGGCATGACCATGGTGTGCGTGACCCATGAGATGGGTTTCGCGCGCACCGTCGCCGACATGATGGTGTTCATGGATCGCGGCGAGATCGTGGAGCGTGCGCCGCCCAAGGAATTCTTCTCCGCCCCGAAGAGCGAGCGGACCAAGGCATTCCTCAGTCAGATACTCGCACACTGAATGTAACGCCCGTTACATGACATTTACAGACTTACTTACCGAAGTTTAAGTTGGAACGGCCCGATGGGTTAGTACGGCCCGGGTCCGTACTACGGCTATTACGGATACAGTCCGTATTGGCACCACCATTACTACGGCTGGTAGCCTGAGTTGGGCGTCAGGTCTCCTGTAGAAGAGGCAGACGCGGATGACGGAGCGAGCGCGGCAGGATGCCGCGCTCGCGCGGGTCCTCGAATTTGACGGTGCGCTGCGCATAAACCACAAAACCGGCGCGCTGGTAGAGTGGGAGTGCCCGAGGGTGGTCGAAGGTGCAGGTATGCACCCAGAGCCGCTCGATCGGGCGCGACCACGCCTGCTCGATCGCCGCATTCAGCAGAAACGGCCCCATCCGGCGGCCGATGAACTCCGGAGCGAGCCCGAAATAGCACAGCTCGGTTTCGCGCGGCTCGGCCGCGCTCAGCTCGAAATACCCGGCCGGGATTCCGCCGGCATAGAGCACGAAAATCTCGGTGGTTTCCGTCGCCAATTCGGCCGCGAGCGCCTCGTCGCTCCACAGCCGGCGCTCGAACCACACCCAGGGCGTGCCGACGGTCTCGTAGAGATAGCGGTAGAACGACACCGTGCAGGTCTCGGCGCGCATCAGCGCGAGTTTGCCGAGCGGCGGCGGCGCGGTCAGCGGCGGCGGCCGCTCGAGCATCTCGAGATAGGTGACCGTGTCGTCGATCAGCGCCACGGCGCGGCTATGCCGCCGGTCCCGTCTCTATCGGCGGACCGTCGGGCAATCCCCATTCCGACCATGAGCCGTCATAGATCGCCGCGCGTTCATGGCCGATCAGATAGAGCCCGAAGGCGAGGGCACACGCCGTCACTCCCGACCCGCAGCTGGTGACGATCGGCCGGTCGAGGGCCACCCCGGCTCCGGTAAACAATTTCCGCAGTTCGTCTGCGCTCTTGAGCTGCTTGGTCTTGGGATCGGTCATCTGATCGAACGGCAGGTTGCCGCTGCCCGGGATGTGGCCGCGGCGGCGCCCCGGCCAGGTTTCCTCGGCGCTGCCGTCGAAGCGCCCGGCGGCGCGTGCATCGACCACCTGCTCGCGCTTGCTGGAGACATTCGCCAGCACCGAAGCCTTGTCGCGTACCAGCGCCGGATCGAAACGCGCGGTGAACTGCCGGCGCGGGATCGCCGGCGCCTGTGTTTCCAGCTTCCGGCCCTCGGTCTTCCATTTCGGCAAGCCGCCGTCGAGCAGCGCGACGTTGTCGTGGCCGAACAGGCGTAGCAGCCACCAGGCGCGCCCGGCCGAAGACAGTCCGTTCGCGTCATAGACGATCACCCGGTCCTCGTTGCCGATGCCGCGCTCGGCCATCTTCGCCGCGAACCGCTCGGGCGAGGGGATCATGTGCGGCAGGCTGGTGCCCGGCTGGGCGACATCGTCGATGTCGAAGAACACCGCGCCGGGGATGTGCCCCGCGTCGTAATCCTCGCGCGCCGTCGGCGCGATCCCAGGCTGCTTGAACGAGGAGTCGAGGACGCGGACATGCGGGTGGGACAGATGCGCGGCCAGCCACTCGGTGCTGACCAGCGCTTCGGGATGGGCATAGGGCATCGGCATTCTCGGTTTGTCGGCGCAGTGTGCCGAACCCGAAATTTGCTGCATCTCGGAGTAGGGCTCAGAGCGAATTTCGGATTCGAAAGCACACTGCTTAGTTAAAAGCACACTGCTTAGTTAATAGATTCCAATGTGGATTTTGGATTTGACGTTCGCAAACGCGGCTTCCACAACGATGATACGAACGTCAAATCCACCACACTGGTGGGAAATTACTCTACAGTCGCGGCAGATACCACGCCGTGCCGAGGGAGGGCCGCATGCCGCACAATGTTCCGCTGAGCCAAGACGTCTTCGACGTGATGCACACGATGCGCGCGATGCGGCGGCTGAAGCCCGATCCGGTGCCGGACGAGCTAATCTTCAAGATCCTTGCGGCCGGTCAGGCGGCGGCGAGCGGCGGCAACACGCAGCGCTGGAAGTTCCTGGTGCTGAAGAATGCCGCGGCGAAAAAGAAGGCGGTGCAGGGCTTTTACAAGAAGCTGTTCGAAGAGGTCGTCGGGCCGCGCTACGCGTCGAGCCCGGTGCCGCCGGGGGTCAAGCCCGACTCCTTTAAGCGCCAGCATTCGGCCGTCGAGTACCTGACCGATCACTACCACGAGGCGCCGGTGTGGATCGTCGCCTGCCTCGAAGGCGAGAACCCCAACCGTTCGGCGGGCTCGTCGATCTACCCGGCGGTGCAGAACATGCTGCTGGCGGCGCGCGCGCTCGGCCTCGGCTCGACCCTGACGACCCGCCATACCGGCTACGGCAAGGAATGCGACGAGGCGATGGGCATCCCCAAGGGCTACATGTCTTACGCGATCCTGCCGATCGGCTGGCCGATGGGCAATTTCGGGCCGTTGGGCCGCGGGCCGCTTTCCGAGGTCGTCTATCTCGACGATTGGGGCAAGGCCTATCCCGGTTTGAAATAAGACATCCGGAGGAAACCATGCCGAGAGCGACGCCGATCAGCGACAAGAGTCAGGTTCCCGCCGAGGCCCAGCACGTCGCCGAGGATGTCGTGAGCGTCTTCGGCCGCATCCGCGGCCCGTTCAGCGTATTCCTGAACAGCCCCAAACTGGCCGACAAAATGCTGGCCCTGGTCAAGTTCAACCGCAACGACTGCATCGTCGAGCCGCGGCTGCTCTCCCACGCGATCCTCGCAGCGGTGCGCGAGAGGGAGTCGGCCTATGTCTGGTCGGCGCAGGTCGGCGCCGCGCAGCGCGCCGGGGTCGATGCCAAAACGATCGACATCCTGCGCGCCAAGGCCGACGTGTCAGGCCTACCCGACGAGGAACGCGACATCGTCACCCTGACGCGCCAGCTGATGCGCACCAACCGGGTCGATTATCCGGTCTTCAACCGGCTGCTCACCAAGCACGACGCGCAGTGGATGACCGAGCTGATCACGGTCGCTCACAACTTCACGGTGCTGTGCGGCATCACCAACGCGTTCGAAGTCGCCGTGCCGCCCGACGGGGATCAGCTGCCGGGCTGATCACCCGCACTTCGAATAGTCGCAGCTCGTGCACTGATCGCAGTTCTCGGCGCGGATCAGCGCGGCCTCGCCGCATTTCGGGCATTGTCTGAGGCGCGGGCCGGACAGTGAGCCCGAGCCCGACGCCCCAAGGTTGACGATTTGCGCGCTGTGGGCCGGCTGCTCGCGGCGCTGGCGCGACGGCAGGAAGCCGATCTCGATCATGTGGCGCTCGATGACGTCGCCGATCGCGGCCAGCAGCGAGGGCACGTACTTCCCCTCCATCCAGGCGCCGCCGCGCGGATCGAACACCGCCTTCATCTCCTCGACGACAAACGACACGTCGCCGCCACGGCGGAACACCGCGCTGATCATCCGGGTGAGCGCGACGGTCCAGGCGTAATGCTCCATGTTCTTCGAGTTGATGAAGATCTCGAAGGGCCGCCGCCGCCCGTCCTGCACCACGTCGTTGATCGTGATGTACATGGCGTGCTCGGTTTCCGGCCAGTTGATCTTGTAGGTCTGGCCTGGGAGCGCCTCGGGCCGCGACAGCGGCTGCGACATATAGACGACGCCGCCCGCCTCGTAGATGTCGGTGGGTCTTGGCGCCGTGCTCGGCGCCGGCAGCGGCAGTTCTTCCTGCTGCGGGCGAACCGCCGGAAGCTCGGGCCGCGCTTCCAGCACCGCGCCGGTCACTTCGTTGGGCCGGTAGGTGGTGCACCCCTTGCAGCCCATCGCATAGGCCTGCGCGTAGATGTTCTTGAAATCGTCGAACGTGATGTCGGCCGGCAGGTTGATCGTCTTCGAGATCGAGCTGTCGATGTGGCGCTGCACCGCCGCCTGGATCACCAAATGGTCTTGGGGTGCAAGGGCCTCCACATCGACGAAGTAGTCGGGAAGCGGCGCGGTCTCGCCCTTGAGCCGCCGGAACAGGCGGAAGGCGTAGTCGCTGACTTCCTCCTCGCGGTGGCTGCCGTCGGGCATCAGCATGTTTCGGGTATAGCGGTAGCTGAACACCGGCTCGATCCCCGACGAGACGTTGTCGGCAAAGAGCGAGATCGTGCCCGTCGGCGCGACCGAGGTCAGCAGCGCGTTACGGACGCCGTGCTTGGCGATCGCCGCCTTCACCTCGCCGTCGAGCGCGGCGATGGTCTCGCCGGCGAGGTATTTCTCCTTGTCGAAGAGCGGGAAGGCGCCTTTCTCGGCGGCGAGCGCGGCCGAGGCAAGATAGGCTTCGCGCTGGATGAGGCCGAGCCACGCCTCGGTCGCCGCCACCGCATCCTTCGAGCCGTAGCGCAGCCCGCACAGGATCAGCGCGTCGGCGAGCCCGGTGATGCCGAGCCCGATGCGCCGCTTCTGCTGCGCTTCCTGCTTCTGCGCTTCCAGCGGAAAGCGCGAGATGTCGATTACGTTATCCATCATCCGCACGACATCGGGGACGATGGCGGCGAGCCGCTCGGTGTCGAGCCGGGCTTGCGGCGTGAATGGCTCATCCGCAAAGCGCGCGAGGTTCAGCGAGCCCAGCAGGCAGGCGCCGTAGGGCGGCAGCGGCTGCTCGCCACAGGGGTTGGTCGCGCGGATTTCCTCGCAGTAATAGAGCGGGTTACGCTGGTTGATCCGGTCGATGAAGATGACGCCTGGCTCGGCATAGGCATAGGTCGCGCGCATGATCTTGTCCCACAGCTCGCGCGCCGGCAGCGAGCGATGGACCGCGTCGTTGAAGGTCAGCTCCCACGAGGCATTTTCCTCGACCGCCCGCATGAAGGCGTCGGTGACGAGGACCGAAAGGTTGAACATCCGCAGGCGCCCGGGCTCGCGCTTGGCCTCGATGAAGGCCTCGATGTCGGGGTGGTCGCAGCGCAGCGTCGCCATCATCGCGCCGCGCCGGTACCCGGCCGACATGATGGTGCGGCACATCGCGTCCCACACATCCATGAACGAGAGCGGGCCCGATGCGTCGGCGCCAACGCCCTTGACCAGCGTGCCCTTGGGCCGCAGCGTCGAGAAATCGTAGCCGATGCCGCCGCCCTGCTGCATGGTCAGCGCCGCCTCGCGCAGATGCGCGAAGATGCCGCCCATGTCGT
>Ga0182024_10010455_pt1 | contig 18896 bp, 13 predicted proteins | sample P32metaG_FD_120480 | JGI IMG/M metagenome (GOLD analysis project Ga0182024, IMG submission 120480) | Permafrost microbial communities from Stordalen Mire, Sweden - P3-2 metaG (Illumina Assembly) | ecosystem: Environmental > Terrestrial > Soil > Wetlands > Permafrost | place: Sweden: Stordalen... | reverse complement strand
TTCGCAAGCAATGCAACGGCGACATTGCCGCCTGCCAGCCGTTCGCCCATGATGCCGGAGCCAATCACAGCAGCAACAAGGAATGCGCTGCCAAGGAACTCAGCCGTCAATCTGGCACGCAAGAAGCAGCAAAATAGGGGTAGACCATCGCCAATGTGCAGCAAGCGGTTGCATTTGCCATCGGCGGCATGAACATCGGAGAAAACATCGAAGGCCGTGAGCACAGCGCTGTGCGTATGCCTATCGGCGACTGCAAATCCGCATGTCAGAAAGGACTGTGGGGGTTCGATTCCCCCTCCCGGCACCACAGCCAAAAATTAATTTTTTGACAACATACCTTAATCGATCTCAGGAGGCCTGCTGTACTTTGAGCAGTTCTAAGTGGGCTGTCTCGAGCACGCCTCCTACGTGCTGGCGGAGGGCGAGGCGGTGGTGGTCGATCTTCAGCGAGACGCGGGGACATGCCAGGTCGAACCGCAGTGTAAACTTTCTATGGAAAGTGATTTGAGCGAACGACGATGAAAACGGCCAAACTGGTGAAATCTTACTGCGTTGACGATGGAGAACATTTCCGATTGAAAGACGTTGATCCCGCGGATACCGCGCATTGGCACTCCGTCGATGAAGCCAAGGACCAGTTGCAAGAAGACATCAAGCGCATGGAGGAGTTGCAAGCCATGCTTTATGCGCAGGATCGCTGGTCGCTGCTGCTCATCTTTCAGGCAACGGACGCAGCGGGCAAAGACGGTACGATCAAGCACGTCATGTCGGGGGTGAATCCCGAAGGTTGCCAGGTGCATTCGTTCAAAGCGCCGTCGGAAACCGAACTACAGCATGATTTCTTGTGGCGGACGACACGAGATCTGCCGGAGCGGGGACACATCGGCGTTTTCAATCGGTCTTATTATGAGGAGGTGCTAGTGGTGCGAGTGCATCCCCCGGTGCTCGAGAGTCAACTGGTGCCGCCTTCTTTGATTACGAAACATATATGGAAAGAGCGCTTTGAAGATATTCGCTGCTTCGAGCGGCACATGGCGCGCAACGGAACAGTGATCCGGAAGTTTTTTCTTCACCTTTCGAAAAAGGAACAGAAGCGGCGATTTCTGGCGCGGCTCGACGAACCGGAGAAACATTGGAAGTTTTCCGAAGCCGATATTCACGAGCGCGAGTACTGGGACGATTATCAAGAGGCTTACGAAGACATGATCCGCCACACGGCGAGCAAGCACGCTCCCTGGTACGTGGTCCCGGCGGACAATAAATGGTTCACTCATCTTGTAGTTGCGGCAGCGATTGTGGAGACGCTGGACTCCCTGAAGCTTTCCTATCCCAAGGTGGATGCGGCGAAACGCAAGGAACTCGCCGCCGCGCGAAAACTGTTATTGGGAACTTGAAGGCATTCCCGCTTGAGCGCGGATGCTTTGTATTCTGCGGTGACGGCAGTACCAAACAAACAATCCAGAGGTCTGGGAGCAATTCGAACATGGTGATTCAAGCTGCGGTTGGTGGAGGAAATTCTCGCAGGATCATAAATGTGTGGCGGCTGCCATTTCTTTTCGCCATTCTAGCTCTGGGGGCGGAGAGCTTAATGTTTGCGCAAACCAAGCCGGAGCGCCAATCGAAGGCTGCCAAGCCTACGCAGTCTTCTCCGTTGCCAAACGCGAACGCGCCCAGCCAGAACGCTACCGCCGAGAACAATTCAGGCAAACCGGAAGACAAGCTATTCAAGGGCATGAAATATCGCATGATCGGCCCTTTCCGCGGTGGGCGCTCGCTGACCGCGGCCGGCATTCCGGGCGATCCCACGACTTATTATTTCGGCGCGACCGGGGGCGGAGTCTGGAAATCCACCGACGGTGCGATGACCTGGAACCCAGTGTTTGATAAAGAGGGAAGTGGAGACATTGGCAGCCTGGCGGTCGCCAATTCCGATCACAACACAATTTATGTTGGCACGGGCGAGGCCTGCATTCGGGGAAATATCTCTCAAGGAGACGGCGTCTACAAATCTCTGGATGGCGGCAAGACCTGGAAGAACATTGGTCTTCACGATACGCGCGCCATCGGCAAAGTCATTATCAATCCGAATAATCCAGATATCGTTTTCGTCGCTGCGCTCGGTCATCCTTTTGGGCCGAACGTCGAACGCGGTATTTTCCGCACCACCGATGGCGGCAAGAACTGGGAGAAAGTTCTCTACAAAGATGAGAACACCGGCGGCATTGACATCGCCTTCGATCCGCACAATCCCAATATCCTGTTTGCCGCGCTATGGCAGGCGCGGCGCACTTCCTGGAGCTTATCCAGCGGCGGTCCGGGCAGCGGTCTTTACCGCTCGAACGATGGCGGCACAACCTGGAAGCGGCTGGAAGAGCATGGCCTGCCGAAGGGGCCGTATGGACGCATCGGCCTCGCTATCGCAGCGAACTCCGATCGAGTGTATGCGCTGATCGAGGCGCACAATCCCGAGGGCGGGCTTTACCGCTCTGACGATGGCGGCGAAACCTGGGACTTCGTCAACCCCAGCCATAGTCTGTGGCAGCGGCCGTGGTATTACATGCACATATTCGCCGACCCGCGAGATGAAAATGTCGTCTACATCATGGATGTGGAGACTTATAAGTCGACCGATGGCGGGCACCTGTTTAACCGCGTTCGAGTGCCGCACGGCGACAATCATGGACTGTGGATTGACCCCAGAGATACGCGGCGCATGATTGCAGCCAACGACGGCGGAGTTACCGTTACTTTAGATGGTGGCAAGAACTGGACTCGCGAAGATAATCAGCCGACGGCGCAGTTCTATCATGTGATTACCGACAATGCCGTGCCGTATCGCGTGTATGGCGCCCAGCAGGATAGTGGAACGGTCGCGATCGCCAGCCGCAGCGATGACGGCGCCATCGATCGCCAGGACTGGTACGACGTGGGCGGGGGCGAGGCGGGTTACATTGCGCCGTTCCCGCCGGATCCGAATATTGTTTACGCCGCCGATTATCAAGGAAACATTACCCGCTACGACCGGCGCATCGGGCAGGTGAAATCGATTACCGAGCAGCCCGAGTTATCGGATGCATGGGGGGCGGCGAATCTGGAGCATCGTTTCCAATGGACTGCGCCGGTGATGATCTCACCGCACGATCCGAACACGCTCTATCACGGCAGCGAGCGGTTGTTCAAAACCAGCGATGGCGGCGTGCATTGGCAGGCGATCAGTCCGGACCTGACCCGCAATGACAAGACCAAGCAGCACGTTTCCGGCGGGGAAATCACGCTGGACGATTCCGGTACCGAGTACTATGACACGATTTTTTCGGTCGCCGAATCGCCAATCACGAAGGGTGTGTTGTGGGTTGGCACCGATGATGGACTGATCCAGATTACCCGCGATGAGGGGAAAAGCTGGTCTAACATCACGCCGAAAGATTTGCCAGAGTGGAGTCGCGTCAGCCAGATCGAAGCTTCGCCGCATGATGCTGGCACGGCCTATGTTGCGGTCGACCGGCATCAGAGCGACGATTTGAAACCCTACATTTATAAAACCAGCGACTACGGCGCGAGCTGGACGAAGCTGAACAACGGAATTCCCGATGACAGTTTTGTTCGTGCCGTTCGCGAAGACCCGAAAAAGCGCGGACTGCTGTACGCGGCAACCGAAAATGGAGTCTACGTTTCGTTCAACGACGGCGCGGAGTGGAAGTCACTGAAGCTGAATCTCCCGACCACGCCAGTGCACGATCTCGTGGTCAAGGACAATGACCTGGTAGTTGCCACGCATGGGCGCGCCTTCTGGATTCTGGACGACATCGGTCCGTTGCGGCAGTTCACCGAGGACGTCGCGACGAAGCAGGTCCATTTGTATACTCCGGATGCCGCCTATCGTATTCAGGCCGGTGAAGCCGGGGAACGACATCCATCAAAACGCACCGGGGAGAATCCTCCCGCGGGCGCAGTGATTTATTACTACCTGAAAGATGCGCCCAAGGCGGGGACGGAGACGAAGCTCGAAATTCTTGACTCGTCGGGGAAGGTGATTCGCAAATATTCGAGCACCGAGACCGAATTGTTGGACGAGCCTTTGGGCCCAGATGACAAGAAGCCGGAAAAGGAAATAAAACCGGACGCGGGCCTGAACCGTTTCGTATGGGATCTGCGCTATGAAGAAGCGCATCGTGTTCCCGATTATTACTTATGGGAGTACAACACTGGAGCAAAGGGATCGGTGGCTGCGCCCGGACAGTATCAAGTAAGACTGACGGTTGGAGCGAATAGTCAGGTTGCGCCATTGGAGTTGAAGCTGGATCCGCGGGTGAAGGTGAGTGAGGCGGATTTGGCGCAGCAATTCAACCTGCTGCAGCAGATTCATGAAGAATTAAACCGGGTCTATGACGCGGTCAACCAGATTCAGGACGTGCGCTCGCAAGTGGCAGGCCTGAAGCGGCGGTTGCCGGAGAATGCGAGCACGAAAGCGATTTCCGTATCGGCAGACGAGCTGGAAAAAAAGCTGGTCGCCGTACGCGACCGGATGGTAAATCTCACCATCAGCGCGAACGAAGATTCGCTGGCTTACCCGCCACAGATCGATGCCAAGCTGGCATACCTGGCGATGGACGTAGGCAGCGCGGACTCGGCTCCAACCGAGGCGGAACAGCTTGAGTTTGAGAAGCTGAAGCGGCAAAGCGGGGAGTTGCTCAGCCGCTGGGAAGATTTGCAGCGCCGCGATCTTGCCGCTTTTCAGAAACTGACGGCGGAAGGCAGTTTGTCTACCGTGGTCGTTCCCCCCGCGGGACGCGAGGCGGAGGGGGAAAATAGCGAGGCGCATTAGCGCGTAAATCCAGACCGTATCTGGAGATGACCAGCGTATTACTTCCGTGCCAGTGCGATAGCACGGTTGTGCCTTGTGCGGCGCATGCTCCGCTGTTATTTTGCCGATAGTGATGCTGAACCTCCCCTGAGGTGATGGCTGATTTGACATGGGGGTGTCTATGAGGCTCATGCATCTTTGTTATGCGGCGGTCGGATTCGCGGTGGCCCGCTGGATATTTCGACGTCAGCCAGTGGTTGACCCCATGACCAGGCTGCGTTCTTCGGGTCTTCTGTAAGCATGAGGGCTTTGTTTTAGGTATTGGGCGCGCGCCCCGTTGCGCCTCCATTTCGTCAGCGCGCGCCCTTTCACTCTTTCACCCAGCCTGCTTCCCGGAAGTGCTAGTACTAAGGTGTCCCTGAGTTATCTCTGTTTCATCCCTCATTCTCACTACAATTCCGGAAGGGCCGATGATCGGGCCCAGGAATTTTCTAGTGCATACCCCGACAAGAATCCGTTTGGCGGCGCTGCTGTTTTTCGTGGCGATGTTCGCGCTTGCCCGGCCGCAATCCGCACGTGCTCAAGACGACGGAAACGAAGCTCCGCTGGGGGATGTGGCCCGCAGTTTCAGAAAGAAGTCTGCTCCATCCGAACTGGTGATCGATAACGATAATTTTTCCAATGTAGTGGAGGAAGCCGAACACCGACGAGCGACGGGGACTACGATGGTGTTCTCGCTCGATTCCGGCGAAAAGAATTTTCACGTCTCCACCCCTGACGTTAGCTGCAGCCTTTCCTTCAGCGCTAAGACCAGTGCGCTTCTCGCCGACCCTGTCGCGTTGGACGAGTTGCCGCGGAGCGAACTGGATAAACTGGATGGTCCGGCTACGATCGATGGCGACTCGTTGCAGGTCACCATGCACAATGGCACATCCTGGGAACTGCGCGAAGTCGTGATCGGGCTGACGATACTACGCCATCCAGAGGCGGTAGATGCAGCTGCTTCCTATGGCGGAGCTAGAATTGTGCCGGCCGCGGCCGGAGTTTCCACGCAACCGGCGCAGAATTCGTTTCAGAAGCAGCCCGATGTCACGGTTCTATTGCGAGTGAAGGGGTCGGCAGCTCCCTTGGCGACGGCTTTGTTTCGCACACAATTAAATTTTGCGCTTTTCCCCGATCAACAATGGCACTGGGCGATTATTCGCGCGAAGGGGATTCCACCGAAGGCTCCAGTCGAAGTGACGACTCAAACTGAGTCTGCCCCCGGCCAATCCATGTCTGGCCAATCCATGTCTGGCCAATCCATGTCTGGCCAATCGATGTCTGGCCAATCGATGTCTGGCCAATCGATGCCCCATCAAACGATCCCCAACCAGGTTGTTGCCCCGCCGATTTCGCCAGACACGAACTCGCAGATCGCGCCCGTCACTCCGCCGACCTCCAGCACTGACGTCACCGTTCACTGAGATGTTTGAACTGTGAGCAGGGTGGATCACAATTCAGTCCTCCTTGCGCCGTCCTGCGAAAACTAGCGTGTTAAACTGACCACAGATTTCCTCCCAAGGACAGCGATGAAATTTGGCGTCATCATCTTCCCCGGTTCCAACTGTGACCACGATGCATTCTGGACCATTCAGCAAGTTGCCAAACAGCCTGCCACGTTTCTATGGCACGAATCGCAAGATCTGGAGAACTGCGATGCCATCATCGTGCCTGGAGGATTCGCGTTTGGAGACTATCTGCGCACCGGGGCTATCGCAAAATTTTCTCCGGTAATGGAATCCGTCCGTCGCTTTGCCGGCGGTGGAGGATTGGTGTTGGGAATTTGCAATGGATTTCAGATCCTCTGCGAATCGGGGCTGCTGCCCGGCGCGCTCATGCGCAACGCGGGACTCAAATATGTGTGTAAGCCGGTGCAGGTGCGCGTGGAAAACGCTGCCACTCCCTTTACAAATGCCTGTTCGCAAGGTGAGGTGTTGACCATCCCGATCGGCCACATGGAGGGAAACTATTTCTGCGACGCCGCAACATTGGATGAGCTGATGCGGATGAATCGTATCGTGTTTCGTTACTCCAGTGGCGCCGGTGAGATTACAGAATCGGCCAATCCCAATGGGTCGCTGGAAAATATTGCCGGTATTTGCAGCGCGGGCGGCAATGTTGTGGGCATGATGCCTCATCCTGAGAGGTCTGCCGAACCTGAATTGGGTTGTACCGATGGAATGAAAATATTTAAGTCGATGGTTGGAGCAATGGCCGACAAGTAGATTCCTCGCAAGCCTCGGCGCTAGATTTCTCCTCACAAATTTTGTTTGATAATCCAATCTATTCCTGATACTGTCTCGGCGAAAGCGTTTCCCCTTCGCCCCAGGAACTAAGAACGTTCGAAAAACTTAGGGAGGAGTGTGTCCGATGACGCCGAAGCAGATTCTTGACGCTTTTTCTGAAACTCTCATGCGCGATGAGCGCATCCTGAACCCTCGCGAGCGGGAATTGCTCATGAGCCTCGTACAAAATGCGAGAAACGAATCCAGTAACAATCCCGAGATTCAATCCGCGGTAACCGCTGCCATCGCCCGCTCTGTGGGGGAGACGATAGCGCAACGAGCTTTTACATTGCTGGGTAGCAGCATCGTGGAGCAGATCCTGGCGCATACCGGAACGTCCGCGGTCACACAATCGCAGACGGCAACCATGCATCAGGCGCCGGGGCCGCAGCCGCCGAGTGGACCGCAACCGCCTTCCGGACCAATGGATCGACCTGCAGGGCCGAAACCTCCAAGCGGTCCGCGACCTCCGAGCGGGCCACAACCGCCGAGCATCAGTCTGCGGCAGCAGCGCGTGGAGGCGCGGCAGACAGCGCAGTCAAGCCGGACCGGTTCCGACGGCCGCGTGGCTGTCCTAGATCCGCCGCAGATCGTTCGTGCGGAATCCATCGTGCTGGATGAATTCCTGGCCCCGCAGGAGATGCAGGAGCTTATCCGCTTTACGCTGGAGCAAGAAGCGCAATTCACCGCCAGCGAAGTGATTGCGCCCAGCGGAGAACCGGGAGTGACGGACTACAACCACCGGCGTTCCCGTGTTCTCATCGATCTGGGACGACATGAAGAAGTCATTCTGAATCGAATTTATTCGGTTCTTCCAAAGGTGCTGCAGCAACTCGGGATGGAAGAATTTCCCGTGACCCGTACGGAGGTGCAGATTACTGCCAGCAATGATGGAGATTTCTTCCGGCCTCACTGCGATGATGCGCAGGAGCGGATCGCGTCTCGCCAGCTGACCTTCGTATATTTCTTCCATCGCGAACCCAGCCAGTTCGAAGGAGGCGAACTGCGTCTTCACGACTCAACGAAAGACGGCGATTATCCGCACAGCACCGGCAGCTATCAGACGATCGTACCGCGGCAGAATCAGATCGTCTTTTTCCCGTGTTCGACACTGCACGAAATTACCCAAGTGCAATGCCGGTCAGGAAACTTCGCGGACAGCCGATTCACGGTAAATGGATGGCTACACCAGTAAAAGACGGCGCATGGCTTGAATGGATTGCCGGCCTCATGGGGGCGGCATCGCGGCAACGGCACACCGCGATGCTGCCCCCACAGCAATTTCACTGTCTCCTGGACGAACTCCCGCTGCACTTGATTCCGCCACATGGATTAGATCGCCGACTTCAATGGCTTGATCCTGCGCAGCCGCTGTTTCTCAACCCGGAATGCATGGTGTTGCCGCCCGGAATATTGCCGACGGAACTGGAAGCGCATCGCGAGTTGCTGGAACGGTTTCATTTGCAAAGCACCATAGCCTGGGTGCATGACCCTGTTACTGGCTCGGTGCATCCATTCTGGCTGGGACCTGAGCTGGAAGCCATCGTTTCGAATCTGCAGGCCGGTGAGCCGTTGCCGGCTTCGTTGCCACAGGCGCAGCGGCGTCTGCTTGCGGGCGCAGGCATATTGACTGTGGCGGATTATGCGCAGCATCGTCTTGAGGCTTGGTCCGCCCTCGTCAGCAAACGAAGGCGAATGTTTCAGGAAAAGAATTACGCGCCTCTCGGCGATTTGATTCACCCGTTCCATCTTGCCGCTTTGCGCCGCTACTACCGCTATGCTATCCGGCGCGGAGCGATTTGGCTTGGTGACGAACAGAGCTCGCTGCGTTTTGTCGCTCACAATGAGCCAGTCTCCCGCTACTTTCACCATCAAATTGCGAAGGCGGTCGCCGATGTCGCAGGAGAGCCCGTCAAGCCATCGTACGTTTATCTGGCGTCTTATATGAGCGGTGCCGAACTGAAGAAGCACACCGACCGGGAACAATGCGAGTTCAGCGTAACTTTGTGTCTGGATTTTTCTCCGGAGCCGGAGCTGGCGACGCCCTGGCCCATTCGGCTGGAAACCCCCGAAGGCATTGTCACGGCCTTTCAAGCGTTGGGCGATGGGCTGGTCTACCGGGGAACAAGGGTGCCGCATTACAGAGATAGGTTAGCCCCGGGATATACCTCGACCTCGCTCTTCTTCCACTACGTGCCAGCAGATTTTTCGGGATCTCTCGACTAGCGATCGATGTGGTTAGTGCAATCCAGAAATTACATACAGCACGGAGAAGACTTGGTAGTAGCTGTATGCGAAGCGTGAACCGTCGTGGCTTATCACCACCGGAGCAATCGAGACCAGACCAGCGGTTGTTTCCGGCTCCAAATCTTGAACGAGCGTCTTTTGCCCCGTGACTAAATTGATCTTAAAGACTTTCGTTGGAAGTTGGCCTTGGAGATATCCGTAAAGAGAAGTGTTATCTTCCGACCATTGGAGTGGGATGAGTCCAGGTTCGAAGCCGGGGATGGGACGAGGCGGGCCGCCGGATACCGGGTATACAGCGGCGACCGGACCGTTGTTGGCAATAATGTACTGACCATCGGGCGAAACTAAACCGCCCGTAACCCCCTCAGGTGTGACCGCCGTCAACTTTCCTCCGTCCACATTCACGAAGTAGCAGCGAACCAGGTGGCCGGGTTCGTTCCCGTTGATTGTGATTCTTTTTCCATCCGCCAGAAAATGCGAGGAGCCGTTGTGTATACGTTCCAGCCCGGAGACTGGAATCGTACGGGGTTGGCCGGGGCCAACCGGGTAGAGAGTGATGCTTCCCGGAGTGCCGGTGATGATTGCTATTGCCCATTTGCCGTCCGGCGAAAGGCCGCCAGCGCTGCCTTCTCCCAGTTGTACCGGCGGCGTGCCGTCGATTTTGCGAAGGGCCACCGAGTAGTTGGGACCGGCGGCCTCGCTTGCGTCTTCAAACAAAATGGACTGACCGTCGCGCGAGATATCCTTGGCAACGTTCCAGTCGTGCCAGGAAATATCAACCGCTCTGCCTACTCGCGTGGAAGTGGCCATGGCTAGGCGTTCGACATCCAAACTCACTAGAACCCGCCCGTCGGGTGCCATATCCTGCAAGGTCAGCCCGGCCGGAATCTTTAGAATCGTCCGGACCTTTCCTGCGTCGTTTACCGCCATCAAGCTGCGTGTATAGCCGGTTACCGCCGCTGTAAACCAGATTTCTTTTCCATCAGAACTCCAGGCGAGGCCGTCTGCCGAGTCATACTCCGGAGACAGAGTGCGAACGCGTCCAGCATGATCCACCAGCAAAACAGAGCCGCGATCATCCCAAAGTGACGGATGATTGATGAACGCAATCTTGTCGTCCTGGGGGGAGACGCGGATGTGACTGATCCAACCATTGCTCTGGTGCAAAACGTGGCCAATCGGATATTCAATCTGGTCGCTGCCACTCACGTGATGGACGACGGCGAGTTCGCCCTTCGGACCCCAGTCTGCCCATGCCACGTCTTCGAGCAGCTCTCTCGGCGACCCTCCTGCCAGAGGCGCACGGGCAAGCGTACCTTTTTCAATTTTGAGGTGCTGCATATGCGCACCGTGAACAATCAATGCCAATTCGCCTCGTTTGGAAATAGCCAGCAAACTCGCGTCAGTGACGTTTAGCGGTTGAGTGAGCGGGGAACCGCCTACAGTGGAGAAAAGCTGTAGGGGTTTGTTCGTCCAAGCGGCTCCGTAAACGATGGAGCGAAAGTCAGGCGTAAAGCGCGCCGAGTAGAGAGTGCCTTCTTCGAACGTCAAGCGCTCGTAAGCAGGCGTGGATAGTTTGTTTTGACCAACTTGATTTGCCAGCAGCGCGAGTATCGCGACCAGAAATATTCCAGCCAGCGCCCAGGGAAGGACCTTCGCTTGATTTTTCTTGCTCCGCAAGCGTACTGATCGCACGTTGGGATCCGACAAAGATTCCAGCGCAAATCCCAAGTCCCGCACGGATTGAAAGCGGGTTTCAGCCTCTTTCTCCAAACAGTGGCGCACGATTTGCTGGAACTGCACGGGAATTCCTGCCTGGTCCAAATCGCTCTCGGGAGGATCTTCTCGCAGCACGGCGGTCATGGTATCGACTTCGGTCTCGCCTCGAAAGGCACGATGCCCGGTTAGCATTTCGTAGAGAATCGCGCCAACACTGAAGATGTCACTGCGATGATCCGCCGGCTTACCCCGCAGTTGCTCGGGAGCCATGTAAGCGACGGTTCCAATGACCGTGCCACTTCTGGTGATGGTCGTTAAGTCTTCCACGGTGCGGCCGGATTCTTCAGGGCCGGGCTGAAGTTTGGCGACGCCGAAGTCGAGAATTTTGATCCGGCCATCGGTGGTCACGAATAAGTTTTCCGGCTTGAGGTCCCGATGAATAATGCGGCGCTGATGAGCTGCTATCAGGCCTTCCACAACCTGCAACGAGTATTCAACTGCCAGGCGAACGGGCAGCGCTCCTTCGGAGAGCCGCTTGCGAAGAGTCTGGCCTTGCAGCAGTTCGCAAACGATGTAGGGCGTTCCTTCGTCGACGCCGATGTCATAGATTGCGACGATGTTCGGGTGATTGAGCGCCGCGGCGGCGCGCGCTTCCAACTCGAAGCGCCGGAGATGATCGGGGTTGGCGCTCGATGCGGGGCGTATGAGTTTCAGGGCGACTTCGCGGTCCAGCCGTTCGTCCCGCGCCCGGAAAACCTCGCCCATGGCGCCAGCGCCGATTTTCTCGACGACTCGATAGTGACCTATGACTCGGCCATTCATGCGCAACACGCCCGCAGGCATGTTATGGCGCATGTCTGTTGCAGTCAATAACTGAAATAGAAACCTTGCCATCGCCACCTTGTGGGAAGAGCTTGCCCTTGTCGGCTGTGCTGTTTATTATCGAAGCAGAGCGGTCACCGGAGTAACGATGTCGTGCTATAATCTCGTTTCGCCTGCATATGTACCGAGGCAGCCTGTGATTCCCTGTACGGGCGAATCCCGCGCCAAACAAGATTATTCATACGAGGTCTAGCCATGTCTGGCCATTCAAAATGGGCCACAATCAAGCACAAGAAGGGCGCGCTCGACGCCAAGCGCGGCAAGATTTTTACCCGTCTGATCAAGGAAATCAGTATTGCCGCGAAGAATGGCGGCGGCGATCCTGATTCCAATCCCCGGCTGCGTGGGGCCATTGTCGCCGCCAAGGCGGAGAATATGCCCGCCGATAATATCAAGCGGGCCATACAGCGCGGCACCGGTGAACTTCCCGGCGCCACATACGAAGAGTTTTCTCTCGAGGGTTACGGACCAGGCGGGGTCGCGATCCTGCTCGATATCAATACGGACAACCGCAACCGGACCGTGAGTGAAATCCGGCACTGCTTCGGCAAGAATGGCGGCAACATGGCCGAAGCTGGCGCGGTCTCCTGGATGTTCCACAAGAAGGGCGATATCGTTATTCCGAAGAGCGCAGCAAAAGAGGACGACTTGATGAATATTGTTCTCGAAGCCGGCGGCGAAGATCTGAATGACGATGGAGAAAATTGGGAAATCTTGACTGAGCCTTCCGCGTTCGAAGCCGTGCTGGAAGCCGTGAAGAAAGCCGGGATTGAACCGGCATCTTCCAGCGTTGCGATGATTCCGCAAAATTACATCAAGCTGGAAGGGCAAGCCGCCAACACAATGATACGGCTGATGGAAGCGTTGGAGGATCAGGACGATGTGCAAAACGTCCACTCCAACTTTGATATCGATCAGAAGTTGCTGGAAGAAGTGGCTGGCTAATTGCTTGCAAAAGATTAAAAGAGCCGCCCTTGCGGGCGGCTTTTTTATTTAGTGAAGTCATTTTGTTTTTAAAAAGTTTTCAACACAACCGTGGATAAGACTGTGGAAAAACGCGGATGTATCTTTGTAAGTGATTCAGCGAGAGATGTTTCAGCTCTTTGCACCGATGCGAGTGCTGGCACTTTCGTGTTACGACTATTCACTCGTGAGACTAGCTGCTTAAAGATTTACGTCGCCGGCCAACTTTGAAATTAAGACTCGATAAACTTGTAGTTGATCGGGGACTCGCCACTTCACGAGAACGCGCCCAGGCGTTGATTATCGCGGGCAAGGTTCTGGTCAACGATCAGAAGGTCGAGAAAGCGGGAGCGCCGGTCGATTCGGAGTCGACGATTCGCCTTCTAGGCGAAGATCTGAAGTACGTGAGCCGTGGCGGACTCAAGCTGGAACGAGCTTTGAAACACTGGCACATTGACGTTACGGGCGCGGTTGGTCTCGACGTCGGCGCCTCGACCGGAGGCTTCACGGATTGTCTGCTGCAACATGGCGCCAGTCGTGTGATCGCGGTAGACACAGGGTACGGGCAGATGGAGTTCAAGTTGCGTCAGGATCCGCGGGTTCGCCTTTTGGAAAAGACCAATGCCCGTTATCTGACGAGCGAAGACTTAGGGGAGAACGTTGATCTGATAGTGATCGACGTAGCGTTTATTTCCGCAACACTCGTGCTGCCTGCCGTGGTGAACGCGGCGTTTCCGCAATCTCGAGAGGATCGTCGCGGGCGGCAGGTGATTGTCCTCGTCAAGCCTCAATTTGAGGCGGGAAGGGAATTTGTGGGCAAGGGTGGCATCGTGCGCGATGAGGCGGCACAACTGGCGTCCGTTGAAAAAGTAAAAAACACTTTGCAGGATCTCGCTTGCTTTGAAATTGAGGTGATCGATTCGCCCATCCTTGGAGCAGAAGGAAACCGCGAATTCCTCGTACGCGGAGTTTTTTAGTCTTTTGCGCTCCCCATCAATTCCTGACTGGAGTTAAAGTTTGCCACAAATTCTGTACAATCTTTCTTTCTCCCGTTCAACATGGCTATTTCATCCTCATCTTCCCATCCCAAAGTAGCGGCTATCATCTCGCGTCCGGCAAGGCCGGAGGTGGCCCGCACCGTCCCTGAATTGCTGAAATGGCTTCATGCGCATGGGTACTCGGTCATCGTCGATCCGGAGACGGCAAAGTATTCGAACGGCGAAGAAGAAGTTCCGCGGGTGGAAATGTCGTCCCGTCCTTTGGATCTGGTCGTAGTATTGGGCGGAGATGGTACCTTGCTTTCCGCGGCTAGGGCCACCGCCCCAATCGACGTGCCGCTGCTCGGCGTGAATTTAGGTGCGCTCGGCTTCCTCACGGATGTGCCGCTGTCGTCTCTTTTCCCCATGCTCGAATCGATCATCCACGGCAAAGCTGCGGTCGAGCAGCGTTCGCTGATGCAATGTGAGTTGCTGCGCGGTGAAGAGATTCTGGGGAGCTATCTCGTGTTCAACGACGCGGTTGTCAACAAAACGGCGCTGGCGAGACTGAATAACTACGACCTGTTCGTCGACAAGGTATTCGTTTCCAGCTACCGTGCCGACGGAATGATTGTGGCCACGCCTACGGGATCAACCGCTTACTCGCTCTCGGCAGGCGGTCCCGTGCTGATGCCAACTGTCAATGCTTTTGTGATCACGCCGGTGTCGCCGCATTCGCTTACCCACCGTCCGCTGGTGGTGCCGGATTCGGTCGTCATCGAACTTCTGCTGCGCAGCAACGAAGAAGTGGCGTATCTCAGCCTCGACGGCCAGCCTGGTCTGGATCTGTGCGATGGAGATCGAGTGCGTTGCCGCCGCTCCGAACATAGCGTCAGTCTTTTCCGCACCGATCACGATTTTTTCCACGTGCTCAGGACGAAGCTGAAGTGGGGAGAGAGATAGAGCTGACCGATTGCTGATTTCGAGATTATTGATTGTTGGTAGAAACCCGCTGTTTAATCAACAGTCAACAATGCTACAACTCGGCAGAATATAGTTCGCGACTCGTCTCTCGACGCCGGATGATCTTAACCGACTTTCCTCGAACGAGGACTTCGGCTGGCCGCGGCCGCGAGTTGTAGTTGGAAGCGAGCGCCATTCCGTAGGCTCCAGTGTCAAGAATTGCAAGCAGATCGCCTTCTTCCACACGTGGCAACTCCCGATCTCGCGCGAAGAAATCTCCGGACTCGCAGATCGGCCCGACCACGTCTACCGCTTCCATCTTGGGGCGTGGGCCTTTGAGATGAACTACTGGAACGATCTCGTGGTATGCCCCGTAGAGCGCAGGCCGAATCAGATCGTTCATCGCTGCATCGACCACGAGAAAATGCTTGCCGCCCTTTTGTTTTCGGTAAATAACGGAGGTGAGCAGAACTCCGGCGGGACCGACAATCGCGCGGCCCGGTTCCAACAGCAAATGCAATTTCAAGCCTCGCAAGGGGCTGATCACCGCCTGCGCGTAACGCGCAGCATATGCGGAAAAATCTGAACCTGATTTCTGATAATCCGGTTTTTCATAATCAATGCCGAGGCCGCCTCCGACGTCAACATAATCGATGCGGTGTCTATCGGAGCGCAACTCGCGAACCAGGGCCGCCACTCGGTCTACGGACTCCGCGAAAGGCGCAATATCCCTGATCTGTGAGCCGATGTGTACGCTGACCCCGGCAACCTTCAGATAACGCGACGCCGAAGCCGTGGCGTAGAGTTCGCGCGCATCGCGGATGGGCACTCCGAATTTGTGTTTGCGCAAGCCAGTAGAAATATAGGGATGAGTCTCGGCCGCAACGTCCGGATTTACGCGAAGCGCAATTTGCGCCACGGTGTGAGAACGTGCCGCACATTCGGCTAAGGCCCAGAGTTCCGACTCGCTCTCCACATTGAACAATAAAATCCCTGCCTTTAGGCCGGCCGACATCTCCTCCCGCGACTTTCCCACGCCGGAGAAGACGACTTTCCTGGCCGCGCGCCGGTCGGCCACCAGCACGCGCTCCAGTTCTCCGCCGGAAACTACATCGAAGCCGCAGCCCTCCCGCGCCAGCAGGCGCAGGATATTCACATTCGAATTTGCTTTTACGGAGTAGCAAATAGTATGGGGAACGCCGTGGAAGGCGTTTTGGAAGGCGGCAAGCCGGGTAAGCATCGTTGTCGCCGAGTAAACATAAAGGGGTGTACCGTAGCGTTCGACAAGTTTTGCGAGTGGAACATTGTCGCAGTACAAATAAAATCTTTCCCTGCGATGAAACAGCCCCGTGCGGCCCTCACGCAACACAAACCCGGGTGGACGCTGCTTGAGCGCTGGTTCGCTGGGGCCGGTCATTTTCGTTTTGCAGGGGTTGAGGCGGAAGCATCTTTCACTTTAATAGCCACCACGGTTTGATCGTCAAACGATTCGACGCCCGCGGAATGTTCGGCCGCAGCCTTGAACAGCGTGTTGACCACACAGTCCGCTGATTTGCCGGCGCATTCCAGAACCAGTTTTTCAACCCGACCCCGGCCAAAAAGTTCTCCCTTGCGATTACGAGCGTCCAGAATACCGTCACTGAAGAAGACGAACATATCGCCAGTTTTCATCTTGAAGCTGAACTCGTCGTAGTTGGCGTCGTCGAAAAGACCCAGTGGCAATCCGGTCGCTTCGATCACATGATTCTTTCCGGCATGCACGTGAATCGGCCGAGGCAAGCCCGAATTAGCCACCTGCAGGGTCCGATGCTCATCGTCCCAGACGGCATAGATGAGGGAAACGAATTGTGCTTCGATGCGGCGTTCGGCAAGGGAGAGATTGACCGCCCGCAGCATTTCGGCAGGATCGGGCTCAATCGGCGCATGCGAGCGAAGGATGCCGCTCACCAGCGCCGCGTAAATGGCGGCTGGCGCGCCTTTGCCGCTCACGTCGCCGATTACAATACCCAGCCGCGAAAGCGAATAAGGAATGAAATCGTAAAGGTCTCCTCCAATCGCGCGCGCGGGAACGAACTTCGCCGCCAATTCCAGATTCGCCAGCTTGGGCAGCGTTTGCGGAAGCAGCCGCATCTGCAATTCGCGGGCGAGCGCCAAATCCCGCTCCAGGCGCCGTTCCTGGCGCGCGATCTCCTCATACAGCCGTGCATTCTCGATGGCGATGGCAACTTGTGCCGCTAGCGTCATCATGGTGCGGCGATGATCGTCGGTAAAAAAGCCGCGGCGCGTGTGCTCCAAATCGAGCACGCCGATCACTTTGTCTTTATAGATCAGCGGCACAGCCAATTCTGAACGGGTTTCCGGATTGCCCGCGATATAACGCGGGTCTTTGCTCACGTCGGGCACCAGCACCGCCTGCCCGGTTTGCGCGGCGTAACCGACCAGGCCGCGGCCCAGAGGGACCTCATGCTTGAGATGGATGTTTTCGCGGAAGCGCAACGAAAATCGGTGTTGCAGTTTTTCCCCGGAAGAATCCAGCAGCAGAATACTGAACATCTGGTAATCGATCAGGGGACGAAGCAATTCTGCAACCCGATTCAGCAGTTCATCCAGATTCAGGATGGATGACAGCTCGCGCGCAATTTCATTGAGCAAAAGCAGAATACGCGCCTGACGCGTGGTGCGCGTATAAAGCTGCGCATTTTCAATTCCCCCCGCGATTCTGGAAGCCACCAGAGTCAGCAGACGGCTGTGCTCCTCAGTGAAGTAGCCGGGATTCCGCGCCTCCAGATCGATCACGCCAATCACACGGTTCTTGGTGATGAGCGGCACCGCCAGCTCCGAGCGCACATTGGGCACGGCGGAAATATACTTGCGATCCTGAGTAACATCGTCGACGAGGACCGCCTTTCTCGACTGCGCCGCCTGCCCGGTCACTCCCTCGCCCAGCTTTACCCGAGCGCGCTCGGCGAAGTCAGCCGGATACCCCACCTGGAAGCGAAAACGTAATTCTTGTGTCTTCTCGTTTAGAAGCAGAATGGCGAAGATTTCATAGTCGATGACTTTGCGCACCACCTCGGCGACGCGGCTCAACGTGGTATCAAGATCGAGCGAGGTAGCCAGCACATCGGCCACTTCCAGCAGCAGAGGCTCAACCTGCAGATGATTTGCCGTCGTATTCAGAACGGACCCCATGGTTTTTCTATGATAGCAGCCGTGCTTTCAGTACTCAGTACTCGGTACTCAGTACCGAGACGGAAAATGTTCGAAGGCTCGCGCGCAGAGGGCTCGCTCGGTTCTGGTTACTACATCTAGGTTCTGGGTACCGACTTTACTTTCGCGGCACAATGCAGATATCCGCCAGATTGCGATATCGTTCGGCGTAATCGAGGCCGTAGCCGACGACGAACTCATCGGGAATCGTGAAGCCGACATAGTCGCCTTGCAGCGGCAGCTTGCGGCGGGAGGGCTTATCGAGGAGAGCAGCGATCTTCAGAGATTTAGGCTCGTGCGCGAGCAGCAGTTTTTTCAACACCGTGAGCGTCAATCCCGTATCCAGAATATCTTCCACAACAATCACATTCTTGCCCTTCATGGATTGGTCAACATCTTTGGTTAGCTTTACCTCGCCTGTGGAATCCCATCCGCTCTTGAGTTCCTGACTGGGGCTGGGGCGATTGCCATAGCTGGAAACGCCAATAAAATCGAACGTGGCGTCGAGATCCACCTGTCGCGCCAAGTCGGCGAGAAAAATCGCCGAACCCTTCAGCACACCGACCAGGATGACCGGCTGGCCCGCGAAATCGCGAGTGATGTCTGCCCCCAGCTCCGCGACTCGTTTTGTAATTCGATCCCGCGAAATCAGCACCTTAAGTTCGTTCATGGCGCTTTATATTAAACTAAATTCAGCCGCAGCCCATCCCGGATGGGTTTCCGCTCAAGATACACCGCAAGTGGCTGGCGGCCAGGAGCTATTTCCATGAATCTGAAAGGCATTCATCTTACGTGGCTGGGCCA
>Ga0182024_10010454_pt1 | contig 18897 bp, 13 predicted proteins | sample P32metaG_FD_120480 | JGI IMG/M metagenome (GOLD analysis project Ga0182024, IMG submission 120480) | Permafrost microbial communities from Stordalen Mire, Sweden - P3-2 metaG (Illumina Assembly) | ecosystem: Environmental > Terrestrial > Soil > Wetlands > Permafrost | place: Sweden: Stordalen... | reverse complement strand
GATATCTCGCGCATCTCGGGTAGGCTTTCCAAGCCCTTCGGGGGTGGTGTAATTGGCAACACAACTGGTTCTGGTCCAGTTATTCAGGGTTCGAGTCCTTGCCCCCGAGCGAATGAGTCGGAGTTTGACGCTCCGTATTCGTTCAGGGTCCCATCGTCTAGTGGCCTAGGACATCACCCTCTCAAGGTGGAGGCACGGGTTCGAATCCCGTTGGGACTGCTTTTGAAATCTGTCGGGACATCGTGAACAGCTGAACCTGTGCAAGCCCCCGAGGCTGTCTGGTGAAACAGTTAGCCGTTGGTAGCTGGCGCAGTTCCGAGGAAGGGTACGACGTTCTTGGCCCAGGTGAAGTACATTGGTGGCGGAGTTCCGGCCGGGAGTTCGATCAGGCTGGTGAACGATCCGGAGCCCTTCACAATCGCGAATCCGGTCCCCATCTCACAGGTCGTGCAGTGCAGTCCCACGCCGAAGTTGAAGGTCCCGTCGAATCCGAGCAGTTGATCGCGATGGCCCCAGCAACCGAGGGCACCGGCAAACGTACAGGCGAAGTTCGGCGTTGACGAGGAACTGCCGCCCCATCCGTCTTCGTACATCCAGAGGTAGTCGGCTTCCAGCGGGGTGTAACCCATGGCCAGGGTGCTGCCCATGCCGGGCACGCCCTCGGGATCAAGCCCCGCGCGAAAGCCTCTCGCGTAGCCGGGGTCGGTCTCGTGGAGCGCGGCCACTTGGGCCGAGGCATGGAGCTGGCGATTAAGCCCCAAATACGGCGGCAGTCCTCGGGCCGTTCGTTCCAGGTCGACGATCACGAAGATCTGTTCTTGCGGTCCCAGGTGGAACCAATTGGTCGGCAGAACGATCGCCGGAAGTCTCTCGTCGGACCGCGCGGCGTTGAGGGCGATCAGAACGTAGTGCGTGCACGTCGGCGTTCCGCTGTACGCCGGAAAGACCGGACGTCGATTCGAACCCTGACCGGCAAGACGTACGCAAGGGTTCGCGCACGGCGTCGCCGCCGAAGTCTCGTGACAGAGGCCGCTCGAGAGGAAGTTCGGGGCGGGGGCCAGATTGGTTCGCGGGTTATTGGGAGGGAGGATGCCGGTTGCCCCCACCGGCGTCGCGACGGAACCGATCATCAACAGACCGGTGAGCATCACCACTGCGCGTAGGACATTAAGACGTCGTCGCAATTCTCTCCCAGGTTGGTGAATCGTGAAGGCTCGGTAGGTGTGTTGACGTCGTAATCGTGCTCCAAGACGTTTTACACGAATCGTGGACCAGGTTTTTACCTGGCGATACAAGACCAATTCTCCGCTCCGAGGCTCAAATAGCTGCCAAATCGCCCTAAATTCAGCAACGATTAACGCTCTATGGTGAATTTGTCCAGGCCGGACGATTTTCGCCATGACTTTCTAGGGGTTTTCCATAAGACCAAAGAATCGTCGGCAGCTACGTGGTGAGGACGGTGGCCAGCGACTCATAGCCGGGTGCCGTCCTCACCCACGGGTACGCCGATTCCATGAGGTCGGCCATGTCGAGCAGCCGGTAATCGCCGTAGTGCGCGGCCGTAATTTGCAGTCCGAAAGGGAGTCCCGTGGGCAACATGCCGAACGGAAGGGTGAGGGCTGGGTGACCGGTGACGTTCTGCATTGCCGTCGAGTAGACCTCCGGCGGCAAACCGTGTACTTCGGCGTCGGGTCGCAGGCGTCCGTCTGCCATGCAACCCTCGGCGGCCAAGGTGGGCGTGAGCAGCACCCCGTCGTCACCGAGGAGTTCGTCCATGGTGCGCACGTATCGGAATCGACGTCGACGGGCCGCGAGATACTCCTCGGCCGTGACGGCGAGGCCCGACGACAGAAACTCTTGTGACGAGACGTGGAACTCACTCATGTGCTCTTCGATCCACCCTCGTCCGAGTGACGCGACGTGTTCGGCCGTGGTCACCGTGAACCAATCGAGGTCCGGGTCGCCGTCGATGAAGAATCCTTCGGCTTCGCGCCAGGAGATCGTCGTCTTCATCACCTCGGCGAAGGCGTTGACGGCGTGGTGGAACGCCTTGCCCACTCCGTCGGGCAGCGGGCCAAAGGGCGAGGTGCGCTCCGCGGCAATGACGCGCAACGAACGCCCGTCCAGTCGAGGCATGTGGGCCAGGAACTCCTTCGTCGGTGCCGTGGGGTCACCGGCCACCGGTCCGGCCATGACGTCCAAGAGGAGTCGCAGGTCGTCACTCGACGTGGCGAAGGGACCGTCGGTCGAGTAGTCGATCCAATCGTGGGTCGGCCATCGACCGATGACGCCGTTGGTCGGCTTGAGGCCGACGAGTCCGCAGAACGAGGCCGGAATGCGAATCGATCCGCCGCCGTCAGTGGCCGTGGCGACGCCGACCAGGCCCGCCATGATGGCCGCGGCGGAACCGCCGCTGGAACCGCCGGGCGAGAGATCGGTGTTCCAGGGGTTGCGCGTCACGCCGGTCAAAAGGTTGGCGGTGTATCCCTCGATGGCGAATTCGGGCAGGGTCGATTTGCCGACGACGATCGCCCCGGCGTCGATGAGACGCTGCGGCACCACGCCGTTGGACGTCGCCGGCGCCACCTCGCGCAACGCCATCGATCCCTTACGCGTGGGATGACCCTTCCAGTCTTCGAGATCTTTTATCAAGGTCGGTATCCCCGCGAGAGGTCCGGTCGGCCGATTACCGCGGTCCATCACCTCCGCCGCTTCGAGGGCGTCGTCGAACGCCGCTTCGGCGAGGACATTCAACGAGGGATTGGCCGCGTCGAGGCGTTCGATTGAAGCTGTGACGAGGGTAGTGGCGGTGAGACGGCCCTCTCGAACCGCCGCCGAGAGAGTGTGCAGAGGTCCTGGGGAAAGTGCCACCGATGGCGTCCTAGATGATCGTCGGCTCGTCGATATCGCCCTCGAGGGGCTCGCCTTCAGCACTCCAGGCGAGCATGCCCCCTTCGAGATTGACGGCGTCGCGGCCCTGCTCGAGCAGGAATTTGGCGGCCCGTGCCGACCGAGCGCCGGAGCGACACACACAGACGATCGTTCGGTCGTTCGAAAACTCATCCAGGTGGTCGGGCACCTCGTTGAGCGCTACGTGTCTGGCGTTCGATGCTCGACCCGACTCCCATTCGTTGTCCTCGCGAACGTCCAACAAGAGAGCGCCCTCACCGAGCAGCTCGAGTGCTTCGGCGACGTTGACATTTCGTACATCGACCATGACCATTCCTTTGCCCGCGGCTCAACGCCAGTGCCAAGGAATCTAGTCCTAGACTTTTCGCGTGGATCATGCCGACTTGATCTCCAGCATCACCACGTACGAACTCCTCCCCCTGCTCGATTCCGACGATGGTCCGTACCTGCTCGACGTACGCGAGGTCGACGAGGTGGCCGACTGGAAGATTCGCGGCGTCCACAACATCCCGCTGGACACGCTCGAGCAACGAGTCGACGAGGTCCCGCGTGACCAACACCTCGTCGTGATCTGCGCCAAAGGCACTCGTGCGCGCCAGGGCGCCGAGATCCTGGCGCGCCACGACATCGCGAGCGACGTCCTCGAGGGCGGCATGGCCGGATGGGCCTCGACCTACGACACGGTGACGGGAGAGTTCGCTGGCGCTACGGTGGTCCAGATCCGCCGACGCGGCAAGGGATGTCTCTCCTATGTCGTGGGTGCGGGCACGAGAGCGGTCGTCATCGACCCTTCGCGCGAACTCGGCCAGTACTTCGACGTGGCACGAAATCATGGCTGGACGATGACCCACGTTCTGGACACGCACCTGCACGCCGATCACTTAAGTGGCGCTCGCGAACTCGCGGCCGAAAGCGGCGCCGCGTTATGGCTCAATCCAGGCGATCCCTTTCGCTTTCCATATGAACCGCTCGTCGATGGCCAGTCCATCGAACTGAAGCCCGGTGTTGACCTACGAATCTCGTCGGTCAGCGTGCCCGGGCACACCGAGGGTTCGACGATGTACCAACTTGACGAGCAGGCGATCTTTACCGGAGACACGCTTTTCCTAGAAAGCGTCGGACGCCCGGATTTGGCTGATGAGGCGGAAGCCTTTGCTCATCATCTCTACGAGAGCCTGCATCAGCGAGTCCTGCCCTTGAGCGGTGAAATCACGGTGTTTCCGGCGCATTTTGGCGCGTCAGTGGAGGTTCACGCGCACGAGTTCGTGGCCCGAGATCTGGAGTCTCTTCGTCACGAGCTGGCGGCCCTCGCCCTCGACGAGGACGACTTTGTCGCTTGGGCGGTTGCCAATGTCAAGGATCGTCCCGGGAATTACAAGGAGATTGTCCGCATTAACGCGGGTGAAGTCGATCTCGACGCTGAAGGCGTGGACTTAGAGATGGGACCCAACCGCTGCGCCATTGCATAAGTAAGGTGTGCGACGTTCGAGCGGGTCGCTCCTCTCGACGTGGTGATGACTTCATTTAGTTGATCACGAACGATGACAAATACTCGAGACCGACATACTTTCCTCGGCGAAGCAACGTCAAAGTGAGAGACTTTGTCTCGAAAGATGCTCGATCGATCATGGGCCCGTCGGTGTGGCGTTATCGCAGTTGAAACGCGTACGGTCCGAAAAAAGTGACGCGCGGGCGCTGACCAAAAGTCGTGGGAAATCGTCAAAGCACCGGCTTACAATATGGTTACGATTATTTCCGTTCTCATCAGGCGCGTCGCCGTTGTTCGCGACTTGTGAAGTGTCACGCTCTTGATCAGGGGTTTTGTAAAACCAATTGAACCGAGGGCTGTCCAGTGAATTGCCGTAAGAAGTCGTTGGCTTGTCTGCCCTGACTGTGCGCTTTACCTATACTTGGTCCTAAGGAAACGGCCGTGTTGTGTCACGAGGCGCTACCTTGTGAGTGTTAACGCTGTGCCGCATGATCTAAAAATTAAAGGTTGACGAAGTTCGACCCTTATGAATGGAGTGAATTGACCATGAATAATCCACGACGGATACAACGCCACTTCGTAAGGGCACTTGCGGCCGGCGCCTTGCTTGCTGCAGCGGCGCTGCCAATGGCAATTGCTACGGCTGCCAGCGCGGCGGCGACCCCGTCCCTTACCTCGATTACCTTCACGCCCTCGGGTCCGGGTAATACCATCGGCGTAGGTGCAACAGGCACCTTCACGTTGACGGGTGTGGGCTTCGCTGGCAACGGCGGTGTCGACTCGTTGACGAGTACCGGAGGAGTGGGTGTGACCTTCTCCGCTGACACTGAGACGGCTTCGACCACCACGATTACTGGAGATTACTCAGCTGCAACTGCGACTGCCGGAGTGGGCGGGTTGAGTTTCACGGACGCCGCTAACGTGACAGCCCTGTTGCTCGCCAGCGCCTTCACGGTGACAGCCGCGCCGACGTTTACCGCAATTTCGCCCGCTTTCATCGGGGTCACGCAGGCTGCGGAGACGGTGAGCATCACCGGTACCGGTTTTGAAACCGGAGCGACCGTATCATTGGTCAACAATGTAGATTTCACGAGCTTGAAGGTCGGAACGTCGACTGTCGCCGCCAATGGTAACTCGTTGACGGTTTCTGTCACCCCGGTGAACGCAGTGTCGAGCGCTCCTGCCACAATTGGCAACTATACGGTCACGGTGACGAACCCTGACGGTGGATCTGTCACCTCGGCCGGCGCACCATTTGCGGTCGATCAGATGACTGTGAGTAATATCTCGCCTTCCTCGATTCCTAATACGGCTGGTACCCCAGTGCTCACTCTCACGGGTTCGGGCTTCCAGTACGGCGCCGCAGTCACGGGTGTCTGCGGAGCAGACTCGATCACGTTTGGTGCTTCGACCTTCGTGAGCCCGACTTCGCTGACGGTTACCGTCACCGGTGGCACCGCGGCAGGTGAAGACTGTGACATCACGGTTACGAACCCACCCACGCCCTCCGTTACTGTCGGCATTCCGCCAGGCAACAGCGCGGCGTTCACGTTGTTCGGTGGCCTTGGTGTTGGTGTGGCGAGTACAGTTGCTCCCGTCATCACAGGCTCGAGTTCCACTGCGGCCACGGCAATTGTTCCCGGTGCTGCTGGTTCGACGGTGACGTTGACCGGTAGTGGTTTCGGCAACTACACGCTGGCAGTATTCACGGACGCAAATGGTGGTACCTCAAACACCAACGGCGTGGTCGTTTCCAGCTGCGTTGAGAGCGGCAACGGAACGGCGTTGACCTGCGTGGTGACCGTCGGCAACGGCGCCTTCGCCGGCACTGACAGCGTCACCGTCGGAACCAGCGCTCCCTTTGCTGCTGGACTCTTCATTGCGGGTCCGACGATCACCTCGATGGCGCCTGCGGCGATCGTCGTTGGTGCGCCCGTTGGTACCTCCGTCGCTTTGACCGGTACGGGCTTCACGAACACGATGCAGCTGTCAGGGGCCAGCGTCTTCAACGGTGGTTTGACCGGAATCCTTGAATACGTGAGCGCTACCTCGGCCAATTTCATTGTCACGAGTTCGCCCACCGGTCCTGACATCACGACGGCCCTTTCGACTGACTCCATTGTGCTGACGCAAACCGTTGCGGCTGGTGTGAACGTTCTGTCGGCGCCATTCAACTTCACGGTTGATAGTCCTCCTGTAGTGACCTCGCCGGTCACTTACTCCACGGCGGGTACGACGGGTGTAGGCGTTGGTGCCAAGGCTCAGAAGATCGTCATCAACGGTGTCGGTTTCGCCACTGGTGCCACGGTTACGGCCTTCACGAACGCGGCCGCCGTTGCTGACACGAACGTCACTGTGACGGTGACCGCTGTCAACGCCGCTGGTACGCAGATCTCGGCAACGGTTGCCGTCGCTGCGGGGGACACCAACACCGCTGTTGGTTACACGGTGACCAACACGGACGGTGGGAAAGCAGTGGTTTCTGCCTACCAGTTCCCGATCACCATCGACGCGGGTCCGACCATTACTAGCGTGGCGCCATCAACGGGCCTCGCTGGAGCGACCAACGCCTTCACCCTTACCGGTACGGGCTACACGGCCGCTTCGGTCGTGAGTATCGACACCAACGGAAGTTGCGGGGCCACGACGTTCGTGTCCGCCACTTCGCTCACGGTAACGTGCACGTTGGGAGTCCTCGAGACGACCGCGTCGAACATGATCGTGACGAATCCTGACGGGGGCACCGCTTCGACGGTGATCCTTCCCGCGGCGACCACAACGCCTCCGCCGAAGCCGAAGCCGTTCCACGTGAGCGGTGTGAAGGGTCGTGCCGTTGCTGGCGAGACGGTCAATCTGGACATCACTGGTTCGGGCTTCCACGGCCAGCCGAGGATCACCAGCAACGCAGCCGGCACCAGGGCTGTAGTGAGCAGGGACACGGGTACAGTGCTCGTAGTTCGAGTGACCACTCGTGCCACGACCAAGCCCGGCGTGAAGGTCTTCACCATCACGCAGAGTGGCAAGAGGGCCACGACGCATTACTCAGTCATTAAGAAGTAACTTCACTCCAAGCAGTACCTAAGGATGGCCCCCTCGAAAGAGGGGGCCATCCTTTATGTTTGATGAGATGCAAAGCGCGGAGTAAGCATGCGAGTCGCGCTACTCCTAATTTTCAAGAGTTGTTCAAGAAATGATTATTCTCTGATGTCGGCGGTTCGAGCGTTCGCGTCATGAACAGAACTGCCATCGGCCCCGACACTCTGAGAGAAATGACGGGCAAATGTAACACAACAGCAAGGTGAATCTCTCGACCTCTGCCTATGCTTGAAGTAGTACCCGATAAGCACGTGTTTTAGGCATTCAGGCCTGACGGGAAGTGCAAAGGTGGAAATCCGATTATGAATTCAGCAAACCACGAAATGGGCCATCGCTCCTTTGGAACTCTGATGAAGTCATTCGTAGCCATCGGAGCGACGTCAGCCCTAATGTTGGCCGGTCTGGCATTCGTTGCGGTGTCGCCAGCTTCCGCGATTGCGGCGTTAACATTTGGCGGCGCGACTACGGCGCAAGCAGGCGCTACTTTTAGCTTCACGGTCACGGCGGCAGCGTCCGGCGACAACATCAACGTCGCTTCGACGTGTCCGTTCACGACTGGTGCGACGAGCCAGACCACAAACGGGTCGGACGTCGCAACTTTCGCCGGTATGTCAATTAACGTCGGATCCTCATGCACGTTGACGGCAACGGACACCACTGGCGCCGACAATGGCGCGCAAGGCACCGAAGTGTTCACGGTGACGCCGGCCAGTGCTTCGAAGTTGATCTTTACGACCGCTCCGCCAGCGAATGCCACGCTCGGTGTAGCGATGGCGACGTTCAAGGTCTCGGTCGAGGACACCTATGGCAACGTGATCACAGCGGGCACGGGCAACAATGACTCCATCCTTATCTCTACTTCGTGCACCCTTACTGGCACGTTGACACAAAACGCGGTCCTTGGAGTTGCAACCTTCACTGGGATCGCAGTTACCGTCGGAACGAGTTGCACCCTCACAGCGACAGACACGACCGGTGGCGATACTGGCTTCACCGCCGCGAGCGCAGTGGTGAATGTCGCTACGACGACACCAAGCAAGGTCGGCTTTACGACGGAGCCATCGGCGACCGCTACTGCAGGGACGGTTCTTCCCTCCTTCGCCGTTTCGATCGAGGAGAGCAACGGTATTCCAATCACGACGGGACTCGGCTCGACGGACGTGGTGGCGCTGACGTCGTCATGCGCCCTTACTGGCACAACGACGGCGACAGCTCTCGCAGGCGTCGCGACGTTCAACTTGGTCACGATAAAGACGGGGGCGACCTGTTCGCTCATAGCGACGGACTCCACGAGGCCCGTCGCGACGGGGACGAGCACAGCAATAGCTCTTCTCGCGGGTGCCGCGACCCAGGTCGTCTTTACGACGGCCCCGCCAACTTCGGTGGCAACTGCAAGTACCGTTCTGACGACCTTTAAGGCATCGGTCGAAGACGTCAACGACAATGTCGTGACTTCTGGTACCGGCGCGACGGACACCATTGCGATCACCTCGCCGTGCACTCTTGGAGGGACTACGACAGTCGGCGCCGTTGCGGGCGTGGCAACCTTCAGCGCGCTCACCATCAACGTGACGGGAGCCTGTGTACTAACGGCCACCGACTCTGCTAGAACGCTCACCGCAGCGACGGCTACCTCAACTGTTGGCACGCCCCAGGCGGCACTGGTGCTCGCGACGGTCAAGGGTACGGTCGGCAAGGGACTCAATCTCGCGACGACCGGAGGAACCGGGACCGGTGCGTTGAGCTACACCGTCGCGGCAGGTTCGTCGGCCGGTTGCACCGTGTCAGGAACTTCACTGAGCGCCAAGAGAGCTGGAACGTGCCTCGTGACCGCGACGAAAGCCGGGTCTACCACGTACATCGCTGTGTCTTCGGTCGCAACGAAGGTGACGTTCGTACTGCCTTTCAAGGCCACTCGCGTGGCGGGCGCCGTAACGGTCGGGAGGACCTCCACCGTCACCATCGTGGGTTCTGGTTTTTCCGGTCGTCCCAGGATCATAAGTAACGTGGCGGGCGTCACGGCGAGGGTGACCCGTGACACGGGCAAGACGCTCACGATCATTGTCACGGTGAGGGCCGGCGTCAAGACGGGCGTTCACACGTTCACCGTGATTTTGGCGAACGGCAAGCGTACTTCGGTGAAGTTCAGCCTGAGGTAACAGCTCCCAAGGGCCTTGTGTCGAAACCCTCTTCTTCGGAAGGGGGTTTCGACATTTCTGAACAGCTTTCGGGACCTCCGATTTCCAGCTAGGAAATGTCAGGACGTGCTCTTGAGTGTCCAGGTGGTGCCATCGGGACTGTCTTGGACGTCGATGCCCGCCTTGAGGAGCGTGTCGCGAAGCTCGTCGGCGAGATCGTACTGTGCAGTTGCCCGAGCGCTGACTCTCGCGCTCAAGATCCCTTCGACGAGCGAGGTGGGATCGATGAAACCCTCCCCGCCGGTAGTGGCGAGTTGGACGAGTTGCGCGAGCGCCTCGAGGCCGGGTTCGCCTCCCTTCGCGGCGACTTCTCCCAACTCGACCGGTCGATTCAGTGATGACGTTGGTTTGCTGACCGGTAGTCGAGCGGGCGGGGGAGTGAGCGTGCGAAGATCATCGAGGCTCGTCGTCGAGGCGTTCTCGAGGACTCGCGATTCGCCGTGAAGGCGCCAGTACCCGTTGGAGCGGCCCTTCACCGACACGGTGTTGCCGGTGAGATCGAAGATGAGCGCCGTGTGTTCATCGACCCCCAAGGTGGCGACGCCCTCGGGTAGTTGGCCTTCGAGCTCGAGTAGCCGCTTCTCGCCCAAGTAGCAGTACCGGGTGTCGTAGTTGCCCCCCTCGTTATTGTCGAAGTGGGGGATGATCACGCAGTTAAGACCAAATGCCGCGAACACGTTGAGTCCTTCGCGCCAGTGGGGTTCTTCCACGCCTACTTTGTACACCTCGTAAATTGGCGCCGTGAAGGCACCCAGAGTGAGTGCTGCCGCGGACGCGAAGCAGAGCGTGCCGCCGTGATCGAGCACGTCGAGGAGATCGTCGCCGAAGTGCAGTGGTGACCATTGAGCGAGCGCGTACGTCGGACTTCCGGGTCCGGCAAAGACGTAGTCCGCCTGGCGAACCTGTTGTTTGAAGAGGGTCCGTTCAAGCTCACTGGCTCTGGCGAAGGAGGCGAAGTGGAGGGTAGTGAGGGCGACGTGGAGCGAGGTCTTGAAGTACTCCTCGAGTTTTTCGCTCATCTGGGGGACGTTCTGTTGGAATCCGTAGGCCGTGTCCAGATTGATTGCCCGGCCCGCGTCCAACGGCCCAAGAAGCGACCGGTGGACCTTGGTCATGCCCGGGGCGGTCTCGCCCGAGCCGAGTAGTGCGAGGACGCCCTGGGTCACGGATGCAGCGTACCGTCTAACAATTGGTACTGCCGTAGGGGCCAATGACTAAATTGGATTCGTGAGCACGGTTTTCATTCAAGTCAAGAACCGGGCCCGTGGCAACGTGACGGCCCCCATGATCATTTGGTCGATCGCGATGGCCGTGGTGATCTTCATGGTCGAAGCGAGCCATGGGGCCCACCACGACGCGCTCTGGGTCGGTTTTGGCATTACCGCGCTCTTCGGGATCTACCTGGGCCTTCGTCGTCGGGTTGCGGCCTCGTTCGTGGCCCCGTTCGTGAGTTGGATGGTGGCCTGGGTGCCGCTGTGGATTGCGGCGATGGTGCGCGACGGATTCTTGAAGGGGCTCGTCGTCGGGTTCTTCTGGATAACGATCGGCTGGGTTCTCATCGGCGGGCTCGAGTTCGCCACCCTCTTCATCGTGGGGTCGTTCCTGCGACTACTGCGCGGTTCGTCGGGTACTCGCGATGGTGGCGTGATCGTCTACGGACCCGGCGGCGAGGAACGGTAGGCGATAGTTCTCACTGATTGAGCGAAGCCAGACGTCGCCATTCGTCAAACGGGGGAGCGTTGGTCTCGTCGCTCAGCACTTGGAGGCAGACGTGATCGGCGCCGGCGAGGCGATGATCGTTGATGCGCTCCATCACGACGTTCTCGTCACCGTGGACGACCAACGCGTCACAGAGCCGCTCGGAGCCGCCGCGCACGAAGTCCTCGTCGGCGAAACCGAGTCGACGCCAGCTGTTCTGGTAGTTCTCCAGACCGGTGTAAAAACTTAGGTGAGCGTGGGCGCGATTCAAGTACTCCTCGCGACTCTGTCCGAGCACGACGGCCTGTTCGACGCCGACGAACTTGTCACCGACGGCCGTGCGGGCTCGAGCGGTGTGTTCGGGCGTCACGAGGTACGGGTGAACGCCGTCGGCCAAGGTGGCACCGACCTCGAGCATCTTGGGTCCGAGCGCCGCGATGACTCTCGCGTAGCGCTGCTCTTTTTCGGGCGCCCGCATCGGAGCGGCGTCCATCGCGCTCAGGTAGTCGCGCATCGCCGCCACCGGGGTCGCGTACTGGTGACCGCGCAGTCCCTCGACGAGCGGGCGGTGGCTGACGCCGAGGCCCAGGACGAATCGATCCTCGTAGGCCGCGTTGAAGGTCTTGGCGGTGTTGGCCGCGGCGACGGCGTCGCGGGCCCAGATGTTGGCGATGCCGGTGGCGACGATCATCGATGACGTAGCGCGAAGCATCAGTCCGGCGTTCGTGAAGGCTTCGCGGCCCCACGCCTCGGGCAACCACATGGCCGAGTACCCGAGGGATTCGAGTTCGGCGGCGATGTCGCCGCTTCGTGCGGCGCTCACCGTTTCTTGGGCGAAGGTCCATACGCCGACGGTGCCGCGCAGTTGCTCCAGTGAAGGCGGCCAGGTCGACATCGAGTCAAGCCTAGGGACCGTGGCACGCGACGCCGGCGAACCGGCAGACTAGACGGATGGCCTATTTCGTGGCGCTGGTGAGCGCGTTCCTCGTGCTCTCGGCGGCGACGGCGCTGCGTCCGGGCCGGCACGGCCTCTCCGCGATTCTGGCCTATCCGGTGGGCTGGGCCGCCGGCGAGCTCCCGGTTCAGGGCATCGTCATGGTGTTGGCGCTGCTCGGGTTGCTGGCCTGGTGGGGGTGGCCGAGCGCCGCGTGGCTGAGTCTCCTGGTCGTCGTGCTGGCGGCCGTGTCGATAGTCGAGAACCTGGCGCTGGTCTTCATCGCCTTCTACGCTCGACGGATCGTGCGCCGCTCGATGGCGCACTCGCCGGTGGCCCCGTTGCAGATTCCTCACGCCGGCGACGACCTCTTCGGCTCGTGGTGGCGAACGGCGATGCAGTTCCCGTTCCATCCCCGTGACATGCAACTGGTGAAGAACGTCGCTTACGGACCCCTGGCTCGTCAACGACTTGACGTGTGGCGCATGTCCACGACGCCGTTGCACGCTCCCGTCGTGCTCTTCGTCCACGGAGGTTCGTGGATAATGGGTGACAAACGCGAACAGGGTCGACCCATGTTGCACGAGTTCGTGCGACGAGGTTGGATCGCCGTGGTTCCGAATTACCGGTTGGCTCCCCGTCATCCGTGGCCGGCGCAGATTCGCGACGTCACGAGGTCCCTGGGTTGGGCGAAGAAGAACATCACGACGTTGGGCGGCGACCCCGAGCGAATCGTCATCTCCGGCGGCTCGGCCGGTGGCCAGCTGGCGGCCTTGGTGGCGCTGTGCGCGAATGATCCGACCTGGCGCCCGGACGACATGACCGACGTCACCGATTGGTCGGTGCGCGGTGCGATTCCGTTCTACGGCGTCTTGGAGATGACGGGCGACGAGGCACACTGGCGCGGGCTCGGCCGGGGACTCCTGCGCTTTCTCGAACGTCGGATCGTGCAAGCGCCCTTCGAGGGCAACGAGCCGCTCTATCGCGCCATGTCGCCCTTCGAGCGAATCGGGACCGACGCGCCGCCGTTCTTCGTGGTCCAGGGACGAAACGACACGCTGGTAGACGTTCAAGTCGCGCGCAACTTCGTCGCGAAGTTTCGTGACGTGGCCAGCGCGCCAATGTATTACGTGGAATTGCCCTTCACGCAACACGCCTTCGACATTTCGGCCAGTCCGCGAACGTCGGCGACTACCCGGGCCGCGATAGCGTTCGCCGAGTCAGCCGTGAGTCGACCGCGCCTGACGCCGTCGCTCGTGAAGAGCTATCAAGTGCCGCCCACCGAACTGGTCGTGAAAGTGTCGACCGGTGAGTGGGTGGGGGCCCGAGAGGCCGCTCGAGAACTCGGCCCCTTCATGGTCCTGACCTCAGATAATCCCTTCAGCAACGAACTGCACGCCGACGAGAACGCGGAGCGTCGCAACGAACTGTTCGCCGACCTGCAACGTCGGGGCGTGCGCCTGCGCCACACGATTGGTCGCGATCCGACGGGGGTCTGGCCCGTCGAAGAGGGGTTCGCGATGCTCAATCAGAGTGTCGAATTTGCCAGGGAGCTCGGCCGAGCGTGGAATCAGTTTGCGATCTATGACGTCACCGAAGAGCACGTCCTCGTTCGCAGTGTCGACACCGGCGAGGTACTCACCTAACTGATCGCGATCACGTTTCGTCGAAAATAACGTAGGCGCGTCGACTTGCAGCGGCAACGGCTCGGTGAACCGATCCACTGTTTCGACACTATTGAACGAAAATCTCGCACCTCCAGTGATCGATTAACGACCCTCTTCCGTATTGCAGTCATGGAACAATCTGGAGGACCTATGAGGGCTGTACATTCGAGTCGCTACGCGCGGTGCAGTATTCCACTGCGACGAGTCGCGGCGGCATTTCTTGTGGCCGGTGCAATGGTCACCACGATCGGCCTTTCGGGCGCGTCGGCCGAAGTGCAACGCCACAGCGCGAAGCGTGTCGAAATCTCGACGTTCAAGAGCGCCAAATTCGGCACGATTCTTTCGTACGGCACGACGCTCTACACCCTGAAGCCGAGCGCCACGGCCTGCACGTTCGCGTGTCACAAGTTCTGGATTGAGGTTCTCTTGCCCAAGGGTGTCACGAAGGCAACGGCCGGTGCCGGGGTGAGTAGCTCCGAGCTCGGGACCACCAAGGTTTCGGGCGGCCTGCAGGTGACTTACGGTGGAAAGGCCCTCTTCTGGTTCTTCGAGGACAAGGCCGCGGGACAGGTGAAGGGCAACGTTACCGACACCTGGGGCAAGTGGACCGCCGTCGTGCTGGTGAAGCGTACGGGTAAGCCAACCACGACGACGACCCAGCCGACGAAAGCCACTACGACCACACTTCCGGCGACCACGACCACCACGTCGCCCGGCGGAGGGGGAGGAGTTGGCTTCTAGTACGAAGGGGTGCGACCGCTACGCGTTACGCGTCAGCGAGGATTACTTCTACCGATAGTTCGGTTTCTTCGCGCGTCACCAACGAATGCACGCCGCCGGCCGCCAAGAGGTCTTCTTGACACAACGCGACCGCCGCAAGGAATTTCGCCGGCGCACGAACCGTGACCGAAGTGACCTCCGCACGCTGGGACACCTTGGCCGAACTCTTGGCCCGCCGAATCGCCTCGAGCACTTCGCAGACCGGGCCGTAGGTGTTGCCAGCGCCATTGACGTCGAGCGTCGGCAACTCCTTCAAGGTCGGCCACGGTGACGCGTGCACCGAATGGGTGTGCCACCAGTGCCACACTTCGTCGCTGACGAAGGGCATGATCGGCGCGAACAGTCGCTGCAGTACGGAAAGCGCAATGGCCAGTGTGGCGCGCGCCGACCGGGTGGCCGCGTCGTCTGTCTCTCCGTAGGCGCGGATCTTCACCAACTCGACGTAATCGTCACAGAACGACCAGAAAAAACTTTCGGAGCGTTCGAGGGCGCGCGCGCAGTCGTAGTTCTCGAAGTCGTCGGTCGCCGCGGTGATGAGCTGGGCCAGGAGCGCTAGGAGGTCCCGGTCGATCGGTTCGGTGACTTCCGCGGGTGCGGGAATCTCGGCGTCGTCGAGGCGTCCGAGCACGAACTTCGACGCGTTGAGAATCTTGATGCCCAGTCGCCGTCCGATCTTCAGCTGCCCTTCGTCGAAGGCGGTGTCCGAGCCCGGTCGCCCGCTCGCGGCCCAGTAGCGCAAGGCGTCGGCGCCGTACTGCTCGACGAGCGGCATCGGAGTCACGCTGTTGCCGATCGACTTGCTCATCTTCTTCCGATCGGGATCGAGGATGAAGCCGGAGATGAGGACGTCACTGAAGGGGAGCGAATCGAACTGGAAGTGACTGCGCACGATCGTCGAGAAGAGCCAGGTGCGAATGATGTCGTGGGCTTGGGGTCGCAGGTCCATCGGGAAGACCCGTTGAAACAGTTCGGTGCCCCAACGCCCGGCGATCTGGGGAGATAGCGAACTCGTGGCCCAGGTGTCCATCACGTCAGGGTCGCCGACGAAGCCGCCGGGTGCGCCCCGCTGATCCTCGCGGTATCCGGTGGGAACGTCACTCGACGGATCGATCGGCAGGTCCTCGTCGTGGGCCAGCATCAGATGGTCGAAGTCGATGTCGCCCTTCTCGTCCACGGGGTACCACACGGGGAAGGGCACGCCGAAGAATCGCTGACGCGAGATGTTCCAGTCGACGTTGAGTCCTTCGACCCACGAGCGGTAGCGGTGGCGCATGTAGTCCGGGTGCCAACGCAGTTCCTCGCCACGGGCCAGGAGTTCGTCGCGTCGTTCCAGCGTGCGCACGAACCACTGGCGCGAGGTCACGATCTCGAGCGGTCGTTCGCCCTTCTCGTAGAACTTGACCGGGTGCGTGATCTCGCGGACGTCACCGATCAGTGCCCCCGTTGATCGCAGACCGTCAACGATCGCCGCGCGCGCTTGGTTGACCGTCTTGTTCCAGACCTCGCGGTCGTAGAACTCCTGGGCCAGTTCGGCGTCGCGCACGCTCCAGCTCTCGTCGGCGAAGTCGGCCGCCATGAAGCGGCCGTCGCGTCCGATCAGGGCTCTGGTCGGCAGGTTCAGTTCGCGCCACCACACGACGTCGGTCGTGTCGCCGAAGGTGCAGATCATCGCGACGCCGGTGCCCTTTTCGGGGTCGGCCAGTACGTGGGCCAGGATTGGCACCTCGACACCGAAGAGTGGCGTGACGACGGAGGTCCCCAGCAGCGGTTGGTAGCGCTCGTCGTCGGGGTGAGCGACGAGCGCGACACAACTGGCCAGCAGTTCCGGCCGCGTCGTATCGACGTCCACCGTGCCGGTGTTGTCGGCGCGATCGAAGGCGATGCGGTGATAGGCGCCGGGACGCTCGCGGTCCTCGAGTTCGGCTTGGGAGACGGCCGTTCGAAAGTCGATGTCCCAGAGCGTCGGCGCTTCGGCCGAGTAGACCTCTTGTCGCGTCACCATTTGGAGGAACGCGCGCTGGCTGACCGACTGGGCCTCCTTGGAGATCGTCGAGTACTCGAAGCTCCAGTCGATGCTGACCCCGATGGCTCGCCACAGCTTCTTGAAGGCTTCCTCATCGATGGCGGTCAGTTCGACGCACAGCTCGACGAAGTTCTTTCGCGAGATGGAGATCTTGTCCTTGCCGGGCTTTTCCGGGGGACGGTACTTCGGGTCGTAGGGGAGAACCGGGTCGCAGCGCACGCCGTAGAAGTTCTCCACCCGGCGCTCGGTCGGCAATCCGTTGTCGTCCCATCCCATCGGATAGAAGACGTCCTTGCCCCGCATGCGCCAGAACCGCGCGACGACGTCGGGGTGCGTGTAACTGAAGACGTGTCCGATGTGCAACGTTCCCGACACGGTCGGGGGCGGCGTGTCGATCGAATAGACGCTCTCTCTCGTGGCGTCGCGATCGAAGCGGTAGATCTTCTCCTTGTCCCACACCGTCATCCAACGCTCTTCGAGCCCGTCGACGGTCGGCTTCTCGGGCACCTGACGGTGCGTGGGGGTGAGGGCGTCTTCCATGGTTGGCGTAGTTTAGAGCAGTGCTTCAACTCTTTGATTCCGTCGACGGTGAGGTGCGCGACCTCACGTTGCGTGAACCGGGCCACGTCTCGATGTACGTCTGCGGACCGACGGTCGACAACCTGCCCCACCTCGGTCACGGTCGATTCACCCTCGTGTGGGACGTCGCTCGTCGCTGGTTCACCTTCCGGGGCCTGGACGTTACCTACGTCTCGAACATCACCGACATCGACGACAAGATCATCGCGCGATCCCTGGAAGAGGACCGTTCGACCGACGAGGTCGTGGCCACCTACGAGGGCCAATGGTGGGAGGCGATGGACCGACTGGGGGTGGCGCGCCCGGACGAAGCGCCGCACGCCACGCAGTTCATCCCCGAGATGATCGAACTGATCAGCGAGTTCCTCGAGAACGACATCGCCTACGTGATCAGTGACGGCGTCTACTTCGACGTTTCGCGCGTCCCCGACTACGGACTGCTGGCCGGTCAACCGCTCGAGAGCCTGCGCGCCGGCGCCCGGGTGGAAGCGAGTGACGAGAAGCGTTCGCCCCTCGACTTCGCGTTGTGGAAGAACGCCAAACTCGGCGAGCCGAGTTGGCCGGCGCCCTTCGGCGACGGACGACCCGGATGGCACACCGAATGCGTCGTGATGTCACTGGGACTGCTCGGGGAAGGATTCGACCTCCACTGCGGCGGTCTCGATCTCAAATTTCCGCATCACGAGAACGAGCGGGCCCAAGCCGTGGCGGCCGGTCGCGTCTTCTCACGGCATTGGGATCACAACGGATGGGTGATGGTCGGCAAAGAGAAGATGAGCAAGTCGCTCGGCAACTTCACTTCGCTCACGCACCTCGCCGAGACCTCCGACCCGCGGGCCTTCCGACTGCTCGTCCTTCGCTCGCACTATCGTTCGCCGATCACCGTCACGCCGGCCACCATCGCCGACGCCGAGCGCGCCCTGGCCCGACTCGACGCCTTGGCGCGACGATTCAAACTGCCCGCCCTCGCCGGCGACACGCTCGAGGTGGCCGCCAATCACCGCTGGGTCGGTGACGGCGAGGCCCTTTTCGAGGAGGTCGGCGAGGCCCTCGACGATGACCTCGACACGCCCCTCGCGGTGGCGCTGCTCTTTGACGCCCTGGCCGCCGCGAATTCGGCCGCCGACGTCGGCGACCTCTCGTACGCCAAGCAGCTCGCTCTGGCGATCAACGCGCTCTTCGGAGCACTGGGACTCTCACTACATTCCAAAGAAGATCGCGTCGACGCGATTAGCGCTGACCTGGTGACGAGGCGTGACCAAGCGCGAGCCGCGAAGGACTGGGCCGAGGCCGATCGACTTCGTAACGAATTAGTCACATTGGGCTGGGTGGTCGAGGACTCTTCGACCGGAACGCTGATTCGACGTCTTTAGAAAGGTTTGGTGGGCGAACGGTTCTCCGGTAGGCTTGTTGGTTGAGGTTGCCGTTGTGGTTCCCTCCGGGACCGGTGCGAATCGGTGCCAAAAGAAACAAGGAGGCCCACAGTGGCTGTAGGAACCGTCAAGTGGTTCAACGACGAAAAG